>JRHI01001244.1_pt1 | contig 22466 bp, 18 predicted proteins | sample 215371 | NCBI WGS metagenome assembly JRHI01 (sample SAMN02929681, study PRJNA255918) | sediment metagenome | biome: cave system; feature: Ice Cave; material: Sediment; isolation source: sediment from deep within a dark volcanic ice cave with no known source of... ...
ATACGGGATCGGCGCCGGTTCGGCGCCGATCCCGTATCATGCGGCGCCGCCCGCCAGGCGCCTGAACGTGGAGGAGCCGATCTGAGCACCGCTCTCATCACCGGGATCACCGGCCAGGACGGCACCTATCTGGCCCAGCTCCTGCTGGAGAAGGGATACACCGTGCACGGCCTGGTGCGCGGCCAGAACAACCCGCGGCTGGCGATGGTCGAGCGCCTCTGCCCGGGCATCGAGTTCGCCGAGGGCGACCTCCTCGACCAGTCCTCGCTGATCGCCGCGCTGGAGACCTGCCAGCCCGACGAGGTCTACAACCTCGGGGCGATCAGCTTCGTCGGCCTCTCCTTCAAGCAGGCGTCGCTCACCGGGGAGATCACCGGCCTCGGCGTGGTCCGCATGCTCGACGCCATCCGCACCGTGAACTCCGACATCCGCTTCTACCAGGCGTCGAGCAGCGAGATGTTCGGCAAGGTGCGCGAGACCCCGCAGACCGAGAGCACCCCCTTCCATCCGCGCTCGCCCTACGGCGTGGCCAAGGTGTACGGCCACTACATCACCGTGAACTACCGCGAGAGCTACGACATGTACGCCTGCAGCGGGATCCTGTTCAACCACGAGTCGGAGCGGCGCGGCCTCGAGTTCGTCACCCGGAAGATCACCAACGCGGTGGCGAAGATCAAGCTGGGGCTGCAGAAGCAGCTGTCCTTGGGCACGATGACCTCGCAGCGCGACTGGGGCTTCGCCGGCGACTACGTGCGGGCGATGCACCTGATGCTCCAGCAGGACGCCCCCGACGACTACGTGATCGCCACCGGCGAGACCCACAGCGTCGAGGAGTTCTGCCAGCTGGCGTTCGCCCACGTCGGGCTCGACTGGCGCGACCACGTCGTCACCGACGACAAGTTCAAGCGCCCCGCCGAGGTCGACCTGCTCATCGGCGACGCCACCAAGGCGCGCGAGAAGCTCGGCTGGACCACCACGGTCACCTTCCCGGAGCTGGTGGCGCGGATGGTGGACAGCGACCTCGCCGCCCACCGCTCCGCGCTCAGCCAGGGCGTCGCCGGGGGCTGACCCGGCGACGCCCCGGCCCTCACCGGCCCGGGGTCAGCGGCGCTCGCGCCCCGAGACCGCGTCGCGCATCCGGTCGACGACCGCCGCCGCCTTGCCGACCGTCGCCTGCACCGCCGGGTTGGCGGGGACGTTCGGGTGCGGCCGGGTCGGCGCCGCCGCCTTGGCCTTGTTCATCAGGGTGCCGACCTCGTTGAGCCGGGTCTTGGTGAGCCCCTCGCGCACCTTGGGGAAGAGCTCCTTCTCCTCCTCCTCGACGTGGTCGGAGATCAGCTTCTCGAGGCGCTGCATCTTCTCCGCGTAGGCCTTGGTGTGGGACTTGTCGATCATCTCGTCGAGCTTGGCGAGGACCTGCTTCGCCTCCTGGTGCTCCTCGATCCCGTGATCGACCATGCCGGCGGCCTCGGGAACCTCCTTCTTCACCATCGGGTAGAAGAACTCCTCCTCGATCGCGGCGTGGATCGACAGCTCGCGGATGATTCCCTCGGCCGCCGTCCTCTTCGTCGCATCGTCGCCGCGGTCGAAGTCGGTGAAGAGCTTCTCGACGGCACGGTGGTCGCGGGTGAGCAGCTCGATGGCATCCATACAGGGTCGCCTCCCAGAAACCGATGGGTCACATTACTTGATATCTATGATATCAGAATGTACCCGCATCGCCTCCCAGGGGCGAGACCATGCCGGGCTGAGCGCCATCCGCTGCCCGTGCCTTGGCGGGTTCCCAGCGCCCGGCGGCGCGACCCACGATCCGGGCGTGCGGGCCCCCCTCCGTCCACCAGGCGACGGTGCGGCCGAGGCCGTCCTCGAGGTTGGTCTGCGGCTGCCAGTCGAGCAGCCGCCTGGCCGTGGAGATGTCGGGCCGGCGGCGGCGCGGATCGTCGACGGGCAGCGGCCGGTGGACCGGTGCGCTCTGGCTCGCGGTGATCCGGCGAATCATCTCGGCAAGCTCGAGAACGGTGATCTCGCTGGGATTCCCGAGGTTCACGGGCAGGTGGTAGTCGGCGTAGAGGAGCCGCACCAGGCCGTCGACGAGGTCGTCGATATAGCAGAGGCTGCGGGTCTGGGAGCCATCGCCGAACACGGTCATCGGCTCGCCGGCCAGCGCCTGGGTGATGAAGGCCGGCACCGCACGCCCGTCGTTGCGGCGCATCCGTGGCCCGAACGTGTTGAAGATGCGGGCGATGCGCGTGTCCAGACCGTGGGCGTTGTGATACGCCATCACAAAGGTCTCGGCAGCGCGTTTGGCCTCGTCGTACACCCCCCGGGGACCGACCGGGTTGACATTCCCCCAGTAGTCCTCGGGCTGCGGATGCACCTCCGGGTCGCCGTACACCTCGCTGGTCGAGGCCAGGAGGAAGCGGGCGTTCTTCGCCTTGGCCAGACCCAGCGCCTTGTGCGTCCCCAGCGTGCCCACCTTGAGCGTCTCGATCGGCATCTGCGCGTAGTCGATCGGCGATGCGGGCGACGCGAAGTGGAGGATGGCGTCGACCTCGCCCTCGACGTAGAGGTACTCGGTGACGTCGTAGTGTCGGAACGAGAAGCGCGAGTTGCTGAGGAGGTGCGCGATGTTGTCGGCACTTCCGGTCAGCAGGTTGTCGAGGCACACCACGGTGAGCCCGCGCTGGAGCAGCCGGTCGCACAGGTGCGATCCGATGAAGCCCGCGCCTCCGGTGATGACCACCCTGCGCACCGCCGCCCCTCCAACCGCGGGCCTGCCCGGCCCGGCGCCGAGCATGATGGCACGGTCAGTCGCCGGCGTGGGGAGGGGAGACGCCGGCATTCACGGCGCTCTGGACCGCACCGTTGTGCGGGCGCCCGGGCTCGACCTCGAAGGCGGCGGAGTGCGGTCGGGCGGGCGCAGGCGTCACCGCGCCGGCCGGTGGCCGCCATCGCCGGTAGCGGAGCAGCGTGCGCAGCGCCTTGACGCCGTCGGTCGCGGTGAGCTTCTTGCCCTCCTCGCGCGAACGCGCCGCGTAGCCGATCGGCACCTCGTACACGCGGTGGCCCAGGCGCAGCAGCTTGGCGGTGATCTCCGGCTCCATGTCGAAGCCCCGAGCGCGCAGACCGAGGGAGAGGGCGACGTCGCGGGGCATCACCTTGTACCCGGTCTCCATGTCGGAGAGGTAGCAGTTGTAGAGGAGGTTTGTGGCGAGGGTCACCAGCCGGTTGCCCATGACGTACCAGAAGGAGTACGCGGTGTGGCTGCTGAATGCCCGGCTGCCGAACACCACCTGGGCCCTGCCGCTGCGAATCGGCTCGAGCAGGCGCGGATAGTCCGCCGGGTCGTACTCGAGGTCGGCGTCCTGGATGACCACCACCTCGCCGCGCGCCTCCCCCAGCGCAGTGCGGATCGCCGCGCCCTTGCCCTGGTTGCGCGCGTGGCGGAATGCGCGCACCCGGGTGCCGTCGGCGCGCGCCTGCATGATCTCCCAGGTGCGGTCGGTCGAGCCGTCGTCGACGAGCACCACCTCGAGCGACACATCCACGGCCAGGACGGCATCGAGGATCTGCTCGAGGGTGCGTTCCTCGTTGAGTGCCGGTACGAGGACCGACAGGTACGGGGTCGGGCTCTCGTTCTGGCTCACTCTGTGTCCCGTGGCGCGCCTGCGGCGGCCAGCGGACTCTACACGACGCCGGGAGGCCGATGGCGGCCCCCGAACCCGGCCCTCGGAGTGGCTCGCGACGATGATAGAGTGCCCCGGCCGTGGCCACGTCGACCGCCATCCCGCTGGAACCGGCCACCCCTGAGCGCGTCCGTCCCGGGCCACGGCCGCGGCGGCGGCCGGGTGTCGCGGCCGCGATGCTGGCGGTCTACGGCGTGCTCGCCGTGGCGCTGCTCGCCGGCACCTGGTTCGCCGCCGAGGCCAGCTGGGCCGGGGTCGACGCCGACGCGCCCCTGTTCGCGTGGTACCTGCGCTGGATGCCCTTCGCGGTGGGACACGGGCACCCCCCGCTGTTCACCGACTACCTGCACTTCCCGGACGGCGCCAACCTGATGTGGAACACCTCGATCCCCCTGCCCGCGCTGGTGATGTGGCCGGTGACCGCGCTCCTCGGGCCGCTGGTCGCCTACAACACGCTCGCCACGCTGGCGCTGGCACTCTCGGCATGGTGCGCATTCCTCGCCCTGCGCCGCTACACGACCAGCACCGTCGCCGCCGGAGTCGGCGGCCTGCTCTACGGCTTCAGCCCGTACATGCTGATGCAGGCCCGCGGTCACCTTCACCTGAGCATCGCCGTGCTCCCGCCGCTGCTGCTGCTGATCACCGACGAGATGCTCATCCGCCAGCGGGTCTCGAGCAGGGTCCTGGGCGCCCTGCTCGGCGTTCTCGTCGCCGCCCAGCTGCTCATCGGCGAGGAGCTGGTCGCCGCCGGCGCGCTGGTGGGCGCGATCGGGGTGGCGCTGCTGGCGCTGCTCCATCCCTCCGAGGTACGGCGTCGCGCCCCCTTCGTCGCGCGGGTGCTGGGGATTGCGCTCCTGGTCGCCCTGGTGCTCTCCGCATATCCGCTCGGTGTGCAGTTCCTCGGCCCGCAGCGGGTCGGCGGCCTCCTCCAGCCCCGCGACACCTTCGTCGCCGACCTCGAGTCGTTCGTGGTCCCGAACGACGTCCAGCTGCTGCCCTTCCTCGGCCGGTTCCCGGCCCTCGACTCCGCCCCCTACGTCGGCATCCCGCTGCTGCTCCTGCTGGCGGTGTCGCTCGTGGTGCTCCGCCGGCACCGGGTGGTGGTCTTCGCCGCCCTGCTCGGGCTCGCGGTGGCGGTGCTGTCGATGGGTCCCCGGCTGCACGTCGGAGGGCGGCTGACCTCGGTCCGGCTGCCCTGGCGGATGGTCGGCGGGGCTGCCGCTGATGGAGAACATCCTCCCCATCCGCCTGATGGTCTTCACCTACCTGCTGATCGGCGTGGTGATCGCGGTCCTCCTCGGACGCGCGCTCGGCGCCAGGTCACGGCTGTGGCGCGGCGCCGGGGTTCTCGCCGTGGTGGTCGCGCTGCTGCCCCTCCTCCCCGCCCTCCCCTTCCCGAGCACCCCGGCGCGGGTCCCCGCGTTCTTCACCGGCGCGGCGGTGACCCGGATTCCCGAGGGATCCTCGGTGCTGGTGACCCCGTACTACGAGCTGCGGCCGATGCTGTGGCAGGCGGACGCGGGCATGCGCTACCGCACCCGGCAGGGCGGCGTCTTCACCCCCGGGCCGTACTTCAACGCCCCCGCCTCGCCGCTGTCCTCCGAGCTCGCGGGCATCGACGGCGGGCTCACGGCGCCTCCCGCGACACTGTCGGCGGAGCAGCGGGCGCCCTACCTGGAGGCGCTCACCGAGGGGAGGGTCGGCACCGTCGTGGTCGGCCCCTCGCCCGGGAGCGCCGGCCTGGCGCGGTTCTTCGAGGTGCTGCTGGGGCGGCCTCCGGAGGTCACCGGCGGGGTCTCGGTGTGGTGGGACGTCCGCCCCTGATGACCGGGGCGGCTCAGCCCGCCGCGGCGCCGCGAACCAGGTTGCGGCCGGGGGTGTAGACGGGGCCGTCGACGTTGGGGGCGCCGCCGAAAGGATGGAATCCGCCCCAGCCGTCGACGGTGTAGCCGCCGCCGCCGCCGGGCAGCACGGCGATGCCGCGGGCGATGTCCCAGTTCGGCCAGTAGGCGGTGCCGCTCACCGAGGGGGCGCCACCGAAGGGATGGAGCCCGCCCCAGCCGTCGAGGACGTAGCCGCCGGGGCTCCCCTGGGTGCAGGTGCTCACGATCGCGCGGGCGATGTCCCATCTCGGCCAGTAGGCGGTGCCGCCGAGCGCGGGGGCGCCGCCGAAGGGATGGATGCCGCCCCAGCCGTCGAGCACCCAGCCGCCCCGGCGGGACGGATCACAGGCGTTCAGGGCGATGCCGCGGGCGATGTCCCAGTGCGGCCAGTAGGCGGTGCCGGCCAGCCCGGGGGCGCTGCCGAAGGGGTGGAGGCCGCCCCAGCCGTCGAGCACCCAGCCGCCCTGCCCGCCCGGGGCCAGGGCGAGGCCGCGGGCGATGTCCCAGCCCGGCCAGTAGGCGGTCCCGGGGAGCCCGGGGGCGCCGCCGAAGGGGTGGAGGCCGCCGAACCCGTCCAGCACCTGGCCGCCCTGGCCGCCGGGGGCGATGGCGAGGCGGCGGGCGATGTTCCACCCCGGCCAGGCGGCGGAGGTGGCCATCGGCGGGGACGAGCCCGGATGGAGGGCGCCGTAGCCGTCGACCGCGTACAGCGCGGAGAAGGGCCAGGGATGGGTGGCGCCGGCCGCCACCTGGGTGTTCGCCTGCGCGGGGGTGGCGGCGTTGGGCGCACCGGAGCCGTGGCCGCCGGCGCCGAAGGCCTCGGCGTAGAACCCGTAGCCGTGGCCGGCGAAGCCGTGGAACGTCGCCGACGTCGCCGCGGTGGTGAGCCACTCGACCCAGTCGCCACCGTCCTGGCGCGACCAGATCCGGTACGAGGTGGCCGGAACGCTGCCGGCGTCGACTCCCCAGCTGACGGCGACGTCGGTGCTGCCCACCGGCCCCGCCGGGACGGTGACGTGGGCCACCGGCGCGTGGGAGATGTTGAGGTGGCTGCCGATCAGGTCCCACAGCTCGGTGTGGCCGTCGTCGTAGCCGAGCGCCCAGATGCCCGCGCCGCGCAGGTTCGAGCGGTTGGCGAGGTCGTACTTGGCGCCGATCGAGGTGACGTCCTCGTAGTACATCTCCCGCCAGCTGTTGTGGTTGGCGGAGCAGGGGTCGCCGGACGCCGGCGAGTACCAGGTGGCCCACGGGGTCGCCGCGGTCGCGTCCCACTGCCGGGTGAGCTGCTGGGCGCAGGCGAAGTCGTCGAAGGTGCCGGAGTAGGTGTCCGCCTGCGCCGAGCCGCTGTCGGGGGCGTTGGCGATGGGCGCGCTGACGTCCCACTTGTGGCCGTAGTAGGGGACGCCGAGGATGATCTTCGACGCCGGCGCCTTGCTGAGGTACTGCCCGACCAGCGTGGTGTCGTTGTAGGTCCAGCCGTTCAGCGGGGCGTCCGCCGAGGCGTGCTGCGGAGTGTTGTCGAAGTTCATGTCGTACGCCATCACGAAGATGGCATCGACGTAGGGGGCGAGCGCGCCGATGTTGAAGAGGCCGCCGTCCCAGCTCGCCGAGCCCGAGTAGGTGTCGATGACCACCTCGCTCCCCGGGATGGCGGCGTGGGTCTGGGCGGTGAGCGCGCCCATGAAGCGGGTGAGGTCCTGGGCGATTGTCGGGTAGGTGGGCGACGCGGCGCCCTCGAAGTCGATGTCGACGCCGTCGAGGCCGCGCTGCCGGGCCAGGGAGACGGCGGTGGAGATCGCGGTCTGGGCGTGGCCGGGGACGCTGACGATGGAGGCGATGGAGGGCTGGTCGAAGCACTTCACCGTCACCAGCACGCGCACCCCGGCGGCATGCGCCGCGCTCACCAGGTCGGTGAGCTGCTGGCCCTGCCACCCGGTCCAGCCCGCGTCGTTGATGGGATTGCCGTTGCCGTCGAGGGTGACCCCGAAGTAGGCGACGGTGGAGAGCCGGGAGAGCTGCCACTGCCTCCAGTTCGCCAGGTCCCAGTACGGCGCGAAGCCGAGCATCTCGCGCGCCGGGCCGCCGACCGCGGCCGGGTTGGCGGTGGCGGCCGCCGGAGTTGTGGTCTGCATCGGCGTCATCCGCACCGCCGTCGCGGGCCTGGCGTTGGCGGCGCCGAACTGCCGCTCCTGGAGGGTGTGCACGCCGACTCGGGGATCGTGCATGCCCGGTGTCGGGGGCGCGCTCTGACCAGCGGCGCGCACCAGCCCGAGCAGGGCGGCGGTGAGCACGGCGGTGAGCGCAGCCACGGCGGCGGCCCTGCGCAGTCGGGTCGGCGGTGCGGAGACGGAGTGCTTCATGCGGAGACCCAGAGATGATCACGAAGACCGGGTGGGGTTGGGTGGCGCCGTGCATCGTAGCTGTCCTCCGCAGCGCTCACAACCTGTGGCATGGGTTCGTCACACTCCATGGAGGCTGCGGTACACCTCGAGAGTGCGCCGGGCGGTGGCGTCCCAGGTGAACCCGGACGCCCACTCCCGTCCCGCGGCGACCCGCTCCGCGCGCTCCCCGGGGTCGTCGACCAGCCGCCGCGCCGCCGCCGCCAGCGCCGCGGTGTCGCCGTCGTCGACGAGCAGTGCGGCGGCGCCGCCCACCTCGCCGATCGCGGAGTTGCGGAACGCCACCGCCGGGGTGCCACACGCCATCGCTTCCAGCAGGGGCAGGCCGAAACCCTCGTATCCGGAGGTGAACAGCAGGCATACGGCGCCGCTGTAGAGCGCCACCAGGTCACCCGCCGGCAGGTGACCGGTGATCAGGGTGCGGGCGGCGACGCCGGCCCGCGCCGCCGCCGCGGCGACGGCTCCGGCATAGGCGCCCTGGTCGCCGGCCACCACCAGGGTGACGCCCTCGAGCCGTGCCGCCGCGTCCATCAGCAGCTGCGCCCGCTTGCGCGGGTCGAAGGTGCCGACGGAGAGCAGGTACGGCCCCTCGACTCCCAGCCGGGCGCGGACCGCGTCGACCTCGGCGGCGGCCGCCGGGGCGAAGCCGGCGGCGACGCCGTGGGGCACGACCGTGATCCGGCCGGGGTCGACCCGGGCCAGCCGGATGGTGTCGTCGGCGGTGCAGCGGCTCACCGCCACCACCGCGTCGGCGTGGCGGAGCAGGCGCAGCGCGGCCAGCCGCTCGCGCCGCATCCACGGGTAGAGGCGGGGGTAGAGGAAGGGGATGAGGTCGTGGACGGTGACCACCACAGGAGCCGCCGAGCGCAGCGGCTGRGCCCACTCCACCGCGTGGTACAGGGTGGGGCGCAGCCGCCGCAGCGCCCGCATCACCAGCAGGTGGTCGGCGACCGGCTGGAGCCGCCGCTTCAGCACCGGCACCGTCGCCGCCCCGGACAGCCCCCAGCGCTCCAGCTCCGGGGGCGGCGGCGCACCGGCGCGGAGCAGCAGTTCGGGGCGCACCCCCAGCCCCACCAGCCCGTCGCAGAGCCCGCGCACGTAGGTGCCGATTCCGCGCACCGAGGAGCGGTCCTGGAGCGCCCGCCCGTCGATGACCAGGCGGCTCAGCGCCCCCACCTCCGCGCCGGCCGGGGCGGTGCGGTGACCCCGATGCCGGCGAGCGCGGCCTCGAGGCGCCGGGTGATCGCCGCCTCGGAGAAGTCGGCGAGCCGGAGCCGCCCCGCCGCCGCCAGGCGGTCGCGCAGCCGCCGGTCGCCGAGCACCCGGCCCACCAGCCCGGCCCACACCAGCGGATCGCGGCCGCTCACCAGCAGGCCGGCGCCGCCCAGGGTCTCGGGCACCGCCCCGGCGGCGTGGGCGACCACCGGCACCGAGAACGCCATCGCCTCGAGCAGCGGGATGCAGAAGCCCTCGTGGTCGCTGGCGCAGACGAAGACGCCGGCGGCGGCGTAGTGGGCGCCGAGCTCGGCGTCGGTCAGCCGCCGCCCGGGGATCTCGACCGCGTCCGCGACCCCGAGACGCTCGGCGTGGCGGCGCAGCCCGGCGAGGTATCCCCCGGTGTCGTCGGCGCCGCCGGCGAGCACCAGCCGGGCGTCCGGCACCGCGGTGGCGCGGAGCGCGGCGAGCACCCGGATCAGCTCCTCCTGCCGCTTGTTGGGGGCGAGCCGGCCGACGAAGAGCACCACCGGCGGCTGCGCGGGTCGCGACGGCCGCGGGTCGAGGCGGCTCAGGTCGACGGGGGGCGGCACCACCGCGTGCCGCCGCGCCCCCACCGCCAGCGGCGCCTCCAGGTTGTAGGTGGAGTCGCCGATCACCAGGTCGGCGAGCGGCACCAGGTGCTGCAGCTCGCGCTCGCCCCGCTCCAGCCAGTAGACGACGCGCGGGCTGGTGCCCCGGTAGAAGTCCGGCGGGGTGATGTTGTGGTAGACGATCACCCGCCGCGCCGGGGTGGTCTCCACCAGCCGGGCGAGCGGGGAGCCGATGGACAGGTGGTAGAGGAGGGCGTCGCCGTCTCCCAGCCGCCCAGGCAGCTCGCCGGCGGGGCGGGCCTCGCGTCCCAGGCGGCGGTCGATGAGGTCGGCGTAGATCTCCGAGCGGAAGCCGAGGCGGCGGAGCATGGCGCGGGTCCGCAGCACCGCTCCGCCGATGGCGTCGCCGTAGGAGAGCACCGGGAGCAGCTGGTGGACGGCGGGGGTGGGGGCGCTCAGCCGGCCATCTCCCGCATCGCCGCCTCGAGCCGGCCGAGCACCGCCGGCCAGGAGTAGCGGCGGGTGACGTAGCCGCGGCCGGCGGCGGCCAGGGTGGCGCGGAGCCCGGGGTCGCCGCGGAGCCGGTCGACCACCTCCGCGAACTCCTCGGCCGAGCCCACCCACACCCCGCCGCCGCTCTCCGCGCAGTGCTCGCGGGTGACCGGGCAGCCGGCGTCGACGATCGCCGGCGTGCCCGCCAGCCAGCCCTCCATCAGCACCCGGGAGAAGCTCTCCATTCGCGAGAGCTGGACGCTTGCGAGCGAGGCGGCGAGGGCGTCGAGCATGTCCCGGTGGGAGACGAAGCCGAGGTCGTGGACCAGCGACCGGGCGTCCGCCGGAGGCTGCAGCGGGCCGCCTCCCATCGAGAGCAGGGTGACCGGCCCCCGCCGCGACAGCGCCCGGCCGTAGAGGGTCACGTACTCGAGCACGAGGTGGTAGTTCTTGCCGCGCTCGCGCCGGCCCGCGTAGGCGAGGGCGTCGCCCTCGATGTGGTGGCGGCGGCGGAAGCCGGCGCCGTCGACCCCGGGGCACGCCTCGAAGCCCTCGCCGACGACGCGGTGGGCGGGCAGCCCGCCGAGCAGCCGGGCGGCGAGGTCGCGCTCCGCGTCGGTGTTGAAGATCAGCCCGGCGGCGCCGCGCAGGGTCGCCTGCACCGGGGCGAAGCGGGCGTAGGCCTCGTCGTGGAGGCAGGGGATGATCAGGCTGCGGTCGGGCCGCACCGCCGCCCCCAGCACCGTGCTGGCGAAGAGGTAGGGGGCGAAGAGCAGCGCGTCGACCCGCGGGGCGGTGGCGGCGATCGCCTCCAGCATCGGCTCGCTGAGCCCGGTGTTCTCGACCCAGGCGCGCTCGCCGGCCTCGCCGAGGCTGAGCCCGGCGTCGAGCACCGGCTGCTGGCGGGCGGCGAGGGCGTGGTCGCGGGGACGGGTGACGGGATGGCGCCGCACCCGCACCCCCGCCACCGTGGTCTCGCCCGGGGGCAGGGAGTCGGACCAGCTGTGGTGGTCGACCACACCGGTGGTGAGCACCTCGACCTGGTGGCCGGCGGCGGCGAGCCGCTCGGCGTAGTCGCGGACCTGGGTCTCAGCCCCGCCGAGGATCTCCGGTCCGTAGCGAGGGGTGACGAACGCGAGCCTCACCCATGGGCCTCGTCGCCGTCCCCGCCGGCCTGGCCGGCCTGCCGCTCGAGCCGCTCCAGCCTCGCCTCCAGGGCGCGGAGGTCTCGGAGGAGGGCGAGGTTGAAGCGGTTCTGGTCGTGGACGGCGGGGTGGACGTACCAGCTCATCAGGCGGCGCAGGACGCGCTTGCCGAAGACCACGGCGGCCCCCACCACCGGCCGGGTGGAGCGCAGCGGCCGGCTGCTCTCGACGATGGCGAGCGCCTCGGGGGGCTCGCTCTCCTCCTCGACCGCGAAGCCCGCCCGGAGCCGGGCGAGCAGCTCCTCGGGATACTCGCCCGCGGCCCGGCGGCGGGCGACCTCGGCCTCCACCTCGGCCACCAGGGCGGCCACGTCGACCCGGTCCTCCTGCAGCACAGCGCGGGCAGACTACCAGAGCGGCGGCGCCGGGAGAGGCGGCCACCGCCGCCGGCGGCAATCCGGAAACCGCTCGCCGCCACCCATCTGTAACCGAAACCCGTGGCCGCAACGCGGTCTCCGCGCGGTGACGGCGCAATGCGGTTTCGGTTGCGCCATGACGAGACGACGTCCGCTCTGCTAGGGTCCGCCCCGTCATGCGCGTCCGACGCGTCCTTCTCCACGTTCTTGCCGTCTCTGTCGCAGTGCTGACACCGGTGGTGCTGGCCCTTCGGTTGGCGGGCGCGCAGCCGGTCTCCTATGGCACGGTGCTGGTCGCCGGCGCCGACTGGGCGGGCGCGTCCGCCGCGCTCGGCGACCTGAACGTGTACAGCAACGGCGATGGCAATCAGGACGCCGCGCAGACCTACGGCCTCCAGTACGAGTGCGTGGAGCTGGCCCAGCGCTGGGCGGCGGTGCGCTTCGGCGCGCAGCCGATCTGGCCGGTGGCCTACGCGTACCAGATGTGGGACGTGGGCCCGCGGCTCCGGGTCCCGTGGCAGCAGCTCCCCAACGGGGGCGCGGTGGCGCCGCAGTACGGCGACCTGCTCGTCTTCGGCAGCACCTCCGGCGCGCCCGCTGGGCACGTCGCCGTCGTGGCCGCCGCGGCGAGCGACCACGTCGACATCGTCGAGCAGAACTGGGCGCTCTCCAACCCCACCGGCAAGGCGCGGCTGCCGATCGACGGCACCACGATGCCGTCGCGGCTGGGCATGCCCGTGCTCGGCTGGCTGCGCGCCTCGCTGGCTCCGCGCGGCCTGAGGGGCGCGGACGGGCCCGGCGGCTTCGCCCTCGACGGCTTCGGTGGCATCCATCCCTGGGGCAGCGCCGCCCCGGTGGCCCAGGCGGTGAGCTGGCCGGGCTGGGACATCGCCCGCGGCGTCGCCGTCCAGCCCGGCGGCGGCGGCGGCTACGTGCTCGACGGCTACGGCGGCCTCCACGCCTTCGGCTGGGCGGCGGCGGTCCGCGCCAGCGAGTACTGGTCCGGCTGGGACATCGCCCGCGCCGTCGCGCTGCGCCCCGACGGGGTCAGCGGCTACGTCCTCGACGGCTGGGGCGGCATCCATCCCTTCGGCGGCGCCCCGGCGGTGGCGGGGTCCGCCTACTGGCCGGGCTGGGACATCGCCCGCTCGATCGCGCTGCGTCCCGACGGGGTCAGCGGCTACGTGCTCGACGGCTGGGGCGGGATCCATCCCTTCGGGGGCGCCCCGAGCCTCCGGACCACCCAGTACTGGCCGCACTGGGACATCGCCCGCGGCCTGGCGCTGCGTCCCGACGGCCGCAGCGGCTGGGTGGTGGACGGCTGGAACGGCATCCACGCCGTCGGCGACGCCCCGCCGGTCTCCTCGACGGCGTACTTCGCGGGCCAGGACATCGCCCGCGGCATCAGCGTCGTCGACGGCGGCGGCGGCTACACCATCACCGCCTGGGGACGGGTGCGCGAGTTCGGCGACGCCCCGCCGGTGAGCCTCTCCGCCAGCTTCGACGACCCCGTCGCCCGGGGAGTCGGCTAGGGGGAAGGCTGTCATCGACGAAGGAGATGATGGCCTGGGGGAGGCACCCCTCCGCTCTGCGCGTCAGCGCAGAGAGCCTGAAGTAGGGCCGGTCCGGCGTCCCTCGGAGGTACGCTCGGATCGATGACTCGCCGGGTGGCCGCCTTCGACTTCGACGGCACCCTGAGCCGGAAGGACAGCCTGCTGCCGTTCCTGCACCGCCTCTGCGGCGGCAGGGCGCTGACCCGGGTGGTTCTCACCCGGCTCCCGCTGATCCTCGCCGCCGGCGCCGGGGTGATCTCCCGAGGCCGGGCCAAGGAGGCCCTGCTCCGCGGCCTCGTCGCCGGGCTCCCGCTCGAGGAGGTCGCGCCCGTCGCCGAGGCCTTCGCCCGCCACCTGCTCGGCTCGGAGATGTCGCGCACCGCGCTCGAGCGGCTGGAGTGGCACCGGCGCCGCGGCGACAGGGTGGTGATCGTCTCCGCCTCGCCCGCCCTCTACCTCGCCCCGCTGGGGCGCGCGCTGGGGGTGGACGCGGTGCTCGCCACCGGCCTCGAGGTCGACGCCGACGGGCGGCTGACCGGCCGGCTCAGCGGCGGCAACGTCCGCGGGCCCGCCAAGGTGGCCCGCCTCGAGGACTGGCTCGGCGACGGCCCCGCCGAGATCTGGGCCTACGGCAACAGCGGCGGCGACCGCCAGCTGCTCGCMCGCGCCGACCACGGCTTTCGGCGGCGCTGGCGGGGCTTCCGGCCCGCCCCCTGACTCAGAGGCTCTCCGAGAAGTGCGGTGAGAGCCGGCGGAAGAGGAGCACCCCCACCACCACCACCGCCAGCACGATGAGCAGCGGCACCGCGATCGCCGGACCGAGGATGGTGGCCGTCCAGGGCACCCGCGGGTCCTGGGTGACCAGGGCGTGGCGCAGGTCCTCGATGATCTGCGTGACCGGGTTGAGCGCCACCAGCTCGACCTTGTTGTGGAGGATCTCGCGGCTGAGCGGGAAGACCACCGCGGAGCCGTAGAAGAGCAGCTGGGTGAAGATCTCCCAGATGTGTCCCAGGTCGCGGTAGAAGACGAACAGCGCGGACAGGATCAGCGAGATCCCGATCACCAGCGCGTACAGCTCGATCAGCAGCGGCACGGCGAGCAGCGAGTGCCAGCCCAGCGACAGCTGGCGCAGGGCGCCGGCGATCACCACGATCAGCGTCAGGTTGATGGCGAACGTCATCAGCGCGGTCAGGCTCGACGCGATCACCAGGATGGCGCGCGGGAACGACGCCTTGTTGATGAGGTTGCCGTTGACGACGATGGCGTTGACCGCGGTGACCGTCGTCTCGGAGAAGAAGGTCCAGATGACGATGCCGACGAGCAGCTGCAGGGTGAAACGGTCGGACGTCCGCCCCGCGTGCAGCAGCCGGTCGAAGACCGCGTACATGATCGCGAAGACCATCATCGGCTTGAGCAGCGACCAGAGATAGCCGAGCACCGACCCGGTGTACTTCAGCTTGAACGACGTCATCGCCAGCTCGCGCGTCAGGTTGAGGTGACGCCGCATGCCGCTGCCGGAGGGCGGCGGGGACGGGGTGACGAGCGGTTCGGCCGAGGTTGCGGTTGCCATCGCGCGGGGCAGTCTATCGACCCCGGCTGGTACCATGCGGCCCCCCGTGCCCCAGCAAGCTTCCGCCGACGTGAGCACAGACGCCGATCTCGACTACCTGGACGAGATCGCCTCCCGGGCCCTCGGCAACCCGCCCTCCCCGGGGGTTCCCGCAGCCCCGCCGGAGCCGTCGCCCGGCGCCGCCGCCGGGTTCATCGGCCGTGCCGCCGCCCATGCGCACATGGGCAATGATCTCTCCGATGCGGAGCGGATGCTGCTGTTCAAGCGCGGGGTGCTGCGCATCGCCCACCTCTTCTCCAAGGAGCAGGTGGTCTACAACGACAACGTGCTGAAGGCGCTGCGCGCGCTGGACCGGCGCCTCGCCGCGGTGCCGGGGCTGCTCGCCACCGCCGAGGCCGACCTCGCCGACCTCGGGGACGCCCTCGACCGGCTCAGCCGGGAGAATGCCGATCTGCGCCGCGCCGTCGACGAGGGCGGGCGCCGGCAGCAGGCGCTCGCCGAGGAGCTCGCCGCACTGCGCGCCAGGGTCGACACGCTCCAGCCCTGAGCATGCGCATCGCCATCGCCAAGCCCGACTTCGGCGTCGTCGGGGGTTTCGAGAAGGTGATGTCGCGGGTCGAACGCGAGCTGGTGTCGCGCGGGCACTCGGTGCACTGGATCGGCGTCGAGGTGGACGCCACCAGCCCGGTTCCGTACGGGGTCGCGGTGCCGGCGTCGCTGCGGCTGCGGCTGCCCGCGTTCGTCCGCTACATGGCGGCGATGGAGGCCTTCCAGCGCATCGACGCCAGCGCCTACGACCTGCTCGTCAGCACCCAGCCGCCCTCGTTCGCCACCGGCCACCGCCGCCATCTCTCGCTCTTCTCCCACCACCAGCGGCTCTACTACGACCTCTGCGACGTCTGGATCGCCGCCGGTTTCGCCGACGCCCGGCTGCAGCGGCACGCCGCCGCGGTGGTGCGCCGGGTCGACCACCGCCATCTCTCCAGGGTGGGCCTTTTCCTGGCGGCGTCGGAGGTGGTGCGCGAGCGGCTGCGTCACTACAACGGGCTCGAGGACAACGTCGGCGTGTACCTGGCGGGCACCGGCCTCCACGAGTCCGTGCTCGCCGCCGCGGCGCAGACCGGCGCGGCCGCGGGTGGGCACGTCCTGTGCGTCACCCGGCACGAGTTCCCGAAGCGCGCGGAGCTGTTCGTGCACGCCATGGCGTACCTGCCCGACCTGCCCGCACGGCTGGTGGGTGGCGGCGGCCGGCTCGGCTTCGCCGTCGACCTGGCACGGCGGCTGACCGTGCCGGGAGTGGACCTCGACGCGGTCGGTGACGCCGAGCTGTGGCTCAACCGGGGGATCCTCCCCGACGGGGTCGCGGCGGCGTCCCCGCTGGTGGGCAACATCGCCTTCCTCGGCCACGTCGACGACGCCGAGCTCGCCCGCCTCTACTCCGGCGCCCTCTGCGTGGTCGCGCCCGCCCACCTCGAGGACTACGGGCTCACCGTGATCGAGGCGATGTCCGCGGGCCGCCCGGTGGTGGTCTGCAGCGACGGCGGCGGGGTCTGCCTGCCGGTCGAGGACGGGGTCAACGGCTTCGTGGTCGAGCCCACCGGCCGGGCGGTTGCCGAGGCGGTGGCGCGGCTCCGCGACGACCCCGGGCTGGCCGCCGCCCTCGGTGAGCGCGCCCGCGAGACCGCCGCCGAGTACACCTGGGACCGCGCAATGCGCCAGATCATGGACGGCGTCGAGAGGCTCTGCGGGTGAGGGTCGCGGTGGTCGCCCCCAGCCCCGTGCCCTTCACCCCCGGCGGCGCCGAGCGGGTGTGGAACGGCCTCGTCGAGGCCATCAACGAGAGCCCCGGTCATGTCGCGGAGCTGATCAAGCTGCCGGTGCGCGAGCACACCCTCGCCGGATTGGTGGCCGGCTACGACGCCTTCGCGCGGCTCGACCTCGGCCACTTCGACATGGTGGTGACCGGCAAGTACCCGGCGTGGATGGTCGCCCACCCCAACCACGTCGTGTACCTGCTCCACCGGCTGCGCGGCCTCTACGACACCTATCACCTCACCGGCATGCCCGAGCATGTCGACCTGCTCGACCCCGAGCTCGGCGGCCTGCAGCAGCTGATGCGCCGCCGCCGCGGCCGGGCGGCGGCGCTGGAGCTGATCGCCCGGCTCGCCGAGACGGTGCAGCGCCGCGGCGCCGACCACCCCGCCCTCGCCCTGCCCGGACCGTTCGCCCGCGAGGTGGTGCACTTCCTCGACGCCGCCGCCTTCGACGGGGTGCGCCGCCACCTGGCGATCTCGCGCACCGTCGCCGCCCGCCGCGACTACTTCCCCGCCGGCGCCGCCGTCGAGGTCGTGCACCCGCCGTCCGACCTCGGCGGGACGCGCTGCGAGGGCTTCGACCACCTGTTCACCGCCAGCCGCATCGAGGCGCCGAAGCGCATCGACCTGCTGATCGAGGCGATGCGCCACGTCCCCCAGCGGGTCGAGCTGCTGATCGCCGGCGGCGGCCCCGACCTGGAGCGCTGCCGGGCCCTCGCCGCCCCCGACCCGCGGGTGCGCCTGCTCGGACCGGTCGACCCCGGCCGGCTGCGCGACCTCTACGCGAACGCGGTTGCGGTGCCCTTCGTGCCCCTCGACGAGGACCTCGGGCTGATCACCCTCGAGGCGATGGCCTGCGGCAAGCCGGTGGTCACCTGCGACGACTCCGGCGGGCCCACCGAGCTGGTCGTCGACGGCGTCACCGGGCGGGTGGTGGCGGCCACCCCGGAGGCACTCGGCGAGGCGCTGAGCGGCTTCTGCGCCGACCCCGCGCTCGCCCGGCGGATGGGCGCGGCGGGACGGCTGCGGGCCCGCGCGGTGTCCTGGGACGCGGTGGTGGAGACGCTGCTCACCCCGCCGCGGCGGCGGCCGGCCGTGGGGGCGGTGCGATCCGGCCGGCCGCGGGTGGTGGCGCTCTCCACCTTCGCGGTGCACCCCCGTCGCGGCGGGGGCCAGCTGCGCGCCCTCCAGCTGCTCGCCGCGCTGGGCCGCTCGTGCGACGTCGAGCTGCTCAGCCTGGTGCCCCACGGCGAGGCGGTGCGCCGCCTCGTGCTGGCGCCCGGACTGGCCGAGACGGTGATCCCGAAGTCGGCGGAGCACGAGGCGCGCGAGCAGGAGATCGCCGCCGAGGTGGGCCTGCCGGTGACCGACATCGTCGCCGCCTCGCTGATCACCCGGACCCCGGAGTACCTCGACCGGCTCCGCGCCGCCGCCGCCGGGGCCYGGGCGGCGGTGCTGGTGCACCCCTACCTGCACCCCGCGCTGGCGGCGGTGGCCCCGGGGCTGCCGGTGATCCACGACGCCCAGGACGCCGCCTTCCTGCTCAAGGCCGCGGTGCTGCCCGCCACCGCCACGGGCGCGCGGCTGCTGGCCGAGACCCGTGCGGTCGAGGCCGCGGCGGTGCGCGGCGCCGCCCTGGTCGCGGCCTGCTCGGCGGAGGACGCCCGCGCCCTGCGCGAGGAGTACGGCGGCGACGCGAGCTTCGCCGTGGTGCCCAACGGCGTCGACGGCGGGGCCACCTCCTTCGTCGGCGGCGAGCGCCGGCGGCGGCGGCGGCGGCGGTGGCTGGAGGCGATCGCCGGCAGCCTCGAGGGCGCCTCGCCGGCCGGATCCGCGCTCTTCATGGGCAGCTGGCATCCGCCCAACATCGAGGCCGCCCGCCAGGTGGTGGCGATCGCCGCCGGCCTTCCCGAGGTGCTCTTCCTGATGGTGGGGGGGCACTGCACCGCGCTCGACGGCGAGAAGCTGCCCGGCAACGTGGTGCTCTGCGGCGAGCTGCCCGACGCGCTCAAGCGCAGCCTGCTCTGGACCGCCGACCTCGGCCTCAACCCCATGCTCAGCGGCTCCGGCACCAATCTCAAGCTGGTCGAGTACTTCGCCGCGGGGCTCCCCGTGGTGTCCACCCCGCTGGGCGCCCGCGGGGTCGACGCCCGGCCCGGCGAGCACCTCTGGACGGCCTCCGCCGAGGGCTTCGGCGCCGCCGTCGCCGCCGCCCTGGAGCGCCCCGAGGAGGGGGAGGAGATGGCGCTGCGTGCCCGCCGGCTGGTCGACGAGGAGCTCGACTGGACGGTGATCGGCGCGCGGTTCCGGGACGCCGTGACGGCGGTGCTTGCGTAGACTTCGGCTCGATGGGTGCCACCGAGCTCGCCGACCGCCTCCGCGCCGTCATTCGCGACGTCCCGGACTTCCCTCGGGAGGGCATCCTCTTCAAGGACGTCACCACCCTGCTCGGCGACCCGGCGGCCTTCCGGGCGGCCATCGACGGGCTGGTGGAGGCCCACGCCGGCCAGTCGATCGACCTGGTGGTCGGGGTGGAGTCGCGGGGCTTCATCCTCGGCGGGGCGGTCGCGTACCTGCTCGGCGCCGGGTTCGTCCCGGTGCGAAAGCCGGGGAAGCTGCCCGGCGAGCACATCAGCGTAAGCTACGCGCTCGAGTACGGCGAGAACGTGCTCGAGATCCACACCGACGCCATCCGTCCCGGACAGCGGGTGCTCGTGGTCGATGACCTCCTCGCCACCGGCGGTACCGCCGCGGCGACCGTGGAGCTGGTGCAGCGGCTCGGCGGCGAGGTCGCCGGGGTCGCCTTCCTCATCGAGTTGGGGTTCCTCGACGGCGCTCGCGCCCTCGGTGACCTGCCCCGAGTGGCGCTGGTGCGCTTCTAGCCTCGCGTGACCTTCCCTCAGGAGGACCCGATGCCCATGACCACCATGGCCCACGACGTCGCCGATCTCGCCCTGGCGGATGAGGGACAGCGGCTCATCGACTGGGCGGCGAACGAGATGCCGGTGCTCGCGCTCATCCGCGAGCGCTTCGCCGCCGAGCGACCCCTCGACGGCCTGCGCATCGCCGGCTGCCTGCACATCACCACCGAGACCGCCAACCTCGCCATCACCCTCAAGGCGGGGGGCGCCGAGGTGCGGCTGTGCGGAAGCAACCCGCTGTCCACCCAGGACCCGGTGGCGGCGGCGCTGGTGGTCCGGCACGATATCCCCACCTTCGCGGTCAAGGGCGAGGACTCGGCGCGTTACTACGACCACATCCGCGCCGTCCTCGAGTGTGAGCCCCACCTCACCATGGACGACGGCGCCGACCTGGTCAGCCAGCTCCACAAGGACCGTGAGGACCTCCTCCCCGGCGTCCTCGCCGGCACCGAGGAGACCACCACCGGGGTGATCCGGCTGCGCGCGATGGCCAGGGCGGGAGCGCTGAAATTCCCCATCGTCGCGGTCAACGAGGCCGACACCAAGCACATGTTCGACAACCGCTACGGCACCGGCCAGAGCACCCTCGACGGCATCATCCGGGCCACCAACCTGCTGCTCGCCGGCAAGACCTTCGTGATCTGCGGCTACGGCTGGTGCGGGCGCGGGCTGGCGATGCGGGCCTCCGGGCACGGCGCCCACGTGATCGTCACCGAGGTGAACCCGCTGCGCGCCCTCGAGGCGGTGATGGACGGCTACCGGGTGATGACCCTCGAGGAGGCCGCCCCCACCGCCGACCTGATCGTGACCGTGACCGGTGACCTCAACGTGGTCGACCGCCGCCACCTCGAGGTGATGAAGGACGGCGCCATCATCGCCAACAGCGGCCACTTCAACGACGAGATCAACCTGGCGGCACTCGACTCCCTGGCCGACGGGGTCACCCAGCCACGCCGCTTCGTCGACGCCTACCACCTGCCCGACGGGCGCACCCTCAAGGTCCTGGCCCAGGGCCGGCTGCTCAACCTGTCGGCGGCCGAGGGCCATCCGGCGGCGGTCATGGACATGAGCTTCGCCAATCAGGCGCTGTGCGCCGAGTACGTGGCGAAGCATCACGAGAGCCTGGCGCCCGAGGTCTACGACGTGCCCAAGGACATCGACGCCGAGATCGCCCGCCTCAAGCTGGAGAGCATGGGCGTCCGCATCGACGTGCTCAGCGCCGAGCAGCAGGAGTACCTGGGGAGCTGGGAGTCGGGGACCGCCTGACCGCGCCGGCCGCCGTGCGCACCCGCGTCTCGGCGGCGCTCACCGCCCTGCGCACCGGTGCGCTGCCACCGGGGGCGCTGAGCGTGGCCGCCGGGCTGGCGATCAACGGCGTCACCGCCTACATCTACCTCGGCATCGCCCGGCGGTCGCTGGGCGCCGACCTCTATTCCCCGCTCGCCGCCCTGTGGGCGCTGACCTTCGTGGCCGCGCCCGGGCTCTTCCTGCCGCTGGAGCAGGAGGCCGCCCGGGCGCTGGCCAGCCGGCGCGTCGCCGGGATCGGGGGGCGGCCGGTGCTGCAGCGCGCCGGCCTGGTGGGGGCTGGGCTGGTGGCGGCCATCCTGCTGGTGATGGGGGTCGCCCACGGTCCCGTGGTGGACCGGCTGTTCGACGGCCAGGGACTCCTGCTGCTGGGCTTCGCGCTGGCCATCGCCTCCTACTCGGGGTACTACCTGGCCCGCGGGGCGCTGAGCGGCAACGGGCGCTTCGCCGCCTACGGCCGGCTGCTGGTGGTGGAGGGCCTGGTCCGGGTGGTCATGGTGGTGGGCTTCGCGCTGGCCGGGGTCACCTCCGCCGGGGTCTTCAGCCTGGCCATCGGGCTCCCCTGTCTGCTCGCCCTGCTCCCGGTCCTGCGCGGCGAGCGCGACCTGGCCAGGCAGGGGCCGCCGGCGGCCTGGTCGGAGGTGTCCTCGGCGCTGACCCAGCTGCTGATGGCGTCACTGCTGGCGCAGGCCCTGCTCAACATCGTCCCGCTGGCGGTGAAGGTGATCGCCACCGACGACACCGCCGCCGCCGGCCGGGTGCTCAACGGCCTGATCGTGGCCCGGGTGCCGCTCTTTTTCTTCCAGGCCATCCAGGCCTCGCTGCTGCCCCGGCTGGCGGCGCAGGCCGCCGCCGGTGAGATCGTCGAGTTCCGCCGCGGGCTGCGGCGGCTGCTCCAGCTGCTCGCGGCCCTGGTGGTGGTCTCGGTGCTGGGGATGGCCGTGCTGGGGCCGCCGGTGGTTCAGCTGGTGTTCCACGACAGCAACGCGCTCTCGCGCGGCGACCTGGCGCTCCTGGCCTTCGGCAGCGAGATGATGATGCCGGCCTTCGCGCTCGCCCAGGCGTGCATCGCGCTGGGCGGCTACGGGCGTGCCGCCCTGGGGTGGGCGGCGGGCTGCACGGTGGTGCTGGCGCTGCTGCTGGTGCTTCCGGGCTCGATCCTGCGCGCCGAGCTGGCCTTCTGCGCCGGGGTCGCGGTGGCGGTGGCGGCGCTGGCGTTCCTGCTGGCCCGACGGCTTGGCAGCGCGGCCCCTGTCAGTGCCTGAGCGCCGACGAGCGGCCCGGTCACGTCGACCGGACCGCTCGCCGCGGACCGCAGGGGCGCGGCCCCGGCGGGTCAGGCCAGGGCCATGCCCACGATGGGGGCGTTGAGCCGGTTGCCGCCGGTGGATCCCAGTCCCTGGGCGTCACCGAAGGGGAAGATGCCGCCGTCGCTGGCCACCAGCCAGTAACCCAGGCCGCTGTGGGTGCGGGC
>JRHI01001245.1_pt1 | contig 22447 bp, 15 predicted proteins | sample 215371 | NCBI WGS metagenome assembly JRHI01 (sample SAMN02929681, study PRJNA255918) | sediment metagenome | biome: cave system; feature: Ice Cave; material: Sediment; isolation source: sediment from deep within a dark volcanic ice cave with no known source of... ...
CCTCCGCGCCCCCCCCGATAGTACCGCAGGCCGCTTCTACCGCACGCTCCTGCACCGAAGCCTCGTTGACGTCGGTGATCTTGCCTTCAGGACTGATGGTGACCAGCGGGTCGAGAGACGTTTCAATCAAGCTGCGCGCGTAGAACTGCGTGGCCTTGAGCTCTTCAATCAGCCGGATTTCGGCGGAGGTGTCCTTCGAGATGAACAGGTAGCCGATGGCCTTGCCCGCAGAGTCGCGCCGGGGCGTGATGACGACGCGAGCGGTGAAGCGCTGGCCGTCCTTGCGGGCACGGAGCAGTGTTCCCTGCCACTTGCCGTCGCGCAAGGCCACATCCATGATCTCCTGGTGTTTGCCCGAGCGAATGTCCTCCGGTACATGCAGTATGCAGGAATTGGCCCGGCCCACAACTTCCTCCGGCTCGTAACCGTAAAGCCGGCGCGCACCCTCGTTCCACAAAAGGATTTGCCGGTCAGGTCCTTGCCAATTACGGAACACGCTGTGGCCGATTCGAGGATGTTGCCGATGAAATCGACCGCTTGCTCTGCGGTGCCGACGATGTTGCTGTCGAACTGTTTAGTGGTCACGGTCAGACCCTCCACGCGATCGGACAGGAAGGCAATCAACCCCGCCTACCTCCGATGGAGGACCGATACGGCCGCTTACCATGTCGCCTGGGCGCTCGTTTTAAAATGTACTCGTGCGGATCAGCTGTTCGGGACGTTACCCCAAGGCCCGAGCGTACGATGGGGAAACGTCCTCAAAGTCGCAAGCGGGATCAATCTCCTCGCACAGCCCGGTCTCGGGCCCGGAGAGAACCCCTTGCTCCCGATTCAGAAAAAAAGGCACAGAAAACTCCTAAAACAGGAGTTTTCTGTGCCTTTGACTTACCGGGCCCGCAAGTATCCGATGACATGACAGATGGCTGATGCTGGCCGATAAGGCGTTGTCACCCGTCGACTTGCAATCCTGCCCGCCGAGAGCGAGTTTCAATCAACTAATAAGCCTACCCACATTGACCAGTGTGTCAAGAAGTCCTCTTTCGGGGTCCATTCCCGTTATTGCGAGTGTCCTTCTGTATACCTAGAGATCCCAGCGACGCAAGTGGTTTGAAACCAGGGTGATAGCTGGAATTCCTCGGGAAAAACAAGCGTTCGCCTGCAATAACGAGATGCACCCGCTCTTCCGTTGTTCCCACGGCCGGATGAACTCCCTCGGGCCGTGGTTTACACGCCTCCGAAATCCGGCTACACTGGAGACATTCAGGGATTTCGGGGTCCCTTCCGTGCCGCCGCGCGCGGCGAGGCCGCAGCAGCGAGAAATGTCATGGCCAAAGCCATTGCCGATCCGGCCGACCTGCGCCGCTTTGCCCAGGGCTTGCGGCACTTCAATACCGAGTTGGCACACCAGCTGGCCGTGCTTCAGGGTCAGTTCGCCGCCCTGGGCGACACCTGGCGCGACCAGGAGCACGAGAAGTTCGCCAACGATTTCGCCGAGACCGTTCAGGTACTCTCCCGCTTCATGGAAGCCGCCAACCAGCATGTGCCGTTCCTCGTCCGCAAGGCGGAACGCATCGAGGAGTACCTGCAGCAGCGCTAGGAACGCACCATGAGCCAGGCAGCCCGCGTCAGTTCGCTCGACGCGCTGAAGGATTTCCGTGAGTCGCTATGCGGCTTCCGCGTAGACGCCCAGGGCGGGCTCGCCGCCGCCGACCAGGAGGTCCAGCGCTTCCTCGACTGGCTGCAAGGACAGCTGCAATACTGGCTGCACCAGGTGCGCGAACGCCAGGAAGAGGTGACGCGAGCCAAGACCGCCCTCGTGCAGCGGCGCTGGGGCCACAACGAGGGTCGCGGGCCCGGCACCACCGAGCAGGAACTGGCCCTGCGCAAGGCTCAGGTTCGCCTGCAGGAGGCCGAGGAGAAAGTCGTCACCGTGCGCCGCTGGCTGCAGCAGCTGCCGCGGGCCATACAAGAATTCGAGGGGCCGACGCGCCAGCTAGCCGGCTGGCTCGACGCCGATCTAAGGCACGGCATAGCCATCCTCGACCAGAAGATCGAAACTCTCGAAGCCTATGCCGCACTGACCACTGCTGCCCCGGCAGCAGGCGGGGCACAGCAAGCCACCGCGCCCGCCAGCGAGCCGAACCTGCCCCCGGCTGCAGGGGCTGCCCCTGAAGAGAGGACGCCGTCGTGAGCCTGAACACAGGCTGGATGGAACTGAGCGAAGCCTTGAAGACCCTGCGCGTCCACTGGGACGAAACCCGGACCGGCTGGAACGATCCCGTCAGCCAGGACTTCGAGGCACACTACTGGGACCCGCTCGAGAACCAAGTCGTGGCCGCCCTGCGGGCCATGGACCGGCTCGCGCCGCTCCTGGCCAAGGCGCAGCGTGAGTGCTCATGAGCCGTACTTCTTCCGCCGCTTCCGACCTCCCGAGCGAGCCCGCACCCCCCTTCAGGGATGGATCGCCCGGATCGCCGAGCGTCGCCGAGCCCGTGCTAGTCGCCCGCCAGCGAACCATCCTGCGCGACCTGGCCCGGCTCGGCTCCCAGCGCACGATCACCGGCCCGGAGATGGAGCGCCTGTTCCGCTCCCAGATCGACGCCGCCAACCTGGAATTTGAGGAGGGTTACCAGACGGTTATCGTCCGCTTCGCCTCGTCCAAGGAGTCGGCGGACCACGAATACCGCGAGCGGCTCGAGACGATCGGGACACGCTTCGAGGAGGAGCAGGTTGCCGCTGACCAGGAGGCAGCCAGGAGCCGACGGCGGGCCCTGGGCCGGTACGAAAAAGAAAAGACCGAGACAAAACAGACCTTCAAGGAAACTTCATGGACGCTGGCGGCCGTCCTCGAAGGTGCCAAGACCGAGGCTGAGCACGAATACCAGGAATGGCAGCAGCGCGTTGCCAATTTGATGCAGCAACTGCGTCAGCTGCATGGCGAGGCCGTCGCCCTGCTCGAGCGCTGGGACCAGCACCCCGAGGAAGCCGAGTCCAATCTGGCGACCGACAGTCAGCACTTCCGCAAACTGCCGGAATGCATCGCCATCGCCGAGGAGCACCTGGAGCTGCTCCGCCGTCTCACCTTGCCGCGCTTCGCCAAGGGACAGCGTCTCACCTGGCTGTTCGTGCTGCTCGGCCTGGCGCTTCTCTATCCGACGTACCTCCTAGACTGGTACGGACCGGCCATTAGCAGCCTGGCGGTAGCGGTGCTCGGCGTCATCGTGACGTTGCTCGTCAAATCGAGGGCGCGGAACGAGGTCGCCCGGCTATATGAGCCGCTGTCGTTGGCGGTGGCCGATTCCGAGGCGTCGCGCGAACGCATTCTGGCGCACTACGAGGCGAAGCGGCAGCAATTGCTCCTGGCCAACAAGAACAAGCATGCCGCCGACCTGCGCAGGGCCTACAAGAAATATCGCCGCCGCCGGGCCATCTGCAAGCACCGCCGTGCCAACAGCCTGCGCAAGATGCGGGAAGAATTCGCGCGCCGCCGGGGCGAGAACGAGCGCCGCCGGGCCGACGACCTGCATCAGACCGAGGAGACGTATCAAAGGGTCCTCGCGGCCGTGCAGGGGCGCTATGAGACCGACACGAAGAAGATCCATGCCCGCCACGACCAGCAGCTAGCGACGATCAAGGCGACCTATGAGCGCGACCGCCAGCAGCTGGTGCTCGGCTGGGAACAGGGGCTGGCCCGCGCGCAGGAGTCGTTACAGGAGATTATCGCCGAGAGTCAGCGACTGTTTCCCGGTTGGGAGGACCCCTCCTGGGCGACGTGGCCGCCGCCGCAGGAGGTGCCTCCGGTGCTGCGGTTTGGCGAGTACCGGGTTAGCATCAGCCAGCTGGCCGCTGGCGTTGCCGGGCCGGAAGGCGGCCCCGTGGACTTGCTGACCGACCGCACGCTGCCCGCTTTGTGCGCCTTTCCGGAGCAGGGTTCTCTGCTGTTCGAGGCTTATGAAGCCGGTCGGGCAATCGCGGTGCAAGCGCTGCAGGCGCTCATGTACCGCCTGCTCACCGCGATCCCGCCGGGCAAGGTACGCTTCACGATCGTGGACCCGGTCGGCCTCGGCCAGAACTTCGCCGCCTTCATGCACCTTGCCGATTACGAGGAAGCGCTGGTCGGCAGCCGTATCTGGACAGAGCAGTCGCACATCGAGCATCGGCTGGCCGACCTGACGGCGCACATGGAGAACGTGATCCAGAAGTATCTGCGCAACCAGTTCCAGACGATCGAGGAGTACAACGCTCAGGCCGGCGAGGTGGCCGAGCCGTTTCGTGTCCTCGTCGTCGCTAACTTCCCGGCCAACTTCAGCGCGGAGGCCGCCCGCCGCCTCGTGAGCGTTGCCCAGAGCGGCCGGCGCTGTGGCGTCCATACGCTCATCACCGTCGATCTGAAGCAGCCGATGCCGCCAGGCTTCCAGCTCGGCGACCTGGAACATGCCGGGGCGGTCCTCGTCTGGCAGGATTCCCGTTTCGTCTGGAAGGACCGCGACTTCGGCCGCTTCCCGTTGCAGCTCGACGAGCCGCCGCCGGCGGAGTTCTCGACGCGCATCCTGCAACTGGTCGGCGAAAAAGCGCGGGCGGCGAGCCGCGTCGAGGTACCATTTGAGTTCATCGCACCGCCGCCGGAGCAGTGGTGGACCGGCGACACCCGTTACGGCGTCAGTGTCCCACTTGGCCGAGCCGGCGCCACCAAAAGGCAGCACCTGAAGCTAGGACAGGGCACCTCGCAGCATGTGCTTGTCGCCGGGAAAACCGGTTCCGGTAAATCGACCTTGCTCCATGCGCTCATCACGAACCTGGCGCTCACCTACAGTCCGGATGAGGCAGAACTGTACCTGATCGACTTCAAGAAGGGCGTGGAGTTCAAGACCTATGCGGCGAATGAGTTACCGCACGCCCGGGTTATTGCCATCGAGAGCGAGCGCGAATTCGGCCTGAGCGTACTGCAACGGCTCGACGCCGAGCTGAAGCAGCGCGGCGATCGCTTCCGCGACGCGGGCGCACAGGACCTGGCGTCCTACCGGCAGGAAACCAGGCAGACGCTGCCGCGCATCCTCCTCATCGTGGACGAGTTTCAGGAATTCTTCGTCGAGGACGATCGCATCTCCCAGGAGGCGGCTCAACTGCTCGACCGCCTGGTGCGCCAGGGCCGTGCGTTCGGGCTGCACGTGCTGCTTGGTTCACAGACACTGGGCGGAGCGTACACGCTGGCGCGCAGCACGATCGACCAGATGGCGGTTCGCATCGCCCTTCAGTGTAGCGAGGCCGACGCGCACTTGATCCTGAGCGACGAGAACTCCGCCGCCCGGCTGCTGTCACGTCCCGGCGAGGCAATCTACAACGACGCGAACGGCCTGGTCGAGGGAAACAATCCATTCCAGGTCGTCTGGCTCGCCGATGAGCGGCGCGAGCAGTACCTGGGCCAGATCCGCGACCTGCACCGGCAGCGGCCGCCCGCTGCGACCGTGCCGACGCTGGTGTTCGAGGGTAACATTCCTGCCAATCCGCGCAAGAACCATCTGCTGGAGCAACTGTTGCATGCCCCGTCCTGGTCGGCGCCACCCCGGGCCCTGCATGCCTGGCTCGGCGAACCGATGACCATCAAGGACCCGACGGTGGCCACGTTTCGCCCGCAGAGCGCCAGCAACATGCTCGTCGTCGGTCAGGCGGACGAGGCGGCGCTCGCAGTCCTGACCACAAGCCTCGTGAGCCTCGCAACCCAGCTGCCGCCAACGGCGACCCCCTGCTTCCACGTCGTGGACGGTAGCCCTGTCGATGCGGCTTACGCGGGTTACCTCGCCAAGCTGGCGGACGTGCTGCCGCATCCCCTGCGACTGGGCGGCTGGCGCGACCTGCCCACCGTAATTAATGAGTTGGCCGTGGAACTGGAGCGCCGGCAGAAGACGACCGACACCCAGTTTGCGCCGCTGTTCCTGTTCCTGTTCGGCCTGCAGCGCTTCCGCGATCTGCGGCGTTCGGAGGACGATTTCGGCTTTGGCCGCCGCGAGGAAAAGCCGAGCCCATCGCAGCAGTTCGCCACCCTGCTGCGCGAAGGCGCCGGCCTGGGTATGCACGTCGTCCTTTGGTGCGACAACCTGAACAACCTGAACCGCAGCATTGACCGCCAGGGGCTGCGCGAATTTGACCTGCGCATACTTTTCCAGATGAGCGTGGCCGATTCGAGCAATCTCATCGACACACCCATGGCGAGCAAGCTCGGCGTTCATCGGGCGTACTTCTACAGCGAGGAGCAGGGGCGCCTGGAAAAGTTCCGGCCATATGGGCTGCCGACGGAAGAGTGGCTGGCGCAGGTGCGCGAGCAACTCCGCGCTGGACACTCCACGCCTGCCGTCAGAGCCCGGAGCCTTAGCGACGGGAACACCAACCCGGGCGCTGACGCTTCCGGCTCTGATTAGCAACGGGAACACCGACCCGGGCGCTGACGCTTCCGGCTCTAATCCGACATCTTCACTGGGTACAGGTATCACGGCGTGCTGCGGCTGCCCACTTGCGGCGCGACCGTGCGATAGGCGCCGATGCCGCCCTGGTAGCGCCGGCCGTGATACCAGCGTAGCACCACGTTTTTCGGCAGCAAGAGACCGCCGTAATCCCAGCCCCAGGTGCCTTCGTCGGAGCAGCGCGGTTCGCCAAGGCATGGAGCGCCCCCGCCCACGTAGTAGCCAACATAATGGCCCGTGTCGGAAGAGACCGCCCAGCAGGCGACCTGCTGCGGCCCGCCGGCGCGCCGAAAACCGTCTTCCGGCTGAAAGCACGGCTCTGCTGCCGTCGCCATGCCGCTGAAGAGAAGCAGCCCCATCCCCAGCAGAAGAAGGCTTCGCCTGTTTGCCATGGTCCCCTCTTTTCCTGCAACGTAATCTTGTTCCAGCCGACCGGGGCTTCCTCTCTTGATCGGACTTTCCGCCTTGCCCGCTTGACGGGGTTTGCACGCCCTGCCCGGCCGGGGCCACACCCGGTCTTTCCGGCATGACCGCTCCATCTTGCCCGCGTGGCAAAATCCGCCCCTTCCTCAAGAGCGGCACATGAGGAGCCGATAACGATTGTGCCGCCCATCCTCCGGGATGGGGTTCGGTCCAGAGCGCATCGTGCGCTCTGGACCGAGACAGCGGCAGGCAATTGTGTCCGAACAGGGTCAGGGAGCCCATGCCATGTCCGCAAGTCCTCCGGCATGCCGGTCGGCCTGGCCCGTGGCGCTGCTCGGGTTCCTCCTGGCTGGCACGGCCTCGGTGCGGGCCGAGGATCGGCGGCCGTCCCCGACCGACGACGCCGAAGTTCAGGCCGCAACCCAATCCGCAGTACCACCCGGCATCCTGCGGAGACCCATCGAGTTGCCGGCTGAGGCCTCAGCCGAGACGGCGCTGGTGGTCCCGCTATCTGAGCCCATCTTCCAATCGCTCCTGCACGCGCCGCTCGGCTTTAGCGGTCCGTCCGGCGTCCGGCCCAGCGAAGGCCAGGAAGACAGCCACTTCGTCCCCATTGAGGATCGCTGGCGCATTGGCTATCCCGAATGGGACCGATACGGCGAAGGCCAGCGAATTGGCCACGATGTGCCTTACGAACTTGGCCACTGGTGGGACCCGTTCAATCTCAATGTCCTCAAGGGCGATTATCCGATTATCGGCCAGCACACTTTCCTGGAGATTACCGCGGCCACTCGCGTCCTGGTCGAGGGCCGGGAGGTGCCGACGCCAGCCAACGGTTTCGAGAGCACTGCCCGGCCCGGCGAGTCCCAGGTATTCGGACGGCCGGACCAATTCGTCTATTCCCAGTTCTTCCGCCTCTCCCTCGACCTGTTCCACGGCGATGCCGCGTTCAAGCCGGTGGACTGGCGCATCAAGGTGACGCCCGTTTTCGATGTGAATGCTCTCGACGTACAAGAACTGGGCGTCGTCAGCCCGGACGTGCGCCATGGCACTTCCCGTAGCCGGACGTGGTTCGCGCTGGAAGAGTGGTTCGTCGAAGGCAAGATTGCCGACCTCAGTCCCGAGTACGATTTCGTTTCGGTGCGGGCGGGCTCTCAGTTCTTCGACGCGGACTTCAGAGGCTTCCTCTTCACCGACACGAATCGAGCCGTGCGTTTCTTCGGCACCGCATTTAGTAATCGCGACCAGTTTAATCTGGCCGCCTTCAAGCAAAGCGAGAAAGATACAAACAGCGATCTGAACACGTTCGAGGACCGGCATCAGACCGTCCTTGTCGCCAACTACTATCGGCAAGATCTCTTCTTTCCCGGCTACACCGGCGAACTCAGCGTCCTCTACAACAGCGATCGGCCGACGTTTCACTTCGACAAGAATGGCTTCCTGGCCAGACCGGATCCAGTCGGCGCTGCCCAGCCACACGGCCTGGACATTGCTTATCTTGGATGGGCGGGCAACGGGCACATCGGCCGCGTCAACATCAGCCACCAGTTCTACTGGGCGCTCGGTCGGGACAGCCTCAATCCCCTCGCCGATCAAGGCGTGGACGTCAATGCACAGATGGCGGCCCTGGAACTGTCTTATGACCGCGATTGGGTCCGCTTCCGCACCTCGCTCTTCTGGGCCTCTGGGGACTCGAAGATCGGCAATTCGCACGCGACCGGCTTCGACACGATCGTGGACGATCCCAATTTCGCCGGCGGCGAGTTCAGCTACTGGCAGCGGCAGCCCATCAAACTGCTGGGCGTCAACCTGAAGCAGCCCCTGAGCCTGGTCCCCGACCTGCGGTCGAGCAAATTCGAAGGCCAGAGCAATTTCGTCAACCCCGGCCTGCTGCTGTTCAACTTCGGCATGGATTTCGACGTCACGCCCAGGCTGCGTATCGTCAACAATTACAATCTCCTTTGGTTTGATGAAACCGAGGTGCTGGAACAATTCGTGTTCCAGCCCAAGGTCCACCATTTCATCGGCGCCGACTTGAGCTTGGGCGTCGAGTATCGGCCGCTGTTGAGCAACAACGTCATCCTGAAGTGCGGCGTGGCAACGCTGGTCCCGGGGCAGGGCTTCAAGGACCTCTACAACAATTCGGATCGCGTGGTGGACCCGCTCGTGGCGGGGTTCATGGAACTGACGCTGGCGTACTGATCCCCGCATGCCGGTTGGCGCTCTTGTCGCTAACCGGCAAGGCGGGGTGATTCGAGACCGAAGGTAGCAATTCATGACAGCAAACGCACGATGGCGCAGCGTCCGGTTTGCTCCTGCCCTCCTCGTGGTCCTGTTGCTGGCGAGCGCGCTGGCGGCCGGTTACGGCCAAACGCGGGCGCCGCTCGCCGTGGCGTATCCCATCCCGCCGGGCCTGGAGGACCTCGACCTGATGCAACAGACTGCGGAGCAGGCAACCGCCAAGAGTGTCGGGTGCATCGTCTGTCACCAGAACGCTCACGATCCGCATTACAAGGACACGATGCACCTCGGCTGCTGCGACTGCCACGGCGGCGACCCGAGCAGTCCGTTCAAGGAGAAGGCCCACGTCACGCCGCGCTACCCCGGCGCCTGGGCGACCTCCGCCAATCCCGTCCGCTCTTACACGCTCCTCAATCACGAGTCGCCGCAGTTCGTCCGCTTCGTCAACCCAGGCGATCTGCGCATCGCGCACCTGAGCTGTGGCTCGGCGAAATGCCATCCCACCGAGGTGCTGCAAAACCGCACGAGCATGATGACGCACGGCTGCATGCTGTGGGAAGCGGCCCTGTACAACAACGGCGGGCTGCCGCTCAAGGAAGCGCACTTCGGCGAGAGTTACAGCATGCGCGGCGCCCCCCAGCGCTTACAGACGGTACCGCCACCCACGGAATATGAGAGGCGTTACAAGGGCGTCGTGCCCTTTCTCGATCCCCTGCCGCGCTTCGAGAACAGCCAGCCCGGCAATGTCCTGCGCAACTTCGAGCGGGGCGGCCGTTTTCGCCCCGAGGTCGGCATCCCGGAGCGTGAGGACGATCCGGGCCGGATACGCGTGCGACTGAGTACGCGCGGCCTTGGCACGGAGAACCGCACCGATCCCGTTCTCGTCAGCCTGCAGAAGACGCGTCTCCTCGACCCGACACTCAACTTCCTGGGCACGAACGACCACCCAGGCGACTATCGCTCCAGCGGCTGCACCGCCTGCCACGTGCTCTATGGCAACGACCGTTCGCGGGTGAATTCGGGACCCTACGCCAGCGCCGGCCACCTTGGCCAGTCGCGCTCCGTCGATCCGACCATTCCAAAAGACGAATCCGGCCACCCGATCGAGCACCGTTTCGTCACCGGCATGCCGACGAGCCAGTGCCTCACCTGCCACATCCACCCGGGGACGAACGTCCTCAACACCTACGCAGGTTTCATGTGGTGGGACGAGGAGACCGACGGCGAATTAATGTATCCGCAGAAGCAGAAATATCCGACCGCCGAGGAGTACGTTCGCGCCCAGATGTCGAACCCCGACGAGACGGCGGCGCACGGCAACTGGTCTGACCCGGCGTTTCTGGCCCGATTGTCGGAACTGAACGGGCAGACCCGGCACACACAGTTCGCGGACTTTCACGGCCATGGCTGGGCTTTCCGCGCCGTATTCAAGAAGGACCGCAAGGGGAACCTGCTCGACTGCAGCGGTAACGTCCTGGTCAACGTGAGCAACGACCAGCTCCAGACAGCGATGCGTTTTCACAACCTGCCGCCGAGGGAGCGCACCGCTCAGGAAGGCGTGCCGGTCCATCTCATGGACATCCACCTGGAGAAGGGTATGCACTGCGTCGATTGCCACTTCATCCAGGACGCGCACGGTAACACGAAGCTGTATCGAGAAGTCCGCGCGGCCATCGAGATCCAGTGTACCGACTGCCACGGCACGACGACGCAACGGGCGACGCTGCGCACATCAGGCCCAGCGTCGGACACGTCGGGGCCGGGCGGCCGGAACCTGGAGGCGCTGCGCACGCCTTCCGGGAAGCGCCGCTTCGAGCGCCGCGGCAACACGATCGTGCAGAACTCCATGGTGGAGTCGGACCTGAGCTGGGAGGTGCCGCAGGTCCAGGACCTCATCAATCCCGCGGACACGAAGCACTACAACCCGCGCGCGGCCCTGGCAAAGACCGTGCGCTTCGACCAGGGCGGCGCCTTCGAGTGGGGCAACGTCCCGGGCAAGAACGAGTGTGCCTGCGCCCACAACAACAAGAACATGGGCTGCATCGCCTGCCACTCCTCGTGGAACGCGAGCTGCTTTGGCTGTCACTTGCCGCAGAAGGCCAATCTGAAGCTGCCGCAGCTGCACAATGAAGGCGACGTGACCCGCAACTACGTCGCCTACAACTTCCAGACGTTGCGCGATGACGCCTACATGCTGGCCCGCGACGGGGACGTGACCGGCAACCGCATTGGTCCCGCGCGTTCTTCGTGCGCCATTCACGTTGGTTCGTACAACCAGAACCGCGAGTCGATCTACGTGCAGCAGCAAACAGTTTCCGCCGAGGGTTACAGCGGCATCGCCTTCAGCACGAACGTGCCGCACACCGTTCGCGGCAAGGGCGAGACCAAGACCTGCAGCGACTGCCACGTCTCACGACAGGACGACAACAATGCCATCATGGCCCAGCTCCTCATGCACGGCACCGGCTACATGAATTTCGTCGGCAGGTATTGCTGGGTGGCGGCCGGCGAGCACGGCCTGGCCGGCGTCGTCGTCACCGAGCGCGACGAGCCACAGGCGGTCATCGGTAGCTACCTGCACCATCTGGCTTATCCGGACTACTACGCGCGACATATCGAGCGCGGTGGTCTGCTGGAGCACGCTCACGAGCATCCCGGCAAGGACGTCAGCGACAACGTGCTTCACCCGCTGCGCAAGACCGAGGTGCTGGCAGTACAGAATCGCGGTGAGTACCTGTACGCGGCCTGCGGCGCCGGCGGTCTGAGAGTCTTCGACATTGCCTTCATCGACGACAAGGGTTTTTCCGAGCGCATCACCACGGCGCCTGTGTCCCCGCTCGGCCAGCGCTTCTTCGTGCCGACGAGGTATGCCACGGCCGTGGCTGCTCCTTGCACGCCTGCCGTCGATCCAACGCGCACGCACGGGCCGGAGAACCGCGAACAGCCGATCCATGCGCTGTACGGCTACATCTACGTCGCCGACAAGTATGAGGGGTTGATCCTCGTTGGCGCCGCGACGACGCTCGACGGCGACCCGACGAATAACTTCTTGAAGCGCGCGGTGACCTTTAACCCGAACGGTCTGCTATGCGGAGCGCGGGCCATTGCCATTGTGGGCACTTATGCCTACGTCTGCTGCGACGCCGGCCTGGTGGTCGTGTCGCTTGACGATCCAAAGAGGCCGCAGGTGACGGCGGTACTGGGTTGCGACCTGCTGAAGCATCCCAAAGCAGTGGCCGCACAGTTCCGGTATGCCTTCGTCTGCGACGACGAGGGCGTCAAGGTGCTCGACGTGACCGTGCTGGCGCAGCCGAAGCCGGTCTGCCGGCTGGAACTGGCCGAGGCGAACAACATTTACCTGGCCCGCAGCACTGCGTACGTCGCGGCCGGTTCGCAGGGATTGGTGATCCTGGACATCACGAATCCAGAAAGGCCGGTCATCGACCAGGTGTACAACGCGGATGGCTGCCTGAACGACGTCCGCGACGTGAAGCTGGGAATCACCTATGTCAGCGAAATCGCCTACGTCGCGGACGGCAGGAATGGCCTGCGCGTGGTGCAGTTGACGTCTCCGGAAACCCTGGGCAACGACGGCTTCAGCCCGCGGCCGACGCCGCACCTGATCGCCACTTACAAGCTGCGGAAAGGTGGCGAAGTGCTGACGGTGGCCCGCGGCCTGGATCGGGACCGTGCGGTCGATGAGGCCGGCAACCAGATCGGCGTCTTCGGGCGCATCGGCGCAAGGCCCTTCAACGGCGCGGAACAGCAGAAACTGTATCTGCGTGGCGGACAGGTGTGGAAGGTTAGCGACGATCCGCGCGACTACCCCGCGCCGCTCCAGCCGGCACCCGCGCCAGCGGCACGTTGAGCTGCCCTCGAGGCCGCCGCTGGTTCCCTCCGCTACAATGCATGACATCTTCTGCCATCCGCGTTTCCGCCGAGGGACCCAGACGATGCAAGCGGCGTCATTCTCCCTTTTCCTGCTGTCCCTGGGACTGGTAGCACCCCAGCCGGGGATCGACACGGTCGCCGGATCCGGCAGCAAGGGCTATGCCGGCGACGGAGCGCTCGCCTGCAAGGCCCTCCTCGATCAACCCTTTCACTGCGACCTCGATGATGCGGGCAATCTCTACATTGCCGAGGTGGGCAATCACTGCGTCCGCCGTGTGAGCCTGGAGACCGGGACCATCACCACGGTGGCCGGCAGCGGCGCCAGGGGATTCACCGGCGACGGCGGCCAGGCGACCAAAGCCACCTTCAATGAGCCTTATGCCGTGGCCGTGGAAAAGAACGGTGATTTCTACGTCGTCGATCGCCTCAATGCGGTCATCCGCAAGATTGATGGGAAGACCGGTATCATCACGACCGTCGCTGGCAATGGCAAGAAGGGTTACTCCGGTGACGGCGGTCCAGCAATCGGGGCGACTCTGCACGAACCAAACGATTGCTGCCTCGACGGCAAGGGCGGGTTGCTCATTGCCGACGTGGGCGATTGGCGCATCCGCCGGCTCGACCTGAGAGCAGGTACGATCGCAACCTTTGCTGGGACCGGCAAACCGAAAGAGAAGTTCGACCGCTCCCGCCTGGGTGACGGTGGTCGAGCGATAACGGCGGTCCTGTACGGCGCGCGGGCAGTGTGCGTGGATGGCCGGGGCAATAGCTACATCTGTGAGCGCGAGGGAAATACCATCCGGCGAGTCGATGCGCTCGGAATTATCACGACAGTAGCTGGGACGGGGGCCGCGGGCTACAGCGGGGATGGCGGCGATGCGGGCAAGGCCACTTTTCGAGGGCCGAAGGCGATCCGCTGCGATCGGCAGGGCACTCTCTACGTGGTGGACACCGAGAACCACGCCCTGCGCCGCATCGATGGCCGGACCAATCTCGTGACCACCGTGGCCGGCGGCCACCAGGGCGGCGAAGGCGACGGCGGTCCGGCGGTGCGGGCGGGACTCGATCGACCGCACGGTTGCATTCTCGACGGCGCAGGCACACTCTACATTGCGGACACCAACAACCACCGCGTTCGCCGGGTACGGCCAGTGGAGAAACGCTGAGCGGACCTTGTTCAAAGGATCGGCTGTCATGCCTCACCACATCCCGCACTGCCAGGTCGTGCCGTTGCCCGATTTCCAGGTAGCGTTTCAGGTGGACGGCGACGAGCGGCTGCGGTGGCACTTCGGCCCAGAGTATCCGCGGCCGTTCTTCTATCCGTTGCTCGGCCCGTCGAGGAGTGTGCTGACGCGCATGGGACATCCTGGAGCGCCGGATCACGACCACCATCGCTCGATCTGGTTCGCCCATGCAAACGTACTTGGCAGCGACTTCTGGAGCGACCGTACCCGGGCCCGCATCCGCCAGAAGCAATGGCTCTGCTACCAGGACGGCGACGATGAAGCAAGCATGGGGGTGCTGCTCGGCTGGTACGACGGGCACGACCCGAAAGGGATGCTGGACCAGGAAGTGGTGGCCGGTGTGCGTCCCGGTGCCGATGGTGAAACCTTTGTGGAGCTGCAAAGTGTCTTCCGTCCCGCGGCGGAGACGCTGGAGTTCGGCCAGACAAACTTCGGCTTCCTTGCGGTGCGGCTGGCGAAGAACCTGTCGGTACATTTCGGCGGCGGCAGTCTCACCAGCAGCGAGGGAGCGGTGGGCGAACCCGCCATTTTCGGCAAGCCGGCGCGCTGGGTGGATCACAGCGGCTCGGTGCCCAAAGGTGAGACAGAGGGCATTACCTACTTCGATCATCCGCGAAATCCTGGCTACCCAGTCCACTGGCACGTGCGCGAGGACGGCTGGATGGGGGCCGCCGTTTGCTTGCAAGGGCCAGTGACGACGACCCGCAAAGATCCTCTGCGGCTACGCTACTTGCTCCACGCGCATCGCGGTTCCGTCGCGCCAAGGCGAGCCGACCAGATCGCCCGCGACTTCGCGGCCAGCGCGCGCTATGAGGTCGTGCCGGCCAGAGTGAAACATCAGCAATACGCGATCGAGCGGGCGGCCAGTCCGTGATCCGTGGACAGCTTCCAACAGATAAAAACGAGTAAATACATGGCCACTTGCATGACGCCCGCACGCTTGTTATCCGCCTTGCTGCTCGGCCTCGGCTCGCTCGGCGTCGCCGCAGCGGCTGACAAGGACAAGCTGTTCGTGGCCACGCCGCTGACCGCGGAGAAGTCCTTCACCGCCGGCATCGAGGGGCCCGGCTGCGACGCCAGGGGAAACGTCTACGCGGTCAACTACGGCAAGCAACAGACCATTGGCCGAGTCACGCCGGAGGGGAAGGCCGAGGTGTTCGTCGAGCTGCCCGGCAAGAGCACGGGCAATGGCATCGTCTTCGACCACGAGGGACGCATGTATGTCGCAGATTACGTCGGTCACAACGTCCTGCGCATCGAGCCGCCCACGCGCCAGGTCACCGTCTTTGCGCATCAGAACAAGATGAACCAGCCCAATGATCTGGCCATCGCCCCCGATGATACCCTCTATGCCAGCGATCCGAACTGGTCGAACGGCACGGGACAAATCTGGCGCATCGATCGCAAGGGGAATGTCACGCTCGCAGCCGAGAAGATGGGCACGACAAACGGCATCGAAGTCGGGCCGGACGGCAAGACGCTGTATGTCAACGAAAGCGTGCAGAAGAACGTCTGGGCGTTCGAGATCGGCCGTGACGGGGCCCTGTCGGGGAAGCGGCTGGTGAAGAAGTTCGACGATTATGGCTTCGACGGCATGCGCTGTGACGTGGACGGCAATCTGTACATCAGCCGTTACGGCAAGGGGACCGTCGCAGTGTTGTCGCCGGCCGGAAAGGTAGTGCGCGAGATCGACGTGCTTGGCGAGTCGCCAAGCAACCTTTGTTTCGGCGGACCGGATGGGCGGACGGTGTATGTGACGGAAGTGACGAAACAGCGGCTTGTGCAGTTTCGCGTGGACCGGCCCGGACTGGCATGGCAGCGGTGGCAGAAGAAGTGACCGCTCCAGGCCCGCGCCCCGCCACGGGTCGCGGCTAAACGATCGCCGGCCGCTCGCTATTCTGTCTTCATGAGGAATGAGAGCAACCCCAGCGCTCGGTCGCGCACCGTGCTACCGATCGACCCGGTCCTGCCGGAACTGGTCGAGGCGCTACGGCAGCAGCCATGTGTCGTGCTCCGTGCTCCAACCGGAGCCGGCAAGACCACGCGCGTGCCGCCGTGGCTGCTCGATGCGGGGCTTGCGGGAACTAAAGGTATTGTCGTGCTGGAGCCACGCCGCCTTGCCGCACGCGCCGCCGCTCGACGCATGACCGCCGAACGCAACGGCCGACTCGGCGACGAGGTCGGCTATCAGGTCCGCTTTGACCGGCAGTGCAGCCCGCGAACGCGCATCCTCGTCGTCACCACCGGCATCCTCCTGCGCCTGCTGCACGACGACCCCTTCCTGGAGTCCATCGGCATCGTCCTCTTCGACGAATTCCACGAGCGCAGTCTGGAGAACGATCTGGCCCTGGGAATGATCCGTCTCGTGCAACAAACCGTTCGCCCTGATTTGCGTCTGGTCGTCATGTCGGCGACGCTCGCGGTCGAAGCGGTGTCGGCCTACCTTGGCGGCTGTCCGATCGTCACCGGGGAGGGGCGCCAGTATCCGGTTGAAGTGCTGTATGAGCCGCCGCCTGAACGGCAGCCGTGGCCCGTGGCCGCGGCCAAGGCGGCGGAACGGTTGCTCGAACGCACCGACGGCGATCTGCTCGTCTTTCTGCCGGGGTTGCACGAAATCCGGCAGACGGCGCGGCAACTCGAACCGCTTGCGGAGACGCGCGATCTCGCGGTCCTGCCGCTACATGGCGATCTTCCCGGGGAGCAGCAGGACGCGGCTCTGTTGCCGCAAACGCGGCGGAGGATTGTCCTGGCCACAAACGTGGCAGAAACCTCGGTTACGGTCGAAGGTATCACGGGCGTCGTGGACACAGGGTTGGTGAGGCTGCTCGTCTTCGATCCCCACGTCGGCCTGGACCGTCTCCAATTACAGCCGATCTCCCGGGCGTCAGCCGAACAGCGTACAGGTCGTGCCGGCCGGACACGACCCGGCGTATGCACGCGCCTGTGGAGTGCCGCGGCACACCGGGCCCGGCCGGAACAAACCGAGCCGGAGATTCGCCGCGTGGACCTCGCTGGGGCCGTGCTGCACCTGCTGACGCTGGGCGAAACCGACGTGTTGCGGTTTCCCTGGTTGGAGCCGCCACCCGCAGGAACGGTAATGCAGGCGCTGGCGCTGCTGCGTCGCCTCGGGGCGATTAGCGACCATAGCATCACCGGGCTGGGCCGCGGTATGGCGCGGTTGCCGGTGCATCCGCGGGTTGCACGCTTGCTCGTCGAGGGACAGCGCTGGGACCAACTGGAACGTGTCGCCCTGGCCGCTGCGCTGCTGTCCGAACGCGATCCGTTCGCGCGTGACCTGGACGAGACTCGGGCTGCGGGCTGCGGTCATGCGACTCGTTCCGATGTGCTGGAGCGCGTCGAGGCGCTGGAGGAATTCGAACGGAGCGGTAATACTGTCGCGCCGGTCGGTAATTTGCATCGTGGCGCGGCACGTTTCGCGCTCCGCGCGCGCGATCAGCTGCTGCGCCTGCTCCGACAGGAAGAGGGGGGAGCGCGGGACACGGGCCGCGCTGATGCCACGGCGGAGGAACCTGTGCTTCGTGCGTTGCTGGCGGCATTTCCCGACCGTGTGGCCCGGCGGCGCGAGGCGGGCAGCCGGCGCGGCGTCATGGTCGGCGGGCGCGGCGTGCAGCTGGCTCCATCCAGCGGCGTGCTCGAATCGGAACTGTTTCTGTGTGTGGACGTCGATGCTCACCAGACGGAGTCGCTAGTACGCCAGGCCTCGGCTATCCAGCGCGACTGGCTGCCCGGCGAGCTCCTTCACACCTCCACCGAGGTTGCATTCGACCTGGAAACGGAACGGGTGGCGGCGCGCCGGCGCCTGTGCTATGAGGACCTCATTCTGGAAGCCACGCCCGTCGGCCTGCCCGATGACGAGGAGGTCGGCTACGTGCTGGCGGTGGCAGCTGCCGAGCATCTCCAAAACGTTCTGCCGCCGCCCGACTCTCTGCCTGGCGTTCTGCGCGTCCGCGTTCGCTGCCTGCGTCAATGGATGCCTGAACTGCAATTGCCGGCCCTCGAAGACGACGAGCTGCGCGAAGCACTGACATGGCTGTGTCACCGCTGCCGCTCCTTCACCGACCTGCGCAAGGCGCCGTGGCTCGACGCCTTTCTGGGCCGGCTGACGTCCGCGCAACAGCAGGCGGTGGCACGCGAAGCGCCGGAGCGACTAACGGTGCCGAGCGGCAGCCGGCTTGCCCTGCACTACGAGGAAGGACGGCCGCCGGTCCTGGCGGTACGCATCCAGGAAATGTTCGGCCTCCGCGAGACGCCGCGGGTTGCCGGTGGCCGGGTGCCTGTGCTGCTGCATCTGCTCGCGCCCAACTATCGGCCGCAGCAGGTCACCGACGACCTGGCCAGCTTCTGGATCAATACCTATCCGCTAGTGCGCAAGGAACTCCGCGCCCGCTATCCGAAGCACGCCTGGCCGGACGATCCGCTGTCGGCTACTCCCGAGCGACGGCCGACCCGCAAACGATAAGAGGCTTGCATGCTGACCACAGACCGCCTGGAAGAGGTTTTGACAAACATTCCGCGCCTGACTATCGGCGTCCTCGGCGACCTGTTCCTCGATCGTTATCTCGACATCGACGCCGCACTGACCGAGCCTTCGCTCGAGACCGGCCTGGACGCTTACCAGGTGACGGACGTGCGGTCCACTCCCGGAGCGGCGGGAACGGTGATGAACAACCTGGTCGCCCTGGGCGTGGGCAAGGTGAGTGCCATTTCGGTGCTTGGCAATGACGGCGAAGGCTATGAATTGCGGCAGGTGCTCGACAGGTTACAGGTGATCGATGCCGCCGGCCTGGTGTTTCGGCCGGATCGGCGCACGCCAACCTACACCAAGCCGATGCTCCGTCGCCCCGGCGAGGTAGCCCGCGAACTGAATCGGCTGGACATCAAGAATCGCACGCGTATGCCGGCCGACGCCGAGGAGCAGGTGCTGGCCGCGCTCGAGCGGTCATGGGACCGACTCGACGCCCTGGTAGTCCTCGATCAGGTGAGCGAGACCGATTGCGGCGTGGTGACGGTGAGGGTACGTCGAGCGCTGAGCGCGCTGGGCGAGGCTCATCCCGACAGGCTGATCCTGGCCGACAGTCGGGCGCGGATTGGCCTGTTTGCCTCCGTCTGGCTCAAGCCGAATCAGCGCGAGTGCGTCCAGGCCGTGCGCGGAACCTGCGACGAAACGGCCGCCAGAGCATGCGCCGTCGAGCTGGCACAGCGCGTGCGGCGGCCAGTCTTCTGTACCTGTGGCGCTGCGGGCATCTGCGTGACCGATCCCCGGCCCGGCAGAGAGTACACGACCCAGATACCGGCCTATCCCGTGAGTGGAGCCGTCGACATTGTCGGCGCCGGCGACAGCACGAGCGCCGGCCTTGCCTGCGCCATCGCGGCCGGGGCCACTCTCGAGGAAGCGGCGGCGTTCGGCAACCTCATCGCGTCGATCACCATTCAACAAATCGGCACCACGGGCACCGCGTCGCCGGAGCAGGTACGACAGCGCTGGCGCGAGGTTGCCAGACTGTGAGAACAATCCGCAGCGTCCGCACATTGCGCCCGGTCCCAACCGCGCTGTGTCCGAAAGTAGAGGCGGATCCCGCCACGCTTAATCTTGGGGTGCTACACTCCTTATAGGCCGCTCTTGCGCCCGCGGGGTCCTATCTTGCCCCGTTTGCCGGAGCGCCACGAGTCCGGCCTCGCCATGCCGGAGGAGCGACCATGAGCCTGTATCCCGTGCATAGGTCCTGTCGTACACGCGGCAATTTCCTGCCTCGTCTCGAAGTCCTGGATGAACGCTGCCTGCCGGCCTGCTTCATCACACAGAACGGCAACCTGCTGAAAATCCTCGGCAGCGAGGGCAAGGATGTGCTCCGAGTTGGGGACGACGGCAGCGGCGACATCGCCGTGCTTTGCGATAAGAACCCGATGGCACAGGTGTTCCACGGGATCAACAAGATCGACATCGAGACTCGCGGCGGCAGCGACGTGATCCGCTACGAATTGCTCGGCAACGTCACCGGCCAGCGGAACCTCACGGTTGATCTCGGCACGGGCGCGGACACCTTTCACGCATTCCTCAATCAGAACGACCTCAATCCGCAGGCCAACTATCGCCTGAACATCAAGGGCGGCTCGGGCGCAGACGTCCTGAGAGTCGATTACCGCAAGGACCCGGACACCGCGACAGTCGATCAATTGTCGAAGGCGCTGAACCTTCTGACTTTTGCTCCAGCCGCCTTCGTGAGTTTTGGCGGTTTCGGCACACCCGGTGTGGACATCCCCGTTAGCGCGGCGATGACCATCAACCTGGATGGTGGCCCGGGCGACGATCGCCTGTCCGTTCTCTACCAGGGCGACCTGCAGGGCAAACTGTCCGTGACCGCCAACGGCGGCCCGGGCAAGGATCACGTCTTCGTCGACATCACAACCACGACGCAATCGGCCGGCAAGGTCTTTGCGCGGGCGTTCGGCGGTCCAGGCAACGACACCCTGACGCTCAACGTTCGGCAGCAGCCGGGTATCTGCTTCGTTACGCCTTGCGGCATTCTCGTGGACGCTCTCATCGACGGCGGCTCCGGCATCAACCATGCCAGGCACACGCTGAATGTGCTGGTCCGCAACTGCCAGTTCAGCACCATCGACACCTAAATCACCCTGCGTGAATGTGCAACTCACAAGCCTGAAGCGCCAGCGAAATCTCTTATCCCCTCCGGGAACGCCAGCGGCGGGGAACAAGGTCTCCGGCTATCCTGACTCCGGGTAGCGGGTCGCGGTATCCGGTAAGCCGGTGGAGCCTCGTGCCCGTAGCGAAGTCTGGATCGGGGAGCCTGCGGCCTCAGCATTGATGACGCCTCGGCCTGTGTCCGGCCGTTGGCGATCTCGTTCGGAAGACTGCCTACACCCGCCTCTCCCCCGTCTGCTGCCTGCGTTTTTGGCTACCGGCGCCTCGGAGCGCCGGTTTTCTCTTCTCGCGGAGGCAGCTATGGCCCTTGTTCGCACTGCCGTGCTGGCCCTGCTCATTTTCGAGGACGCCATGCCCCGACGCAAGACCCGGACGCCCGACCCCGCCGCCGCAACCCTTCTGGCGACCCTCCATCCCCATGCCGCCGGGTGAGGTCCCCGACGACAGCTTCGCCCGGGTCAGCCGTTTTGGCACTTTCACCGCCGACTTGCAGGCCATCGCGCGCTGGCTGCGTCAGTGTGGCGTGACCACGGTGGCGACGGAGTCCACCGGAGTCTACTGGATCCCGCTGTACGACCTGCTGCAGGCCGAAGGCTTTGAGGTCCTGCTCGTCGATTCGCGTCAGACGCAGCGCGCTCCCGGCCGGCCAGAGACCGACAAGCACGACTGCATGTGGATTCAAAGGCAGCACGGACTGGGCCTGCTCACGGCCGCGTTTCGCCCGCAGGAGCCGATCCGCGTCTGGCGCAGGTACCAGCGTCACGGGCCAACCTGATCGAAGATGCTGCCCGGTACCTGCCGCGGATGGAAAAGGCGCTGGCGCAGATGAATGTCCAGCTGACCGAGGTGGTCAGCGACATCACGGGGCTGACCGCGATGGCGATCGTCAAGGCCATCCTGGCGGGCGAACGCGACCCGCGGAAATTGGCCGCCCTGCGGGACCGGCGCTGCAAGCAGAGCGAGGAGACCATCGCCCTGGCGCTGCAAGGAACCTGGCGGCCGGAACATCTGTTGGAGCTGCGGCACCCCCTGGAGTTGTACGAATACTACCACGCGAAGGTCCGCGAATGCGAGCGGGCGATCGAGGAGCACCTCAAGACCCTGGCCCTGCCGGAGGTCAAGCCGTTGCCCTCTCGGCCGCAGGTGCGCAAGCGGAAGGACAATGAGCCGATCTTCGACGCACGGCAGCGGCTGTATCAGCTGGCCGGCGTGGACCTGACGGCGATCGAGGGGATCGACGAGCGGACAGCCCTGGTGGTGTTCAGCGAGGTGGGAACGGACATGACCTGCTGGCCGACGGAGAGGCACTTCGGCAGCTGGCTGGGGCTGGCGCCGTGTCCGCGGAAGTCGGGAGGCCGCGTGCTGTCGGCGGCGACACGACCCGGGGTGAACCGCGCGGCGCAGGCGTTACGGCTGGCGGCGAAGAACTTGCAGCGTTCGCGGAGCGCGCTGGGGGCTTTCTACCGGCGGGTCGCGGCGCGGCGCGGGCTCCCGAAAGCGATCACGGC
>JRHI01001246.1_pt1 | contig 22441 bp, 21 predicted proteins | sample 215371 | NCBI WGS metagenome assembly JRHI01 (sample SAMN02929681, study PRJNA255918) | sediment metagenome | biome: cave system; feature: Ice Cave; material: Sediment; isolation source: sediment from deep within a dark volcanic ice cave with no known source of... ...
GCCCCCCCCCCCCCCCGCCCCTACGTACGCGCCGCCATCTCCCTGTGTGCCACGCTCATCCGCGTTGGGCGCAATTCATTACACCCTACCGTTTTATATTTCCTCGCATATATTCAAGAATAACGCGGTCTATGTGGGCATCTTCAAACCAGCGGGTTTCGAGATTTTCGCGTCCACTGTAGGTGCGGAACGCTTCACGGGTTACGCTGTTATAGTTGCCGTCAATGCTACCTTGATAATCGCCAGTTGTTGTGAGCAGCTCTTGTAGTTCGCGTGTCAACGGTTCATCGAGAACCAGAATATCCTGCGGCTCCGTTGGGAACAGGTAGAGTTTATGTAGTTGCAGAATACGTTGGAGTTCAGCGATAGGGGTTGGATGGTCGTCAACGCGTAGATCGATGAAGCGATCATTCAAGCCACTATACCCGCCTTTTTCTCGTACTACCAGTAAGGCGGCTGATTGTTGTCCGCGACTATCACCACCAGCTGCCTGTCCCGCGGCGAGAGCGGCAACCAGACGATCACAGAGTAGCCCAGGCGTTTCTTCAAATGTGTGTGCTATAGCAAGAACGGTATCTTCACTCACTAGTATATTGCCCTGACAGGTGTAATGTTCACCAACATGCCCACCAGCCCAAGAAAGACAGTGGGTGCCAGTATACGTAGCCGGTATACCTGTCATGCCAATCACTCCTACCTGACGCTCGGCATGTCCCTCGTCTCTTTCGGTCAGTTGCTCTAGTGTTTCTACGGCTGAAAGGCCGTTTGCTAATAGGTCGAGTCCTTGTGGTCCATAGCTTGTATTGGCCCAAGCTTGGGTCGCGATTGCGCCTACTCCCGCCTTTGCCCAAGGCACCACAGCACCAACGGCTAGGAATTTTGATTGTACAGCGATGCCCAACTCGCCAAATTGTGGATCACGTGCTACAATAGAAAAGGTCATCATGTCCTCCTGGTAACAACTAGCTTACAGTTATTATAGCATGTTAAATTTTTGTAAAATATTGAGCACAGAAAAGCTTGACATTTGCCGTTCTTTTTTACAAAATGATAACAAGCCTGAAATGTGAGAGATATAGGTTGTGCCAGACGTATATCATACAAACAGAAAGCAGGCGAGTGTACCACCAATCACGTATGGAGTTTCACTAGAGACGAGCAGCTATGTGTAGTTTGATGATGTTCTATTGGGAGGCGTTAAGCAGTTTCGTTGCTCATGAACGACATACACAGGTCTGCAAGGAGCGATGATGGTGCGACAGGAATGGTCAGATGATGATCTTGCTCAGCGATTACTACAACACGACCCAGAGGCATTAGAAACTCTCATCACTCGGTATTCTCGTGAATTATTTTATTTTATTCGCCTTGTGCTTGATGGTGTGGGCATGGCGCAGGATGCCGAGGAATGCGTCAATGACCTTTTTGTAGCCGTATGGCAGGAAATTGACGCGTTCGACCCAGGTCGAGGAACGTTACGAACATGGTTGACGATGCGTGCTAAATATATAGCATTAGACCGCCGCCGTCAACTTTGTCGCCGTCAGATACATACCCTACAGTCGGCGGATGAGAGCCGTCAGTGGACATCGTCAGACGGAAGTGGAAGTCGGAAATCTTCGGGGGGAAATGGGTATGAGAACGAAGGCAGAGTTGCTTTCCCTTCTCACCCTGAAGCAAGTATGGAAAATTTATTGGAGCAAAGCGAGAGAAGGGAAGAACTCCGTCTCGCCTTGGCGACGTTGCCAGAGCTTGACCGCTATCTCATTTACCAACGCTATTTTAAATTCGCCAGCACGGAAGAACTGGCAGCCAAGACGAAATTGACACGTCACGCTGTTGATACCCGACTCTGGCGAGCGCGGAAAAGCTTACGCGAGGCGCTCAAGGAGCACGCACATGAGTATGAGCGAATTTGAGAAATTCATAAATGAGCACGAATGGGGGGAGGATGAACTCTCCCAACCCTCTGGTTTGGTGTATGACTTTCCTGCTGATTTTTCCAGGGAAGATGTAGCCTTTGCTCAAGAATTGGGGGGCCTCTTCGCTATTGATGAAGAGGAGGTTCCACCCTATTTTGTGCAAACTCTGCTTGATGCGGATAGTCCCCGCTATCAAGTGGTTGAGCATCGCTTTGAGCAAAAAACCAGCGCTCGTGTCTTTCGTCGCCTCAAATTACGCCGTCGTCTTTTTGGGAAGCGTGCTCCCATTGTTCAATCGTTGACATCACTCACCTCGGTACTTCCTAAACGTAAGCCGTTTGTGGCACTCGTTGCCGCTATGTTACTGTTTATGCTCATGACGATGGTTGCCACGAGTTCTTCATTCGCGTCCGGCTTAAATATTCTCATGGCTGGAAAACATGGCGGTGTCATACAATCGTTAGGCTATCCAATTGGTCTTCTGTCTAGAGCTGCTCCGAAAGCGAAACAACATCCTCAAGTGGCGATGGCAGGTCCAAAACGGATTAGTTTGCTTGATGCTCAACAACAACTACAATTTCCTATTTCTCTGCCCACCTCTTTACCTGCCGGTTATACGCTTGACACAATTTACTTGCATCAAAATACGAACTATACTTGGGCAGATGGGCCAATTTTGGAGCTGAATTATCAAAGCGGACATGCCTCAGTGCTGCGTAGAGCCAGCCAAATTACGATTTGTGAGTTTAAGCCCATGGGTACTGTACTGCAAGTGGTACAATTGGGAGCCGCCCACTTGATCCAATTTGATGCACACGGACAGGCTTCTGCGATTTATGTTGATGGTCAGTGGATACGCATTAATAGGTATTCACATGCTTGGAGTTACGGGACACGCAGCGAATTGATCTATGAGCAGAATGGTGTCCTTTTCTGGATTGTAGGCGATCAACGTGATGGTATCAGTCGAGGTTCCTTGCAGACGATTGCTGCATCACTGACGCCCTTCAATGTCCAACAAACGATGCATACTATGAGACATTTAGCTGATGTGAGTGTCCCTGGTGATGACTCCTCTTGGTTGTTTGCCAATGATATCGTCTATATTGATAGCCCTGATGGGCCACTGTGGACTACCATAGGCGCAGATAACAGTGAACCGTCACATCTCTCGATCACTCTGAAAAAGGGGAAGCTCTCTTAGTATGCGCTTTACGTACATGCGAGACCGAGGGCGACATGGAACATCTAGAACTGATAGTTTCCAGGTTGCCCTTTTTGCCTGCCTTTTTCTTGTCACTGCCTGTACACGTTCAGCGGCTCCATCACCTCTGTTGGGAGGTTATGCTTTTGCTCCACCGCCTCTACATATGCCTACTGGCACGCTGATCTTTTCTGAGAGGCAATTTCCGGAAACAGCTAATCCCTTATTTGCCAGCACAAGCGCAGATTTTGAGCTAGACGCAGCTTTGTGGGCGCAACCTGTCTTCTATGACCAGTACTTTCATGTCCATCCCGATCAGTTGAGCGAGGTACCATTACCTGAAAATGGTGATGTGCTAGACAATGGGAAAACGGTGATTATGCGTCTGCGGCATAACCTGCACTGGTCTGACGGACAGCCAATCCTTGCTAGCGATTTTGTCTATTGGTGGCATCTTAACCAGGACCCCAACACTGGCGCAACACTGAGTGGTGGCTATGATCAAATTGCCACAATGGAAACACCCGATGCCTTTACTATTGTCTTGCATATGAAGCATCCCTATGGACCATATCTCTCCTACTTACCTCTTGCCGCACCACAGCATGCTTGGAGTAGCTTACATCCCATTGATCTACAAAACACCGCATCCGTGTATCAAGCGCCTCAAGTGACGAGCGGCCCTTATAAGCTATTGCGCTTCATTGATGGACAACGGTATGTGTTGGTGCCTAATATCCACTATGTCTCGACCACGTTTCATGGTCCCTTCATCGCACAATTGCTCTATCAGGCCGTTCCTGATATGTCAACACAGCATACGGATGTTGCGATGGGATTTATGGAAAACGACCTCACTCAGCTTGCACATCTGCCAGCATCTATGCAGGTCGTTTCTGCACCAGCGGCTGCCTATGAGCACCTCGACTTTAACCTCGCTCAGCCGCTCTTTCAGGATGTTTCCGTGCGTCGCGCTATACAGATGGCAATTGATGTGTGTGGTATGCTCAAAACAGTGCTTCACGAGCCTGATTGCTCACGGCGTGCTACACAGGTTGAGCCTCCGCCATCGCTCTTCTTCGACGCATCTATTCAACCTGTCACATATAGTTCTGATGCTGCTAGAAAGCTGTTGGCTCAGGCAGGTTGGACAACAGATACCCATGGTCTGCTTATGAAATTCGGTCGTCCATTCATTATTCGTCTCGTCACCACGGCACATAATGCGCTTCGTCTTGCCACTGCTACCTACATTCAACGTGCTTTGCTTGCCATTGGTATCCAGGTCCAGGTGAGTACATATGAGCTAGGGAAATTCTTTGGCGTCTATACGACAGGTGGTGTCCTGGCAATAGGTGCCTACGATATGTCGCTATTTACCTATGCCGATGGCCCAGAACCAGATGATGAATACGATGTGTTCCACTCGTCACAAATTCCCAGTGCGGATCAGCCTGATTTGGGCAATTATGGACGTGTCAACGACGTCATTATCGATCAGGCTTTGACACAGGGACGCACTACTATTTCGTTTGCTGGACGTGTCATCAGCTATCATCGCTTCCTGGAACGTCTCGCGCAACAGGTCTATGTCATTCCGCTCTACACCGAGAGAGCTATTTTGATAACTGATAGGCACGTTGAGAATATTCTCCCTAATCCAAATCTCGCTGCCCCTGATTGGAATATTGCTGATTGGTGGATATCCTGATGCACCAACTCTGCTGAAGTTGACAATATCCGCCTGAGTGTGACATTTTGTGATAAAGACTAGAGATAGGTAAAGACGTATTGTCGCAAATTTTTGGAACATCCTAGCAAGGAGGCAACGTAATGTCGCGTGTAGTTGTAACTGGTATGGGCTTAATCACTCCCGTAGGCAACGATGTGGCAGCAACCTGGGAGGCTCTATGCCACGGAAAATCTGGCGTTGGGCCTATTATCGGCTTTGATACAAGTCGGCATCGCGTTCATTTCGGCGCAGAAATTAAAAATTTCGATCCCGCTCTCTACATGGACCGCAAAGAAATTCGCCGTAACGACCCATACGAACAATTTGCCATAGCTACAGCCAAACAAGCACTGGCCCAATCAGGTTTAAAGATAACGAAGGAGAACGCAACGGACGTTGGCATCTATGTTGGCAGCGGTGTCGGTGGTTTGTCTACTATGCACGATCAGTTTAAAGTCCTATCCGAAAAAGGTCCTGATCGCATCAGCGCGTACTTTCTTAACATGATTATTATTGATGGGGCTCCTGGTATTATCTCAATCATGACAGGCGCGAAAGGTCCGAACTGGGCTACCGTTTCTGCCTGTGCCACGAGTAGCAACGCCATAGGAGAGGCCTGGGAGACGATTCGCCGTGGTGACGCCAAGGCAATGATTGCTGGCGGATCTGAAAAAGCTGTTACTCCAATTTCGATGGCTGCCTTTGATAATATGCATGCTATTTCGCGTTCCAATGATAATCCCCAGGGTGCAAGCCGCCCCTTCGATGCCACGCGCGATGGCTTTGTGATGGGCGAGGGATCAGGTATGCTGATACTAGAGGACCTGGATTTCGCCAAAGCTCGTGGAGCAACAATTCTTGCTGAGATAGTAGGCTATGGTTCAACAGCGGATGCTTACCATGTGACGGAGCCTGCACCAGGAGGAGAAGGTTTGGTGCGTGCAATGCAACGAGCGCTGCAAAAAGCCGATTTGCGCCCCGAGGAAGTAGACTATATTAACGCACATGGTACCTCGACCCCTTACAATGACCGCACAGAAACGCATGCCATTAAGAACTGTTTTGGCGATTATGCCTATCGTGTGCCAATCAGTTCTATCAAATCAATGACTGGTCATACAATGGGAGCATCGGGAGCTATCGAGGCCGTAATTTCCATTATGACTATCTTGACCGGTATCATACCGCCAACCATTAATCTGCATCATCCAGACCCTGAGTGCGACCTGGACTACGTGCCAAATGAGGCTCGGCATACAGCAGTCAATGTTGTGATCTCAAACTCCATGGGCTTTGGTGGTCACAACGCTTCCCTGATTTTCAAACGGTTTGAAGAATAAAAGGAGCAAAACGATAGAAACCAATAGAAACCCAGTAGCCCTCGTTACTGGCGGATCGCGTGGCATTGGAGCAGCTACAGCCCTCGCTCTGGCTGATAGCGGTTATGATGTTGCAATCACCTATCGTAATAAGGCGGCGCGAGCAAGCAAAGTTGCTGCTGAGATAATACAGAAAAGTATGCATACCCTTTCAATAGGTTGCGATATAACGCAACCTGAAGACGTAGAGCGCCTCTTTACGCAGCTAAGAGAGTGGAGTAGTCACCTGGATCTCTTGGTTCTTAATGCCGCTGGCGGTCTGGAACGCGACCTCGTTGCGGCTGACCCGACCTATCCAATGCGCATCAATCACGATGCGCAACTCGCTCTCGTGGACAGAGCACTCCCCCTTATGCCCGCAGGGAGCGGAATTATATTCGTTACCAGCCATTGGGCGCACCTGCACGGCCAGGTGGATTATTTACCCATGTATACTCCCGTGGCGGAAACGAAGTATGCAGGAGAGCGCGCATTACGGGCACGTCAACAAGAATTGGCTGAGTACGGCGTCCGCTTACTCGTTGTCACAGGAGACTTGGTCGATGGAACCATTATGTCCAAACTGTTGGAGCACATAGCTCCCGGTCTCACTGAAGAGCGGAGACAAGTAGGGGGAAGTGACCATCTTCCCACGACGGCTGACATGGGTCAAGCAATTACAAATGCAGCCATGAACAAAACGCTGCCGAGCGGTTATACTGTTGTGGTGGGTGGAGCATTGGACACATTCCCGCGCCGTTCATGAGGGTATGTCAAATAATGGTTGCTAACTGGACAAACTATTGGTTCGTCTGGTATGCTGTGTGTAGAGATGGTTATGCCGTTTGGCACTTGTCCAGCAGCGTCGCCGGACAAGACAAAAGCCATACCTCAAAGGAGAGGACTATGAAATCGTTATTGACTAAGGAGAAGATAGTGAGGTCTCACGGTCTTCCTCAACTGCGTGTCCTACGCCATCGTAAAGGGTTAAGCCTGGGCCAACTATCCGCAATGACAGGCATTCGCCGCGATACTATCGCTCATTTGGAAAATGGGCGCGAGGACCCACAACCCTATCATGTACGATTGCTAGCGCGTGTACTCGAAGTTCCAACACTAAACCTTGTTTCATGAGTATAGAATAGACGTCATCCCAGCAATGGGAGCAACAAAACGGACATATGGCATACGTGCCATATGTCCGTTTTGTTGCTCCCATTGCTGGGATAAGTTCTCTCTTGACTTTTCTGTCGTTCTTAGGTATACTCTAATTAATCAATCAATTAATATCTCTTACTAGAAATGGTTCTCAAGATATGGCGCGAACGCCAAAAGTTGTAGAAGATCGTCGCGAACAGATTATCGATGCCGCTATGAGCGTGTTTGCGCGTAAAGGTTTCGCCAAAGCAACCAATAAAGATATTGCGCGTGAAGCTGGCATTACCGCTGGCTTGATCTACCATTACTTTAAGAACAAAGAGGATTTGTTGGGTGCGGTAATAGAGACACGTACACCATTACATGTGGTGACGAACTTGCCGCCACAGGTGTTTGCGTTGCCACCAGAGCAGTTCTTGCGTTTTCTTATTCATCAGGTATTGAACCTTGTAGAAGAAGAACGGTTTGTTGCTGTATTACGCGTAGTGCTCTCGGAAGTATTGCATGGTGATAACCACTACTTCACATCGCTCGCTCCTTCTCTCATACAACGTATACTTGGCTTTATAGGAAGTTATTTTGAGGCAAAAATTGCCTCTGGCGAGATTCGCTCTGTAAATCCCGCGCTCACAGCACAGGCTATGGTTGGCTCGGTTATGGCTTTTGTCTTACGGCGCCAGATACTGCGTGATCCAGTAGCTTTGCAGTATACGCATGAGGAAATTGTAGAGTCAGTTCTAGATGTTGTGCTCAAGGGATTATTACCGCGTTAATTTTTTTGTCAGAAATTATTAATTAGCTGATTAATCAATAGAGGGAGTATACTATGTCAGAACAGAGTGCTCAAACAGAGCAAGATCGTGATGGACAGCCAACACAGGAGAAGCAATCTTCTTCTACTGAACCTATGGTAGTCATTCGTCAACTGGTGAAGCGGTTTGGCGAAACACAGGCCGTTGATAACGTGGATATGACGATTAACGTAGGCGAGACCTATGGTTTGATCGGCCCCAACGGTTCTGGCAAGACAACACTCATACGTATGCTCGTCGGTTTGACGCGCCCCACAAGTGGCACGATTACTATCCAAGGTGAGCGTATGCCCAGTGCGAAAATAGCTCCGCATGTAGGCTACATGACGCAATTGAATGCGCTCTACCAGGACTTGACGGCACGCGAAAATTTGGAGTTCTTCTGTAGCATCTATGGCATGTCACGCACCATCCAGCGCCAACGTATTCAGGAGATGCTTGAACGTGTGGACTTGGCGAAGCGGATTGATGATGTAGTAGGAACCTTTAGCGGCGGCATGAAGCAGCGCCTTTCGCTTGCTTGTGCATTAGTGCATCATCCACGCCTCGTCCTGCTTGACGAGCCAACCGTGGGAGTAGATCCCGAACTGCGCCGTTCGTTCTGGGATTACTTCCTACAATTAAACAAAGAGGGTGTGACTATTATCGTTTCTACACACCATCTTGATGAAGCTGCACGCTGTACACGCCTTGGCTTGATGCGCTTTGGAGCATTGTTAGCCGAGGGTAGCCCACAGGCACTCCTACACCAATCAGGAAAAGATGATATGGAAGAGGCATTTTTGTACTTTTCTGCACGCAAAGAGGTGAATGTATGAATATGACGCGTATTATCGCCCTCGCTACGCGCATTATGCGCCAAGTGCTACGTGATAGACGTACACTTGCCTTAATGTTTATTGTTCCGTTTGTAGTAATGGCTTTACTGTATTTTGTGTTGACAAGCACTAGTAGTACGCCTACATTGGCACTGGTCTTACCTACAGGGGTAGGCAGTGATCGCGTGAACACACTGATTGCTACGATGCTTCCCACAAGTAAGGTGAAGGTGCTCCATATCCAGGCCAATCAGGTAGAAAGCACACTGAAGGGTGGAGATGCTGATGCCGCAGTAGTGTTTCCTGCTGATTTCGTGCAACAGATTATGCAGGGACAGAAGCCTGCTGTACAGATCGTACTCGAAGGGTCTAATCCTACCGTTGCTAGTGCTATGCGTGACCTTACCCAAGGTTTTACTCAGCAACTGTCGTTTGTTCTGTCTACTGTGCAACAAGCACCGGGCCAGGGACAACCGCTAGTACCTGCAGGTGGAAGTGGTGCATCATCTTTTACTGTGCAGGAACCACGTTACCTGTACGGCGGAGCTGAGTACACATTCAATGACTCTATTGCGCCCGTGTTTATTGGGATATTCTCTTTCTTCTTTGTCTATTTGCTCACATCGATAGCGTTCTTGCGTGAGCGCTTACAGGGCACCATTGAGCGTATCATGGTTTCGCCGTTAAAGCGCACTGAGGTAGTAATGGGTTATGTGTGCGGTTTTACGCTCTTTGCCTTGCTACAATCTCTGCTCATTTTGCTCTTCATTGTCTTTGTACTGCGTGTCCATTACAGCGGCAACCTAGCTCTGGTGTTTCTTATCACAGCGTTACTGACTATTGGTAGCGTGAACCTGGGCATTTTCCTGTCGGCCTTTGCCCGTAATGAGTTTCAGGTTGTGCAATTTATCCCATTAGTACTCGGCATACAAGTTTTTCTTTCGGGTGTCTTCTGGCCTATTGCGCAGTTGCCACAGTTCTTGCAGCCCATCTCGTATGTGTTGCCTCTCACTTACGCCAATGAGGCATTACGAGGAGTGATGCTCAAGGGCAATACCTTCAGTGATATTGCCCAATCATTAACAGCATTGCTGCTATTTGCTGTGCTCATGGTCTTATTAAGCGCGTTTACTATGCGCCGAGAAGTCGCATAATACATTTATGAGAATAGAGAGGTGTTCTTATGCAACACGAAGTCAAGAAACAGGTACATGAACTACAATCCACGACACAAACGACCTGCTGCATTGTCGGTGGGGGTCCTGCGGGTGCGGTACTGGCCTTTATGCTAGCACGCAAAGGTATTGATGTAATGCTACTAGAGGCGCATATGGATTTCGAGCGCGAATTTCGCGGCGATACCATTCATATCTCGGTCATGGAGATTATGGAAGAACTCGGCCTCGCGGAGCGCCTGCTCCAGATTCGTCACGCGGAGGCTCGTAAATTTGTGCTTGATACGGCAATGGGCAAAGTTGCGGTAGCTGACCTCAGCCAGATCAAAACAAAGTACCCGTATGTCACGATTATGGCGCAGTCAAAGTTTCTGGATTTCATGACCAACGAGTCTAAACGCTACCCCAATTTTCATCTGCTCATGGGGGCACAGGTGGATGAACTGCTTGAAGAGAACGGAGTGGTGCGCGGAGTGCGTTATCGTGGGCAGGATGGCTGGCACGAAATCCGTGCCATTTTGACAGTGGGTGCCGATGGCCGTTTCTCACGCCTGCGCCACCTATCCGGTTTTGAGCCAATCAAAACATCGCCGCCAATAGATATTCTGTGGTTCCGCTTGAGCCGTAAGGAGACAGATTCTCATACGGAGGGCCTCGGCGCCCGTTTTGGCAAGGGAAGGTTTGCGGTTATGATAGATCGTTTTGACTACTGGCAAATTGGCTATCTCATTCCTAAAGGGAGCTATCAGCAGGTACGTGCGGCGGGGATAGAGCAGTTTCGCAAGCAACTGGCGCAGCTTATACCCGAAATGGCGGACTGCGTTGATGAGTTGCAAGAGTGGAAACAAATCGCAGTGCTCTCCATTGAGTCAGATCGCCTGCCACGTTGGTATCGTCCCGGCCTCTTATTAATAGGGGACGCGGCACATGTCATGTCGCCCGTTGGCGGTGTGGGCATTAACTATGCCATTCAAGACGCCGTTGTCACTGCTAACATCCTCAGCGAGAAGCTCAAATACGGTGTCGTAGAGGTGCAAGACTTAGCGCGAGTCCAACGCGAGCGTGAATTACCAACACGCATTCTGCAAGCCTTCCAGACCTTCTTGCAAAAGAACGTGTTTAGCCAAGCAATCAGCTCAATCGAGCAGTTTCAAGTCCCGTTCTTGTTACGTGTTTTACTACGCATACCGTTTGTGAGTAGTATACCCGCACGATTTATTGCTGTGGGGCCGTTTCCGGCGCATGTCAAATAAGAGTTCAATGTGTGCCTACATTGCTTGCCAGATGCGTACGCGGCCATCGCTACTGCCGGAGGCAATGTAGATGCCATCGGATGACCAAGCGATACTGTTAATGCCTGCTTCGTGGCCTATGCAGGTAAAGAGTAGTGCGCCTGTTGCGCGTTCGTAGACCTGCACTGTTTTCTCGTCTCCTGCTGTTGCAAGACGTGTGCTGTCGGGTGCCCATGCGACAGCACGCACTCGTTTGATGTGCTGATAGGCTGCGGTGTGTGAACCGTTGCCACTCTCCCAAATTCGCACTGTGCGATCATCGCTACCGGAAGCAATATACTTGCCGTCTGCTGACCAAGCGACTGAGCTGACGCGTCGGGTATGTCCTGTACAGGTGGCAAGGCGCTTCTTAGTGGCGACATCCCAGATGTGGATGGTCTTATCATCGCTAGCAGAAGCGATACGTGTGCCATCAGGCGACCATGCGAGTGCGTTGACCTCGGCACTATGCCCGTTATAGAGCATTGTGGGTTGTCCCGTACTGGCATTCCAGATATGCACCGTGCCATCAGCGCTACCGGAGGCAATGTACATACCATCAGGCGACCATACAAGACTAAAAACGAGACTGAGCGCATCTGTTTTATGCTCGCTATAGGTCGTAAAAATCGCTTGTGATTGTATATTCCACACTTGGGCGACCTGTCTAGCAGTACCGGAAGCAATGCGTGTACCATCAGGCGACCATGTCACCGCCCATATTTGGCCTTGTTGCTTCTTATACAGAAGTATGTTATCTCCAGTGCGAGCATCCCAGAGTTGCACCTGCCAATCATCGCCTCCAGAAGCAACACGTTGTCCATCAGGCGCCCATGCCACCGCACGGACGAAATCAGTATGACCACGATATATATTGATACATCTGCCTGCTGGTGTCCGTGACACGGCAGGCGGGATAAAGGATGATGCTAGAGTGCTTTGTCCAGGAACGAGCGTTGCCGTTTGCGTTGCGGCAAGACTACTCGTAGACAAGGCTGGACCAGGGAGTGTGGCAGTCAATCTAGGAGCCTGTGTTAGTACAACCGTCTGTTCCAGAGCATTGGCGAATTCTTGTATGGTCGGATAACGTTGGCTGGCATCTTTGGCGAGCGCTTTCATCACCACCTGTTCTATATTTGGAGAAATCGTGGTATTCTTTGTATGGAGCAAAGGGGGCGGTGTAGTGAGATGCTGTGCTGCTATTTGCATACTGGTGCCATCGAAAGGACACGAACCGCATAACCATTCGTAGACAATAATGGCGAGAGCATATTGATCACTGGCAGGAGTAGGCATTTTCTTAATCTGCTCTGGAGCCATATAATCTACTGTGCCGATGGCCTCTAGTTTGTTCTGATATTTTGTTGCGACTGCAATGCCAAAGTCGCTCAGCAAGACCTCATTTTTTCGTCCAAGGAGCAGTTTATCCGGTTTGATATCACGATGAATGAGTTGCTCATCATGTACATATTGCAGCGCTGCTGCTATCTGCTTTACATACACTAGTACCTCTTGTGGTGAGAGTGTTTTGCCTGCAAGGTTGAGAGTGCCGTTTGGAGCATATTCCATCACGAGAAATGGTGTGGCTGTGTTTGGCTCTTCGCCAAAATCCAACACGCGTACAATATTAGGATGCACGAGACGGGCAATCGTCTGTGCCTCCACAACAAATTGTTGACGTGTCGTGCTTGTCAACTGTATATGGAGCACTTATTTACACAACCTTTGACATACTGCCCAATAAGGTGCAAAAATGTGAGACAAACTAGATAAAAACTACATTCTATTACCATTGTTTTTCTGATCTATCTAAAGAATGGGGTATACCGTATGAATCTCTCTGAGTTAAGAAATAAAGACCAAGCATTGGGTGTACATGTAGACAACGTAGTAGCACACGCTAGGAGATTGGATGCGTCCGAAGAGGCACGCCGCCTGGGAATCGTAGGAACGCATTTCAAGAAATTTTCTGTTGAAGAAACCTATGCCATGATAAATCCTGAAGCATTCCAAGATGAGATTGAGATGGCTCAAGATCGTAAGATGGCCTTGGGTTTTTGGCGTGGCCTGCGCAATGTGGCTGGTCTTTTCCCACTTATCGGTACTTGGTTAGCCTTGTTCTGGGCGGCATACGAATATCAAGCTGACTTGAATAAGTATCCAGATGATAAGTATGTAGCCTTTCTCACGTTGTGGCAGTTCGGTTTTCATAACACAACATTTTTGACTTTTTCCAATGTCGCTATTACTGATGCTGTCCTGCTCGTTTTCTATGGCATACTGCTCGTTGTTGTGTCTATCTTAGAAGGACGGGCTTCAAACGTTTCTCGCAGTTTTATTGTTGATTTGCACAATGTGACCGAGAGATTGTGCGACCTTGCTGCTGCTAATGCCTCTTCGACGATTTCTGATAAAGGCATTCAACAAATTGTAGACACCATTAAGGAAGTCTCGACCGATGGTGTTGCGAAAATTATGAAAGCATTTGAACCAATTTCAGATGCTGATGTACAAAAATTGTCAATGCCATTCAATATGTAGTCAAGGATTCTTTACTGATTAGTAAACAGGTGGCGGAGCAGGCAAAGCTATCAATGGAAGACCTGTTTAACAATGAGATTGAACCGATGATCAACGTTTTTAACAAAGATCTCGGAACGCTCAATCTGGAGTTAACCAAGCTAGCGACTGGTTTAACAAACTACACGCAGCAGATTACCTCTCTTACTCAAGCAAGCTCCAGCATTGCCACCAATGTCGGTGAACTCAAAAATAGTGCTGTGGACTATACCAATGTCAGTAAGGATATTCGCGATCAGATCATCAAACTGGATGGGACCCAGAAACAGGTCGTGTCGGAGATTCAAGCTGTGGCGGGTAATATGGGATTGGCGGCGACCTCTGCTGAGAAAGTCGCTGATCGTACCAATGACGTTGCTGATAAATTAGTAGGTGCAGCACAGAAAGATATTGCCACGATGGCAGCTAGAGTGCTTGACGCGGCAAGAGAGGTGAATAGAGTTGCCTCTATTCTAGCGCAAATTAATGCGCAGTTGCAAAATACTCCCGGTCATATCAACAATCAGATACAAGCATCGCTGTACAAGGTGGATACCTCCCTGCAAGGCTCAATCAATCAGGTGGACCTCGGTCTCAGGGCAACTGCCGATCAGTTAAGTGCTGCTGCTAATGATCTCCAGAGGCAGATTGGTGGTGTCCAACAAGTTATGGCGGCTATGTCCGCTGCGGGAACATCACCCAAGCAGCGTAGAGGCAAGCAGCTAGGTGGACAAGGAGTGACAACTCGACCTGCTACAGGCAGCACAGGACTAGACCCTAAGAAACGGTTTAGAGGTCCTTTATGCTGGCTTCCTTGGTAGTAAAGCTTGAGTAGTGAAGGGAAAATAAGATGCGGAAAAACTCGCGTTTACAGAGCACCAGAGCATTTAGTATATCGCCGGGTTGGCTCTTTGCGGATCTGCTACTGGCTCTGGCTGTGCTCTTTCTTGCGGCAAATACGCTGAGCGTGAAGCCACCACCCACAGCGGCGAAAGGGCATCCGATGATGACGCCAACACCGACACCGACACCGACGCCACGACCTACATCCGTGTCTGGGCATGTGCTGGAAAGTACCTATTGCCGCATTGTGCTGAATGATAAAAACCTGATACATTTAGCTCTGATCTTGGTTTTGCTGAACTAGCGTTAGAGCCACAAATCAATCCTCTTGGGTTTCTCAAAGGACGCAAGGTAGGAACAGCTATTGCTTATGGTGGAGTAGATAACATTGCTGTTGATGCTGGCCTCGGAGCAAATATGGCAACTAATGTCTATGCTGTTCTGCGTGATCTGGCAAGTAAAAACCCACAAGGACCTTTTGGGGGAGCGTCGTATTATGAGCCACTGTTCACAGGCAACTATCCTTCACAAAATGTCGTGATTGATGTCTACCTTGTTGAGCGCCAGGGGAGCAATGCGAATACTTGCAATAGTGATCATAGCCTTGTCTAAGCTTGAAAAGGAAACAAGAGCACCCCAAAGATACAAAACCGAAGAGAGCGTGATGTGCCAATGCACATCACGCTCTCTTCGGTTTTGTATCTTTGGGGTAACTTACGCGTTAATCGCGCTGACCTGCTTCTCGAAGTTCTTGAAGAACTGATCGAGGGCAACTTTGACCGCACCCTTGATAATCATGTCGGGCGTGGCGGCAATCTTGCCTTCCAGGGTAGCGTTGGTATTGTAGTGTAGGTTGGTCCCATCGGCTTCCTGGCTGAGGTCAATGACACATGTAGCCCTGACGGTGCCCAGGGAACTACTTGGCTCTGCAATTATTGTGACACGAGAGGTGGGAATGACCTCTCCCGTTTGCAAAAAGATGGTCTGCGACCCCTTTAGACCGGGAATGGGTAGGTTGGACGTGATGGTGAGCTTGAGTTGGCGACCTGTGGGAAAGTCAACAAACTCAGCACTTTCGCAACTGGGAATGCTGTTCTTGAGCACTTCGGGATTTAAGAGTGCTTGAAATACTTGTGGTTGAGATGCTTTAATCTTCTGGTTACCTGTGATTTCCATGAATGTTTTGATCCTATTCTAATTTTTATCCATACCTAATTTTACAGAAAAAACATAATACGTTGTCTCTGCTATGGTATTGGTGTTGTGTGTAGGGCACCTCTTCCAAAAGAGGTCTTTTGTGCTCTACGAGGCTCTATTATAGGGGAATGAGGTGAGTTGCTCAATAGTACAGGTAATAAGTACTAAAGGTGCTAACGAGAAGGATCGCGTCATTTTTTTGCACACTCCTCCCCCGTCCCCACTGTAGAAGTGCGCTTAGTGTAAGCGCTTGGCATCTTGATCGTCAATGATGATAGTATTTTCCCTGTAATGCAGTACATCGCTTGCTGAGAAATGTCTCTTGTACTTGTGATTGCCGGCCACAAAGTCGAAACCGACGATGCGGGCTGCAACAATAGGATGAAGCGCTAGCAGTATCTCGCTGACTGTGCCCACGGTGGTGCCGCTTTCCCCTGCCACTTTATACGACAGAAGTTCTTTGGCGGTTGGTAAGGCGGGTAATGCACTGAGGAACGCCTGATCGTTCAACACAATTACTGCGTCCTTCTCTATAGCCAGAATTGCAGTCACTGGAAGTGCGCGATAGCCAAATAATCCTCTATTGATCTGTAACGAGTCGATGGCATTGGTGCCTGCCTTAAAATAGAAATTTTCAACTGTGCCGAATGTGTAGCCTCTCGTTGGTGTCATCACAGCCAAGCCTCTGAGGCTTGACCATGTTCTAACTGCCCCATCGTTATTCATGTTGTGCTCCTAAAAAAAGATAAAAATATGATGAAGAATAGCGTGTATGTCTATTATACTATGTACACGCTCACTCCTCTGTCTTCGCGTCACTCCTGATTGGATACTTTGTAAGATACATCTGCAATAATTGTAGGGGCCAACTTGAGCGCGTCCGTCGTTGGATGCGCAGTGCTCGGCGACATTGACCATGCCAACGACGGGCGCCATGAATGGGGCCCCTACGACGCTCGAAGCATTGTTATAAGCTCCACACAACGATGGTCTTATCCAGGGATGCGGAGGCCAGTCCACCTTGTGCATGCCATGAGAGTGCCCTCACTTCGTCGGTATGACCAGTATACGTGGTCGAGGACCCAGTATCTACGTTCCAAAGGTATAGTTGCTGGTCGGCACAGGCGGTTGCGAGCCGACTGTTACTTGTAGGATCCCACGCGACTCCGTTGACGGCATTCGCGTGTTGGAAGCTGTGGAGGAGACGCCCAGAAGCTACATCGAGTATGTGTACGAGCCTATCATTTCCTGCTGATGCCAACATTGTTCCATCGTGGGACCAGGCTAGTGCATTCACAGCCCCTCTATGACCAGGATATTTGAGCTTCGAATTGGAGATGTTCACACCACCGGTTTCTAAGCCAACGGCAAGGGCAGATGTTGCGGGAAAGAACGCCATCGCTTTCACTCGTACAGAGATTTCTCTTTGCTTAGGTACTGAACTGCCCAGTGTGAGGACGTGTACTCCTTTCTCAAGTGTTCCTACAAAGAGGTGTGTGTTGTTGGACCATACAATAGCACTGACATCGGCATCCTGCGTAAAGCTGTGTTTCTGTACTGCCGATGTATTCCATAGTTGCACGAGCCTATCGTGTCCGCCAGAGGCGAGCAACGTGCCATCAGGACTCCATGCCACTGCTGCAACGGGGGCGCGATGTCTTGTATAGGTCGCTGTACTTTGTTGTGTTGCTGCAGACCAGAGGCGTGCTGTGCGATCACGAGCACCGGATGCAAGTAGTGTACCATCTGGCGACCACACCACGGTGATTACGCCGTCAGTATGACCTCTGAGTGTATAGCGTATAGGTGGGCGATGGCTGAGGTAGATATACGTCCCAATGCCACCACTGGCTACTAGCACTGCTGTTCCTCCAATAATCGTGAGTGCAGTGCGACGGCTAACACGCCCAGTTTGCTTTGATCTCTCATTATTGCTATCATCTAGCAATCGTAGAGGCGGTATCGTAGGTGATTGCAGAGGTGGCAGCATTGGTTGTGATGATGGAGACCATGTCCCTGCAGGTGTTGCTGTTGCCGGAAGAACGTATGGAGGCGAATAAGAGGGAGTCGGAGTAGCTAGCGGTGGCATTGGACGCGATTGTCCAGAGGGGTCCACTATGAAAGGTCCTTGTATGGTCGCTGCTTCATGATCTGCAACATGTTGTGGCTGGCCTCTTGTAGGCGATGTAGGTGCAGGCACTATGAAGGCAGCTTTGGGCGAGGACAGCGGTGGCGCAAATGGCGTCGGCGTGGGTATAGGCATTGATGGAGTATTGCCACGTAGCTGATTGGTGCGTGCTTGCATGAAAGCATTGGCAAAGTGTGTGATAGAGGGGAAACGATCTTGCGGCTTTTTCGCAAGTGCATGCGTCAGAACGTACTCTATGCCTGTTGGCAGGTGTGGCACGAAGCTGCGTATGGGTGGAGGGGCAGCGTTACAGTGCATATGCATGAGTCGCATGGGGTCACCCTCAAAGGGCGGACGCCCTGCCAGGAGATAATAGATCATCACAGCCAGAGCGTATTGATCACTGGCTGGTTCTACTTCACCATCGAACTGCTCTGGTGCCATGTACGTGGGTGTTCCCAGGATGCGACTACTAGCGGAGTTGGCAGAGAAGGACTTGACCAAACCAAAGTCAGAGAGCAGCAGTGAAACGCTAAAACTGGTGGTGCTACCGGGTTCGACGAAGGCGTTGGGGGTAGCCAACGCACTAGCTGCATCTACACGCAATAAGAAGTTCGCTGGTTTGATGTCGCGATGCACCAAACCTCGATCATGGGCGTATTGTAACGCAGAAGCTGCCTGTATAACATATTCACTGGCTTCATCGACACTCACAGGCCAGTTTTTACGTAGGCCGGATGGAAGGCGTGGAGGAATGGGGAGCGAGGCACCTATCAGCATGCTAGCACGTTGTCGTAGCCAGTCCCATAGTGATCCCTCTGGTCGATATTGCATAATCATATAGGAGCGTCGTCCGTCGGTGGTATCTTCCTCACCGTAACGGTAGAGCGGCAGAATATTGCGATGGTCGAGATTTGCAACCGCTCGTGCCTCTTGCTTGAACCGCTCAGCTGCTTTTTGAAGCGTTGCCGGATCAGCGAAATCGGCATTCTCTATACGTACAACCTTAATCGCCACCTGTTGCCCGACAGCTGGGTCTTCTGCCAAGTAAACAGCTCCCATGCCGCCACTGCCGAGCATGCGTCGAATGATATAGCCCCCCAGGGATGTTCCAATAAGTATATCCACTACGCTCTGCCTTGTCGCATTCCTAAAAGAATATTTCTGGGACCTATCATAGCATGACCTCCGCTCTCTGTCTATGTGCAATAGGGTATTCGTCTCCATTTTTGGGAATCTTGACAAAGATTTGAGGAATTGTGAGGGCACAATGATGCTCTTTCATTATTGCATCAGGGAACGCAGAGGTCGTAGGGACCCCATTCATAGCGCCCGTTTTGGCAATGATCAACGTCGGCGGAATGGACTATGCCGACGACGGGCGCGATCAATCGGGCCCCTACGACGCTTTGTTACCAGTTTTCATTGTGAAAGAGCACCATTACGCCCCTACTTGCCACCACAATAAGGAACTGAGTATAATGCATTAGAATGTATTCTCGTTGTTCATACATGCAAGACGCTATGGAACAAAGGAGTTTCTAGGGGAACTGATAATGAAACTGGTTACATTTCAAACTGGCGACCGCACAACACATGCAGGTGTGGTACGCGAGAATCGTATTCTCAAGCTGGACTACCCTACATTACTAGACTTGTTGCGTGACCCTGATGGTCTACAAAAAGCACAACGTGTACTCAATCCTCCCCAGCATGAGATCAATTATCCTCCAATGGGCGCTGGATTGCCCGTCTCTATGCCTGGTGGTCCAGGTATCAGCGTGCAGACCATAGGCCCGCAGTTAGAAGAGTATACCTTACACGAGTCTGTGTTGCTCTCACCCATTCCTGATCCTCCAGCGGTACGTGACTTCTATGCCTTTGAGCAACACGTCAAGAGTGCTCGTACAAAACGTGGTTTGGGCATGATTCCCGAATGGTATGAGATACCCACCTTTTACTTTACCAATAACAGCGAAATCTATGGGCATGACCATCCCATTCCCTATCCAGTGGGTAGTAACGAGCTAGATATTGAGCTAGAGATTGCCTGTGTCATTGGACGTGAGGGTAAGGATATTTCTGTAGAAGAGGCCGACCAGTATATTGCTGGCTATACTATCATGAACGATTGGAGTGCCCGCGATTTCCAGCGCAAGGATATGAAGCTGAATCTTGGCCCCGGCAAAGGCAAAGACTTCGCTACCTCGCTCGGCCCCTGGTTGGTAACACCTGATGAATTAGCCTCGCATCGCAGTGGGAATGGAGCCAACGAACGCTATGATATGACGATGTTGGCGCGGGCGAATGGGCGCGAGATTTCGCGTGGTAACTTCAAAGACATCTATTATAGTTTTTCACAGATCATCGCGTATGCCTCGCGTAACGCCCGTTTGCGGGTTGGCGATGTTATCGGCTCCGGCACAGTTGGCACAGGGTGCCTGCTAGAAATCGGAACCGAGGTACACCCCTGGTTTCAGTGCGGCGACGAGATCGAGTTAGAAATTGAAGGTATTGGCGTATTACGAAATCGCATTATCTAGTTTCAATCCCCTCAAGCGGGCCGGAAAAGACGTAAGCAGTCGCAGCTCCCCTTGAGCATAAGCATACCTCTCAAACCCGCAAAGGTCAAGTGGATATGCACTAGGAGAACATAGCATGCCAAATTACCATCGATTAGGATTGATACCGCCCAAGCGACACACACAGTTTCATCAACCTGATGGCACGTTGTATAGTGAAGAATTGTTTGGAACCGAGGGATTTTCTGGTAACTCTTCGCTTCTCTATTATACCTATCCTCCGACCCGTGTGAAGAAGGTCGAGGCGTATAGCGAAGTGCATATCGAAGAGTGGGACCCAGGTGTACAGCGGCATGTGCATCTCAAGACAGACAAAATTCAGCGTCGGGGGGATACTGTGTTAGGCCGTCAACCACTACTATTCAATAAAGATGTGGTGATGAGCATTGTCCGGCCTGCACAGGATATGCACTACTTTTATAAAAATGGTGAGTGCGATGAGGTGTACTTTGTGCATGACGGGCATGGCACTCTGGAAACAAACTTTGGTTTATTGCCTTATCACGAGGGTGACTATATCGTCATTCCACGTGGCACTACCTTCCGTTTTGTCATTCCTGCCGATAGTCCCGCATCGCGCTTTCTCGTGATTGAGGCGCGTGGTAGTATTGAGCCACCACGTCGCTATCTGAACAAAAATGGTCAGTTGCTCGAACACTCACCTTACTGTGAGCGCGATATACGCCGACCGGAAGAATTGGTACCACATACAGAGCGTGGTGACTACGAAGTACGCTTGAAAATTGGTCATCGTATTACCAGTTATTGGTATGATTTCCATCCGTGCAATGCCGTTGGGTGGGATGGTTACGAGTATCCATGGATATTCAACATTGCCGATTTCGAGCCAATCACTGGGCGCGTGCATCAACCTCCGCCTGTACATCAGACATTTCAGGGACCAAACTTTGTGGTGTGCTCGTTTGTCCCGCGCAAACTCGATTATCATCCACTCTCGATACCTGTTCCTTATAACCACAGCAATATCGATAGTGACGAGGTGCTCTACTACGTCAACGGCAACTTCGGTAGCCGACGCGGTATTGAGCGCTCCTCATTCACACTGCACCCGCGTGGTATTCCACATGGTCCACACCCAGGAGCCGTTGAGAAAAGCCTGGGAGCCGAACGTACCGAGGAGCTAGCGGTGATGGTGGATACGTTCTATCCGCTCAAACTCACGACGATGGCTCGTACCTACGATGATCCCGCTTATCCTTCGAGTTGGTTTGAGTCATGAACTCCGGTTTAAAAACCGGGGCCTGCTGAACGGTTTGCCGTTGAACAGGCCCTCATGAGCAGACTCAGTTAGGCTTGTCCTAACTCCGTTCACAGTGAAATTAGGTACCGATGGGTGCGTTGCCAGCCCATCGCTCTACGGCTTGGTGTTAAAAGGTTGAAGGGTAAAGCCACCGGGCGGGTGCTGGTCCGTGCAACGGGGTCATTTGATCTCACCACGAAGCAGGGAGGTATCGCTGGGCTCAATGTTCGATTTTTTACCCATCTCCATAGAGCTGATGGCTACAGTTATGCCAACGGAGGCGTGCATTCCTTCCCCGATCTGAAGATGCGGGGCTTCCTGCACATGTTCTAGGTGATTTCAGAGCCAGTAGGGACGGGGGTAGTGGAGTGGAGGAGKGGTGACCCTTGTGGTCGTCCGCCGTTTGTCATGATTTTTATGT
>JRHI01000817.1_pt1 | contig 22412 bp, 22 predicted proteins | sample 215371 | NCBI WGS metagenome assembly JRHI01 (sample SAMN02929681, study PRJNA255918) | sediment metagenome | biome: cave system; feature: Ice Cave; material: Sediment; isolation source: sediment from deep within a dark volcanic ice cave with no known source of... ...
CGTTCGAATGGTCACATCTGACCGAAGGGAGCATGGCTAGTGCGGCGCCGCTGGTGCCGGCCGGCGCGTTGATCGCGGGCCCGGCAGCGAGGGTCGGCGCAGAATACCGGGCGATGCGGGAGCGCGAACTGCGCCGGGTCCTCGTGGTCGACGACGACGAGGGCATCCGAGAGCTGGTGGTCACCGCGCTTGCCGAAGAGGGGTACGCGGTGCGCTCGGCGAGCGACGGCGAGGAGGCCCTGGCGCTCCTCGATCAATACGAGCCGCAGCTCATCCTCCTCGACATGCGCATGCCGGTCATGGACGGCTGGCAGTTCGCGAGGAGCTACCGGGAGCGTCCGGGTCGCCACGCGTCGATCGTGATCTGCACCGCGGCGCTGGACGTCCGGCGCGACGCAACCGCGATCGGCGCCGATGGCTTCCTGGGAAAGCCGTTCCAGCTGGACGAGCTGCTCGACCTGGTGGATACCCACACCCGCCGCTCCTGAGGGCCCCCCGCCGATGGCACGCGCCTTGCCTATCCTCCGGTGCAAGGAGGTGCCACGATGCTTTGGACGATCGTCGTCGTTCTTCTGGTCCTGTGGCTGCTCGGTGTGGTCGCGCTGCCGACGGCCGGCGCGCTCATTCACATCCTGCTGGTCATCGCGCTGATCGTGCTCGTATTCCAGCTGCTCAGCGGCCGACGCGCCGTCTAGCCGCCCGGGTCACCTTCGCGCCGATCGATCCATGGCGGGGCGGCCGACGGGCCGTCCCGCCATGTGCCGTCCGACTCCGTCGCCATCTTGACTCCGGCGCCGTCGCCGCATATCGTCCGACGGTCGCCATGCGGCGAACTCTTCGAAAGGGGCGTGCCACGAGTGTTGGACCTCGTCGCCATCCGCACCGCCGACCCGGCGTCACCGGGTCTCCGCACGCCCATGACTGGATCGCACTAGGTTCCCCGTAGGGCCACCGCCCTGCCGAGCGTGATCCGGACCGTGGGCACCAGCCCGCGGTCTTTGTTTTTCCGAGCGGATGACCGCTCGAAGACCCCGGGCTCCGATCGCCGAAGGGAGCCTCCCGTGGCCACCGGGACCCGTGACCCGATCCCGCGCACCATCGCCGATCCGCCGCCCGCCGGCACGCCCGCCCTGTCAGCCGCCGGCGTGGTGAAGTGGTTCCGCGCGTCCGGCAAGAACGTCCGCGCCGTCGACGGCGTGTCCCTCGCCGTTCCGCGGGGGGAGATCTACGCCCTGCTCGGCGCGAATGGCTCAGGGAAGTCGACGCTCATCCGCGTCTTCTCGACGCTCCTCGAGGCCGACCTGGGTGCGGTGCGGGTCTTCGGGCTGGATATCCGCTCGGACGAGCTTGCGGTCAAGCGGCTCATCAACCGCGTGTCCGTCGAGGCGTCCTTCTTCAAGAAGCTCTCGGCGCTGGAAAACCTGAGCTACGCCGCGCGTCTCTATGGCATCCCCGCGCGCGAGGGCGCCGCGCGCTCGCGCGAGATCCTCCGCCGTCTCGGGATCGCCGACGACCGGCGGACCGAGCCGCTGGAAAAGCTGTCGCGAGGCATGCAGCAGAAGGTCGCGATCGCACGCGCCTTCCTGACCGCGCCCTCGCTGCTGCTCCTCGACGAGCCGACGACCGGCCTGGACATCCGCAGCAAGCGCGAGGTGCAGACGTTCGTGCGCGACCTCCGGGACGAGCACGACGCCACGATCCTGCTCACGACGCACGATCTGGACGAGGCCGAACGACTGGCCGACCGTGTCGGGATCCTGCACGGCGGCAGGCTGGTGGCCGAGGGCACCCCGGCCGAGCTGGCGGCGCGGTTCGGCTCCCGGGGGACGCTCGAGGACGTCTTCATGACGATCACCGGTCGCCGGATCGAGGAGGCCGACGAGACCGCTGCCGCTGGCGCGGAGGCGCTGCGCAGCGGGGGAGACGGGTCGCCATGATCGCGGAATTCGGCGTGCAGGCCGGGCTGGCGTATGCCTTCGTCGAGCGCGAGGTCGCGCTCATGAAGCGCTATTGGCTGTGGGAGCTCGTCTGGGTGATCTACGGCATCGTCACCTCGCTGTCGGTGGCGTACATCGGCCTGGCCGCTCCGATCATCTCCGGGAACGCGACGGATCCGGCGCGGACTGCGCGCTTCGTGCTCTACCTGCTCGTCGGGACGATCGCCTGGCGGTTCATGGGCCTGGTGTTCGAGAACATCGCCGAGATCATCGCCTGGGAGCGCTGGGAGGGGACCATCGAGTACACCTTCATGGCGCCGGTGCCGCGGCTCACGCATCTCGCCGGCCTGGCCGCCGGGACGATCGTCCGCGCCCTGGCGTTCAGCGTGACGACCCTCTTCGCGGTGATGCTGTTCGTTCCGGTCGATCTGTCGCAGGCGAACGTGCTCTCGGCGCTCGTCATGCTCGGTGTCGGCACCATCGCCTTCATGGGCCTCGGGATCGCCTCCGCGGTGTTCCCGCTACTCTGGACCGAGAAGGGCCTGCAGATGGCTTACATCGTCCAGGCCGTCGTCCTCCTCGTCTCGGGGGTCTACTACCCGACGTCGGTGCTTCCGGGCTGGCTGCAGGCGCTATCGGTCGTGTCGCCGGCGACCTACGTGATCGAGGGCATGCGCCGGGCGCTCCTCGACGGCGCGGATCTTCCGGCCCTGGTGCCGCAGGTCTGGCCGGCGCTCCTGGTGGGCGTGGTCTCGATCCCGGTCGGCCTGCGGGCCTTCGTGGCGGCGGAGCGCTACGCGAAGCGGACCGGCCGGCTGAAGCGGAGCGGGTGACCGGTCCGGCCGGGCCGGCGTTCCAGGCTCATCCGGTGAAGACGGTCCACATCCAGCCGCTCCGACGACGCGTGGCGACGCGATCGACCGGCTGCGCGGCGAGGTGCTCGCTGACCCATACCGCGGTCTCGAGGATCGACGATCTCGCCGATCGGTACGCGTCCCTCGCAGGGCGGCTAAAATGACGCTCGCGCGATGAATATCCTCCGATTCCTGCGTGAGCAGGCGAAGGGCTATGACTGCAACGTCTGCGGGCAGAATCACTCGCGGTCGGACATCCGCGTGCTCGGCAAGCTCGAGTCCGCGTGGATCGTGCGCGTCACCTGCGGGAAGTGCCAGACCTCGTTCAAGCTCCTTGTCGTCGTCGACGAGGAGCGCGCCGCGGTGAGCCCGGTCAAGGAGGCCGGCCATGGCACGCCCCCGGCCCCCGCGCCGCCGCCCGCGGTGTCGGTCGATGAGGTCCTCGACGCGCACGAGTTCTTCCAGGACTGGGACGGCACGATGAGCACGATCCTTGCGTCCGGTGGGCGTCCGGACGGCCCCGGCGATCCGAAAGACTAGGGAGGCGTGGCGAAGCAGAACGCGGTCATCACCGGGTGGGGTCACTACGCACCGCCGCGCGTGGTCACCAATGACGATCTCGCGAAGTTCGTGGACACGAATGACGCGTGGATCAGTGATCGCACCGGGATCAAACAGCGGCATTTCGTCGGCGAGGGGGAGAACACCTCGTCGATGTCGACCCGGGCCGGCCGGGCGGCCCTGGAGAAGGCGCGGCTGCGCCCCCAGGATCTCGACCTGGTCATCGTGGCCACCTGCTCGCCGGACTACCTCTTCCCGGCGACGGCCTGCATGGTCCAGACCGCGCTCGGCGCGGACAAGGCCGGGGCCTTCGACATCGAGGCGGCCTGCACCGGCTTCGTCTCCGCGCTCGCGGTCGCGCGCGGGCTCATCGTGTCGGGGGTCCATCAGAACGCGCTCGTGATCGGCGCCGAGACGTTGTCGCGCCTCCTGAACTGGCAGGATCGCACCACCTGCGTGCTCTTTGGCGATGGCGCCGGTGCGGTCGTCGTCGAGGCCTCCAACGCCTCGGTCGGCGTCGAGTCGACCGTGCTCCACGGCGACGGGTCGAAGGGCGAGCTGCTCATGGTCCGCGGCGGGGGCACCCGCCATCCGGCGACGGCCCAGACGGTGGAGCAAGGGATGCACTTCATCTCGATGCAGGGCGGCGAGGTCTTCAAGCTCGCCGTGAAGTCGATGGCCGACGCCGCCGAGGAGGCGATCGCCGAAGCCGGCCTCACCCTCGCCGACATCGCGATCTGCATCCCGCACCAGGCGAACGTCCGGATCATCGAAGGCGTGGCGAAGCGGCTGCGCTACCCGATGGAAAGGATGTTCGTGAACATCCAGGACTACGGGAACACCTCGGCCGCGTCGATCCCGATCGCGCTCAGCGAGGCCGCGGCGGCGGGACGGCTCCGGCGCGGCGACAAGGTCCTGCTCGTCGCCTTTGGCGGCGGCTTCACCTGGGGCGCGTCGGTGCTCGAATGGTTCGGCGAGCATGAGCCCGGCCGTCCGAAATCGATCATCGACCGCGCGCAGCGGCGGGTCGAGGATCTGGTCGATCGGGTGCGTCCGATCTAGCTCGCGTCCAGCTCGCGCGACGCCGCGCTCCAGGCAACGGCTGCGTGGAGCGGATTAGAACGCGCATTCGATAGCGGTCTCAGTCGGGTAGCCTCCCATCTTTTCTTATCTGGGTCCCTTGACAGGCGCGCGCTGTGGAGCGAAAGTACGGCCGCGTGGTGATTAGTGGGGACCAGTGGGGAACCAATGGACCCCGGATGCGGAAGGCAGCTTGGAAACGTTCTTCGCCGGCGAGTTCGCCCACACGCTGGACGAGAAGGGTCGGCTCGCGATCCCCGCGAAGTTCCGTCCCCGCTTCAAGGAAGGAGCGGTCGTGACGCGCTGGATGGGGGAGTGCCTGGCGGTCTTCCCGGCCTCGGAGTGGGAGGCGATCAACGCCGAGATCCGGACCCGCCCCCGCACGGATCCGGTGGTCCAGCAGTTCGTGCATTTCATCGTCGCCGGCGCGCATGACGCCGATCCGGATTCGCAGGGACGGCTCACCGTTCCGGCGCACCTGCGGCAGTACGCCGGCCTCTCGACCGACGCGCTGGTGATCGGCGCCTCGCGCAATCTCGAGATCTGGGAGCCGGCGCGTTGGCAGGCGCGCCTCGCGCGGGTCGAAGGCTCCATCGGCGAGAGCCTCGCCACCCTTGGCATTTAGTGGGACCGACGATGACCCGCCGGGCGGCAGGGCCCATGAGCCGGTTCTTCTGGCCGAGATACTCACCGAGCTTGCTCCCGGCGAAGGTGGCCGCTTTCTCGACGGGACGGTCGGGGCGGGCGGTCATGCCGCCGCCCTCCTCGAGCGGACCGCGCCGTCTGGACGTCTCCTCGGCCTCGATGTCGACCCTGCGGCTCTCGCGATCGCGGGGCGGGGGCTGGAGCGCTACGGCGGTCGCGCCGTCCTCGTCCGCGCCAACTTCGCGGTTTGCGACACGGTGGCCCGCGCTCACGGGTTCACCGATCTCGACGGAGTCCTCTTCGACCTCGGGCTCTCGTCGATCCAGCTCGCCGACCCGGCGCGCGGCTTCAGCTTTCGGTCTCCTGGGCCGCTCGACATGCGCGCCGATCCCGGGCTCTCGCTCACCGCGGGCGAGATCGTGAACACCTGGGACGAGCGCGACCTCCGCCGCATCTTCGCCGAGCTCGGCGAGGAGCCGGAGGCGGCTCGGATCGCCGCGGCGATCGTCAGGCGACGTTCGCGGACGCCATTCCTCACGGCCGACGACCTCGGCCGCTTCGTCTACGGCGTGAAAGCGGGAAAGAGCGGCGCCCCGAGAAAAGGAAGGATCGACCCCGCCACCCGGGTATTCCAGGCGATCCGCATGACCGTGAACGACGAGCTGGGGAACATTGCGCGCGGCCTCGTGGCCGCCGTGTCACTGCTCCGTCCCGGCGGCCGTCTGGCGGTCATCTCGTTCCATTCGCTCGAGGACCGCGCGGTGAAGCAGTTCATCGCCCGGGAGTCGCGCGATTGCATCTGTCCGCCCCACCTCCCCACCTGCGTCTGCGGGCATCGCGCGGGTCTGCGCGTCGTCTCCCGTCGGCCGCTCATGGCGGCTGCCGTGGAGACGGCGCGCAACCCGCGTGCCCGCAGCGCACGGCTCCGTGTCGCCGAGAAGCTCGTCTCGTGATCGCGTCCCAGGCCATCCGCAGCGCTCCAACGCGCTCGGCCGCCGGCCGGCGCGGCGCGCACGCCGTCCGACGCCGTCCCGTGGCGAGCGCCCGAGCGGCTGCCCCCGCGCGGCGCGGTCGTCACGCCGCTTCGCTCGCGCCAACGGCCGGCTGGGATCTTCGGCTGTTCGCCGCCGCCGCCGCCGCGATCGTCCTGAGCTTCGGGCTCGCGGTCCTCTATCTCTCGCAGGCCACCGCGGTCTCGGCCACGGGATATGAGGTCCAGCGCCTCACCGCGACCCGCGAGGAGCTCAAGCGGCAGAACGCGCTCCTCGAGGTCCAGATCGCCAAGCTCGATTCGCCGGCCCGGATCGCGGCCGACGCCGCGCGTCTGGGGATGACCCGCGCCGCGTACGTTCCGGTAATCGCCGCGGCCCCATTACAGGCCGCCACGCGCTAGCGACCCAGGTCCTTACCACCGCACGACCGATCAGCGCGTTCCCACCAGACGGTTGCCGGCGGTCCCGAGCACGCATCAGGACACGAACGTGACGCGACGGAGGAAGGGTGCAGATCTCTCACTGGCGGCTGCGCCTCCTCTTCACCGTCTTCGCCATCGCGTCGCTCGTCCTCGCCGGGCGCCTCGTCTACTGGCAGACCGCCGGCCGTGCGCAGCTGCTCACCGGAGCGACCGATCAGGTCCGGAGCGATCTGATCGTCGCCGCGCAGCGGGGGATGATTCGCGATCGGAACGGCGCGATCCTCGCGACGACCGTCCAGCTGCGCTCGCTGTACGCGATCCCCGCGCTGATCCCGGACCACGTCGCGGCGGCGCGGTCGCTCGGGGTCCTGCTCGGGCGCGACCCGGGGTCGCTCCTGGCGGCGCTCGACTCCAAAGCCGAATGGCTCTATCTGCAGCGCCGGCTTCCCGAGTCCGCCGCGGCCGCGATCGGGGCGCTCGGCATCCCCGGCCTGGGGTTCGAGTCCGAGCCGAAGCGCGTCTACCCGAACGACTCCCTCGCCGCCCAGGTCCTCGGGTTCGTGAACGATGACGGGAATGGCGTCTACGGCGTCGAGGGACGCTACGACGCCGCGCTCCGCGGCACGGACGGTCGCCTCGTGGTCGATCGCGACCCGGCGAATCGCGAGCTCGCGCTCGGCGGCCGTCAAGTGGTGCCGGCGAAGGCGGGAGTCGACCTCACCCTGACCCTCGACCTCGTCGCGCAGACCGCCGCCGAGCGGGAGCTCGCCGCGGCGATGGCGAAGGAGAAGGCGACCGGCGGGACGATCGTGGTGATGGATCCGAAGGACGGCGCGATCCTCGCGCTCGCGTCGGCGCCCTCCTTCGATCCGGCGCGCGTGCGCGTCGCCGACCCGGAGGCCCTTCGCGATCGGGCGATCGCGTGGACCTACGAGCCGGGCTCGACAATGAAGGCCTTCACCATCGCCGGCGCGCTCGAGGAGAAGTTGGTGAAGCCGACGGACACCTACAACGACGTGGGGTACGCGATTGTCGGCGGGCGCCGCCTGAACAACGCCCTCGGGAGGTCCTACGGCACGACGAGCGTCACCCAGATCCTCGAGCGCTCGCTGAACGCGGGCGCGGCCTGGGTCGGGCAGAAGCTCGGCGCGCAGAAGCTCAACGGCTACCTGCGGGCCTTCGGGTTCGGCGAGCTCACCGGGGTGGACCTCGCCGGTGAGGTGAACGGGACGATCCGCCCGCTCGCCGAGTGGTACCCCGTGGACCTGGGAACGGCGTCGTTCGGACAGGGACTGTCCGTGACGCCACTCCAGCTGGCCGCCGCCTATTCCGCCCTGGCGAACGGCGGCACCCTCTATCGCCCCTACGTGGTGGCCAGCCGGCGCGATGCGGATGGGGAGCACCGCACCGCGCCGGCAGCCATCCGTCGGGTCATCTCCGCCGAGACCGCCGCGACCGTCCGCGCGATGCTCGTGTCGACGGTCGACAACGGCATCGCGCGCAACGCCGCGATCGCCGGCTTCGGGGTCGGCGGCAAGACCGGCACGGCCCAGATCGCGAGCGATGACGGGCGCTACGAGGGTGACGCCTACATCAGCTCGTTCGCCGCGTTCCTGCCGGCCGATGCCCCGCAGTTCGTCACGGTCATCGTCCTCGAGCGGCCGGAGTCGCGCCTGCTCGGGACGGTCACGGCGACGACGATGTTCAAAGGCGTGGCGCAGGATCTCCTGCGCTACGCCCGCATCCAGCCCGACCGCAAGCCCTGAGGGTTCGTGTCTCGCGCCGGAATCCCCTCGTCGCCGCAGCGCCAAGGCGATCCCGGCGCGAGACACTAGCATCAGACGGTGTTCACGCTCGGACAGCTCGTGGCCGCGAGCGGCGGGCGCGTCGTGCGCGGCGCCGCCGGCGGTGAGTCCGCCTTCCCCGGCGGGACGAATGACAGCCGGATCCTCCGCCCCGGTGAGGTCTTCTTCGCCCTCACCGCTGCGCGCGACGGCCATGGCTTCGTCGGGGCGGCATTCGCCAACGGCGCGGCCGCGGCGGTGGTCGAGCGCATCCCCGAGAGCGCCCCGGAGAACGCCCTCCTCGTCCAGGTCGCGAGCGTGCCACGCGCGCTCCGCCGGCTGGCCGAGGTCGTGCGCGCGGCCCACCCCATCCCGATGGTCGGCATCACCGGAAGCATGGGCAAGACGACCACGAAGGACGTGCTCGCGGCGGCGCTGGGCGCGCGCTACCGGGTCCTCCGCACCGCGGCGTCATACAACAACGAGATCGGGGTCCCGCTCACGCTCCTCCGGCTCGATCCGGGCCACGAGGTCGGGGTGATCGAGTTCGGCTTCTACGTGCCGGGCGAGATCGCCGACCTCTGCGACCTCGTGCGGCCACAGGTCGGGATCATCACCGCGATCCCGGACCGTCCGCCGCACTTTTCGCGCACGCCGAGCGTCGAGGCGATCGCGCACGGCAAAGCCGAGCTCATCGCCGCGCTCCCGCCGGCCGCCGAAGGGGGTGTCGCGCTTTTGAACGCCGACGATCCCCGGGTGCGCGGGCTCGCCGGCCGGACCGCGGCACGGGTCGTCCTCTTCGGTGAGTCGCCGGATGCCGCGGTCCGGGCGACCGACGTTCGGGTGGACGGCCTCGCGGGGGTCTCGTTCCGGGTCCGTTTCGACGGTGCGGACGTGGCCGCGCGGATCCCGCTTCCCGGCCGGCATCTGCTCACCGCCGCCCTCGCCGCGCTCGGGGCCGCGGTCGTCCTCGGCGTGCCGCTCGATGAGGCCGCGGTCGGCATCGGGACGGTCGAGGCCCCGGCCCACCGGATGCAGATCCGGCGCGCCGCCGGGATCACCGTCATCGACGATTCGTACAACGCCAGCGAGGCCGCGGTGCGCGCCGCGCTCGCCCTTCTCCGCGACGCGCCGGGCCGGCGCATCGCGGTCCTCGGCGACATGCTTGAGCTGGGCGCGCTGTCGGCCGACGCGCATGAGGCGGTGGGCCGCGACGCCGCGACGAGCGCGGATGTCCTTATCGCCGTCGGGGAGCTCGCCGCGACGATCGCGCACAGCGCCGGGCAGGCCGGGCTGCGTCAGGTGCATCGGGCGACCGACGCCGCGGACGCGCTCGTCCGGGTGCGACAGCTTCTCCTGCCAGGCGACATCGTTCTGGTGAAAGGCTCGCGCGCCCTCGCCCTCGATCGCCTCGCGGACGCCCTGGTGCAAGCAAAGGTCGGGGCCTGATGGAACGGCACAAGACCTCCGGGACGCGCCGCTAGTGGCGATCCTGTCGCTGGGGGTGCTGCTCGCGGCCTTCATTCTCGGCCTGGTCAGCGGCGGTCCGTACATCAACCTCCTGCGCCGCCTCCGGATGGGGAAGCAGATCCGCCGGGAGGGGCCGCGCTCGCACTACGCGAAGCAGGGGACGCCGACGCTCGGGGGCGTCCTCATCATCGCCGTCGTCGCCGCGCTCTGGCTGCTGGTGTTCGCGCTGTTGGCGGAGCCGCAGCGCGGGGACTTCGTCGCACAGACGATCGTGCCGATGGGAGCGCTCGTCGCGGTCGGCGTGCTGGGCTTCATCGACGACTACGTGAACATCGTGTACGGGTTTGGCGTGCGCGGCCGGCACAAGCTCGTCTGGCAGCTCGTCGTGGCGGTGGTGGCGGCGCTCTACATCCAGCGGCACTTCGCGATCACCGGCGTGTTCGTCCCGCTCGTCGGCGAAGTAGAGATCGGCGCGCCGGTGTTCGTCGCGCTCGCGATCTTCGCGATCATCTCGACCTCCAACGGCGTGAATCTCATCGACGGCCTCGATGGACTTTCCGGCGGCACGCTCGTGTTCGCGTTCCTGTCGTTCGCGTTCATCGCCGCGGCCCGTGGCTTTCCCTGGCTGGTCGTCATCTGCGCCGGCATCGTCGGCGCCCTTCTCGCGTTCCTCTGGTTCAACGCCCACCCGGCGGAGGTGATCATGGGTGACGTCGGATCCCTGGCCCTCGGCGCGACGCTCGCGACGGTCGCGCTCACGACCGGCTTCATCCTCCTCCTGCCCGTCGCCGGCCTGCTGTACGTGGTGGAGAACCTCTCGGTCATCCTCCAGGTCGGAAGCTTCAAGCTGCGCGGCAAGCGGATCTTCCGGATGGCGCCGATCCACCACCACTTCGAGCTCATCGGCTGGCCCGAGCAGAAGGTGACCATCCGGTTCTGGCTCATCGGCGCGCTCGCCGGGATCGTCGCGGCGATCCTCGCGTTCGCCACCCCGGTCAGATGACCCTCACCGCGGCTTCCTGGACCGAGCGTGCGGGGCTGCTCCACTCGCCGGCGCTCACGCGTCTGGGCCTGGTGGCCGGATTCACCACGCGGGCGCTCGGGAGCATGGCCGGTGGCGTCCATCCCCTGGAGGCGCAGGCCCGGAATCGCGAGGCCCTCGCGCGCGCGCTCGGCTTCGACCGGGTCGTGCGGGTGACGCAGGTCCACGGCGCGACCGTGCTCCATGCCGACGGCGTCGGCGATCCATGGCCGGAGGCCGATGCGCTCTGGACCGCGACGCCGGGCCTGCTCCTCGGCGTCGCCGCGGCGGATTGCGTGCCGGTGCTGCTCGCCGATCCGGCGGCGGGCCTCGTCGGCGCGGCCCACGCCGGCTGGCAGGGCACGAGCCGGCGCATCGTCCAGGCGCTCGTCGCGCGGATCGTCGAGACCGGCGCGCGCGCGGAGCGGATCGTCGCCGCGATCGGGCCCTCGATCGGGCCGTGCTGCTATGTCATCGACGAAGCGCGGGCGGCGACGATCCGCGAGCGGCTCGGCCCGGATGCCGCGGACACGCTGCGGACCGACGGCGCGGGACGGATCGTGTTCGACCTCTGGGCCGCGAACGCGCAGCAGCTCGCGCAGGCCGGGGTCCGGAGCATCGAGCGCTCCGACCGCTGCACCCAGAGCGGCGGATCAGACCTCTGGAGCCATCGCCGGGAGGCGGGTCGGAACGGGACCGGCCTTGGTGTCATCGGGCGGCCGCGGTGACCCTGACGTTCGATCCGGACGTCGATCCCGAGCGCCTGGGGGGCACGCGGGTGACGATCGTGGGTCTGGGCAAGGGTCGGACCACCGCGGGCCTCGCGCGGTACCTCGTGGAGCGCGGCGCTCGCGTGACGATCACCGATCCCAAGCCGCGCGATGCTCTCGCCGACGGAATCGCGCGGCTTGGCGACACGCCGGCCGATCTCGTGCTCGCGCCCGCGAGCGACGACGCGGCGCTTGCCGATCCGGACCTGGTGTTCTTCATTCCCGGTCAGCGGCCGCGGTCGACGACGGTGCAGCGGGCGATCGCGCGGGGGATCCCGGTGGCGACCGAGATCGGCCTCTTCTTCCGCCTCTGCCCCGCGCCGATCATCGGGATCACCGGAACGAAGGGGAAGTCCACCACGACGACCATCGCCGCCCGGATCCTCGGCCGCGGCGGGCGGCGCGTCGTCCTTGGCGGGAACATCGGGAACGCCGTCATCCAGGACCTCCCGTCGATCACCCGCGACGATCTGGTCCTCCTCGAGCTCTCGAGCTTCCAGCTCGAGACCCTGGGGCGGAGCCCGCACGTCGCGGTCGTGACCAACGTGCTGGAGGATCACCTCGATCACCACGGCACCCGCGAGGCCTATGTCGCGGCAAAGCGGAACATCCTGGCCTGGCAGACTGCCGCCGACATCGCGGTGCTGAATCTCGACGATCCGACCACGCTCCAGCTGCACGCCGGCGTGACGTCAACGGTGCGCGGGGTCTCGCTCGAGCATCGCCCCGACCACGGCGCGTGGCTCGATGGGGGCGACCTGGCCCTGGTCGACGGCGCGCGGTCGTCGCGGCTCTGCGCGGCATCCGAGCTCCGTGTGCCCGGGCGGCACAACATCGCGAACGCGCTCGCCGCCGCCGCCGTCGGGAACGTCGGGGCGATCGACGATGCCGCGATCGGCGAGGAGCTGCGCGCCTTCGGCGGGCTGCCCCACCGGCTCGAGCGTGTCGGGGAGGAGGGCGGGGTCCTCTGGGTGAACGATTCGCAGGGCACCACCCCGTATGCCACGATCCCGGCCCTCGGCGCGTATGGCCGGCCGCCGGTCGTGATCCTGGGGGGCGTGTCCAAGGCCGCGGACTTCGGGGCGCTCGGTCGCGCGGTCGCGGCGCAGGCTCGGGGCGCGATCCTCATCGGCCAGGCGGCGGATGACATCGGCGAGGCGATCGAGCGGGCGCGGCACCCGGGCAGCGCCACGCCGCTGGTCGCGCGCGCGGCCTCGTTGCGCGACGCCGTCGCTGCGGCGCGCCGGCTGGCGCGTCCGGGCGACGTGGTCCTGCTCTCTCCGGCCTGTGCCTCGTTCGACATGTTCGCGTCCTACGAGGACCGTGGCGAGCAGTTCAACGCCCTGGTCCGCGAATTCGCCGGCCCGGTCGCGGTGACCTCGTGATGCGGCGGATCCCGGTCCGGACCGGCTACGACCTCACGCTCCTGTCGGTGGTGCTCGCGCTCCTGGCGATCGGCCTGGCGATGGTCTACAGCGCGAGCGGCATCAGGGCCCTGGACACGCTCGACGAGCCGCGCTATTACCTCGTCCAGCAGTCCGCCTGGGTCGCGGCCGGGCTCCTCGGGATGCTCGTCGTCGCGCGGATCGACTATCACCGCTATCGCCGGCTCGCGCTGCCGGCGCTCATCGTCGCCGTGCTCCTCCTCGTGGCGGTCCTCGTGCCCGGCCTGGGGACGCGCGTGGGTGGCGCGTCGCGCTGGCTGCGGATCACCTCGTTCGTCGGGGTCCAGCCCGCCGAGCTCGCGAAGCTCGCCCTGGTCGTGTATCTCGCCTTCTGGCTCGGCCGGCACCGCGAGCGGGTGCAGAGCGTGGCGGTGACGCTCCCGTTCCTGCTGCTCACCGGGCTCGTCGCCGGGCTCGTCGTCGCCGAGCCGGACCTCGGCACCGCCATCGTCGTCGGCGCGATCGGACTCGCGATGTATTTCGTCGCCGGGGCGCGCCTGCGCGAATTCGGCGCGCTCGGTCTGCTCGCGGGCACGGCGGTCGCGGCGGCGGCGGTGATCCAGCCCTATCGACTGCGGCGGATCCTCACCTTTCTGGACCCCTGGTCCGACCCGCGGGGCGCCGGGTTCCAGACCATCCAATCGCTCTACGGGCTCGCGCTGGGAGGTCCGTTCGGCGAAGGGCTCGGCGCGGGGAAGGAGAAATTCGGATTCCTCCCGGCCCCGTACACCGACTCGATCTTCGCCGTCCTGGGGAACGAGCTCGGTCTCTTCGGAACGCTCGTCGTCGTGCTGCTGTTCCTCATGCTCGCCTTCCAGGGCGTTCGCATCGCGCTCCGCGCACCGGACCCGACCGGTGCGCTCCTGGCCGCCGGGATCACGACCTGGATCGTGTTCCAGGCCTGGGTGAACATGGCGGTCGTCGCCAGCCTCGTCCCGATGACGGGGATCACGCTGCCGTTCATCTCGTACGGCGGGTCATCGATCTGCGTCGGTCTGGTGGGCGTCGGTATCCTCCTCAACATTGGACGACAGGGGATCCCGCGCGCGGATGTCGCGGTCCCGACCGTGCCGCGTCCTGCTCGTGGGGGGCGGGACCGCCGGCCACGTCAGCCCGCTCCTCGCGGTGGCCGAGGCCCTCTGGGAGGCCGCGCCGGGAACGGAGCTGCGGTTCGTCGGCGGGCGACGCGGACTCGAGGCTGAGCTCGCGGGCAAGGCCGGGATCCGGTTCCACGCGACCCCGCTCCCGTCGCTGCGCGATCCCGACAGCCGCCTCGCGCTCCTTGGCCAGCTGCTCCTGGTGCCGGTCGCCGCGATCGACGCGGCCGTGCTGATCGCCCGCTTCCGCCCGCGGGTGTGCCTCACCAGCGGCGGATTGAGCGCGCTGCCGGTGCTCCTGGCGGCGCGTCTGCTCGGCGTGCCGATCTACCTCTGGGAAGGCAACGTCGTCGCGGGCCGGGTGAACCGGACCCTCGCCGGCTGGTCGACCCGGATCGGGGCGACCTTCGCCGCGTCGCTTCGCTCGCTCCCGCGCGGCCGGACCACCGTGTCGGGCAACCCGATCCGCCGCTCACTGCTGCGCTGGACCAGGGTCGCCGGCCGCGCCGCGCTCGGCGTTCCCGCCGATCTCCCGGTGGTGCTGGTGACCGGAGGGAGCCAGGGCGCGGAGCGGATCAACACCGCGCTGTTCGCCGCGCTCTCGCGGCTCACCCGGATCGCCACGATCATCCACCACACCGGTCCGGCCCACATCGCGGGAGCGCAGGCGCGACGCGCGCTTCTGCCGGATGCCGATCGGCCGCGCTATCAGCCGCACGCGTACCTGCATGAGGAGATGGGCGCGGCCCTCGCCGCGGCGGATCTCGTGGTCGGCCGTGCCGGGTCATCGTCGATCGCCGAGCCGCTCGCGTTCGGGACGCCGCTCGTGCTCATCCCGTTCGGCGCCGCGATGAACGCGCATCAGGCGGCCAATGCCCGCGCCGTCGCCGAGGGTGGCGCCGCCACCGTCGTGATGGAGAGCGAGCTCGATGGCGACCGCCTCGCCGCGGTCGTCGCCGGCCTCCTTGGTGATCCCGACCGGCTGGGACGGATGAGCGCGGCGGCGCGTGAGCTCGGCCGGCCCGGCGCGGCCACGGCGATCGCCGCGGACGTGCTCCGCCTGGGAGGGTGCGCCTGAACATCCATGTCGTCGGCATCGGCGGGACCGGGATGTCCGCGGTCGCGCACCTGCTCCGGGCGCGCGGCCACCTGGTCTCGGGCTCCGATGCGGGGCGCTGGCCGCTGTCGGAGGCCCTTCGCGCGAGCGGGATGATCATCCACGACCGCTTTGCCGCCGGGAACATCGCCGGCGCGGATGTCGTCCTGCGGTCGAGCGCGCACGGGGCCGGCAACGTCGAGGTCCGCTCGGCCGAGGAGCGTGGCGTGACGGTCTGGAAGCGCGACGACGCGTGGCGCGCGCTGTCCGAAGGGCAGCGGGTCCTCGCGGTCGCCGGTACCCACGGGAAGACGACGACGGCGGCGATGGCCTGGACCGCCTTGCGGGCCGGCGGCATCGATGCCTCGCTCATCTGCGGCGCGGCCCTGCGCGACCTGGGGAGCAACGCCCACGCCGGCAGCGATCCGGTGCTCGTCATCGAGGCCGACGAGTACGACCGGGCGTTCCTCGCGCTGACGCCCGAGGTCGCGATCGTCACGAACATCGATCACGATCATGTCGACGTGTATCCGACGAAGGCCGACTACGACGCCGCGTTCGTCCGGTTCGCGTCCCAGGTCCGCGGCACGCTCATCACCTGCGTCGATGACCCGGGCGCCCGCGCGCTCTCCGGCGCCACGACGGTGGGTTACGGCACCGCGGCCGAGGCCACCCGGCGGATCACCGATCGCCTCACGACGCCGGAGGGACAATCGTTCGCCGTCNGNGNNNCNNGCNNATCGGGCGGATCGGGCGGATCGGGCGACGCGCTCGCGGTCCGGCTCGGACTACCGGGGATCCACAACGCGCGCAACGCCACCGGTGCCCTGCTCGCGGCGTTGGCGGTCGGGGCGCCGGCCGCCGCGGTGGGCGGCGCGCTGGCGGCATTCGGCGGCACGAGCCGCCGGCTCGAGGTGCTCGGCACGGCCGGAGGGATCCTCGTCGTCGACGATTACGCCCACCATCCGGCGGAGATCCGCAGCGGGCTCGAAGCCTACGACGCCGCGGCGCGCCGCATCGTCGTGTTCCAGCCGCACACCCCGAGTCGCCTCGCGGCCTTCTTCTCCGAGTTCGTTTCGGTCCTCCGCTCCGCCGATCTGGCGATCGTCGTCGAGACCTTTGCCTCGGCCCGCGAAGCGGCGGATACGGCGCCGGAGACCGGCGCGCGCCGTCTCGCGGCCGCGGCGGGCGCGGCCTACGCGCCCACGGCCGAGGCCGCGGCGTCGCTCGCCGCGGCCGCGGCCCGAGAGGGGGACGTCGTCTTGGTCATGGGCGCCGGAGACATCCGTCCGGCGGCCGAGCGCCTGCTCGGGATCCTCGCCGCGCGGCCGGCGGCATGACCGCACCCCTCCCGGCACCGGGCGGCGGCTTCGGTGGCCGGCAGGCGCCCCTCGCGCCGCACACGTCGCTGCGGATCGGCGGCCCGGCCGACTACCTCGTCCGCGTGGGAAGCGAGGACGACCTCGTCGACGCGATCCGCGTGGCCCGTCAGGCCGAGCTCCCGCTCTTCCTGCTCGGGGGAGGGACGAACGTGCTCGTCGCCGACCGCGGGATCCGCGGCGTGGTCCTGCAGAACAAATGGAGCGAGGCCCGGGTCGCCGGGTCGGTCGTCGAGGCCTCGTCCGGGACGCCGCTCGCGCACGTCGCGGCGGTGGCCGCGCGCGCCGGCCTTCTCGGTCTGGAGTGGATGGCCACCGTGCCCGGTACGGTCGGCGGCGCGGTCCACGGGAACGCCGGCGCCTTCGGGAAGGAGACCGCCGCGGACCTCATCGATGCGGAGCTCGTCGATCTCAATGCCCGGGTCTGGCGCGCGCCGGTCGACGAGCTTGGCTTCGCCTACCGCACGAGCGCGCTTCAGGGGACGCCGATCGTCGTCGTCCGGGCCCGGTTCCAGGGCACGCCGGGCGACCGGGGCGAGGCGGTCCGGCGGATCAAGGAGATGGCGAACGAGCGCGTGGCCAAGCAGCCGCTCGCCCAGCCGAACACCGGATCGATTTTCCGGAATCCCCCGGGCGATCATGCCGGCCGGCTCATCGAGGCGGCCGGCCTGAAGGGCCTGCGCGAGGGCGGGGCGATGGTCAGTCCGAAGCACGCGAACTTCATCGTCAATCAGGATCACGCCAGCGCCGCCGACGTGCGGGCGCTCATGCGCCGTTGCCAGGAGGAGGTCCTGCGTCAGTTCGGGATCCCGCTGCGACCCGAGGTCGAGCTCGTGGGGGAATGGTGAGCGCGCCACGCATCCGGGTCGGGGTCCTTGCCGGCGGCGCGTCCGCCGAGCGCTCGATCTCGCTCGCGACAGGCCTGCAGATCGCGGAACATCTCCCCGCCGACCGTTACGAGGTGGTGCTCCTCGATCCGCTCGCGCTCATGGTCGGGAACCCGGTCCTCTCCGACGAGCAGCGTGACCTCGCGCGGGCGCTCCTGGCCGGTCCGCACGCGGGAGAGGCGCTGCCGGCGCGCGATCGTGACCTTCCGCCGGCGATGCAGGAGGTCATGCGGCGGGCGTCGGAGCGTCTCCTTCCGGCCACGAGCAGCTTCGCCGCGACCGGGAGCGCGACCCGGATCGACGTGGCGTTCATCGCCCTCCATGGCCCCTGGGGCGAGGATGGCACATTGCAGGGGGTCCTCGAGCTGCTCGGCCTCCCCTACACCGGCTCGGGGGTGCTCGCCTCGGCGCTCGCGATGGACAAGGTGATGGCCAAGACGGTCCTCGCCGCGGCCGGCCTCGATGTTCCGAAGGGCCTGGTCGTGCGCTCGGTCGGGGAGAGCCGGCGGGTGAGCGCTCCGTGCATCGTGAAGCCGGTGGAGCAGGGCTCGAGCATCGGGATGACGAGCGTGCACACCGCGGCGGAGATCGAGCCGGCCATCGCCGAAGCGCTCCGTTACGACGACCGCGCGCTGGTGGAGGAATGGCTCATCGGGACCGAGCTCACCTGCGCGGTCATCGGGAACGACGAGCCGCTGGCGCTCCCGGTGATCGAGATCGTGTCCAAGCACGAGTTCTTCGACTATCAGGCGAAGTACGACCCGGCGGCGAGCGACGAGATCTGCCCGGCACGGATCGAAGACGCGCTCGCCGCGCGGGTACAGGCCGCGGCGCTCCGCGCGCACACCGCCCTCGGCTGCCGCGGGCTCTCGCGGACCGATTTCATCTGGACCGGTGAGCGCCTCGTGACCCTCGAGGTGAACACGATGCCCGGGATGACCGCGAACAGCCTCCTTCCCAAGGCGGCGCGCGTCGCCGGCATCCCATTCGGCGACCTCCTCGAGCGGCTCATCGGCTGGGCCCTCGAGGGCCGGCCGCCGACCGGCGGGACGCCGGCCGCTTCCAGCCCCGACCCGGCGCACGGACCGGAGCCGGAGGGTCGCTAGGCGCGGCCCGCCCGCCCGGAGCGTCCGCCGGACGGCGGGCCGGCCCTCTTGGCTTTGGCCGGGACCGCTCCGCTCGCTCCTGCCGGCCCGCCGGCCGAGCGGGATGACGCTCATCGCGCTCGTCTGCGGTGCCGGCCTGGGGGTCGTGGCCCTCGCCCCGGCGCCCACGATCGCGAGGATCGAGGTCACCGGGGCCCACCACGTCGCGGCGACCGCGGTCGCGGACCGGAGCGGCCTGCGCGGCCGGCCGATCTTCGGCGCCGGCGCGGCCGACGCGCGGCGCCTGCTCCTGGCGCTGCCGGCGGTGCGCGAGGCGACCGTCGCGCTGGCGCTCCCGGACCAGGCCCGGATCGCCGTCGTCGAGCGGGCGCCGGTGGGGCGCTGGATCCTTGGCTCGGTCGAATGGTTCGTCGATGCCGAGGGTGTGCTGTTCGGATCGGCCGACCCCGCCGCCGCGCCGGCGCTCCGGATCAGCGACGACCGCGATGCGACGCGCCTCTGCGCCGGATCCACCGGCGGACGCTGCGTCGATCCGGCGCTCCTCGCCGCCGCGCTGCGTCTCGCCGCGGTCACGCCCGGGGAGCTGCGGGCCGACGTGCCCGCGCCCGCGGTCCGCATCGATCGCTCGGCGACCGGACTGCTGCTGCGCACCGGAAGCGGGTGGGAGATCCGGTTCGGCGGTCCGGAGGACGTGGAGCGCAAGCTCGAGCTCGCCCGGCGCTTCCTCCGGGACAACCCGACGCGGCGGCTAGACTACCTCGACGTGCGCAGCCCGGAACGCATCGTGTTCAGCCCGCAATGACCGACTGATGTGGCTTCCGCTCCTCGGGCTGCTCGCCGGGATCCTCCTTGGACTCGCGCTCCGGCTCAATCTGCCGGTCGAATGGGCCCGCTATACCGCGGTCGGGATCCTTGCCGCCCTGGACTCGCTCCTCGGCGCGCTCCGGGCGGAGCTTGAGGGCCATTTCGACACCCGGATCTTCCTGTCCGGCTTCTACACCAATGCGCTCCTTGCGGCGGGGCTCGCCTTCCTCGGTGATCGTCTCGGGATCGACCTCTATCTGGTCGCCCTCTTTGCCTTCGGCTGGCGCATCTTCCAGAATGTCGCGGTCATCCGAAGACACTTCCTCTAGGTCATGCCGGCGGGCGCAGGTGGGGACGCGGGGAGAGACCGAACGAGCTTGAGAGCGGTCCGGAGCAGCGTCGGATATGGTCCGGACCGCGCGAGTGAGCGAAAAGGAGCCTCCGTGCCCGAGCAGACGATCCTTGTGGCCATCGACGTCGGCACCACCAAGGTCTCGGTCCTCATCGGCGAGGTCACGCGCAACAACGGTCTTGACGTCATCGGCATCGGCCAGGCTCCATCGGACGGCCTGCGCAAGGGCGTCGTCATCGACATCGACCGGACCGTCCAGTCCGTCGCCGCGGCGGTCGACGCCGCCGAGCGCCTCTCCGGCTTCAAGGTGCGGTCGGCCTTCGTCGGCATCTCGGGCAATCACATCGGCTCGCAGAACTCCCGCGGGATGGTGGCGGTGTCCGGGCACCACCATGACGTGGCCCCCGAGGACACCCACCGGGCGATCGAGGCGGCCCGGGCGGTGTCGATCCCGAACACCCGCGAGATCCTCCACGTCATCCCGCGCGGCTACGTCGTGGACGGCCAGGAGGGGGTGCGCGACCCGATCGGCATGAGCGCCGTCCGGCTCGAGGTCGAGACCCACATCGTCACCGCCTCGACCACGAGCGTCCAGAACCTGACCAAATGCATCCAGCGCGCCGGCGTGGAGATCGACGAGCTGGTGCTCGCGCCGCTCGCCACCGCCGAAGCGGTGCTCACCGAGGAGGATCGCGAGCTCGGGGTCTGCCTCGTGGACATCGGCGGGGACACGACCGACGTCGCGATCTTCCACGACGGGTCGATCGCGCATGCGGCGACGATCCCGATGGGCGGACGGACCGTCACGAGCGACCTCGGCCTGGTGCTCCGGGTCACCCCCGAGGTCGCCGAGGGCCTGAAGCTGCGCCACGGCACCGCGCTGCCCCTGGAGGTCGATCCGGACGAGGTGGTCCAGATCACCTCGATCGGCGAGGACCTCTCGCACGGGGTGACCCGCCGGACCGTGGCCCAGATCATCGAGGCCCGGATGACCGAGATCTTCGAGGGGGTCCAGCGCGAGATCGCCGCGGCCGGGGCGACGAACCGCCTCCAGGCCGGCCTCGTCCTGACCGGCGGCGGAGCGCTCCTCGGCGGGATCAGCCGGGCGGCCCGCGATCAGCTCGGCATGAGCGCCCGGGTGGTCGAGCCGCGAAATCTCGGCGGCCTGACCGACCAGATCTCGAGCCCGCCGTATKCYGCCGCCTCCGGGCTCCTGCTCTGGGGCGCGAAGAACTGGACGAGCGAGGACGAGCGCGCTGGCGGCCGCTCGCCGGGTGGCCTGGGCTCGCGCCTCGGCCGCGTGATCCGCGATCTCTTGCCCTGATCCGACACCCGGGCGGGCCGTGGCGGGGCTATGATGCCGAGCAACTGAATACCGGCCATGTACGCACTCAGGGGAGGGGCAGCGGCATGGACTCGTCGCTCTAGGAGGTTGCCCCTCATGCCGCTTCGATCGGATATCGAGAACTTCGCGCTCATCAAGGTCGTTGGTGTCGGTGGCGGCGGCAGCAATGCCGTGAACCGGATGATCCGCGCCGAGCTCATGGGCGTCGAATTCATCTCCGTGAACACCGATGCTCAGGCGTTGCTGCTCTCCGACGCGCCGCACAAGCTGCGCATCGGCGACAAGATCACCAAGGGCCTCGGCGCCGGTGCCGACCCGGGCGTGGGCCGGAAGGCCGCCGAGGACGACAGCGAAAAGCTGTACGAGGCGCTGAAAGAGGCCGACATGATCTTCGTGACCGCCGGGATGGGCGGCGGCACGGGGACCGGCGCGGCCCCGGTCATCGCCGAGATCGCCAAGGACATCGGCGCGCTCACCGTCGCGGTCGTCACGAAGCCATTCTCGTTCGAGGGCGCGAAGCGCCGGTTGCTGGCCGAGCAGGGCATCCAGGAGCTGGTCGACAAGGTGGACACGCTCATCACGATCCCGAATGACCGCCTGCTCCAGGTCGCCGAGAAGAAGACCACGATGGTCGATGCGTTCCGCATCGTCGACGACGTGCTCCGGCAGGGCGTGCAGGGGATCTCGGACCTCATCACCGTTCCGGGGCTCATCAACCTCGACTTCGCCGACGTGAAGACGATCATGACCAACGCCGGCTCGGCGCTGATGGGCATCGGCCACGGCAGCGGCGAATCGCGTGCCGCCGACGCCGCGCGCCAGGCGATCATGTCCCCGCTGCTCGAGCAGTCGATCGACGGCGCCCGCGGCGTGCTGTTCACGATCACCGGCGGTCCCGACCTCACGCTCTTCGAGGTGAACGAGGCCGCCGAGATCATCCATGCGGCCGCCGATCCGGAGGCGAACATCATCTTCGGCTCGGTCATCGACGAGCGCATGGGCAACGACGTGAAGATCAGCGTCATCGCCACCGGGTTCGATCAGGCGCGTCCGCTCAAGCGGATCGAGCAGCCGCTCTACAAGCGGCAGGTCGAATCGCGGCCCGCCGACCGTGCGCGCCAGATCAGCTCATCCGCGTCGACCGCGCCCGCGGGCGGAACGAAGTCGGATGACTCCCCGAAGGGCTACGCCGCCGACGATCTGGAGGTCCCGAGCTTCCTTCGCCGCAAGTGAACCGGGGCGGCCCTGGGGGCTCTCTTGCTTCCCAGGTGCTTCCCAGGCCGCCCGTTCCTTCCGCTGACACGGTGCCTGCATCCCCGCCGAACGGACGGTCGGCGGGGATGCGTTCGTTCGCGGCCCGCCSWG
>JRHI01001247.1_pt1 | contig 22411 bp, 17 predicted proteins | sample 215371 | NCBI WGS metagenome assembly JRHI01 (sample SAMN02929681, study PRJNA255918) | sediment metagenome | biome: cave system; feature: Ice Cave; material: Sediment; isolation source: sediment from deep within a dark volcanic ice cave with no known source of... ...
AGGTTGACCCTGACGTCCTCATCGTCGATGAAATATTGGGAGTAGGCGACGGCGGTTTTCGAGAAAAATGTTTTCAGCGAATTCGACAATTTCGAGATTCTGGCAAAACCATTCTTATGGTTTCGCACGACATGGGAACCATGAACGCTTTTTGTGGTCGCCTACTTTTGATGCATCACGGAAGGCTTGTCGAAGAGGGAAAGCCACCCGACGTTATCCAGCGATATCAAGAACTGTTGGCTGGCCCGATACCGGCAATGGCCAAGTGAGTTCGACGCGTTTCTATGAATACGGAGCACATGTTTTTCAGGTTTGACTCTAGCCATTGCACTTCGCCTTGCTTCGACTATGACAGGTTAGCTCCTCTAGAATTCTTGGGCGAGTACGCGCTGACTGAGAATGGAATTCAAACGATAGCTGTAGCCGCGTATGGAAAGCAGTTCTTCCGTCTTCGGTCCGACTGTCACGGTGGCTCCGCTGCGGACCTCTCTCTGGCTTCTCCAGGTCCCAGCGGAATCAACGAGTCATCGATCAATAAACGGCAGTTGACTGCTCCTTAGACCGCTTACGAATGTCAGCGAAAAGATCGCCCTCTCCGATTTGAGGTATTTATCTACAAAACCAGTTTCTTCCCTGTGTGCTTCAAGAAAAAGCGTCACGCGAGCAGGAAGACCTCCGCAAATAAATTGCCGAAGAGCAACGAGGCATTACAGGGCGATGGTCCAACCGAAAATGGGGAAGATTGGCTGCCGGTAAGGAACACTAGGTCCTTGCTTGAACACGGCAGGGACGGGCAAAATGAGGTCCCTCACTTTGCTCGGGATGACATCCGCCTATGCATCGCTTGACCGCGGGGTTTACAATTCCTTCGAAAAGGTCGCAATGATTTTGATGGTTCGAAGGAGGAGACCCGTGCTCCTTTCGCGAAGATTTCTTCACTGCGTTTGTGTTTCGGTTCTTCTAACGGCTTTCCTCAGTTGCGGGTCCGCACACAGTTCCGACGAATACTACGTCTTCGTTGCTGCCAATCTGCAGGTGCAGTACTGGCGAACTGCGGGCGCCGGTTTCACTAAGGCGGCAGAACAGTTCAAGGTTCGTTCCGATTTCCTTGGACCCCAGAACTACGATCCTAAAGACCAACTGGCTGCGCTTGACCAGGCGGTGCAAAAGCGGGCGACGGGAATCCTGCTGTCGGTGACCGACCTTACTCTCTTTAAGGATGGCATCGACAGGGCTGTGGCCGCCGGAATTCCCGTGGTTACAATGGATTCCGATGCGCCTAACAGTAAGCGACTGTTCTTCATTGGAACCAATAATTACCAGGCCGGACTGACCGGCGGGCAGCGGCTGGCGCAGGAACTCAAGGGTAAAGGCAATGTTGTCGTTTTTACTATGCCTGGTCAACCGAACCTGCAGGATCGTCTTCGCGGCTATCGCGACGCGCTGGATCGCACAAGCGGCATCAAGATCACGCGCGTCGTTGATATTCAGGGCGACCCGCGCATCGCTTTCGATACTGCCACTCAGATCATCGGCAAGGAGAAAGATAAAGTCGACGCCTTTGTTTGCCTCGAAGCGCAGTCAGGCAAAGAGGTTGCTGGTGTGCTGAATAGTTATCACGTCACCGGCAAAGTCGTTATGGCCATGGACACCGATCAGGAAACTTTGGAGTGGATTCAGAAAGGTGTAATCGCCGCAACTATCGGGCAGAAGCCGTACACAATGGCGTTCGTGGGCCTGCAGATGCTGGACAACCTTTATCATCACAAGCCTGCGTCGCTGGATGCCGACTGGTCCAGGGACAGTTTTGCCCCCGTCCCCGCGTTCGTGGATACTGGGTCGGCCATGATTGATAAGGCCAATGTCGAATCTTTTCTGCAGGCAAAGAAAAGTCTGACTGATACGCAGAAATAAAAGTTAGCCAAAAAAACGAACGGATGGGATAGCCGATGCGCAAGCCGCTGTCGTTCACCTGTTTCTTAACTCTACTTCTTACTCTCTCGGTTGCAAGTGCCGTTGCTCTCGAACGTCAACCCAACGCCGACTATCGTGCGCGGCGCGAGGCTCTCGCTAAGAAAGCGGCAGGTGTGGTCGTGCTCTTCGCTCCCATGGAAAACGAAGGGCCGAACGAGGTGTATGGCTTCCGCCAGGACGATAATTTCTTTTATCTTTCCGGTCTGAGTGAGCCGGGTTCGGCGCTGCTCATTGCCTCCCCAGTGGAGGCGAAGGGGGACGCAGCCGCGCGCGCCTATGCGGAAATTCTTTTTATCCCGTCGCGTAATCTCATCCAGGAGAAATGGACGGGGCCGAAACTCGGACCGGAAAATCCTGAAGCAGCACGGATCACCGGCTTCGGCCGCGTCGAAGAAATGGGAAAGCTGCCCGACGAAGCAACGAAGCTCGCCACTGGTGGGCATCCTGTGATTTACACCGACGTAGGATCGCATGGCGAAACTTCCGCCAGCATCGAGCCACTGGCATTCTTGAAACACACCAACTCATTTCTTGTGTTTCAGGACGTCAAACCAATGCTGTTCTCGCTCCGCACTTTCAAGGACGCGGGAGAGATCGGACTGCTTCGAAAGGCAGTGGACGCTTCTGTCGCCGCCCACTTCGCTGCTTTCAAGGCGGTGAAGGCGAAGGTTACAGAACGCGAAATTTCGGCATTGATGCAATATGAGTGGGGCAAGCGCGGATGCGAGCGTGCCGCTTACGCACCGATTGTGGGCTCGGGATATTTCTCCACGGTGCTGCACTACTCCGAAGACTCAGCCACCATGAAAGCCGGAGACGTTGTGGTTATCGATGCGGCCGGCGAATATTCCATGTACGCTGCCGACATCACGCGTACACTTCCGGTGAACGGCCATTTCACGGCGCGCCAGCGGGAGATATACGACATCGTATTCCGAGCGCAGCAGGCGGCAATGGCCGCATTCCAACCTGGCAAGTCGAACCTGAAGCGCGGCGATCCCGATTCGCTTTATCAAGTGGCCTACGAATACATCAACACCCACGGCAAAGATCTGCACGGCCAACCGCTTGGCCAATACTTCATTCATGGGCTTGGCCACTACATCGGGCTGAATGTGCACGATCCTGGTGACTCCAACGTTCCGCTCGGCGCCGGCATGGCTTTCACCATCGAGCCTGGCATTTACATTCCAGAAGAAAACCTCGGTGTCCGCATCGAAGATGACTATTACGTGGATACAGACGGCCGGCTGATCAATCTCAGCGCCGCCTTGCCATCGAACGCGGAAGAGATAGAAAAAGCGATGACAGGGAAGTAGGAAAGGGATTTGCCATTTGGTAATTGGGAAATTGTGTAATTCCTTGGAATATCTGACCTTACATTACCGATTAATCCACTATTAGATGTTTTATGAGACGTATTCGCGAATGTACTCGTCCGTTGAGTGCGCCAACTGGCGAATATCTCCGTCGAAAATTACCTTGCCGTCACGCAACATCAGGAAGCTCATCGGAACATCGCAATACTCCCCGCGCGGCAACGCCCGTAGCTGGTTGGTTTGCTGATCGAATTGATGAGTGGCCATGGTGAATGCATCCTGCAGGCGATGCGTCACCAGCAAGGCGCTCGTTTTGTACACGTCGCGTTGCTTCACGATCAGTTCGATGATGGTATTGGAAGTCACAGGATCGAGACCACCAGTCGGAGAATCATAGAGCAACAGCTCTGGCTGTGTAATGATGGCGCGGGCAATCGCAACGCGCCGGCGCATGCCTCCAGAAAGCTCCGAAGGGAACATGTCGACCGTGTGTTCCAACTCGACGAAACGGAGCGCCTCGCGTACTCGCCTATCAATTTCCTCAAAGCCAATGCCGCGTTCTTCCATCAAACGGTAAGCTACGTTTTCGCTCACTGTAAGTGAGTCAAATAAGGCGCTCTCCTGAAAGACCATGCCAATCTTGCCGCGAAGAGCGAACAGGTCTTCCTCGCGCATCCCGGTTACATCGCTGCCGAGAACCGTGATTCTTCCAGCGTCGGGTTTCAATAGGCCGAGGGCGAGCTTCAAGATCGTGCTCTTGCCCGATCCTGCGACGCCGAATAGGGCCTTCGTCTCCCCGTAGGGTAAGCGAAAGGAAATTCCTTTCAAAACTTCTTTGTCTTCAAACGCCAGCCACACATCTTCAAACACAATGGCGAAGCCAGATTGCGCCTCGGTTACGGTGAGAGTTGTATCGAGTGGCAGAGTCGGGGCAGACATGTGGTTAGTTATACGACAACAAATTCATCAGCAATTGAGTGACAAAGAAGTCGACCACCACGATCAGGACGGAGGCCGTAACCACTGCCTGTGTCGTGGCTCGGCCCACCCCCTGGGTTCCTCCGCGGGCAGTCATGCCGTAGAAACAGCCGACCGTGGCAATGATGAAGCCAAACAGGGCTGGTTTCACCAATCCCATGAACACGTCCTCGAACCTCAACGACTGCGAGGCATTGCTCCAGTACTGGTGGGCGTCCAGGCCCAGGAGTGTCTTGGAGACAAACAGTCCACCGGCCAGCCCCACCATGTCCGAGAGGATGGTCAGAAAAAATAACATGAAGACGGTTGCTGTGACGCGCGGCGTCACCAGCTTTTTCATGGGGTCAGTCCCCAGCGCGCGCATCGCGTCGATTTGCTCGGTCACGACCATGGAGCCCAGTTCGCTGGCCATGCCCGATGCATTTCGGCCTGCCACCAGAATGCCGGTTAATACCGGACCCAGCTCACGCACCATGGAAAGGGCAACCAGTTCGCCGATCAGGTTGATGGAACCGAAGCGCTGCAGCGTGTTCGCGCTTTGCACGGCCAGCACTGCGCCCGTGAAGAATCCGATCAGCACTACGATCGGCAGTGAGCCCACGCCGATCAGGTCAGCCTGCCGAATGATATCTGCAACGTAAAGTGGCTTGCGGAAAAGATTGCCGATGGAATGCGCCGACAGCAGGGTGTAATCCTGAACCGCCTGGACTTTTTCTTTGGCGAGATCCGTAGGCGACGTGAATTCCATGCGGTTCGGGGAAAGCGCGCAAATTGAGGGCAACGCTTTTCCGAACTATAGCAGAGAACAGCGTGAGCCTTCAGCATGCATTGAGACGCTAAAAGGTTTAACAGTTGAAGTTGGTGAGAGGTGACTTCAGAATGCTGACGGCTGCTGTTACCCGCGCCCCTTTTTCTTGATCTCAATATTCAGTCGGCGGATCTTCTGATTCAGGGTGGAGAGGGGCACGTGGAAGCGCTCTGCTGCCTCGGTCTGATTCCAATTGCAGCGCTCCAGCATGTCGGTGATAATTCGCCGCTCTACATCTTCGACGATTTCGAACAGCGATGCATCCGACGGCGGGTCGTGCATGCTGAATGCCGATCCCCGTCCCATCATGGAATCGGGCAGCAGATCGGCAACGATTTCCGCACCCGACGAGAGCACGACCGCACGCTCGATCACATTTTCCAACTCGCGTACGTTGCCCGGCCAGGAGTAAGCCATCAGCGGACGCAAAGCCTCCGGCGTAATGCGACGCACCGGCCGCTCATTCTCCTCGGCGTATTTCTTAAGGAAGTGTTCGACCAACAGCGGAATGTCTTCCTTGCGCTGGCGCAATGGCGGCAGTTCAATGCTGATTACATTCAGCCGGTAGAAGAGGTCTTCGCGGAATCTTCCGTCTCTTACCATGGTGCGCAGGTCAACGTTGGTGGCCGCGATGATGCGCACATCGACTTGAATCTCCTGAATTCCGCCCAAATGCATGAATCTTCGATCCTGCAGCACGCGCAGAATTTTGGCCTGCGTCTCCAGGCCCATGGTGGCGATTTCGTCGAGGAATAACGTGCCTTTGTCCGCCACCTCGAACAATCCCTTTTTCGAAGCGATGGCGCTGGTAAACGCGCCCTTCAGATGCCCAAAAAGCGTGGACTCGAGCAGGTCCGTCGGCATAGACCCAGTGTTGACGGGGACGAAAGGCCGATCACGTCGCGGTGAATTCAAGTGGATCGCCTTGGCAATAACCTCTTTGCCGGTTCCACTTTCACCCTGCAGCAGTACGGTCGAGCGGCTGGTCGCCACCTGGGCCACCAAGTCGAAGATCTTCAGCATGGGTTCGCTCTTACCCACGATGTTTTCGAAGTTGTAGCGCTGCTTCAGGGCGCGTTTGAGTTGGACGTTTTCTTCTGCGGCCCGGCGCCAGCCCACAGCGGCACGTACGTCCGCCAGCAACTTTTCATTGTCCCACGGCTTCTGAACGAAATTAGCGGCACCCGACTGCATCGCCCGCACCGCGTTCTCCACCGTGCCATACGCCGTGATCATGATGACGGGGAGACTCGAATCGCGGGAGTGAATCTCGCCCAGGATCTCCATGCCATTGCGTCCCGGAAGAGTCAGGTCAAGCAAAACCAGGTCGAAGGGATGCTCGCCCACCCGCTGCAGTCCATCTTCGCCCGTCGCCGCCGTGCCGACCTCGAAGCCTTCGAGTTCGAGCAGCGTCTGCAGCGACTCGCGGATTTCTGCCTCATCATCGATGATCAGAACCGAACCCGCCGAAGCCGGATTCCCCGGCAGCGTGCCGCGCGGAATGACTGCTGCCTCAGACATGGACTGCCTTCCTGCTCAGGGGAAAATCCAAAGCAAAGGTCGTCCCGCTTCCGGGATGACTCTCCACGCGAATCTTGCCCGCGTGCTCCTGGATGATGCCGTAGGTAACGGAAAGACCCAGCCCTGTGCCCCGGTTCTGGCCTTCCCGGGGAGCGGCCTTGGTCGTGAAAAATGGATCGTAAATTCGCTGAATGTGCTCCGCCGCTATGCCCGATCCGGTGTCGGAAACTCGGACGCTGACATTTGAGCCGTTGGAGGTCGCCACGCTCAACGTGCCCCCGCCAGGCATCGCATCCTTCGCATTAAGAAACAGATTCAGAAATACTTGCTGCAGCCTTCCCGGATTCCCCTGGATGGGCGAGATCGCCGCAGTCAATTCGGGATGCACAGCGATCTTTGCCGTTTTGAACTGATGCTCCAGCAATGCGAGCGTGTCTGTAATGACCTTGTTCACGTCGACATCCGTGAACTCACTGCCGCTGGTGCGCGAGAAGTTCAACAGATTGTGGACGATTTCAGAGGCGCGGAAGGTCTGCCGCGTGATTTTCTCGAGCAGGCCGGATTTTTGCGGATCACCCTGAAGTTGCTTGGCCAGCATCTGGGTGTAGGACGAAATCACAGCCAGCGGCGTATTCACTTCGTGCGCCACTCCCGCAGCCAGCAATCCGATCGACGAAAGTTTGTCCGCCTGGGAAAGCTGGGCCTCGAGTTCCATCCGCTCGGTTATGTCATCGACGATAACCAAGCGCCCGACCACCTGGAACTTGCGCGTCACTAGCGGAGCAATAGCCACATTGACAATGCGAGTCTCGCCCGCCGGAGTCTTCAAACGGAACTTGTAGAGGTTGTGAATCCCTGCGTCCTGCCGCACGCGGTAAAACTCTTCCACGAACTCACCGGGAAAGACAGTGCTTAGGGGCTGGGTGAGGGTCTGCCACCGGGGCAGAGCGTACATGACCTCCATCTGCGCGTTCCAGCTCTCGATGCGGTCTTCCATGTCGAGCGCCATGACGCCCACGTTGATCGACTCGACAATATTTTCGTTGAAGTCCTTCAAGCGCTCGTATTCGGCGACCTTTTGCTGCAGGGACGTGTAGAGCTGACCATTCTGAATCGCGATACCGAGGTACCCGCCCAGCGTCTCCAGCAGTTCCACGTCTTCACTCGAAAGAAAGTCACCCTGCACCGTCTTTCCCAAGCCCAGCACAGCGATCGTTTTCTTCTGGGCCCGGCAAGGAATGTAGTAGTTAAGATCCAATCTGGTGATGGTTTCCTGCGAACCCACGGTTTCGCGCGGCACCTGATGCGTATTCTCAAAGAACAAGTGCCCGGCTGGTTCCGGTCGAGGAGTGCCAAGAAATGTCAAGTCCAGTTGATTCGGTGGCGTCAGGCCCGAGTACTTGGAAAGCACAAAAGGTTTGGCGTCATCGCTCGTGCCGAGGAAAATTGCGATTCGGTCCACCGCCAGAGTGCGCGCGAGACGGTCCATGACCGACGACAGCATTGCATTCAAGTCGGGCTCTGAACTTAGGTCGCGGCCAAACTCGAGGAGCGTTCGCCGATAGTCGTAGCTGGTGCGATAGAAGAATTGATCGATGCGGTCCTGTATCCACTTGCGTACGGGATCAAACAGCAGTGCAGTCACCACTACTGCAAGAATGAGTCCCACCGGGCCGCTGCTGGGCTGCCGCATATGCACTAGTTCGGCGACGCCGGCCACCAGCGCAAAGTACATTCCGACTACCGTCGCTGCAGCCAACGTGTAGACCACGCCACGCTTGAAGATCAAGTCCACGTCCATCAAGCGGTAGCGGAAAATGGCGTATCCAAAGGTGAGGGGCAGCAATCCCAGCGAGAGTACCGAGACTTTCATCCCCGTCCCGACCATCAGATACGGGAGCACGTAGAACAGCGTGTAGGGAACGATGGCCAGAATCGTACCGCGCGTGACCCACTTCAGTTGTTGCCGCAGAATCGTGGTGCTGGCGCGTCGGTAGCTGTACCACAGGACTGACGCCGCCACCAGGAAAAACAGGCCGCTGTACGCCATTTCCAGCCGGTCAATGTTCCAGCGCAAGCGTCCAGTCGCTTGCAGCCACCGGATCGCCGCGACGTGGATTCCCAGCAGCAGGCACCCGGGAATGTACACCGCGGTCAGCAGCCAGGAGTGTTTGCGCACAAACTGCCGCTTCTCCGGGAAGAGCAGAACGAAATGCAAAAACAGGGCCGATTGCACAACCCCGGCCACGACGTTGCACCATAGAATCGCCCAGTCAAAGTCGTTCAGCTTTCCGGTGTAGTGAAAGGCATAAGACACGAACGACACCAGGCAGAAGATGTAGAAGTGTGTTGATCCTGGGGCGGTCCAACGGCGCAGAAGGACGTAGATTCCAATGCCCAGATAGATCAGCGCAATCAGCCGCAGCCAGTTATTCAGCGAACGTTCGGCAGGCGCCAGGATGACGCTGGAATCAAGGCTGACCGACTGCCGCATCAGCGAATAGGTCGCTTTCGACCAAACGCCCGTGCGGTAAAGTTGACGCTCTAAACTGGGAACGCTTCTAACGTCCTGGCCGTTGACCGAATTCAGCTGGTCGCCAATTTTAATACCGCTCTTGGCGCCTGGTCCGCTTGATTCAACGCCACCCGCCACCAGACGCCCGCTGTGCTCCACCCACCAGACGCCGTCATCGGGTACGGCAAATTCACGTTCTTTTTGGAAGTTGAAGCCAGCAAAGACCACCGCAGCCACTGTCATCAGAAACAACAGGACTGCAACAAAGCGGAGTTGGCTTTCCCGATTCATGGGTTTCGGCAGCGGGATCAATGTCGGCTCGACGCCGGTCTGTCCTTCAATAAGCAACTTCGCTGCCATGTTCGCTCCGCCGCTGGATGCGCCAAAACCCGCAAATCGAGCGACTTCTGRAATTATAGAGAGGTTTCCGAACAGGAGCTACGGCTTTTTGGATGTTTCTGTGGGATTCTGTATGTTCTTCCCCTGGAGGTGCTTTGGGTTACATGAAAAGGTTTCTGCAGAGGCAGCGTAGGGGGAGCCGATCCCGATTATTGGAACACCAACGGAAGTGCGCACTTTGCGTGGTTCCACATTGGATGATCACTTAGGGATGAACACCCAGGGATGATCAGCCGGGATGATCAACGAGGAAGACACCGGCTAAGTGCAGGTGATCCCTGGCGAACTCCAAGTTCAGACGAGTCCCGGTTCAGACTCCGAAGAAGGGAATGCGGGGACGCCCGAAACCGAACGCGGCGCGGATCCGAATCCGCCGCGCTCGCGGCTTTCTCCTGTCAGTATTCTTGATCGAACGTTCAGAACTGCGGACAACTTAAATGCAGCCGCCTTAAGACGGCCAAGCTGCCATGACCGCAGGCGCCGCTGCAGAAGGAAGGCTCCCACGAATCACATTCAAGAGTTCCTCATTGTCGGCGGGCTTCTGAAAAAATGCCGTTGCACCCGCCTTCAACGCGCGCTCTTCGTTGCCCTGAGGATCGCGCGCGCTCAACACAATCACAGGAACGCCGGCCAGCGCGTCGATCCTCTGGAGCCGATCGAGGACCACAAAGCCATCCCCGGCCGGCAATCCCAGATCCAGGACAATCAGGTCTGGACGGTCTTTCTGAGCCGAGGCGACCGCGGAATAGCCGTCGCTGGCGGTTGTGATGTCATAGTTGTTGGCCCGCAGACGCAAACGCAGAGCTCGCACCAAATCGGGATCATCGTCGACGACAAGTATTTTCTGTTTTGACATAACGAAGTGCTCCTTTTGTAATGGATCAGTTAGAAAGTTTGTTTTTTCTTTTGCTGTCGGCATCTTTGCGCGTTTTCTCAGGGCGCGACGTACTTCCTTCCAAGCCCGCCATGACCATTGCCATTAAGCGTTCAGCGACGGCTTGAATCTGCTGCTCGAGCGAATCGCCCGCATTGCTCGGCGGAACGTCGACCGCAGCCGTGCTGATGGTGAGAGTACCTTTCTCTTTCAGTCCTGTAACATTTTCGAGTTGCTCCCGGATTCGCGAGCTCATAATCCCGGCCTGCTGCAAGTCGGTGGACGCGACGACAAAAAAGGTCTCACTTGGTCCCGAAGTCCCCATCGGGGGCAGGACGAGATCTTTGTCGAGATACACACACCGTTTCAGCGTTTCCAGACACTGTTGAGTGGTCTCTCTCCAATTTCCCCGCGGAGGATTTGACCGCGGTGTGAGTTCGACTCGTACCAGCACGAAGGCCGGCCGCAGGCTCCCCTGATACGCAATGACCGGGGTAAGAAGTTTCGCCAGGGAATAAATCGGCAGAGTGAAGGTAAATGTGCTGCCCTGTCCTGGTTCGCTAGAGAGCCAGATGCGTCCACCGTGCAGCCGGATCAGCTCACGGCAGATAAACAGTCCCAACCCCAGGCCGGAGCGATTGTTGTCGACCGAATCCGGATCCTGATAAAGACGCTCAAAGATCAGTGCTTTGGATTCTGCACCGATGCCCCGCCCGGTATCGCTGACCGAGACATAGACCGTGTCGGGATCAGTCTCGACCATGCAAGCCTTAACCATGACCGATCCTTCCGCGGGGGTGAACTTTAAAGCGTTGTCGAGCAAGTTGATGAGCACCTCGACCACGCGGTCTGGATCGGCGTGCACCAGCGGAATTCTCAAATCAAGTCCCATTTCAAGTCCGACACTTTTTCCCTCCGCGGTTGGGCGCATCATCGCAACGGCCTGACGGATCAAATCGCTGAGAGCGATGCAGCGCGGTTCGATCCGCAACTTGCCGTTTTCGGCTCGGGTAGCTTCCAGCAGGTCTCGGATCATGGCGTGCAGTTGGTTCACGCTCTTCAAGATCGTCTTCAGATGGTCGCCTTGTTCCGGGACAACCGGGCCAGCTAATCCATCCAAAAGCAGCGTGACGTACTGGTGAATGCAGGTGAGCGGCGTGCGCAGTTCATGAGAGACGTGGGACAGAAACTGATTCTTGAATTCGAGTTGTTGCTTCTGCGTGATTTCAAGGGTGCGTAGAAGCGCTTGGCGCTCCACCGCGTAACGGATGGCGCGTTCCAACTGCTTGCTGGTAACGTCGCCCTTGATCAGGTAGTCCTGCACACCCTGATGCACCGCCTTCATAGCCAGCGCCTCATCGTCCTGCCCAGAGAGCACGACTACCGGCGTGTTAGGGGAGTGCTTCATCACACGGCGAAAGGTTTCTGCGCCGTGACTGTCGGGCAAGTTAAGGCCTAACAAAACCAGCGAGGGCATTTCATTGGTCATCGAGGCCAAGCCATCCGAAAGCCGGTTAACACAATCCACTTTCACCGAGGAGTGGCCCTCGACCAGGCGCAAACGAATCAGGTCCGCATCTCCCGGGTTGTCTTCAATCAGCAATACACGAGTGGTTTGATCGTCCATTCTTCTCCTTGGTATGGGGGTGGGCTTGTCAAACTGAACCAGAACTCTTCACTTATTGTCACTGGCCGGAAACTTCCAGCTTGCGGGGGAAGTCGATGTTCCAGTGTGCCAGTCGCTAGGCCCACTGTGTCCGGGTAAACGTAAGCGGTACTAAGAAAACATCAACAGAGGCGGAATGCCCCACAAAATGTTTATCGGCAGAGCCGGAACAAGCTTTAGGCAGGAGTGGAGGCGCGGCTTTGAAAGATGTGGATTTGCTCAGATAGAACAGGAAATTTAGAAAGGCATTCCAGCGGCACCGGCGCGAGAAAGAGGCTTAGCCCGCCTTGCGCTCGTTACTCTCGGAAGCCTCGGGCAGGCTACCGTCTTCGTCCCACTCAAATGATAGCGTGCGGGTAGTGGTTTCTATGGGCTCAAGTTCAGGAATGTCGTCGGCCACAGAAGCACCCAAGTCCGCAAACTTACGGGCCGAAACCAGTACCCGGCTTTCGAGCGAACCAACCGCCTTGTTGTAACACTCCACTGCACGGTCAAGTCCCGTGCCTACGGACGCGATATGCGACGCCAGAAGGCGCAGCCGGTCATGCAGTTCCTTGCCCAAGGCACTGATCTGCTGCGCGTTGCGCGCAAGTTTCTCCTGATTCCATCCATAGGCGACGGCCTTGAGGAGCGCGATCAAGGTTGTAGGTGAGGCGGGAATCACACGCTGCAGAACCCCCTGCTCGATCAGGCCGGGATCCTGCTCGAGCGCAGCGCTGAAAAATGTTTCGCCGGGAAGGAACATCACCACGAACTCCGGCGTGGCTTCAAACTGCTCCCAATAATTTTTACCGCTCAAAATCTTCATGTGGTCGCGGACCTGGCGCGCATGGTTCGCCAGACAAGTTCTCCGCGTATCTTCATCCGTGGTCTCGAAGGCGTCGAGGAAGGCTTGCAGCGGTGTTTTCGCATCCACGACAACGTGTTTGCCGCCGGGCAATTTCACCACCAGGTCAGGGCGTAACCTTCCGCTCTCGCTGGTCACCGTTTCCTGCTCGGCGAAATCACAATAGGAAAGCATGCCCGCAATTTCCACTACGCGCCGCAACTGGATTTCTCCCCAGCGCCCGCGCACATTTGGCGTGCGTAGGGCTCGCACCAGATTGCCGGTCTCGGACTGCAGCTTCGCCTGCGTGGTGATGAGCGATTGCACTTGCGCATGCAGTCCAGCGTAGGCCGCGCCGCGCGCCACTTCCATCTGCTGGATCTGCGCGTCAACTTTGCTCAGCGATTCGCGAACCGGAGCAACCATGTCAGCGACGGCCTTCTGACGGCCTTCGAGATCGCCCTTCGCTTCGCTTTGAAACCGCTCCAGGTTCTCCCGGGCCAAAGTCAGGAACTGCTGGTTGTTGCTCTTCAACGCATCCGCGGCCAGGGCCTTGAAGGAATTGCGCAGATCTTCGCTGGCGCGAGTCACCAACTCGATCTTTTCGTTGCTGTTCTTGCGTTCCGATTCAAGATCGGATTCCAGTCTCGCCTTGCCTGCCACAAGTTGGGTATGGTCCTGCTGAAACCGCGCCAAATCAGCCTTAGCGGCGGTTAATTCCTTTTCCATCAGGAACAAACGGGCAAGCGAAGCAGCAGCCTTTGAGCGCAGCACCAGCCAGGCAATCACGCTTCCAAACAACAGGCCAACGACCGCACTGGTCACCAGTTCCATGGACAAAGGTAATTTCCTAGAGTGGATTTCAGCTTCTAGCCTAGCACCAGCAGCAAGTTTGAGTCGGAACCGACGTTATGGGGGAACGAGTTTTGCGCGTAAGCCCCACCCCTCCCAAGGTTCGGTCGCGCTGTCAGAAGCAGATGCTAAGAGGCTCCAGGTTATTGTTGACGTTCCTGCTCGGGATGGGAGCCTCTTCGGCTTCCCCCTCGGGCGCACTGCTGGCCGTTTCCGCGAGAAACGCTGGGTCGACGGAGGAATCCCCGCAGCACGCAACTCTAAGGCCCGCGGCAGCAACCGCCGCCGACATTCCTTTCGAACCTTTTGACTCCGCAGCCGAGCGGCAGCTCTTGCAGTTGGCAAATAAGGCGCGAGCGCAAGCCGGTGCGCCTCCGTTAGCTTTTGACGAGGGACTTTCGCAGGCTGCCCGAGTTCACGCTCAAGCTATGGTTCAGGCGAAGCAGCTCTCGCACCAGTTTGACGGCGAGCCATCTTTAATCGAACGCCTCGCAGCCACTACGCATCTGCAACTCGATCAAGAAGGAGAAAATGTAGCATTCGATTCTGACCCGGAACAGGCGCAGCGGCACCTGATGCTCTCCCCACCCCATCGTGCGAACTTGCTCAATCCCGCTTACAACGTAGTCGGGCTGGGCGTAGTGCGCAGCGCGGATCGTCTCTACCTCGTACAGGATTTCGGCCATGCCCTCCCCAGTTATTCCATAACGAACGTGAAGGACCACATCGCAGCGACTGTGGCGAAAGCGCGGCATCAGGCCATGCAGCCTGATCTGGCCCGCCGCGACCTGCCCACCGCCGACGATGCGGCCTGCTCCATGGCGCACGCGGATAAGCTCGACACCTCCCCCATTCAGCAACTCGCGCAGCGCTATACGGTGCTCACATTTACCAGCCTAAATCCGACGCTGCCTGCGGGCGCGGATCGCGCCGTCACCACCCCCAAGTTACACAGCTTCTCAGTAGGCGCATGCTACGCTCGGACCGTCACTTATCCTGCCGGCGTGTACTGGTTGGTATTGTCGCTGGATTGAGCGGTAAACTATTCCATGGAAATTCGAATCAGGTGCGAAATTGAGGCGCTGATTCGGCGGGACGTCCAGAGGGGAGCGGCTACCAGACCGTAGACTCGCTTAGATCTTCGGCTGACTGCGCCCCAGGATGAATTCAATACGGGCAGGGCGTTCTCGTGAGTGTAATCTACAATCTTCACGTTCGAGGGACGACGCGTACCTTCTGAAGCCGGCGGTCCCGCCACCTCCAGACGGCCATGTGCTACCCTTTTGGTGCCCTCCCCTCTACGGCCTCCGATGGAACCTTCGCCCCAGGTCCAATCGAACGACATCCGCATCGGCACCGCCGGCTGGTCTTACAAAGACTGGGCTGGCATCTTCTATCCATCCGGCCTGGAGCACCGCAAGCAGCACCAGCTCGAGTATCTGGCACGGTTCTTCGATACCACGGAAATCAATACTTCGTTCTACGGACCTCTGAAGCCGGAATTGGCCAAGTTTTGGTGCCGGAAGGTTGCGGCGGTAAATCCGCGCTTTCTGTTTACTGCCAAGCTTTACCGCGCCTTCACCCACTCGCCGATCGCGGTGATGGAGCCCACGTCCGCCGCCACCATACGGCCCACCGACGAGGACGAGATCCGCACCCGCGAAGGCCTCGATGCCATCGCCAGCGAAGGGCGGCTGGGCGCGCTGCTCATCCAGTTTCCTGTGTCGTTCAAGAATACTTCGCTCAACCGCGAGTATCTCGACCGCCTGTTGCGCCAATTTATAGAATATCCGCGGGTAGTCGAAGTGCGAGATTCCAGCTGGAACAACGCCGACACGCTGGCTGAATTTACGCAAAAGAATGTCGCCTTCTGCAACATCGATCAGCCCGTTCTTGGGCGCTCCCTCGCTCCTACTGAACACGTGACGTCGACCATCGCTTATGTTCGACTGCACGGCCGCAACTACGATCAGTGGTTCGATTCCGACAATCGCAACGACCGTTATAACTACTTGTACAAGGAGAAGGAACTGGAAGGCTGGAAAGAACGGATCAAGAATATCGCTCAAAAAGCCCAGGCCACATACGTCATTGCGAACAATCACTTCGAGAGCAAAGCGGGCGTGAATGCGCTGGAGTTAAAAGTGATGTTAACCGGGAAGCGAGTGGCTGCGCCGCCTACGCTGATCCAAAAGTATCCGGAGCTCAGAAGGTTCGCAGATCCGGCGGAGGGATTTGGCGATGACATTGGCGGCCCGCAACTTCCTTTGCTGGCCTAAAGCGCTGCCAACGTTTGTCACGCACCGGCCGTGGCGTGTTCGGCAATGTGCTGCTGGTTGTAGCGTAGGGCCACATTCATGAATACAGAGCCGAGCGAAGTTTCGAAGCTAATCATCAGAGCTTCCACGTCCTCACTGCTCTTGTCACCTTCTTCGGACGTGACCAGCAGCGGAGGATGCACGCGGAAATGAAATCCCTGATCGTTGAGCGCGCAAACGGCATTCCCTACAACCTGGTTTGCGAGTTCGAAAATGGTTTCTTTAATAAGCGCGTCGGATTCAGGCAATTCGGCGCCCGCGTAATGGCTGGCCACGCGCACGGCGGTTTGCGGTTCCAGGTCAAGAATGATCCGCCCTTCGATGTCGCCGGTCAGGGCTACCATTCCGGCTATCCCTTTGCGGCGATAGGCATCCTCTTCCATGGTGAGATTGCCCACCTTGGTGGCGCTCTGCAAACCTTGAGACAGTACGGCGTCAGCCGCATTGATGAACGGCTGGATCAGTTCCATCTTCATTGAATTAGGCCCCTGCGCCGGCAGCCTGAGCCACCGACCCGTCTTCTCCCAGCACGTACTTGATGACTTCGTACAGAACTTCCGGCTTCACCGGCTTCTGCACGAAGTGGCGGGCGCCGCGCTGCAATGCCGCCACAATGTTTTCCTGGTACCCCACCGACGACACCATCACAATGCGTGCCTCGGGATGCGCTTGGACAATTTTTTCGGCCGCCTCGATCCCTTCCATCTGCGGCATGGTGATGTCCATGAGCACGATGTCGGGACTGGTGCGGTCGAACTCGCTGATGGCGGTCAAGCCGTCTCCGGCCTCTGCCGCCACCTGCCCGCCGAAGGTCTCAATCATGCGGGCCAGGTTTTTGCGCGCAAACACGGAGTCGTCCACGATCAGGTACCGGACCGGCTGCCCGTCTTTGCTGCGTCTTACCGCTTGAAACTGCTCCATAACCAACCTCCTCTTTCTAACTGCATATCACGGCGGCTTTCCGCCGGCCAGATCACTCAAGTCACGAACCAGTCGTGAAACCAGTTACAGCCTTGCCGCCACAACATATCGCCTAGTTCCCGACACCCATCGCCTTGCCGGACGAATTCATTTCCGGTCCGTTCTTCCGTCCAGCGTCATTCCGCCCACAAATAATTTGTAATGCCGCCGCCATTACATCCAGGGCGACCACGCGCATTGCGTATCCCCGCTCGATCGCCGCCTTCGGCATGCCAAACACGACGCAGGACTCTTCGCTCTGCGCAATGGTCAGACCGCCAGCCTTTTTAAGGACGCCCAAGCCCTCGGCGCCATCATCGCCCATGCCGGTCATTAGAATTCCCACGGCTTGTGCCCGGAATTCTTCAGCCACGCTGCGCAGCAATACATCTGCGCTGGGGCGATGCCCGTTTACCCTGGGTTCATCACTCAGCACTGCGATGTCGCCCAGGGGCAGCCGTCTCACTTTCAGGTGACGGCTTCCGGGACATATCAGAACGCGGCCTACCCGCAACATATCGCCGGATTGCGCTTCCTTCACGCGCAGCCCGCAGATCTCATCCAGGCGTCTTGCGAACATGTCGGTAAATCCTTCCGGCATGTGCTGGACCACCACAATCGTTCCGGGAAAATCCGCCGGCAACTGCGAGAGTAAGTGCGTTAGTGCCTGCGGTCCTCCAGTCGAGATTCCGATCGCTACTATCTTGGTTGGGATTGATCTCGCAGGCGGTTCGTGCTTTTCCGGCCTGGCCGACGTCCCCATCAACATTCTTGGCTTGATTTTCGATTCCGCCGCCGCCTTTACCTTGCTGATCAGTTCGTTAGCGGCATCCGCCATGTGCGTGGTTGCGTCTTTGGGCTTGGTGACGAAGTCGAATGCCCCCAGAGCCAACGCTTTTAAGGTTACCGAGGCCCCCTCCGTGCTGTGCGAACTGACCACAATCACCGGAAGCGGGTGTAGACGCATGATTTCTTTCAACGTCTCGATGCCGTTCATGCCTGGCATTTCAAGATCAAGCGTCACCACGTTGGGCTTCAGTTCCTCGATTTTCTTCAGACAGAAAGCTCCATCCGGAGCCGTGCCCACGACCTCAATCGATTCATCAGAAGCCAACATTTGCGGGATGAGCTTCCGCATCAGCGCGGAATCGTCAACCACAAGCACGCGCACCGGGCTCTTTTTCATGATTGGCCTCCCGCAGCGCCCATCGCCAGCCGCACACGTTCCGTATGCGTCAATAACAGGCCGCTATTGGCCTCGCCTGCTTCTTGCGGCCGTATGCGCGCGAAGTGTTCTACTACTGCCGCCAGGTTAAGAATCAGTACTACTCGTCCGTCTCCCAGAATCGAAGCTCCGGAGACCAGATCGGTGCAAAAAGTCTGGTCATCCAAGGCTTTGATTACCAACTCCTCTTCGCCTTCCAAGGCCTCTACAATTAAGCCGAATTTCCTCTCCCCTACGCTAATCACGAGAACGAACAACCTGCCCGACCGGTGCTCTTGCGTTAGCGCCTGGGGACGCCCCAGACGCAACAGCGGCAACACCTGATTGCGCAACTGCAGTACTTCGTAGTTATCCACCTGGTGCACTTCTGCTTCGTTGGTACGCGCAATCTCCACTACCGCATTCAGCGGGATGGCGTAGAGCCGCTGCTCCACCCAGAACATCAGAGCTTTGATGATGGCAAGCGTAAGGGGCAGCTTCAGCCGGAACTTAGTGCCATGGCCGAGACGGGTCTCAACGCTTACGGTTGCCTTCAGCCGGTGCAACACGCTCTGCACCACATCCATGCCCACGCCGCGGCCAGAGACTTCTGTAACCTGCTCCGCGGTGCTGAAGCCGGGCCGGAAAATGAAATCCAGGGTTTCCGCCTCGCTCAATCTTGCCGCGTCCTCAGCGCTTACCAAACCGAGTTCGATCGCCTTGCCGCGAATTTTTTGCACATCCATGCCGCGGCCGTCGTCGCTTACTTCAACTACGACCTGATTGCCCTGGTGATGCGCATTCAGCCGGACGATCCCGTGCGGCGATTTGCCCAGCCGGCGGCGTTCCTCGATAGGCTCGATGCCGTGACTCACCGCGTTCCGGACCATGTGGGTGAGAGGCTCGGCGAGCGCGTCCAGAATTCCTTTGTCCAGATCGGTTTCCTGTCCGCTCAATATTAATTCCACCTCGCGTCCGCACTGCCTCGACACATCCCGTACCATTCGTGGGAAGCGCCGGAATAATTGCTCGACCGGTACCATGCGGATCTTCATCACCGAACGCTGCAGGTCGTTGAGCACGCGCGCCTGGAACGCCATGGCGTCGGCAAACTTTCCCCGCAACATTTCTTTTGGGTAGGTCTTGGAGAGATCGTTCAGCGCCTGCTGTAACATGGATTTCCCAATAATCAGCTCGCCTACCAGGTTGAGCACGTTATCGATGCGTCCGGCATCCACCCGCAGAATATTTTCGAGAGCGGTCGGACCAGCACTGGGATCTGTGGCCTGAGCGACGGCTGCATTCGTAACTTCTGCCGCCTCGCCCTCCCCTGCAGCAATCTCAATGTGGTCGGACGTCTGGTTCGCCACTGGAGTGGGCGCCAGGATGAGTTCGACCGTCACCTCTTCGGCAATGGTGGGAATCTTGCACTTCGTCGCGATCTGCTCGATGGTTTGCGCGCTGGCCAGCGCGAACTCGACCTGCTTGGCAGCTGCCGGCGACTTGGCGTCGGGCCGCATTGCCAGTACCTGCCCCACAGTGGCAATCGCATTGTGGATCAGTTGGCGGCCTGCGATCGGCATGGCACAGTGCGCATCGATCTTCGCCACCACTTGATACACGGCTAATCCGCTAGCCTGGGCCCGCGCCATTGCTATATTTTCGTATTCCGTCCACTGCGCGGCCGTTCTCGCCTCTGCGCCTTTGGTCTTGCGCCGTGCTTTCTTGGCCAGCGGCGTCGATGTAAGGTCCTGGATTCTCTTGCTAAGAGCTTTTGTGCTGGGCAGCTTCTTTCCCATGCGATAGGCAGCGATCATTTCCGTGAAAATGTCGGCGGCGCTGAAGGCAATCTCTGCTACTGCCGCCTGCGCGGCGGCGCCCTCCAGTGACAGAGCGTCCTCGAACTGGTGTGAAAGTTCGCTCAACTCGCGAAGCCCGCAGGCCGCCGAATCGCCCTTCAAGGTGTGCACCGTTCGCCGGATTACGCGTACGATCTCCTCATCGCCGGGTTTCTTCTCCAGCTTCAGCGCTTCTTCATTCAGCGCCTGCAGCAGCTCCTGCGAAGTCTCAAAGAAGAGCTCTCGCAGTTCCGCTCCACGATCGTCGGGCGCATTCGTCACTCTTTTACCTCTACGCGCTGGTATGCCGTTCCGCTGTCGCGATGCATCATCTGGAATTTCTTAGTTACTCCCAGCAGGCTTTCCGCGTGACCCACAAAGAGGAAACCGTTGGGATTCAAGCATCGGTAAAACTTGTCGATCAGCCGCTTTTGCTCCGCCTCATCGAAATACATCATCACGTTGCGGCAGAAAATCACGTCATTGCGTTGCGGCAGGTACTCGGTCTTCAGATTGTGAAAATCGAAGTGCACCATTTCCTTCAGGGCCTTCTTGACCGCGTAGCGATCGCCAGTCTTGTCGAAGTAGCGCAAGCGGAAGCCGTAGTCCACTGAAGCCATCTGGTTGTCGCTGTAAGTGCCTTCCTGTCCCGTCCGCAGCACCGAGTAGCTGATATCGCTGGCCAGGATTTCGACTCGCCACGGCGCAGGCACCAGGGGCCTGGGGGTGGTCAGTTCCAGCGGCAAGGGATTGCGCAGGTGGTAATAAGCCAGGGCGTCGGTGACCATCATCGCCAGCGTGTATGCCTCCTGGCCGGTCGAACAGCCCGCGCTCCATACCCGAATCGAATACTCGCGCCGAGCCTGCTTCTGCTTGAACAATTCTTCCAGCACATACTTTTGGAAAAGATCCAGTTGCGCCTTATGCCGAAAAAAACTGGTCTCGTTGACCGTCAGGTTTTCCAGAAGCTTGGCCAGTTCGTTTTTACCTTCCGGGCTGATCAGGAGCCGGTAATAAGCATAAAAGGAGTCGACCCGGCACTCTTTCAAACGCCTCAACAGGCGGTCCTGCAGGAAGTGCGTGCGGCGCTCGTCAAAGTGCATGCCGCACTCCTGATATACGAGTGCCTGCAGCAACTTCAGTTCCGCGTCCGTCAATATGGGAGCAGGTGCTGCTCCAGTTGTGCCCATGATTTTTCTCGTTCTTGCTCGGCGCCGATTGCCTGACTTGTAAAGTGCGATTACCGCGCCGTGGCGGCCTTCGCCTCAGTCTTCGCCGCGGTCTTGGTCTCGGTTGCGTTGTTCTTTACCTGCAGGCTGCCGGGTGCGAGTAATTTGCTCATGTCGAGCAGCACCACCAGCCGCCCTTTTACTTTTCCTAGCCCGGTAACACAGTTCAGCCCGCCCTCCTGGAAGACGGTGGGAGCAGGTTCGACATCCTGCGCGGGAATTTTCAGAACTTCCGACGCGGAGTCGACGATCAGCCCGGCCAGTCTCCCTGAATGCTCGACCACGAGAATGCGATTGCGTTTGGTCAGTGCCGCGTGCTTCTCGCCAAAACGCTTGCGCAGGTCCATGACCGACACGATCTTGCCCCGGAGGTTAATAACTCCCTCCAGATAATCCGGCGCGTCGGGCACGGCGGTGATCTCCGGAACCCGCACGATTTCATGCAGGGATTTAATGGGTACACCGTAAGTTTCGCGGCCCACCTGGAAGCCCACAATGTGGAGTTCTTGGTTCATGCTCTCCTCAGAATGACGTCCTCAGAACTGCCCTCCGGCGGCAGCGCGGCGCACTCGCGAGGAATGCTCCTCGCGGCTCGAGCTCCGCATGCCGGAAGCATCTTCCAGGGCGAAGCGATCCATGAATTCCAGCAGGCCGCGTGACATCTTCGACATCTGCTCCGACGACGCCGCCAGTTCGGTTGATCCCGATGTCGACTGCTGCACCAGTTCCCGCATACGTTCCATGGCTTTGACCACGGCCTGCGCTCCCGATGCCTGCTCTTCCACCGCGGAATTAATCTCGTGCGTGATTTCGTTGAGACGCGTAGTGGCCCGCGCAATCTGCGATGAACCGTGCGATTGCTCGTTGGTGGCCGCTCCAATCTCCTGCGCGAACTTGTAGACCTCCGTCACGACGTTCGAGATCTTGTGCAGCGCTCCGTTCAGTTCTCCGCCCAGTTCCAGTCCTTCGTTTACGATGGTGGTTGAGCGGTCCATGTTCTCCACCGCCTTGCGCGCTTCCTTCTGGATACTTTGGATGAGCTCGGAAATTTCTTTGGTCGACTGCGCCGATTTTTCCGCCAGCTTGCGCACTTCGTCGGCCACCACCGCAAAGCCCAAACCGTGCTCCCC
>JRHI01001248.1_pt1 | contig 22408 bp, 24 predicted proteins | sample 215371 | NCBI WGS metagenome assembly JRHI01 (sample SAMN02929681, study PRJNA255918) | sediment metagenome | biome: cave system; feature: Ice Cave; material: Sediment; isolation source: sediment from deep within a dark volcanic ice cave with no known source of... ...
CTATGGATACAAAAGCAGTTAGGCAAGTGAATCATGTTGACAGCAGTGGATCAGCAGCTGTGCCGCGAGGCGGGCTTCGACCTGCATTTGACGAAGCCGATCGATCCGACGGATTTGAAGCAGCTGCTGGCGAACCTGGCGGAGAAGCGCTGAGATGCTGGCGGCTGCCTCAGATGGCTCGGGGCATGGCAGGGCCTCCGAACGCCAAGTTCAGCCGCCGCGGCTCGCCTTGCAAACCGTCATGCAACGGAAAACCAGCCGGGCGGGCCGCGGTCGGCTGCAACGAGGGTTAGGCGCGGCCCCGGGTGGCACCGACTACTGACGTTCGATCTTTCGCCCGCGCCGGTCTACCTCGCAGCCGCACTTGGCGCAGGTGCCGCCACCCCACAATGCCTGTCGGCGGTTGGCCGGTTTGCGAATGCGGGGGAATGGCTCGCCGCAGTCCGGGCACTTCCGCCGAGGCATGGCCAGGCCGAGGATCAGGACCGCGACGCCGCCACCGATCCCGCCGACGATTGCACCGGCCAGCCAAGGCTCCATGACACGCTTCTCTTGCCGAACAAGAGATGGAAAGTGGGCACTGAGGGACTCGAACCCCCGACCCCCTCGGTGTAAGCGAGGTGCTACTAACCGCTGAGCTAAGTGCCCCGGTTCGTTTAGCCGCGACGCGCTGCGCGTCGCGGCTAAACAAAATCGACGTTTCGTCACATCGTATACGAACTGCCGCAGCCGCAGGTGCTCTTGGCGCTCGGATTGCTGATGCTGAAGCCGCGCCGGTTCAAATCGTCGTGAAAATCGACGTTGGCGCCTTCCAGATACATCAGGCTGCGCTTGTCCACCACGACCGGCACGCCGTGGAAGTCGAACACTTCATCGAGCTTCTCATTGACGGTCGGGTCGAGGTCGAGCTTATTCTGGAAGCCGCTGCAGCCGCCGCCCTGCACGCGAATGCGCAGGTAGATCTTCTCCGGCATGCTGCCCTGCTGCTGCTGCTCGGCGATGATCCGCTTGACCTCGGCCGCCGCCTTTTCCGTTACCGTAATTGGCATGTGTGTACCTTTCTCCTTGAGAACCAGAACAGGAGCCGGTCGTGCAGATCGCTCCGGCGACCCGGCCACCGTCTCTTCCTATTATATCTCGGCCGGGCCAGTTAGCACGTTCCTTCTGCGGCAGTCTTTCGGATTGTCGCCGTTCCGTCAAGACAAGTCGAGGCCCTGCCGGGCCATTTCGTACAGCGGGCTCAGCGCCCGCAGTGCCCGCACCGCGCGTACCACCTCGGCGGACACGTAATCGACCTCTTCCGCGGTCGTGAACCGGCCGAGGCCGAAGCGGAGGCTGCCGTGGGCCAACTCGTCGCTCCGGCCGAGCGCCCGCAGGACGTAACTCGGCTCCGGCTCGGCCGACGTACACGCCGAACCGGAACTCAGGGCCACGTCGCGCAGATTCATCAGCAAGGCGTCCCCCTGGACGTAAGCGAAACTCAGGTTCAGGTTGCCCGGCAGCCGTTCCACCGGATGGCCGTTCAGACAAACCTCGTCCAACCCGTCCATGATCGCCTGCCGTAACCGTTCGCGCAGACCGCGCAACCGTTCCACCTCACGCTCCATCTCTTCTTCGCAGAGCTGGCAGGCGACGCCGAAACCGACGAGGTTCGGCACCGGCAGGGTGCCGCTGCGCAACCGGCGCTCGTGGCCGCCGCCGTCCATTTGCGGTTCCAGCCGGACCACCGGATCGCGGCGGCGGACGTACAGGGCGCCGGCGCCCTTCGGTCCGTGGATCTTGTGAGCGGTCAGGCTGAGGAGGTCGATGCCCATGTCCTCGACGTCGAGCGGCATCTTACCTGCCGCCTGGACAGCGTCCGTATGAAAGAGGACGCCGCGCTCCTTGCAGAGTCGGCCGATGGCGCGGATCGGCTGCAGGGTGCCGATCTCGTTGTTCGCCGCCATGATGCTGACCAGGATGGTCTGCTCGGTCAGCGCCGCGGCGACCTGCTCCACGGAGACCCGGCCGTACTCGTCCACCGGCAGATACGTCACGCGGAACCCGTCGCGCTCGAGGCGGCGGCACGGATCGAGGACGGCGCGGTGCTCGGTGACGGCGGTGACGAGGTGGTTGCCGTGGCGGCGATACATGGCGGCGACGCCCTTGAGTGCCAGGTTGTTGCTCTCGGTGGCGCCGCTGGTGAAGACGAGATCGCGGGCCTGGGCGCCGATGAGGTGGGCGATGCGTGCGCGGGCCTCCTCCACGGCTTCCGCGGCCCGGCGGCCGAAAGCATGGGTGTGGCTGGCGGCGTTGCCGTAGTGTTCGGTGAAGTGGGGCAGCATCGCCTCGACGACGCGCGGATCGACGCGCGTCGTGGCGTTGTTGTCCAGGTAAATGGGCAGTTGCACCATGATCTTGAGAATAGGACAGCGGCAGTCCTTTTTCAAGCCGCAAGCGGCTAACCAGACCTCAGCTGCTCCACCAGCGCCAGCGCCTCCTCGCGCGTGCGAATCGTTCCCTCCAGCTGGGCCTCGCGCACCGCGTCGAGCAGCACCTTGTACTGCGGTCCCGGTTGCAGGCCGTGCGCCGTCAAATCGTTGCCCGTCAGCAACGGCGGCGGATTCAGGTCCGCGTCGGTCCACTGCTGGAGCAGCTTCTCGCAATACGCGACGTGTTCGTCCCCGCGGCCGGTGGCCAGGGCGTCGGCGCGGTGTAGCGCCAGCAATTCGTGAATCCCCGGATGCGCCAGGATCGTCTTCAGCTTGCTCAGCCGCATCATCGGCGCATCGCTCAAATACTGGTGCTTCTCCACCAGCCATTCGATCCGTTCCCGCTCCGTATTGGATAATTTCAGGCGCAGACAGATCTCCGACGCCAGCCGCCGGCCGACGTGCTCGTGGTAGTAGAACGTGTAGCGCTCCGGCGTCCGGCCGACGGTGCGGCGCTTGCCGACGTCGTGCAGCAACGCGGCGAAGGCCAGTGGGAACGACACGTCCGGTCCGAGGAGGTCGAGCACGCGCAGGACGTGGCCCCACAGGTCGCCGGTCGGAGCGCTCGGCGGCCCCTGCGGCAGGCCCTGCATCTCCAGCAGTTCCGGCAGGATCGGCCGTACCAGGCCCAGCGAGTCGAGCAGGGCCACGCCTGCCGCGCGCCGCGGATCGACGAGCAGTTTGCGCAGCTCTTCCGCGATACGCTCGGCGCTGACGACGAGGATTTCGCCGGCCATCGCCCGCAGCGCGTCTGCCGTCGCCGGCGAAAGCGTGAAATGGAAGCGCGTGGCGATGCGGACGGCGCGCAGCAGGCGCAGCTTGTCCTCGCGGAAGCGCGTCGCCGGGTCGCCGATGGCGCGCAGTAGGCCGGCGCGCAGGTCCTCCTGACCGCCGACGTAGTCGATGAGCCGGCTCTCGAGCGGGTCAAAGAACATGCCGTTGATCGTGAAGTCGCGGCGCTGGGCGTCCTCCTCCGGCGTGGAATAGACGACTTCGTCCGGGTGCCGGCCGTCGCTGTAGTGGACGTCGGAGCGGAAGGTGGCGACCTGCACACGCAGCGGACCGGACGGTGTGCGCGGACCGAGCACCTCGACGACACCGAAGCTGGCGCCGACGGCGACGGTCCGGCGGAAGAGCGGGCGCACCTGTTCCGGTCGAGCGTCGGTGGCGACGTCGTAATCCTTGGGCACGAGGCCGAGCAGCTCGTCGCGGACGCAGCCACCAGCCCACAGCGCCTGGTAGCCGGCCTGGCGCAGCCGGCGCACCACGTCGATGGCAAAGTCGCGTTCAGTCATGGTAGTGGCAAGTGGCAAGTGGCTAGAACGAACCCCTGTCTTGCTAGCCACTAGCCACTATTCTTTCACCCAGATCAACAGTTCATTCCGCCCATACCGGCGCCGCTCCCACTGCTCGGCGGAAGGCAGTGGTCCCTCAAGCATGCCGGTCTCCGACTGCAACACCAGCACCGATCCCGGCGCTGCCTTGCGCATCAGCTCGGCCACCCCGCCGAGCAGGACTTCCGGCTGCCGTTTTAGATCGTCAAAGGGAGGACTGAAAAAAACGGTGATCGGTTCGCTCGGCGGCAGGTAGCGCTCGACCCAGCGATAGACGTCCACTCGCGCCACGCTGCCCCGATCGGCGACGTCGAACTCGCGGAGGTGACGTTCGAGGTCCTGCACCAGATGAAAATCGCGTTCGACGAAGAGGACGGAGCTGGCGTCGCGGCTGAGGGCCTCGAGGCCGATGACGCCGGTGCCGGCGAAGAGATCGAGAAAGGGTCGGCCGGGCACCGCGTTGCCGAGGATGCTGAAGAGGGCCTCGCGGACCCGCTGCGGCGTCGGCCGTAGGAATTTGTTGACCGTGCAGGTCAACTTCCGCCCTCGCAGAGAGCCCGCCACGATGCGAATCTGGGTACGCATGGTCTATGAGCCGCTTGCGGCCTGGCGATGAGAATACCAGGCCGCAAGCGGCTGTCTCAGAGTTCGGATGACAACTACCAACTCCTGCCATTCTACGGGCAATGGGCTGCCTGAGCAGGCGGCGGCGCCGAGGGGCCGAGCAGCAGGATCAAGCGCAGCTCCGCCTTGTCGTAGCCGTCGATCGTTTCCAGGTAGTCGTGATTCGCCTCCCGCAGACTGCGGATGTTCTGGATCAGCTCGCGGATGATCGTCCGCTTCTCCTCGCCGCCCTGGGTCCACTGGTCGTGGCGCCGGAGGTAGGCGTCCTCGGTGTACTTGATGCGCTTCAGCGCCAGCATTAGCTGCTCCCGGGTGCTCAGGATCGCCTCGCGCGACTCCTGCACGCCGGCGGTCAGTTTGCCGCGGAGATCCTGCAAACTAAGGTGCGCCTGCGTCAGCTTCGACTCGGCGACGCGCTGCCGCTGCTTCGCGGTGAGCAGACTGCTCAGGTCCCAGCGGGCTTGCAGGCCCAGGTCCCAGCGATTGTCGCCCGTCATGCTGTCGCCGGGGCCGGCCGCGAAACCGCCCTCCGCCATGCGCATTTCGATCACCGGCAGAAACCTGCTCGGTCCCTTCGCCTTCTCGATGCTGCTCAGAATCAGGTTCAGCATCCCTTCCGTCTCGCGGATGCCGGGACCGGCGGCCAGGGCGCGCGACACCAGCTCGCACGTCGGCGCACTGGCGTCGATCAGGTCGAACGGCTGCAGCTGGTTGTCCACCGGCACCAACTCGGTGCAGGGGTCGAGACCGAGCAGGTAGACCAGCCGGGCCGAGGCGGCCTGTTGCAGCTGTCGCATGCGGACGGCCAGCTGGCTGTACGCCTGCAGGTCGGCCTCAACGGTGTCCACCTCCGCCTGGTAGCCCTTGCCCAGGCTCTGCACCAGTTTCAGCAACTCGGCCTGCTTCGCCACCTGGGTGCGGGCCAACGCCTCCTCGGAACGCGCTCGCAGCAGGTCGATGTACAGGTACGACGCTTCCTGCAGCGTCTCGTTCGTGATCCGGCTGAGGTCGCCTTTCTGCTGCCAGACGTCGCGTTCGGCCTTCACCTTCTGGAAGGCGTAGTCGCGCAGGTCGAGGACGGCATTGGCCTCCAGACCGGCGAAAAGGGCGCCGCTGCTGGAGTGGACGAGGACGCCGGTCTCGTCCTGGATACCGCCCTCGTGGCGATAGTAGGCCGGACCGACGTACAGCCGCGGCAGCCAGTTTAGCGCGGCGACGTCCAGCTGGGCACAGGCGCCGTTGACCTTTTCGTGGGCCAGCTGAATCTGGACGTTCTGCTCCTCGGCCAGTCGGAAGACGGTGTCGAGGCTGATCGGCAGGACCTTGGAAGCGGCGGGGGCCTGGGCAAGGGGCACGGAAGGGGGCAAAGTTTCGGCCGCGACCGGAGCGCCGGCGGGAACGGCGCCCGGTCGCGGGGCGGGCAGCACGGGGGGCTCGGCGGCGAGCACGGCTGGAGGTAGCTCTCCAAGGCCGAGCCAGGGCAGGCCGGCGGTGCAGAGCCCAAGGGCCAGGTGGCGCGGACTAAGCAGTCTGGCGAAAGAGCGAAGGTTGGCGCGGGCCATGACTATTTCTCCAACCGTGGCTAGTGAGGAAGCCGTAGCGATCCTGCTACTTTGATCGGTTATTGGGGATTTGAACTTTGTTCTTTGTTCCAGAGAAAACGGCCAAGGGCAAGGGAGCAAAGGAAGTACGAAAAGAGCGCGGACAGCGGCGCCGGGGCGATGAATCGGACGCCCTGTCCCGCAAGCCGCCTTCCCGCCCAAAAGGCGACATGCTATAAGGCACGCGAGCCGCGCTCCAACCCGCCGAGCGTGGACGCGAGTACCCAGACCCCCGAACAGAGATCAGGAGAAGGCTATGCGTTATTCCTGGTTGGCCCTGGGAAGCATGCTGTTGTGGCAGACGGCCGGCCTGGCCCAGCAACCGCCGCAGACGCAGCCGCCCGCACAGACGCCCGCCGTGCCGGCGCCGGTTCCCGCCGCTGTCCCGCTCGACCCGGCGCACAATCCGCTCGACGCCCTGTTGATGAACTGGGAAACGTCGATGAAGAAGGTGGACGCCCTGGCCACCCAGTGCAGTCGCGTCGAAGAGAACAAGACCTTCAGCACGACCAAGACGTTCGTCGGCACCGCCAAGTATGTGCGGCCAAACCTCGGCATGCTCGAGATGTACCAGAAAGACAAGCCGGAGAACTTCCAGAAGGTCGTCGTCAACGGCTCGACCATCTACAACTACGTCCCGCAGGTGAAAGAGGTCCAGGTTCACCACATGCCGGCGCCGAAGTCCGGCCAGGTCGCCGACGATAACTTCCTATCGTTCCTCTTCGGCATGAAGGCGGAAGAGGCGAAGCGGCGCTACGATCTGAAGGTGGTACAGGAAGATCAGTTTTACTTCTATCTCGGCATCAATCCGCGTTTCGACGCCGACAAGGCCGACTTCCGCACGGCGCGGCTGGTGCTGAACAAGGACAGCCTCATGCCGCGGCAGCTGTGGTTCGCGCAGCCGAACGGCGATACGGTGACGTGGGACTTCCCGCGCATCGACACCGGCGCCCGGCTGGTGCCGACCGATTTCACCAAGCCGGCGGTGCCGCCGGGGTGGAAGTTGAAGGAATCGCAGCAGGTCGAGCAGCCGCGCGTCATCCGCCAGGGCGGACAGTAAAGCGCCTTATGCATTGCGCAACGCTTGCCACGAGCCGCTTGCAGCTTGGCATTCACACCGCCAAGCTGCAAGCGGCTCGATTTATTTTGCGCGAGACAGACGCCGTTGCGTGGGGTTATTAACTGCGTGTCTAAATCACCGTGCATGATTCGGCAACATACAAGCCCGACTTGCCAGTGAGGAACGCTACTTCCTTCGCTGGCGCTTCAGGCTTGTGTGCTGCACCTTCACGCACGGTGATTTAGCAGGGTCAGCACCTTGTCATTTGTTCAGGAGATGGATCGATGCGTAAGCTGTGTGCAGCCGTTGCAGCATTGGCCGCCGTGGCGTTGTTGGTTCCCGCGACGCAGGCGCAGGGACAGAATCGCCCGGGCAACCCGGGGATGGCCGGGATGGCGATGCTGTTCGAGAACAAGGACGTCGTGAAGGAGCTGAAGCTTTCCGACGACCAGGTGGAGAAAGCCAAGGAGATCGTGAAGAAGATCGGGGAGAGTCACAAGGAAGACTTCGCCAAGCTCCGCGACCTCGCCCAGGACGAACGGCGTCAGAAGGGCCAGGAGCTGTTGCGGCAGATCACGACCGAGACCCTCAAGGACCTCGGCGACACCCTGAAGCCCGAGCAGAGCAGGCGTCTGAAGCAGCTCCTGCTGCAGCAGCGCGCGCAGTCGCCGTTCGGCGGCGGTGTCGCGATCTTCCTCGACGCCGAGGTCGAGAAGGAACTGAAGCTGACCGACAAGCAGAAGGAAGACCTCAAGACGATGGCCGAAGATCAGCGCAAGGAAGCACGGGAAATCTTCCAGGGCGCCGCCGGCAACTTCCAGGAGGCCGGCAAGAAGATCCGCGAGCTGAACAAGGAAAAGATGACCAACGCCGAGAGCCTGCTCACCGCCGATCAGAAGAAGGCGTGGAAAGAGATGCAAGGCGAGTCGTTCGAGTTCAAGTTCGAGCCGCGCCGTCCCCGCAACCAGAACCAGGACAAGTAAGCAGCTCATCCCAGACGAACCCGCGGCGCCGGCAAGGGACCTTCTCTTCTCTCGCTGGCGCCGCGGGTTCGTATTTCTCCCCTGTTCCGGTCAGCCGCCCCTTTCCCGATCTCCTCAAAGAGGTTACACTGGGGAAGAGATCGCCTCTCCTAGATCGCTAACACAGCGCAAAGGGGTCCCTTGTGACGGACGGTGCCCGTTCGCTGGCCATCTTCATCGACTTCGAGAACCTGGCCCTCGGCTTCCAGGGTCGGCGCGACCGCTTCGACATCCATCGCGTTCTGGAGCGGCTCGTCGAAAAAGGCAAGGTCGTCGCCAAGAAGGCGTATGCCGACTGGAGCCGCTTCGCCGCCTACACGGCGCCGCTGCACGAGTCGGCCATCGAGCTGATCGAGATTCCACGCCGCGCCCAGAGCGGCAAGAACTCGGCCGACATTCGTCTGTGCGTCGATGCCATGGACCTCGCCTACTCCAAGGAGCACATCGACACCTTCGTCGTCGTCTCCGGCGACAGCGACTTCTCGCCGCTGGTGTCGAAGCTCAAGGAACTCGGCAAACATGTCATCGGCCTGGGCATGCAGGAATCGACGTCGGACCTGCTCCGCGACAACTGCGACGAGTTCATCTACTACGAAGACCTCGGCCAGGCGCCGGCCCTGACGCCGGCCCTCGACACGCGCCTGCCGGAGATGAAGCGCAAGGCGTTTGCCCTGCTGCTGGAGTCGCTGTTGGCCCTGCGCCGCGAGAACAAGGAAGTCCTCTGGTCGTCGATGGTCAAGGACACGATGAAGCGCAAGAAGCCGTCGTTCAACGAGGCGTACCACGGCTATCGCACCTTCAGCGAGCTGCTGGAGGACGCGCAGAAGGAGGGCCTGCTCGAGCTGGATACGGACAAGCGCAGCCGGACCTACGTCGTGACGCGCTTCGGCGCGGAGATGCAGGGCGGCAGCGGCAGCGGCGCCGTGGTGGCGGAGACGAAGAAGAAGTCATCGCGGCGGCGGCGGCCGCCGAACAAGCGCCGCGCCGCGCCTACCAGTGCCGCGCCGCCGGAAGCCGGCGGCGCGCCGGAGGGGGCGCCGTCTGCGCCGGAAGCCGTCAAGACCGCCGCGCGCGTGCCGGACGAGGACGTGTTCTTCCCGCGGGAATCGCAGGCAGAAGAGGCGGGACTGCGCTCGACGGTCGAAGAGCACGAATAGCAAGCCGCTTGCGGCCTGGCCTTGGCACCGTCAGGCCGCGAGCGGCAGGTCAGGGTTCAGGACGCCACGCGATGCCGGCGGTGGATGACTTCCTCAAGACGGTTCTCCGCAGCGGCCTGCTCGATCGCGAGCAGTTGCAGCAGACGCTCCGCGCCGTGCCGCGCGAGCAGCGCGACAGTCCGGAAGCCCTCGCCACTCATCTCATCAAGTCCGGCAAGCTCTCGCGCTTCCAGGCCCGCAAACTCCTGCAAGGGACCGCACTGGGCCTGGTCCTCGGTCCTTTCCAGGTGCTCGCCCCGATCGGCAAGGGGGGCATGGGCACCGTCTACCTGTCCCGCGATAGCCGCAGCGGACAGCTCATCGCCTTGAAGGTGCTGCCGCCGAAGCGCGCCCGCGAGGAGGAACGCGTTCTCGCCCGTTTCCGCCGCGAAATGGAGATGTGCCAGCGCGTCGCTCATCCCCACCTGGCCTGGACCTACGAGGTCGGCGTCTGCCAGGGCGTCTACTACATCGCCATGGAGTACATTCCCGGCAAGAGCCTGTACCGCCTGGTGGCCAGCGAGGGTCCGCTGCGGATGACGCGCGCGGCCCGGCTGTTCGCCGAGGTCGCCTCCGCTCTGGAGCATGCCCACGTGCAGGGCCTGATCCACCGCGATCTGAAGCCATCGAACATCATGATCACGCCGCACGATCACGCGAAACTGCTCGACCTGGGGCTGGCGTTGATGCAGGGCGAGAAGGGCGCCGACCGCGAGGTCATCGGCGGCCAGGGCTACGTCGTCGGCACCATGGATTACATCGCGCCGGAGCAGGCCGACGACGCTTCCAAGGCCGATGCGCGCTCGGACCTCTATGCCCTGGGTTGTACACTCTACCACGCCCTGACCGGCCGGCCGCCGTTTCCGGGCGGCACGCCCATGGAGAAGATCCAGCGGCATCACGACGAGGAGCCGGCACCGATACCGCCGCTGAATCCCGACGTGGCGCCGGCGTTCATCGGTCTGGTGCGGCGGCTGATGGCCAAGAAGCCGAGCCAGCGGCCGGCGTCGGCGGCGGAGGTGTGCGAGGCACTGCTCGGCTGGGCGGCCGGCGAGGAGCCGTTGCCACTGGATCAGCCGGACGATTTGAGTTACCGCGAGGCGGTGGAACTGATCGAGTCCGCGGAGCCGCCGTCCGAACTGAGCGGCGAGGTAATTCCGTTGCCGGCCGGCGATGCCGTGGTCGTGGCCGAGCCGTTCGTCATGCCGAGTGTGGCGACGCCGGCGCCGCTGAAGAAGCCGTCAGTGCCGCCGGTGCGTCCCGGCTGGGTGCCGCTGATCTCGGAGTCAGGCCTGTTCGCCCTCTATGCGCTGGCCGGCGGCCTGGGCGTGCTCGGGCTGGGAGCGATGGGGTTGGCGATGTTCTTGCTGGCGCGGCATTGAAACGGCGCCGCGCCGCGTGATTTTGCCAAATCGCGCCGGAATAGGATTGCTCTTCCCCGGTTGTGCTTCTAGAATTTCTTCCTGACAATCTGGTGAGTATCTTATCCAGAGTGGCTGAGGGATGGGCCCTGTGAAGCCACAGCAACCGGTCTCCTCCTGGGAGATGCTGGTGCTAATTCCCCCCGGACCGGCCGGGAGAGATAAGATCGTGCCTCGCACGTCTCTTCTTCTCTGCATCCGGAAGAGGCTTCCTTATCGCCTCTTGCCGGCCTTTCTGGACGATACCCATCTCCTTGGTCCTTTGTGCTCGGTTCCTGGTCCTTTGCCAAAGGCACGGCTAAAGGACTGTGCAACCGATTAGCAACCAGGGACCGAGGACAGAAGAACCAAGGACAAAGGACAAGAGACCGATGACCGATTTTGTTCGTGGCCTGAAATGCCGGCTGTGCGGCAAAGCGTATGCGAAGGAGCCGCTCAATTTCTGCACCGAGGACTTCGGCCCCCTCGAGGTCGATTACGATTACGACGCCATCCAGGAGGCCCTCAACCGGGCGAAGATCGAGCTGCGCCCCAATAACATGTGGCGCTTCCGCGAACTGCTGCCGATCGACGGCGAACCGACCGTCGGCGCCCAGGTCGGCGGCACGCCGTTGGTGCGCGCCGACCGCCTCGCCGAGGCGCTCGGCGTGCGTCGCCTGTGGCTGAAGAACGACGCCGTCAACTATCCGACGCTGTCGTTCAAGGACCGCGTCGTCTCGGTGGCGCTGAGCAAGGCTCGCGAATTCGGCTTCAAGACAGTTGGCTGCGCCTCGACCGGCAACCTGGCCAACAGCGTCGCCGCCAACGCCGCCGCCGCCGGCCTGGAGAGTTACATCTTCGTGCCGGCCGACCTGGAACGGGCCAAGGTCCTCGGCACGAGCATCTACGGCGCCAGGGTCATCGGCGTCCACGGCACCTATGACGAGGTCAATCGTCTCTGCACGCAGGTTGCCTTCAAGTACGGCTGGGGCTTCGTCAACATCAACCTGCGGCCGTTCTACGCCGAGGGCTCGAAGACGATGGGGTTCGAGATCGCCGAGCAGCTTGGTTGGCGGACGCCGCAAAATGTCGTCGTCCCCATGGCCGGCGGCAGTCTCATCTGCAAGATCCAGAAGGCCTTCCAGGAAATGGCCGGCATCGGCCTCATCGACGATCCTTCCTGTAAGATTTACGGTGCCCAGGCGACCGGCTGCAATCCGATCACGAACGCGGTCAAGAACGGTTGGGAGAGTCATCGTCCGGTGCGCAAGCCGAACACAATTGCCAAGTCGCTGGCCATCGGCGATCCGGCGGACGGCTACTTCGCCATCAAGGTGATGCGCGACTCGGGTGGCTGGGCCGAGGACGTCAGCGACACGGACATCGCCCAGGCGATGGCGCTGCTCGGCCGGACGGAAGGCATCTTCGCCGAGACGGCCGGCGGCGTTACCGTGGCGGTGACCCGGAAACTGCTCGAGCAGGGACGCATTCCGCGCGATGAGGAAGTGGTGTTGTGCATCACCGGCAACGGTCTCAAGACGCAGGACGCGGTCGTCGAGCAGCTGGAGCAGCCGGCGATCATCAAGCCGTCGCTGGAGGAGTTCACGGCGCTGGTGGAAGGCGCTTCGGAGGCGGCGCTGGTATAAGTGAGTGGATCCTCAACTAGCTGCCGCGCGCTCCGCTGCGCGTGGTGGCTACACGGATTCGGAAGGAGTTATTCGCATGTCCGTTCGCATCCAGATCCCGACGCCGATGCGCCAACACACCGACGGCCAGGCCGTCGTCGAGGTCGGCGGCGGCACCGTGCAGGCCGCGCTCGACGACCTCGGCCGCAAGTGCCCCGGCATCTCGACGCGCATCTTCGACAACGGCCAGGTGCGCCGCTTCGTCAACGTCTATCTCAACGACGAGGACATTCGTTATCTCGACAACCTGGCCACTCCTGTCAAGGACGGCGACGAACTGGCCATCATCCCCGCGGTGGCCGGTGGCTGACACGACCGACGACGACGATTTCGCGGTGCCGGAAGGAGCGGCCGTCTTTCCGCTCATCCCGGAGGAACTGGGGATCGATCCCCTGTTGCTGGCTGTGCTCCACGCCGTCGTCTTCCTCGAAGGTTCCGAGGAGGACGTCGTCCACGCCGGTGCCGCGGTCGAGGCCCTCGAGTATCTGGCCACCTACCTGCAGCGCCTGGAAGGGCCGCAGCTCCAGAAGGTCCGCGAAGACCTGTACTGCCTGGCCGCCTACTCGCGGCAGGAGAACTGGCCCGAGCCGCAGCGCCGCTTTGTCGAGACCTTTCTCGCCGACTACGGCGCCGGCATGGAAGAAGAGAACTGATACGTGCATCCGTTGATGTTGTCCGCTCAGAGCCCGGAGCGTGAGCGACGGGTACACCGCCCCGGGCGCTGACACTTCCGGCTCGGATGCTGCGGGCCGGCGGATTATTCAAATGAGGGCCTGAATCATGGAACCATCTCTGGAGCGCTACAGCCGGCAGATGCGCTACTACGGCATCGGTGAAGCCGGTCAGCGCCGCCTGCTCGACAGTCACGTGACCCTGTGCGGCTGCGGCGCCCTCGGCACCGTCCTGGCGAATGCCCTGGTGCGCGCCGGCGTCGGCCATTTGCGCCTCATCGACCGCGACTTCATCGAGACGAGCAACCTGCAGCGGCAGGTGCTCTTCGACGAACACGACGTTTCCGAAAACCTGCCCAAGGCGGAGGCGGCCGCGCGCAAGCTCGGCGCCATCAACTCGAGCGTGTACGTCGAGCCGGTCGTCACCGACATCGACCGCACGAACATCCTGGAACTGGTGGGGGACGCCGACCTGGTCCTGGACGGCACCGACAATTTCGAGATCCGCTATCTCATCAACGACGCGGCGGTAAAGCTCGGCAAACCGTGGGTCTACGGCGGCTGCATCGGCAGTCACGGCCAGACGATGACGATTTTGCCGGGCGAGACGCCGTGCCTGCGCTGCGTCTTCGAGGCGGCGCCGGCCCCCGGCGAGGCGGGCACCTGCGAGACGGCCGGCGTACTCGCGCCGATCGTCAACATCGTCGCCAGTTTCCAGGCGACCGAGGCGCTGAAGATCCTGAGCGGCCACCGCGACCAGATCAACCGCGAGCTGATTTACATCGACGTCTGGGAGAACGTGCAGAAGCGGATCAAGATCGCGCCGCTGCTGGGCAAGGTGGATTGTCCGTGCTGCGGGCAGCGGCGATTCGAGTGGCTGGAAGGAGAGCACGGGTCGCAGACGACGAGCCTGTGCGGCCGGAACGCAGTGCAGGTGGCGCAGCGTTCGGCGATCCGTTTAAACTTTGAAGATTTGGCGCGGCACCTTGAAATGCTTGGCGAGGTCAGTTACAACCGCTTCTTACTCAAGTTCCGCGCCGAGGGTCACGAGTTCACGGTCTTCCCCGATGGCCGGGCCATCATCAAGGGCACCAGTGAGGTGGACAAGGCGCGGACCCTGTACGCCAAGTACATCGGGCATTAAGGGCGCTCCAATGGCGGAGCCTACCCGAGGTGAGGCGTACCGACCCCACGGCCGGCGCGGCCGTGGCGGAACCTTGCAACCAGGGAGATGCGATCATGGCGGACAAGTCCGAAGTTAGCAACAAGAAGATGGTGGCGGGCATTCTCGGTATCGTGCTGGGCGCGCTCGGGGTTCACAAGTTCTATCTGGGAATGACGACACCGGGTATCATCCAGATCGTGGTCACGGTGCTCACTTGCGGTGCTGGCGGTATCATCGGGATCATCGAAGGAATCCTCTATCTAACGAAGAGCGACGAGGATTTCGAGAGGCTGTACATGGGCGCCGAGAAGAAGCAGTGGTTCTGAGAGCGCCGGCAGCCAGGCAATGACGCCGCGAACCCGGCCGGGCCGCCCGACCGGGTTCGCGGCGTTGTTGCCTGGGGCTTGCTCACTCTCCGGTCGCGCGGAGGAAGCGGAAGTCGGAGGGTGCGTTTGACCTGGCACGGGAGCGCCGCGTAAACTGGACAAAGGAGGATAACCGTATGCCGCACATCGTGCTGACGGAAGAACAGGCGCAACTGGTGGCTCAGGCCAACAGCCCCGTCGAAGTCCGTGACCCGTAGGGGAATTGGTTGGGTCGCATCGACCCCCAGGAGGCTGCGATCATCGCCGAGGTGCTGAGCCAGCGGGGGAAGCCGCAAAAGCGAATCCCCGCCCACAAAGTGCAAGAGCACCTTTGCACGCTGCAAGCAGAGTGGAACCGCCTGGGCGGGTTCGACCGGGATTACATGTATGCGTTTCTGGAGAAGCTCCGCACCGAGGACGAGCGATGAGTCCGAACAGCGTGGAGCTGACGCCCGAGGCAGAAGACAACCTGGCTGACATTTGGCTGGAAGCTGACGACCGTCAGGCGATCACCGAAGCCGAAACAGCCATTTGCAGTCTTCTCCGGAGTGATCCTGCTGGCAGCGGGGCTTCCGTGGCCGAAGGGCTACTCAAGATCTCCTACGCCCCGCTCGTGGCTTTCTACTCTATCGATCACGGACAGAAACTCGTAGAAGCGAGCCGGTTCTGGCAGCCGAAATGACCCTCGGGTTGCTGGCCCAGCCCACGCCTGACTTTCCCCATTAGCACGCCCCTTTCCGGCAACTTTCCCAATGCCAATGATCTATCTCGATAACGCCGCCACCAGTTTTCCCAAGCCCGAGACCGTTTATCAGACCCTCGACCGCTTCGCGCGCCAGCAGCTGGCCAATCCCGGCCGGGCCGGCCACAAGATGGCCCTTGCCGCCGAGCACGCCCTCGACGACGCGCGCCACTTGCTCAACCAGCTCTTCCACGGAGAGGAACCGGAACGCTTCGTCTTTACCCTCAACTGCACTGACGCCCTGAACATGGCCTTCAAAGGCATCCTGGCCGGCGGCGATCACGTCATCACCACGGACCTCGAACATAACAGCGTCAGCCGGCCGCTGCGACAGATGGAACTCGATGGCCGCATCGCGCTCACGCGCCTCCACGCCGACGGCGAGGGCACCATTGACCCCGACGCCATCCGCCAGGCCGTCACGCCGCGCACCCGGCTCATCGCTTTGACGCACGCCAGCAACGTACTCGGCACCGTGCAGCCGATCGCGGAGGTCGGCCGCCTCGCCCGGGAACGCGATCTCCTCTTCCTCGTGGACGCCGCCCAAACGGCCGGGGCTCTGCCGATCGATGTGCAGGCCCTGCACATCGACCTGCTGGCCTTTCCCGGACACAAATCGCTGCTGGGACCGACCGGCACCGGCGCCCTGTACGTCGGTCCGCGCGCTCGAGTACGGGCCTGGCGCGAAGGCGGCACCGGCGGCGATTCGTCCAGCGAGACGCAGCCGGCGCAGTTCCCGTACTTCCTCGAAGGTGGCACGCCGAACGTTCTCGGCGTCGCCGGTCTGGCCGCGGGTGTCAGGTACGTCGTCGAACAGGGCATGGCACGCATCCACGAACGCGAAGTGCAGCTGACGGAACGGCTGTGGCGGCGGCTGGACGAGATCGGCAGCTACGAAGTCTTCGGCCACCGCGACATGAGCCGGCGCGTCGGCACCCTGAGCTTTCGCAGTGAGGCGCTGGCGGCGGCGGAACTCGGCGGCATCCTCGATCAGGCGTTCGACATCGCGGTGCGGCCAGGACTGCACTGCGCGCCGTACGTCCACCGCGCGCTGGGGACATTTCCCGACGGGACGGTGCGCGTCAGCACGGGGCCGTTCAGCACGGAGGATGACATCGACCAGCTGGCCCGGGCGCTGGCGGAGATCGCGGCATAAGTCACCAGCCCGCAGCGCCAGCAAGGGCAAAAAGGACCCCTTGCTGGCGCCGCGGGCTGATGTTGAAGCCAGCTCTCAGCGTTGCCCTTTTAGCGTCACCGTAAGGGTCGTCCGGTCGCAGCGCTGTCCATCCTGCCATAATTCGAGAGGTCCTTCGTAGAAATAAGGCGTCTCTTCCGTCCACAGGTTGGGCTCCGGAATGACGACGCGCACCACGAGGGTGCGCGGTGAGTCCGCCGGCGGATGCGGCGGAGCACGGAACGGATAGGGCACCTCGATGGTGGTCGTGCCCGGGCAGCGTGGGCCAACGAGACGGCCGCGCAACTCCGTTGCCGGCGTCACGGCCTCCAGTTCCGCGCTTACCCAGACCTCGGCTTCGGCAAGGGATAGCCGGCGAACCTCGACACGCGTCTGGCAGATGCGGTTGCTCATGACGGTTACACGATCAGCATCGCGTCTCCGTAGCTATAGAAACGGTACTCCTGCGCGATTGCCATCCGGTACGCCCGGCGCATCAGGTCCACGCCAGCGAAGGCTCCGACCAGCAGCAGCAGGCTGCTGCGCGGCAGGTGGAAGTTCGTCACCAGCGCATCGACCGCGCGAAACGGATAGGGCGGGTAGATGAATAAGTCCGTCTCGCCGGACCACGGCCGGACCTCCGGGGGCTGACACCCCCGGCTCGCCGTTTCCAGGACGCGCACCGACGTCGTGCCAACCGCCACCACTCGGCCGCCGCGCGCCCGGCACGCCGCGAGGGCGGCCGCCGACTCGGCCGAGAGTTCGCCCCATTCGTGGTGCATGGGGTGCTGCGTCACGTCCTCGACCTGGATCGGCTGGAAGGTGCCGAGACCGATGTGCAGCGTCACGAAGGTGCGGTCGATGCCGCGCGCGGCAAGCTGCTCGAACAGGGCCGGCGTGAAGTGCAGTCCGGCGGTCGGCGCCGCCACGGCGCCGGCGCGGCGAGCGAACACCGTCTGGTAACGCGCGCGGTCGGCGTCGTCGGCGCGACCCTTGCGGATGTACGGCGGCAGCGGGACCTGGCCGTGGCGCTCCAGTAATTCCGCGGCCGAGCCCGGTGTACCGGGTCGGACCAGCCAGTGACCGCCGGCTCGGCCAACCAGCGTTAGTTGCAGCGGTCCCGGCTCGATCTCGAGGACCTCGCCCGCGCGGAGCCGGCCGCGCGTCTGGCTGAGCAGCTCCCAGCAGCCGTCAGCGGCTGGCCGCAGGAACAGTCCCTCCCACTTGCCGCCGGTGTACTGCCGCCGGCCGAGCAGCCGCGCCGGCAGCACGCGCGTATCGTTCAGGACGAGGAGATCGCCGGGCTGGAGCAGCTGCGGCAGGTCCTGGAAGACGCGGTGTTCGAGGCTGCCTTCGGCCCGGCGCACGACGAGGAGGCGAGAGCGGTCGCGCTCGGAGCACGGTTGCTGGGCGATGAGGTGGGGAGGCAGGTCGAAATCAAAAAGGTCGAGACGCATGGCTCGAGACCTGACTGGCTCGCAGCGCGAGCGCGGCGTTTGTATTTCACGCGCTCGCGCAGCGGGCTGGTCGCGCTTTCATTTGAAGTTCTTGAGCCAGTCGTCGAAGCCTGCCTTGTAGTGTTCGACCGTGGCGGCCGGCCCGACCAGGCGGATCTGGTACTGCTTCTTCGGGCCTTCAAAGATCACGCCCAGCATCCGGTAGTCCGGCAGCCGTTGCTCCTTGGCGTTCGGATCGAACGGCCGTTCCTTGTACTTGTAGGTGCCGTGGATGTCTAGGTAGGTAAGGTTCGCGTCGCCGATCTTCATCTCGGTGACCTTGGCGACGTCGTCGGTGGATTTGCCCTCCGGCGGAATGAAGAAGGTTTTCCAGCGGTTGACGTTGTCGCGAGCCGAGCCGCCGGTGTTGAAGATAACCAGTTCGACGTCCTTCTTGTCGTCCTTGACCTTCGGCAACTTGAACTGCATGTAGCGGAGCTGATTCGTCGGCGCCTCCTCCTTCCATGCGGCCGGCGCCGTCGAGCGCATCCCGTCCAGTTCGACGGGTGTCCCCTTCTTGTCGTTGTCCGCGGCGTTCGCCGGACCGGGGATAAGGCCCCAGGCCAGGACGGCCCCAGCCAGCAGCAGGTACAAGGCATGTTTCATCGCGCATTCCTCCGAAATGGCCGCGCCCCACGGGCGCCTTCCGTTAGTCAGTTAACGGTGGAGAGGACGCGATGGCAAGGGGGGGAGCGGAGCCCGGAGCGCCAGCGACAGGAACTCAGCCCGTTGTCGATGCTGCGGGCTCCGCTCCCGATGCCGATACGATCTCGGCCAGCGTCGTGCGCAGCGTGTCGATGGTGATGGGCTTTCCCAGAAGGCGCGTCACGCCTTCGATCGACGTCGCTTCGGCCTGGAGCTGGTCGGCCCAGCCTGTCAGCAGCACAACCGGCGTTCCCGGCACGCGCCGTACCACCTCCTGGACCACTTCCTCGCCGCTCGCTCCCGCCAGACCCAGGTCGGTGAACACCACGTCGAAGCACTCTTCCTCCAGCGCGGCCCGCGCCTCGGGAACGTCGCACGCCAGGCGCGGCCGATGTCCCAGGCGCTTCAGACACGCCGCCAGGAATCGGCGAATGCTCTCCTCGTCCTCGACGACCAGCACGCGCAAACTGACGCCGCTGCTTTCCTGGTCCGACGCACTGGTCGCGGCAGTCCGAACGCCCAGGGGCACCACGGCGGCCGGTAGCCGTATCGTGAACATCGAACCCTGGCCCACCTGCGACTCGACGGCGATCTCGCCGCCGTGCCGGCGCACCAGGGCGAAGGTGACGCTCAGGCCGAGACCGTTGCCGCGCTCCTCCTTCGTCGTGAAGAACGGCTCGAACAGCCGCGGACGGTCCTCGTCGCGGATGCCCAGACCGGTGTCTCGCACAGCCAGGAAAACGTCCGTGTCCGTGTTCCAGGTGCGAACCGTCAAGGTGCCGCCCTGGGGCATCGCATCGACGGCATTGAAGACCAGGTTTGTCAGGACCTCGCGCATCTCGGTCGGCTGGCCGCAGATCGGCACCTTGGCCTCGGTCTGCAGAGCGATCGCGATCGGGGTGCCGCGCACGCCGGCCAGGCTCTCCCACTTGTGCCGGACCAGCTCGATAGTTTGCCGTACCAGGTCGTTGACGTCCAGCACCTGCGCGGGGGCGTCGTTGGGGCGCTGGCGGGCGAATTCCTGCACGCGCCGCACCGTCTGGGCGGCGTCCAGGGCGCAGGTACGGGCCGATTCCAGGTAGCCGCGGCTAATGGCGCTCAGCGCCTGGTCCCACAGGGTCAGTTCGAGGAAGCCGAGCACGCCGCAGAGCGAGTTGTTGAACTCGTGGACCATGCCACCGGCCAGTTCGCCCAGCGCGCGCATCTTCTCGGCCTGGAGGAGCTGATGGTGGGTGTGGCCCAGGTCCTCATAGGCACGGTGCAGCTTGGCGAACAGCTGGTAGTTGCTGATGGCTGGGCCGAGCAGGTCGGCCGTCAGGTAGATGAGCTGGATCTGCTCGTTCTTGAAGCCGGTCGGCCGGCTGCAGATGCTCTGCAGGATACCGACCGTGCGATCGCCGGCGCGCAGGGGGACGGCGAAGTACATCCTGACTCCGCGCAGCGCCAGCATCCAATTCAGCGAGCCGGGCGTGGTCTTGGCGTCCCTGGTCAGATCGGCGTAAAGGGCCTGACCCGCGCCCAGGCAGTCGGCGAAGGAAGTCTGCTCGAGCGCTAGCCGCAGGTCCGGCCTCAGTCCCAGGTCGGGAGCGCCAGGACTGGCTTCAGCCAGGACCACGGCCTTCGGAAGGGTCGCCGGCGGCAGCGTGGCGGTCGGGTCGTCGGGTTGGCCAGGGTCGTCGTCGGCGAACAGCCAAACGGCGAGGACGTGCAGCGGCAGATGGCGGTCTAACTCTCTCAGGGCCACCTGAAGAATGCGCCCCAGGTCGAGGTTGCCGGCCGCTGCCTGGGCCACCTGGCTGAGCAGGCGCAGCTGCGTCACCAACGGGGCTTCGTCGAGTAACGTGCCGTCAACCGACTGGCGGCCATGCAAACTTTCCCGCACTTCGCCGGCCGGGGTATGGACCAGAGTTCGCAGATTGGTGGAGTCGAACACACTGTCTCCGGACGAAAGCGGGATCATGGAGCACGGATTTCTCGAACAACTTGTTGCAGTGTCGGCAAGAGGTTTTGTCGGCCCTTGCCGGCGCTGCGGGCTAGCCAGGGATCATGATGCTGTCACGTTCGAGTGCCACTGCAGCGAACTGCCGTCCTTGCTCAGGACGCCCTCGAGGGCTTGACGCAGCGAATCGCCCACGCCGCGCTGATGGATGGCGTGAATCTTGAGCCGGCAGCGCAGGAAGGCATCGATCACCTGCTGGTCCCACTGCGTGCCCGCGCCCTGGATGAGGATCTCCTCAACCCGGCGGCACGGCATGGCCTCGCGGTAGGGGCGAGAAGTACTCATGGCGTCGTAGGCATCGGCCACGGCCAGGACACGGGCCAGCAGCGGGATGGTATCGCCAACCAGGCCATCGGGATAGCCGGTGCCGTCCACGCGCTCGTGATGGTACAGCACGCCCGGCAGCAGGTTGCGGATCGGACGCAGGTCCGCCAGGATCGCGTAGCCAATCGTCACGTGCTGCTTGATGTGGTCGAACTCCTCGGGCGTCAGGGCCTCGCGCTTCGATAGGACGGTGTCGCGGATGCCGATCTTGCCGATGTCGTGCAGCAGCCCGGCCAGGTAAATGTCGGCCAACTCGTCCTCCGCCAGGCCAAGTTCCCTGCCCACCTCGATGGCGATGCGGGCCACGCGCTCGCTGTGGCCATAGGTGTAGGAATCCTTGGCGTCGATGGCCGACGTCAGCGACCGCGTCAGGCCGACGAGCAGGTCCTTGAGTTCTCGGTAGCGGTCGAACGAGCGGACGTGCAGACCGAGCAGGGCAACAAACGGCATCAGCAGGGCGGCGTCGCTCTTGCGGAAGGGCTTACGCCCCGCGCCGCCGGGGGCCGACTTGTTCAGTGCCAGCAGCCAGCCCGGCGCTCCGTGATCGGCGAGCTGGAATGCCAGCAGGTTCGTCACCTGGGAAAACCGCTGGCCCCAGCTTTGCGCTGTCACGTCGTTGCACAGGAACGGTTCGGCGGCTTTCGGGTCCACTTCGGGGGTTAACTGGCTCACCAACTGCCGGATATCGGACGGTGACAGGCACGGCTCACCCTGGATCAGGATGGACGCATTGCCGGACTGCGGCACCCAGACCAGGGTTTGGACGTCGAGCAGGGCGAATGCTGTCTCCAGGATACGCCGCAGGTTCTTTTCCGGGTCCTTGTGGATGCGCAGACGCTGGATCAGGTGGCCGAGCGCGAACAGCGCCTCCCAGCAGACCCTGGTCTGCTGATTCTGTTCCTCCTCGCTGTGCTGCTGACAGGAAAGCTGGTCGGTCAGGCGCAGGCGGTCGTTGACGGCCTGGAGCCACTTCTGCAAGCGGGCCTGCTCGCGCTCCGCGGACGAAGCGCCGGCGTGGGGCACCAGTGCCGGCAGGTCCGCGACGGCGACGAGCACCGGCCTGCCGGACTCGCACAGCAGCAGCGCCAGCGGATAGTGTCCCTCGTCCAGCGGCAGCACGCACGGCTGGCCAGCGGTGAGGAGTCGCTGCAGCGTCCCCGCCGAGAGCGGGCGCGGCGCCTCGCCTTCCGGCGACCAGACGAGGGTCGGCGCCGCACCGTTGGCCGTGGCCTGGTAGAAAGCGAACGGCGTTCCGAACTCCTCGGCCAGGACGACCGACCACGCTCGGGCCTGATCGGTCAGCGAGAAGCGTCGGCTGCTCGTTCGTCCGGGATTCTCTTTCAAAAGCACAGGGAGTTACCTCCGTAATCGTAAGCCGCTTGTGGCTTAGGCGGCGTCCAAGAATTAGTTCCAATTCCACCATCCCGGTTCACG
>JRHI01001249.1_pt1 | contig 22395 bp, 18 predicted proteins | sample 215371 | NCBI WGS metagenome assembly JRHI01 (sample SAMN02929681, study PRJNA255918) | sediment metagenome | biome: cave system; feature: Ice Cave; material: Sediment; isolation source: sediment from deep within a dark volcanic ice cave with no known source of... ...
GTCTACCCGATCGTGATCGCCAGCCAGGCGGTCCCGATCGTCGCCCTGGCGCCGCTCCTGCTCATCTGGTTCGGGTACGGTGTGCTGCCGAAGGTGATCGTCACCGCCTTGATCGGCTTCTTCCCGATCGTGGTCAACGCGGTCGACGGGCTGCGTGCGGCTGACCGCGAGGTGCTCGACCTGTTGCGCACCCTCGGCGCCGGCCGCTGGACCCGCTTCCGCCTGGCCAAGCTGCCGGCCGCGCTACCGTCCCTCTTCTCCGGCGCGCGGATTGCCGTCGCCGTCTGCGTGATCGGCGCCGTCTTCGGCGAGCTCGTCGGCGGCCGCGCCGGGCTCGGCTACCAGTTGACCTTCTCCCGGGCGAACTTCCGCACCGACCGCGTCTTCGCCTGCATCGTCGTCCTCTCGGTGATGGCGGTCGGTCTGTTCGCCGCCGTGGCCTTGTTGGAACGGCTCGTCCTGCCCTGGCGCCGCTTCGTCGTCGCCGAGTAACGGTTCAGCGTGGCTCAACTCTCCGAGCACGTCCGGAGCGCAGTCTCCGCACACGTTCGCGATCACCGCGGATCGGTCGATTCCGGCCCAGGCTCGAAAATCAGGCCAGTCTGAACAGTTGCACCGAGATGGGTCTTGAGAAGCCGACGGCGCGCGAACGCCGCGCGCCACACCGGCGGACGTCTCGCGCGAGGAATCCGGCCTACAGCTCCGGCTCGCTCGAGGAGTACAACGCGAGATACCACGCCACGAGGCTGGTCACGAGAAAGCTGAGCGTCACGGCCACGGGGAAGATCCAGAGCGTGTCCTGCGTCTTCGGACGCAGGGGCAAGGCCGGCGCCCAGAGATGGAGTCCGCGGCACAGGAGGTGACCCAGCCCGATGCCGGCGAAGCCGCCGACGACGCAGAGGACGATCCCCTCGGCCGAAAACTCCGCGATGACCTCCCAGATGTGCATGCCGAAGTGCCGCTTGACGCCGATCTCGCGCCGGCGGCGGCCCAGCGACATCCAGGTGACGAACCCAGCGAGCGCCGCCGTCACCGCCAGCGCCAGCCCCGTCAGCACCCGACGCGTCTGCTGGAGCACGTCGTGGATCGCCTTGAGGTCGATCTGGGGCGGCAGCTGGGGCACGTTCAGCAGAAGCGAGACGCGATCGTCCACGCCGTTGCTCGCGGCGATGATGGCCAGCGCGAGGGCCACGCCGATCGAGACGGAGAGGCTGAGGGCCAGCGACGACACCGGCCGCCGCACAACGTTGCGCAGGCCCTCGCGCATCGCCATGCGGAATGCCCAGCCACCGGCAACCCGCCGGGTCCGCCTGTCAACGGCCTGCCGCCCCATCCTCACGCCCTCCCATGACGACAAGTCGCGCCCCCGCAACCCGCCGCGCTCCGGAGCCACTGGACGAACCGGCGCGTGGGCGGCCCTGGTCGATCACCCGGCTAACCGCAGCACTCCATCGCCGAGCATGACGTACGGCGGCCGTCCCACGCCGTCACCGGGCTCCAGATTGGCGACGGAGATCTGGTTATCCCCGTCGTGCAGCACGCCCTTGGGAATCATCAACGTGATGGTCGTCCAGGTCGGATGCTCGCACGCGCCCACGCCGTCCCAATTGGGGAAGAGGCTCGGGCCATCGAAAATCGGCTGCTCGTTGACGGTGATCCGAATGTGGTTGCGGCTCGGCAACTCGTCGACCATACCGGTCAGGAGGAGCGTTGCGTCGCCGACGGGCGGTCCATCCAGCGCGATGTTGAGCGTGGCTCGCGGGTACCTGCTCTGCGCCCCGTAGACCGCCGTCCAAGGACGTCCGCACCACCGGGCATCCCCGCGGTGGTAACCGTCCATCCAGGCAGCCGCATCGAAGGCGATCTCACTCGAGTCTGCCGCTCCGGCCGGGGGACCGCCGGGCACGATGGGCGGGCCGGTCGGCGACTCCGGCGCCCGCACAGCCGCGGTCGGTACGGCCGGTTGCGACTCGGCCGTGATCATCGGTTGCTCAACCGCCCGCACAGCCGCGGTCGGCGCGGCCGGTTGCGACTCGACCGTGATCGTCGGTTGCTCGAACTGGCTGGCGGTCGACGTTGGCACGACCGTCGCCGGCACCGATTCGCCCGGCGGCGCCGTAGGCGCGCTGACCTGCGTCGGCGTCCCCGTTGCCGATGGCACCGCCTTGCCTCCCGCCGCGGTCGACGTCGGACATTCTTTGGACAAGCCCACACCTTGCCGTTGCGCATCGCGTTGTGCCTGATCGAGCCATTTGCCGTACTTGTCGCTCACTTGGTCGTGGCGGGCGACGGCGTAGCCATCCTTGATCAGCTGCTCGTTGGAGAGGGACGGCTTCCCGTCGGCGGGCGAGAGAATCCAAACGTCGCGGAGCAGCGCGCCCGTCACGTCGCGATCTGCGGCCTCCCGCTCGATGTAGATGGCGCGGCCTGGGGGAAACAGGAGCCGCGTGCCATCCGCCGCCTTGGTCCGGTAGCAGTTCGCCACCACGCCGCTCGGTGGCGTGGGCTCGACAATGCCGAGCAGACGAACGGTGGCATTTCCTGGCTGGCCGGGGATTGCTGCCCTGATCGTCTTATCGTCGACGATGTCGACGACCGACGCCTGGACGGCACCGGTCGGAATCGCGTCGAGCGGCGGCAGGCTCGCTCCGGACGTTGGCGATCGGAACCTGGCCAAGACGGCCCCCACAAGCGCGATTGCCAGCAGCGCGGCGAGCACCAACGGCCAGCGGCGCTTGGCCGGGCGCGGACCGGCGCGCGCCTCGGGCCAGGGGACGGGGAGCGGGATGACCGGGTTCAGATTGCGCCAATCCTCAACCAGCCGCTTGTCGTCGACGGTCAGTACACGATCGAAATACTGCCACAGCTCGCGCCGATGGACGATCACGGCGACGGCTACGCCAAGGCCGGCCAACTGCCGGAACAGACCGATGAGGCCGAGTGTGCTTGCTTCATCGGCCGCCGCCAGGATCTCGTCGGCCATCACGATCGGCCGGTTCCGGGCGATCGCCGTCGCCATTGCGACGCGCGCGCGCTCGCCGCCGGAGAAGCCTCGGTCGACCCGTCGGTCGCGGTACTGCTCCTGGGTGAGTCCGACGGCTTGCAGTGCCGCCTCGGCCATGCTCGCTCGCGCCGATCTGGGCAGCCCATCCAGCCGCTCCAAAAAGTACGCCACCGTCTCGCGCGCCGTTAGTGGCATGAGCCCGAGATGACCCTGCGGGATGTAGTGAAGATAGACGCTCTTGACGTCGTCGAGCGACCGCCCCTTGAGGTTGGTGACGTCCTGGTCGAAGACGGTGATGCGGCCGGCCGTCGGCTCCCGGTCAAGGGCGAGGATGCGCATCAAGGTTGATTTGCCCTGGCCGTTGCCCCCCACAATCGCCACCAACTCGCCCGCGTACAGGGTAACCGACGCGTCGGCGAGACCGACCTGACGCCCGTAGTGCATGCAGACGTGCTCGGCGGTCAGGATCGCCCGTCGTGGCTGTGCGTGCTCGACGATTTCCAATCTGCCGCGCCAGGACGGATCCACCAACGTCGGCGCCCTCTCTGGAGATCACGGATCGCTTCAGCGGTTACCCGCACGCTCGGGGACGCGCACCGGCGCCGGATCGACTCATCGCTGGACTGGTTAGTCTCCCGCACGGTTGCCATGACCAGGTGCCGGTCCGTCTCGCCAGTCCGCAGGATGCCGCTCTCGGTCGCGCCACTTGGTCAGAGGACTACCGCGTCCGCCTTGCGACCAGCCTAGCGACCTCCGTCGGCACGTTGCGGCTAGCCACTCAGCGGCGAGAGCGGGATCGGACGAAGTACGACGTGAGCGCCGGTTCCGGGAAGGACGCGGTGACGATGTCCTCCCGGGCGTCCAGCCCGATCAAGGTGCTGACGTTGCTGTCGATGACGCCGATGATGGTGAGGGTGGCGGTCGAGCCGTCGGTCCCTTGAATCTCGACATCGTGCCGCTCCTCGCACGCCAGTTCGCCAGGTAGGGCGGCATCATCGCAGATTGAGCTCCGCGCCGCTATCGCTGCCCCAACCGTGAACAGCTACATCACGCAACTGTTCAGACGGGCCTGATTTTCCAGTCGGAGCCGGAAGTGCGCGGCAAGGTGGGCTACGCTGACCAGGTACGTCGCCGCCGGCGGTCTTGCCCGCTGCTCTGGCCCGCACGGTACGGCGGCTCGTCCCGGACCATTGGCCAGGGCCGTTGCCTCGTGATCGGCGCGACGCAGCGCGCTCGCGGGGCGGGCGGACCGGGTGCCTGTGGGGCGCGGGGCCGCCTCGCGCGGACCGCGACGCAGGATGGCGACACCCCCTGGCGACCGTGCGAACCGGCGCCCCGGCACCGCTCAGCTGCCGGACACGACCGGCGGTCGTGCGAGTGCGTCGCGCAGCTCGGCGGCGACCGCGGGATCGAAATCGAACCACAGGTCAGGACCGGGATAGGCGCCGCGCTGAACGTCGCCCCGGTAGGCGCCAAACGCCCGTTCGATCTCGATCCCGAGCTCCGCATACCGTTTCGCGAACTTCAGAAAGAGCCGGCTCTCGATCCCGAGCAGATCCGATGCGACGAGGACCTGGCCGTCGCAGTGCGGACCGGCTCCGATGCCGATCGTCGGCACCGACACCCGCGACGAGACCAGCTCGCCGAGGGCGGCCGGAACGGCCTCGATCACCAGACTGTAGGCGCCCGCCGCGGCCACGGCCTCCGCGTCCGCCACGATTGCCAGCGCCGACGCCAGGTCGCGCCCCTGCACCGCGAACCCGTCGCCGCCCGCCGTCTGAGGCGTCAGCCCGACGTGGCCCATCACCGGAATGCCGACGGCGACCAGCGCGCGAACGCGCGCGGCAATCGCACGACCGCCTTCGAGCTTGACAGCGTCGGCTCCGCCCTGCTGAATCAGCCGCCCCGCGTTCTCGATCGCCTGGGCGTCGCTCAGGTGATAGGACAGGAACGGCATGTCGGCCACGACGTGTGTTCTCGGCGCGCCGCGGACAACGGCGCGGGTGTGGTGCAGGATGTCGGCGACCGTCACCGGCACGGGGGTGTCGTAGCCGAGGGCGACCATCCCCAACGAGTCGCCGACGAGGATGAGATCGATCCCGGCGGCCTCGATCAGGCGGGCGATGGGGTAGTCGTAGGCGGCGAGCATGGTCAGCTTCGACCCGCCCTTGCGTGTCCGAACGTCACGGACGGTCAGCTTCGCTCGGCCCTGATCCGGCATCGTCGCTCGTCCTTTCCTCACCGAGGGTGGCCCAGTGCATTGTCGCATGGGCGGCGGTCGAGGGGATTGTCGTGCGTCAGGGAACATGACCGCCGGCCCTGGTCGGTGACCAGAGCCCCGCAGGAACGGGCCAGGGACGTGGCACCCGCAGGACCAGCGGCGGGTGCGGACGGTGCCGCGGGTCGTGGCGGGCGCGCGGACCGCCGGCGCGGCCGGCGACCCGCTCGGGCGCGCCGAGCGGCCGGGGCGCCGCCGTCGGGAGGCCGCTCGCCCGGCGGGCAATGCCCGGTCTCTGGCTCGACGCTGACGTACCGACTATCCGGTTCCCCGCAGGATCGTGTTGCGCGAGGGAGCGTAGGTGCTGTCCAGCACGTAGTCGTCGATGACCTGCCCGTCCTTGCTCACCACCCGATGCACGCGCGTCGAGAATCCCTCCTGGGCATGCTCGACCTGCATCTCCTGGCCCTTCGGCAGCTCCGACGATTCGGTGTAATAGGTCTCGCCGTCGGCCGGGATCACCGCGGAGATCAGCGGGTCGTCGACGCTCACCCGCCAGCCTGGGTTCGTGCCCAAAATCTTGGACGTCACGTTCTGCCCGTCGGCGACCACATCGATCGCGATCCAGTTGCCGGTGGTGTTGGTGAGCTTCATGTCGAGCGACCCGCTGTCGTCGATGTTTACCATCGCGTCCAATCCCTTCATCCCGCGCGGCGGTTCGCCATAGGTCTGGATCCAGTACGGGTGCTCAAACCGCTCGTCGACGCGCAGTCCCGCCCAGAATCCCGCCTGAAAGATCGTGGTCGACACCTGGCAGATGCCGCCCCCGACCACCGGCGCCGTCGTGACGCCCCCGTCCTGGCTGGCGACGATGCCGAATCCGGTGACGAATCCGTTGTCTTTGGTGACCTTCCCGATATGCTCGTTGTAGGAAAATTGTCCGCCTGGAGGAACGAGCCAGCCGGCTTGGAGCTGGGACACCCGCTCCACGTTGTGGCGACGGGCAGCGCTCGATGGCCCGTAATACGTCGACGATTCGGCCAGCTCGTCGGGCAGTTTGATGTTCTTTAGCGCGCTGGCGGTATAGGTCGGCTTGACCCGACCGACCGTCAAAGCGGCGCTCCCTTGCTTGGCGCGGAGCGCCTTCTCCATCGCATCCACCGTTCGGTCGACGCCGATCCGCTGTCCTGACTGCGCATCGGACACCAGCGTGATCTGGCCCTTGACCAGGCGGAATCGGGCGTCTCGCGCCGGAACGTTGATCTTGTCGCCGACCGGCCCCAGGAGCTGAGCGAGGACCCCGCGGTCGAATCCAAGGACGAACGCGTTCGCCTCACCCGGTCGTGGATCGATCGTGAGCGCCCTGACCAGGTCGCCCCGCCCCAACTGAGCGCTGCCTCCCTTCCATTGCAGGGTCAACCCATTCGCCACCAGTTGCTCGGCTTGCGCGGCGGCATCGTCAGCCTGCTTGTCCGAGATCGCCGGCGCCGACTGGTGGATGACGAGGCCGACAGCGTGATGCCCCCCCGTCAGGGCAGTGACGATCGCGTCCACCGTCAGCCCGGTATCGACGGCGACCGACAGACTGCTGGGCACGACCCGGATGGCACCCTTGTCGTCCACCTTAACGGCCGCATCGACGCTCGGATGCGCGATCCGTGCCGCAACGCCCTTGACGAGCGTCTCAACCGCCGCTCGGTTGACCTGGATCTCCCCTCCTCCGGCGGGCACGGTCACGATTCGTTTGAGGTCGTCCGCGGAAACCGCCCAGTGCTGTCCTAGGCCGGAGAGCACCAAGGACGCGGCAACGGCCGCCCGTGCACCGGGCAGGCTCGCCTCCAAATCCTTGGCGACCACCACCGCCGCGAGCCGCGGGGTAGCGAGCGGCACTGGATCGCTCGACCGCCGGCCCAGGCGATCGAGCATCCGCGTCCGCGTCGCACCGACGTCGAACGCGACGCCGGACGTCTCGGGCACGATCGTCGGCTCGCCCGCCGCATCCATCTTCACGTAGGCGTCGGACGGCGGGCGCACCAACGCCGGGGCGAAGGCCATCAACTGTCCGTCGAGCCGTTCCTGATCGACGTTGAGGCTCGCGGTCAGCGTCTGGCCAAGAATGATGGCGCGCACCCACGCCCGCGAGCGGGACCAGATCGACCCGCTCCGGCCGAATCCGAAGGCAGCGCGCACCGTCGCGTCGGTATCCAGCCGAACGCCGGCCGCGGCCGGCGTGAGCGCAAACGCCTGACTCCCCGCGACAAGAGTCATCGATGTGCCGAGGTAGCGACCGTACTCCTGGTCGAGCTTGGAACGGGCGGCCGCCTCGGTCATTCCACCGACCGGCACGCCTGCAACGGCGATCCCCTCATAGATCCGATCGGCATGGGCATAGGCGTAGAGACCGAGCCCCGCGACGGCGGCGATCAGGAAGAGACAGACTGCGAGCAACGCCCGGCACACGCCACGCGTCGCAACGCGAAGCGCGGCGCGCCGGCACTCCGGGATCGCGCGGGGGCGAAACAACGTTGCCGAAAGAGACCGCATCGCCGTGCTCATCGGCCATCCTGCTGCAATTGACGACGAAACTCACCGCGATTGTACAACGGTCCAGCGTACGTACACAATGGGTTCGCGGCAGTCTTTGCTCCGCCGCCGCACCGATGAAGCTCCCGCGCCTGGTTCCGGTCACACGACGCCGCGGACCCCCGGGGTCCGTCAAGAGCATGGTAGTGCAAGGACAAGGGTTCGTGAACGAAGCGACGACGGGAATCGAACACGACGCGACGTCGACACCGATCCGTCCGCCGCGCGGGTCCACGGCCTGGCCCGACGGGCCGGCGGTGCGTCGCCGGGCCGGGCGGGACGTGCGGATGCTTCGGACGGACATTCCGCGATTGTGAGCACGTACCGGACGGTGGTATAAACCGAACGACAGCAAGGGCGCGTAGCTCAGTTGGTTAGAGCGCGCGGTTCACATCCGCGAGGTCACAGGTTCAAGTCCTGTCGCGCCCACCCCAGCGCCACCGACTGGATGCCGCGTTCTGAGTCGCATCCCGCTGGGCCGGTCAGCCGGGGGTGAGGTCACCGTTTGCCGCGACACGCGGCCTCATTCCGATCTGATCCCGGTTCACCCCACTCCGTGCATTCCGATACAAAAGGCTTGACCGCCTTACCCATCCGGCTCACAATACCGGCGTTGGCGGACCGCCACTGAGGTTGCGGGACCGCCGCTCGGGACGACCGGCCGCCTGCGCCAGAACGCCTATCGTCACAGACGGCTCCGGTCGACGGCACGAAGCCGGCGGGGTTCGAGGAGGAAACGGCATGAGGCGTGAGCAGACGTTGGCCGATCGCATCACCGGCTCCGCGCTCTGGCGCTCGGTCATCCGCCACGGCTATCCTGATACGCAGCGCAACCAGGCGCTGATCATCGCCAGCAACGTCTTCCTCCACATCCACCCCGTCAAGATCAAGCGGTACGCCACGAAGGTGACCTACACGTTTTGCCTCGGCGGTCTCTCCTTCTTCATGTTCCTCGTGCTGACCATGACCGGCGTCCTGCTCATGTTCTACTACGTCCCGTCGACCGATCTCGCCTATCAAAACATGAAGGACATCGAGGCGAGCGTCAGCTTCGGCAACCTGATGCGAAACATGCACCGCTGGGCCGCGCAGGGCATGGTGATCTCCGTCTTCCTTCACATGGGCCGCGTATTCTACACCGGTTCGTACAAACCGCCGCGTGAGTTCAACTGGGTCATCGGCGTCCTGCTCCTGGTCGTCACCTTCCTCCTCTCCTTTACCGGGTACCTTCTGCCGTGGGACCAGCTCTCGATCTGGGCCATCACAGTCGGCACGAAGATCGGTGGCGCCGCGCCCATTCTTGGTCCGAAGGTGCTCTTCCTCCTTCGCGGCGACAAGGACATCGGGCAGAACGGTCTGGTGCGGTTCTACACGCTCCACGTTATCTTCCTGCCGCTCGCGGCCGCGTTCCTGATGGCCGTCCACTTCTGGCGGATCCGCAAGGACGGCGGGATCTCCGGACCGCTGTAATCGTCGGTTGACCGACCGCGACCCAGGCGCGAGAGCGCCCCGGTGAGGGAAGCACAATGGCTGAACTGGTCGAGCGACAACCCGGGACGGCCCCGGCCCGGATCGACGAGGCGAAGCGGCAGAAGCTACTCGAGCTCGTTCGCGGGCGTGCATTAGCCCGCCCAACCGACCTCGCCGACGACGAGGTCATGGTTTGGCCGTCCCTCGTCGTCGTCGAGGCCGTCAGCGCGACCGTCTTCCTCCTGATCCTGATGTTCCTCTCGATCTTCGTCAGCGCGCCGCTGACCGAACACGCCAACCTGAACAAGACGCCGAATCCGTCGAAGGCGCCCTGGTACTTCCTCAACCTGCAGGAACTCCTCCTCCACATGGATCCAGGGCTGGCGGGCGTCATCGTCCCGACGGTCGCCCTGATGGGGATCGCGGCGATTCCATACATCGACCGCAGCCCGCTCGGCGTCGGCATTCTCGGCACGTCGTCCAAGGGTCGCAAGATCATCGGCTTCACGGCCGTCTTTACCACCATCGTCCTCAGCGCGATGATCTACCTCGACGAAAAATCGGAGCGGACCCAATTCGGCCTCGGGCGCTATTTGCGGGACCACGGCGCCTCGGTCACGATCTACAACATCGTCCTGCCGGCGGCGGTCATCCTGGTCACGATCGGCGTCCTGATGGCGATGGTGCAGGCCATCTTCCGGCCGACGCGCCGAGAGCTGATCATCGCGCTCTTCACCGGTTTCTACGTGACGTACATCATCCTGACGATTTCCGGTACCTCGTTCCGCGGTCACGGCCAAGACCTGACCTGGCCGTGGCGCCTGCCGACGACCCACGGATAGGCCGACCGGGGCACGTCGACCATGAGGGACACGATGCCGACCGATGCGGTGTGACGCAGCGAGCCGGCGACGACGGGCGGCGAACGGCCAAAGGCAGATTGAGGCACAGGCGATGGTTTCGTTGATGCGGACGCTCTTCGGCTGGATCATCGGTGGGTTGGTGGCAGCGCTCGTGGGATTGCTCAGCCGGCTCCACGTCGGGCACGCTCTCGGAGCGCGCGCGGTCACGCGCCGTGGTTTCGTGCGAAACGCGGCCCTCGGCGCGGTCCTGATCGTGCTCGCCGAGATCGGCGGTGGCTTCGTGAAGTTGCTCTGGCCGAACAAGACCGGCGCCTTTGGGAAGCCGATCGCGGTCGCGAAAACGAACGTCCCCGCCGCCGGCGAGAAGCCATTTCAGGACGTCCAGGGCAAATTCTACGTGGTCCACAACGACGATGGGTTGCTGGCACTGTATTGGACCTGCCCGCACCTCGGTTGCACGGTGCCCTGGGTCGAGGCCGAACAGCGGTTCCATTGTCCATGCCACGGCAGCATCTACGACGGCAAGACCGGCGTCCGCACCGGCGGACCGGCACCGCGCGGGATGGATGTGATGCCAATCCAGGTCCAACCGAGCGGCGACATCGTCGTCAACACGGGGGCCATCTCGGAACGCGCGAACGACTATTCGCCCTCGATGGCGACGAAATACCCGGCGTAATCGCGACGGCCGACGGTGTCGTTCTGACGGCGGCCGCGAGCGCTTGGCGAAGGACAGGAGATCGCAACCGTGGGGGCGGTCCAAAGACTGGCAACCGTCGTGATTGTGGGGCTGGTGGGTCTGGCCACCATTCTCTTACTCTACACGGCCGACGAAAACAACCGAATCACCGCGAAAGAACAGGAGCAGAAGAACGCGGCGATCGAGCGCGCCACCCAGAACTACATCTCGCTCTGTTTGCCCTGCCACGGACCGGCGGGGGCCGGGTATGAGGAGCCAGGAGCGAAGGGGACGGGCCGGATCGGCATGCCGCTCGGTGGGAGCCGGACGTCGGTCAACCAACAGGGCGTCGATGCGAACGGCACGCCGGTTGCCGGTGGTCTCGAAGCCCGTACGGCCTTGATCCGCAAGACGATCCACGAGGGCCGCGGCCGGATGCCCGCGTGGGGCGTCGAGAACGCCGGTCCGCTCAACAATGAGCAGATCAATGAGCTCGTGACGATGATCCAGAATGCTGACTGGAATAGAGTCTACAACCAAGCGATCGCGTTCTATGGCGGCTATCCGACGCCGCCGGCGGCACCCTCGGCGGCGCAGGCGACCCAGCCGCCGGCCACCACTGCGGCCGGCAACGCCGCGGTTTACGAGGTCGACGCCGTCGACGTCGCCTTCACGCAGATGCAGCTCACTATTCCGGCGGGTCAGCCGGTCACCATTCATCTGATTAACAAGGGTGCTGGGCCGCACAACTTCTCGATCGACGCCCTCAAGATCAGCGTCGATGTTCAGGCCGGCGAGTCCAAGGACATCCCGATCACCGCCCCCGCGGGGACCTACGACTTCTACTGCAACGTGCCGGGCCACCGTGAGCAGGGGATGGTCGGCAAGCTGACCGCCGACCCGAATGCGAAGCCGCCCGCGGCGATAACCCCGGCCGCACCATCCGCTCCAGCTGGGAGCCCGACCGCACCCGCCAACCAGGGTGCCGCCGCCACGAACCCGACGATCCTCGCCATCGACCCGCTCAACTTCCAGCCGACCGAGGTGACGATCGCGGCGAACACTCCGACCAAGCTGACGGTGAAGAACAACGCCTCGGCCCCGCACAACTTTGCGATCGACGCGCTGAAGATTAACGTGGATCTGCAGCCGGGCGAAACGAAGGACGTCCCGATCAACGCGCCGGCCGGCACCTACGAGTACTACTGCAACGTGCCCGGCCACAAGGAATCCGGGATGGTCGGCAAGCTCGTCGTGCAGTGATCGTTGGCGCACAACCGCGCCATGTGAAGCCGGAATCGTCGATCAGGCGAGGAGTTGAGTGGTGAGCAGTGCCATCGAGTGGTTGTTCAACCTCAGAATCACCAATCTGGCCGACTATGGCGTGCTCGCGGACACCATCGAGGTCTCAGTGGCGATCTTGATGATGCTCGGCGGCATCTTCATCACCCATCGCATCCAGGTCTGGGCGGACAGCCTGGGCGAACAGCCTGGCGCCGCGAACATCGGCCAGGGCGGCGGCATGGAGCGTTACGAACAACGCTCTATGAGGAACTAGTGCCCCGTGTCAATTGGACTGGCGGGTTGGAGCATTGGCGGAGCCAACCACTTACCCCGTCATTCCGAGCCTGCCGAGGAATCTCTCTCCGATTCCATCAACCGGTCAGATGAACCGGGACGCAATACCGGCCCGACGTCCTGGCGGTCCATTGCGCATCACCAGCACCGGGCCGGGATCGCCACCGCCGCATTCCAAATTGAAAACCAAAACCCAGGGACCACGCCGAAGAATGGCTAAGCCATCGACCAATCCGAAAACCTACCTGTGGTGCATCGCCTGCCGGCGGAGTTTCAGCCACGCCGATGCCCCGGACGGCGCCTGTCCCGTTTGCACCTCGCCGATGGGGGAGGTAGGCCGGGTCAACGCGATCCTGCGCGGCATCATGGCCACGGAGCTCGTCGCCTCCGACCTGCGCACGAAACACCGGCAGCTCGTCCGCCTGATCTGGACGCGAAACGGTATGGCCGAGCGGTATTTCCGCGTCCTCGCCCCCGACATGCCCTACAACCGCTTCGAGGCGCAGGTCACCGACATCCTCTGCCGCGGCGCCGAGGCAGGCTGGGTCCGTTTCATCCTGCCGCCCGCGCCAAGCGCCGACGACAACGACTACCGCCTCGAGTTCGCCGATGAAGAGCGGTTCGTCCATGAGCTCGCGGTCCTCGCCGACCAGTCACGAAAGAAGTAGGCGCCCATGACCCAGCACGATGCGATGACCTCCCGCCAGCGCGTCATGGCCGCGATCGCCGGCGAAGCGGTCGACCGCGTTCCGGTCAGTCTCTGGCGGCACTTTCCGGAAAACGATCAAACAGTCGCCGACTTGGTTACCGCCACGCTCGCCTGGCAGCGCCGGCACGGATTCGACGTCGTGAAGTTCATGCCGCCCGGCGACTACCCGATCATCGACTGGGGCGGCGTGACGGTCTACGCGGGAGCACTTGGCGGGACGAGAACCACCGTCCGCTTTCCGGTCTCCGCACCCGAGGATTGGCGCTCATTGCGACCCGTCGACGTGACGGCCGGTTTCAACGCGGTCGTGCGTGACGCCCTCGCCGCAACCCGAGCCCAGCTCGAACCCGACGTCCCCCTCCTGCACACCGTGTTCAGCCCGCTCACGATCGCAATGAAACTCTCGGGCGGACGCGCCGGCGAGCACCTGCGAATCCACCCGGAGGCACTCCACCAGGCACTCAGCGTGATCCGAGACGTCACGCGCTCGGTCGTCGCGGCGACGGCAGGGGCGGGTGCCGACGGCTTCTTCTTCGCCACCCAATGTGCCGACCTGGCGGTCATGACCGAAGCCGAATACCGCGAGTTTGGCTTGCCCTACGACCTCGCCGTGCTCGGCGCGGTGACGACGCCGTCGATCATCCTGTTGCACCTCCATGGCGCTCAGCCTATGTTCGCCCTCCACGCGGAGTACCCGGCGCAGATCGTCAACTGGCACGACCGCCATGCCGAACCGTCTCTCGCCGACGGTCAGCGTCACAGCGGTCGGTGTGTCGCCGGTGGCATCGACGAGCGACAGATCGCCCGGCGCACGGCGGAGGACGTTGCCGTCGAGGCCGCCGACGCCATCGCCCAGACCCAAGGGCGCTCTCACCTCCTGACACCCGGCTGCGTCATCCCGATCGACACGCCGCCGGAGAACGTCGACGCCGTCGTCGCCACGGCCAAGCGGGGCGCACCGTAGTTGTGCTTCGTTCGCGGCCGGTTGCATTGCGCACCGCCGGTGCGGCCTGGTCTGCGGGTTCCCGACGTTTGGGTGATTCTCGCCGCGGCACGCGGCGCCTACAACTGCTCCAACAGGATCGTTCGCCGAGTCGCTGGAGCCAGGAGATGGGCAAGAAGGTCACCCGCGTCGTCAATGCGCGAACCGGCCGCGTCGTCGCCACCGCGGTCGAGGAGGCGACCGGCCCGTGGCAGAGCTTGATGGGTCTCATGTTTCGCAGGAGCCTACCGGACGGACACGGCATGCTCTTCCGTTCCGCCCGCGGCATCCACACCCAGTTCATGCGCTTCCCGATCGACTTGATCTACCTCGACAAGTCGAACCGGGTCCTCAGGGTCCGGCCGTCGATGCCCCCCTGGCGGTTCGACTTCACCAACGCCGCGGCCGTGATCGAGCTGACCGGCGGGACCGCGACGGCAGTCGACATCCGGGCGGGGGATCAACTCGCCTTCGAACCCGGCCCAACCGATTGAACCGCGCTCGGCCGCCGACGCCACTTTCGCCGTCGTACTGCTGGCGCTCCTCGGTTCCGATCAATCCCGTGCGCCTGATGCCGGCGGGCGTCCGGTCGACACGAGTCCGAGGCGGGTATCGGGATGAGCGACGATAGCGGCCCGGCGGGCCGCACCGTTCCCGACGTTGCACGTCGCATCCTCGGCTCCTACGCGGCAGCCGTCGCGTCCGGCGACCCGACACCCGGCGGCGGCAGCGTCGTCGCGACCGTGGCCGCGCTCGCCGCCGGTCTCGCCGAGATGGTCTGCACCCTGACCTTGCGGCGCGACCCGGATCCGGCCACGACCGACAAGCTGCGCGAAACCCGCGATCGGGCAACGGAGCTACGATCGCGCTTCCTCGATCTCGCGGGCCAGGACGAAGTCGCGTACGCCGCCTATCGAGCGGCGGTGCGATTGCCGAAGGCGACGCCCGAGGAGACATCGCGCCGCGCCGCCGCCGTCGAGGCAGCGCTGCACGAGGCCGCCGCTGTCCCGCTGCGGGTGGCGGAAGCCTGTTACCAGCTCCTCGCTGGTTTGCAGGATGTGGCCCGCCTGGGCACGAGGCACGCGCTGTCGGACGTCACGACCGGCACCCTCCTGACCGAGGCCGCGCTGCGCGGCGCGCTCCAAAACGTCTACGTCAACTGCGACCTCATGCACGACCGCGCACGGGCGGACGAGTACGCAGACCGGGCGGCCTTTTGCTCGGTCGGTGGCCCGGGGGTCGCCGCCGCGAATCTCGGCATCATCGAGGAGCGCCAGCGAACGCCGCCAGCGCCCGCCTGACGCCCGACACACTCACCTGGGCCGTGTCACGAAGCGCTGATCGCCCGTGGTCGGTCTGTGCCGCAAACGCGCCAAATGGCCGAGCGCCTGAGCGGCCGGCCGCTCAGGCGCTCGGCCAGGTGTGATAGACGAGAAAACTGAACAGCGACCAGGCGAGGAAGGCGACCAGCCAGCGAGGGAGCGCCGACCGTGGTCGGCCAACCGCCCAAACCAGCGCCATGGGGGCGACCGCCCAGACTGTGTACCAAACGTGGGCGTTGACCGGCAGGAGCGCCAACGCGGCGGTCACGACGGCCCATGCCCGAACCTGAAGCGTGACGGAACGTACCCGGCCGCGGCCCGCCGGCTCGGCGCGCCGCAGCGCCACCAACCGTGCGATCAACCAGACACACGAGCCGAGCAGAAGCAGCTGAGCCGCCCGCTGGGCGATCGCAGGCGCCGCCATCGGCAGCGGCGGAAACAGGGTCGCCGCGTGACCGCCGATGCCGCTCACGGGCAGGAGCCAATCCCAGAAGGGGTTAACCCGCAGCGGCTTCGAGAGGTACAGCCGGCGCTGCTGATCCAGGACCGCGCGCAGCATCACCAGACCATCCCAAAACGGAGCAAACAGCAGCACGCTGACCGCCCCGATCGCCGTGGCGTCGAGAGCCCACTTCTTCGCGATCGTCCGCAGCCGCTCCGTCGGGTCATGGAGACGATTGAGCGCGGCAAGCGCGAGCAGCGGCAGCGTGACAGGCTTGACCAACACCGAGGCCGTCACCAGGAGCAAACCGCCGGTGGTCGCGCCCCGACCGCGACCGGCCATGACCAGCAGCCCACCGAGCGCGAAGAGCATCACGACCGCGTCAAGGTGAGCCGTGCCCGCCGACTCGCGCAGGAGGGCTGGATACCAGGCCACGAGGACGAACGCGCCCACGGCGCGCCGCCGATCGGCGGTGAGCCGAAGGGCGAGCCGGTAGGTGACGACGCCGAGCCCCAGGGCGGCGAGACCGATGACGAGCTTGAAGGCCATCGACGTCGCGAAGGGGTCGGCACCGGTGGCCCCCACGAGCGCCCGGCTGATCAACGTCCAGATCGGTCCGTAGGGGGTCGTGATGTACCGCCAATCATCGAACGGATCGAACGGATCCCCGTGGAACGCCATGGGTGGCTGGAGATACGGGTTGGCTCCGAGGTTGGCGATGCGGCCGGTGCCGGCGTAGTAGAACACGTCGGTGCTGATGGGGGATAGGCGAGGAAGACCAGCGACGTGATTGCCGGCCCCACCGAACACGCCAGGACCGGGGTCCGCTCCCCGCGGGTGCAGGCAACCAGCGCCAGCGCCTGGACCACCGCCAGCGCCACCACGACCGCCCGCAAACTCCACAGATACGCCTCGGGCGAGAGCACGCCCCCCGTCCCAGGCACGGGCACCCAGCCGAACCTCTCCCGGTAGAGGGCAAGACCGGCGCGGGCGCCCGACGAATTGATCGCGTTGGACAGGGCAATCCCACGAAAACCTGGCTGCGGCGGCGGTTCCGCCAGATCGATCATCACCATCGCCGCCGCGGCGGCGACCTGGGCGACGGCCAGCCCGAGCGGAACGGCCAGCGCCCGCGAGCGGAACCGGTCGGTCGCCGGCAAAAACCGATGGGAATGGACGCGATTCCCCGAATGCTCCGCCGGCCGGGCCAGTGCCACAGCGACGGGATCGCCGGGTTCCGTCAACGAACACCGCCCTGCCCGAGGACCAGACCAGCATCGGGTGGGCGGCCGGCGATCAACGTTTGCCGGCGCACACGATCAAACCGGTTTGGCCCCCAAGAACCGTCCGGCGCGGGAAGCCTCGGCGAGTCCGTGCAGCCATGCCGCTCCCTCATCCTCGGAGAATGTGGCATCCCACCGCACCTGCGGGCGGCGCGCCCTTCTCCAACGGAGCCGGCGTCTGCGATCGTGGCGAGGTCGCTCCGATCGCGGTCGGGGGCCACCGCCGCGCGGGCGGTCAACCGCCGGCGCTCTCGACATAGCGTACACCGACGCCGGGCACCGTCCAGCCCGGGCCGGGGGTGAAGTCGAGAGGGTGCTCCGCCGTTAGCTCGTCATCGGACTCAGTCGGGGAGGATGGGCGCGACGGCGAGTCGCCTCTCTACCCGGCCAATTGGCGCGGTCGATACTGCAATGCCTCCGCCACATGGTGAACCTGTACCCGCTCCTCGCCGCCCAGATCCGCGACCGTCCGCGCCAGCTTGAGCACCCGGTGATAGGCGCGCGCCGACAGGTGCAGCTGGCGCACCGCCGCTTTCATCATGCCCTCGCCCGCCTCGTCCAGCACGACGTGCGATTGGAGCTCGCGCGGACCCATGTCCGCGTTCGTCAGGAGGCCGGTGCCGGCGAACCGCCGCTCCTGGACCATGCGCGCGCGCTCGACCCGAGCCCGCACCGCTGCAGAGGACTCGCCCGGCCGCCGCTCGGCCAGCTTCTCATACTCGATGCGCGGAACTTCGACGTGGATGTCAATGCGGTCGAGGAGGGGTCCGCTGATCCGCTTCTGGTAGCGTTGGATTGCCGCCGCCGCGCAGCGGCACTCCTTGACCGGGTCGCCCAGGTAGCCGCACGGGCAAGGGTTCATCGCCGCGACGAGCGTGAAGTTGGCGGGGAAGGTCAGCGTCCCCGCGGCACGAGCGAGTGTGACATGGCGGTCCTCCAGCGGCTGACGCAGCATCTCCAGCGTGGTCGACCCGAACTCCGGCAGCTCGTCGAGGAACAGGACGCCTCGATGGGCAAGACTGATCTCCCCCGGTCGCGGCCAGGACCCGCCGCCGACCAACCCCGCGCTGCTCGTCCCATGATGGGGCGAGCGAAATGGCCGCTCGCGCAGGAGCGGCGTGTCGGCGGGGAGGAGTCCGCGCACGCTGTAGATCTTGGTGACTTCGAGCGCCTCGGGAACCGTCATCGGGGGCAGGATCGACGGCAGCGCCCGCGCCAGCATCGTCTTGCCCGATCCCGGCGGACCGGACATGAGCACGTTGTGCGCTCCAGCCGCGGCCACCTCCAGGCCGCGCTTGACGTGCTCCTGGCCCCGAATCTCCGAGAAGTCCGTCCGCGTCAAGGATGCGACGTCGAGCGGGGCGGACTCATCGGCAAACGGCGCGATCGGAACCTCGCCGGTCAAGTGGTTGACGAGATCGGCCAGCGTCCGGATCGGGATGATCTCGACGCCCGGAATCAACGCCGCCTCACGCGCGTCGTCGTGCGGCACGAAGGCGCGGCGCATCCCCGTCTGCGTCGCGAGGGAGATCATCGAGATGATCCCCGGCGTATGCCGTAGAACCCCATCCAGCGAGAGCTCGCCGATGACCAGCGCATCCTCGTTGTCGGCTGGGACCTGACGCGACGCGGCCAGGATGCCGAGCGCGATCGGCAGGTCGTAGGTCGGTCCGGCCTTCTTGAGATCGGCCGGCGCGAGGTTGACTGTGACCTTACCGTGGGGAAAGCGCCCGCCGCTGTTCCGGATGGCGGCTCGGACCCGCTCCTTGCTCTCCTGAACCGCCGCGTCCGGGAGCCCGACCACCACCATCCCCGGCTGTCCGGTGCCAACGTCCACCTCGACCTCGACCAGCCGTCCATCGAGCCCGACCACCGCACAACTGTAGACCTTCGCCAGCACCGTCCGCCTCCCCGATTCAGGACCCCGATCGCGGGCATTATCGCCGCGAACCGCGCGGAGCGTTCATGAGGCAAGACATGGACGACCCAGCAGACGGATTCTCGCGTTCGTCCCCCGACCAGGCAGGCTTGATGGGTCGTCGGAGCGCTGCGTGCCGCGCCCGCGTCGCCCACGGGCGATGCCCATGCACCTCCTCTGATCTCGCACGAGACAGTCCAACCGCTCGTTGGGTTTCCCAGAAGCCGCTCGTGCTCAGCGGGTCAGCCGTAGCTGAGCCACCGTCTCGACGTGGTGCGTCTGCGGGAACATATCGAACGCCGCGATGGACGCGAGCTCGTAGCCGCCCGCGACCAACCGTTTGAGATCCCGAGCCAAGGTCGCGGGGTCGCACGAGACGTAGGCGATCCGGGCGGCGCGCAACCGGGCGATACCCGCCAGTGCCTCGGAATCGATCCCCGCCCGCGGCGGGTCCAGCACGACGAGCGAGAGGTGACCCGCGCCGCGCCCGCGCTCCCTGAGCCAGACCGCAACCGGCACCGCGTCGACCCTGAGGTTGGTCAGGCCGGCCTCCCGCGCGTTGCCCCTGGCGTAGGTCGCCGCCCGCGTCTGCGATTCGACCCCGAGCACGCGCTCGAACCGCCGCGCCAACGGGAGCGTGAACAGACCGACGCCGCAGTACAGATCGGCGGCCACCCGGCGCTCAGGTTCCCCATCGCCCCGCAGGGGCGGCCGCTCCGCCAATGCGTCATCGGCGATGCGCAGGACCTCGCCGACAAGCGCCGGCAAGATACCGTGGTTGACCTGAAAGAAGCACTCGACGTCGAACCGGTAGCGTTCCGGGGCGACCGTCACCGTCAGCTCGCGGGCCGGAGTCCGATCGAGCGACGGTGAGACGACGGCGAAGTCGTCGCCGGCCACGGCCAGAAATTCCGTCACCCCGGCCGGCAACGACCCCACGTCACGGCGCTGCCGGAGGACGTCGAGCAGCGTTTCCAGCTCCGGTCGGAGCAGGGCACACGACGCGACGTCGCAGACACGGTGCGAGTCGCGCTCGTAGTAGCCCAGCGCCCCGCTCGCCCGGTCGTATCGCCATTCCGCCCGAGACCGATAGGCCCAGGGATCGGGCGACGGCGCGATCGCGATCGCGCCGGGCGGCTCGATGCCGGCAATGCGGCGCAAACAGTCGCCGACGATGGCCACCTTGGCGTCGAGCTGCGCGTCGTAGCTCAAGTGCTGGAAGTCGCAGCCGCCGCACCGTTCGCCATGCGCACACCGAGGCATGACTCGCAGCCGTGACGGATCGAGCAGGTCGACGATCGTCGCAAACGCCGTCCGGCCCCGCACGCGATCGACCCTGATCCGCACTCGGTCCCCCGGCGCGGCCAGCTCGACAAAGAGCGTGCCCCCGGCCGCGTGGGCGAGACCGGCGCCACCGGGAACGATTCGCTCAATAGTCGCCTCGACCACGCTCCCGATCTCGGGGCCAGTCGCCATCGCTTGTCCATGAGTCATCATCACTGCTCCCAATGTCGTCCTGAGTCTATCGGCTGGCGTGCCCAGGGCTTATGCGTGAGTGGGAGGCGGGTCGGTGACGAGGGCGACAACCTGTTGGGGGTAGTGCGCGTGGCGACGCAGGCGCGCCGCGCCATGGCGCCCGCTCGGTGCCAGAGGTTGAGGGCGGCGTCGCGTAGCAGGGCCGGCACGGTCGGCCCCTCGCCCAGGTTTCCAGGCTGGCGTCTTCGCCGAAGGCGACGTCCTGTTGCCAACGGAGCCGGTGTTCGATCGCCCAATGCCCGCGGCGCAACGCCAGCCGCCGCTTTTCAACGGGCCGGGCCGCTACGCACGACGCCGTGTCTGAGAATCCGTCTCACAATCAAGGTGTCTGTACTTGCCTCGCGTGCGGAGCTTTGCGACGGGGCCGCGTTGGCGATCCGCTCCTCGCTGCGCCGCACGGCAGCTCGGCTCATGACCACGAGACTCGTCCGCAGAAAGTTCGGGGGAGGCGGCACCCGCCGGCGGGTGCCGCCTCCCCTCCTGCGCCGCCGCTACGTGACGACGATCGTCCCCTTCATGGCGGGGTGGAAGGTGCAGGTGTAGGCGTAGCTGCCCGGCGTGTCGAACGCGTGGCCCCAGCTCTGGCCCTTGTCGAGTCGGCCCGAGTCGAAGCTCTTGTCGACGGCAGTGGCGGTGTGGGGGGCGATGTCCTCGTTCATCCAGGTCACCGTCGTCCCGGCCTTGACCTGCAGCGTCGGCGGGCTGTAGGCAAGGTTCTTGATCGCGACCGCCGAGCCCGACCCGGCGCTCGAGCTGGCCGCCGGCGTGCCGGCGACGGGGGTGCCGCCGCCGACGTCGAAGAGGGCGACCATGCCTTCCATCGCGTGGGGCATACCGCTGGCGGGATCGGTCACGAAGCAGGCCGCCGCGTAGCGCCCGGCATCCAGGTCGAGCACCGGCCACACCGTCTGCCCCGACGACTGGAGCGTGATGCCCCCCTTATCGTGGACGTCCGAGAACTGCAGCCCGCCCGGCAGTGGGGTCGCGTTGTCGGGCAGGTTAACAAGCTGCATGACCTGGTCAATTGTCGTGCCCGCTGGAAGCTGGCCCAGCAGCAGGAAGTGGGGCTGCTTACCGGCGTTGACCACCTGCCAGACCTGTTTGCCCGCAGCGAGCGGCTTGTCCAGCCCCACGAAGGCGAACTCCTGCTCGGTCACCGTGACCACCGAGGCCGGTTCCTGGCTCGCGCCCGCCGTGCCGGCCGTCACCGCGAGTGACACCGGCGGCTGGTTGCCCACGCTGGAGACAACCCAGTCACCCGCCGTGAGCTTGACGATCGCCTGGCCGGCGGCGCCGCGCAGGATGCCGCCGGGGCCGCCGGGGATGATCGCCTGGTAGAGGAAGTCGGGGAACCCGTTGCTCGGTGCCGGGGTCGCCACCAGGTTCATGAGGTCCTGCAGCGTCTTCCCCGGCGGCGGGCCAATGATGACCACCCCCGTCGTCGTATCGCCCGTCGTCGTCTTGTTGGTCGCCGTCACGAGGACGTACCCGGCTGGCACCGCCTTGGCCGAGACCTCCAACGCCCAGTCGGTGACTGTCACCTTGAGCTCCGGGTAGCCCGCCATCCCGGGCACCGGCGTCGCGTCCTGGGCGAGCGTCGCCCGCAGGCCCCGCCCGGCGAGCGCCCCGGCCAACGTTCCGCCGAGCGCGAGCCGGGCCGACCCGACGAGGAGCCCCCTCCGCGAGCTCCGCGCCCGCGCCGCCTCGACCACCCTCCCAGCGACCACGTCTCTCGGATCCATCCGCTTCCTCCTTGGGCGCTCCCCCCGCCGCCCGGCGAGGCAGGGCGCCGACTCACTGCCCTCTGC
>JRHI01001250.1_pt1 | contig 22384 bp, 23 predicted proteins | sample 215371 | NCBI WGS metagenome assembly JRHI01 (sample SAMN02929681, study PRJNA255918) | sediment metagenome | biome: cave system; feature: Ice Cave; material: Sediment; isolation source: sediment from deep within a dark volcanic ice cave with no known source of... ...
TGACCTCGGGCCATCCAGCAAATTACACCATCTTGACGGACGCGACCGCGCGCAGCTCGACGACAAGATCGACAGCGTAACGCGCACCATCACGCGAAACCCAGTGCCCGCGCAATGAGCCGATGCACCCGAGGCTGCGCTTCGCCGGCATAGCCAGCCGTAGGCCGCCCGACCTGCCGCGCAACCGCATCGAGGTAGTCGGCACGAGTCGCACCACCCTTCATTAAGTGTGCGCCCTCCGCTAGGGCGACGAACTGTTGGGGCCAACTTCGTCCCTGCCCCTGCAAAGACCGTGAAGGCGACCGGTGATGTTTGATGGCAACATCCAAATAGTATCGTCATTTGTAATCCAAATGTCATCCTCGTGATATTCGCTCGAGCAAGGTGACTCATTTCTCCGAGGTGAACGGCCCCGGGAGCAACGTGGTGCAGCTTCACCCCGACGGCTCGGAGTGACGGCTGTCGAGCCCTTGTCGTTCAGTCATGTGGCGTCTGCCAGCGTCGCGCGCTTGTGGCATTTGCGGGGCGCATTGCCACGCCCTAAACGCTGGCGCCCTTAGCGAAGGGCATAGACGTTGGCCTGGGCCCGGATCTCGTCAGGCAATTGCCGAACCCAGTCACGAGGTCGTCCTTGCTCTTGGAGCGCCATGGGATGCCTGCGTGGATGTGCTACAAGGATAAATGGATAAGTTCGACTACGACGCGCCGGCCGACCTCTATTGGAGCGATCGGCAGGGTCCTCGCAAGCGGCCGGTGATGTATCGAGGCTTCGCACGGAGTTCAGAGGCCATCTGCTTTGCTATCGAGCAGCTTCCGCCATCGGCTCAGCCGTGGGCAATCATGGAGATCGGCGAGGATCGCATTAAGTTCTCGCAGATCCGCGAGCTCTACGACAGCGAGCGGTACCCGCTGATCCGCGGGGATGGCCAACGCCGCGACCTCGCCCTGGCGAGCGTGGCACAGCGCGCCGCCGCGGGAGCTGCGCCGCCGCATGGCCGCGAAAGGAATGGAAGATAGCAATGCTGAGTTTTCCCAACTTCAGTCGCAGCTATGATGCCACGCGACACTGCATTCGCTTTTGGGGGAGCGATGGCGCCATCGAAATCTCGTTCTTCCTGGATGAGAGCGCCTTGATCGGCATCGCGGTCGAACCGCCTTCAAGCGAAGCTTCGTTGCTCGAGAGCTTTGATTGCAACCGTGAGCGGATTCTCAAGGCTGCCCGCAAAGTCTACGAGCGGCGGCGCAAGGGCTCCTACGATCTCTTCGCATCGGATCTCCGCTGACCGCAAACACAGCCGCACTGAAACGAGTTGTGCGAACTTGCATGCCGAGCAGGTCATCTCTTCCTGCCCCATGGAAGTGGGAACGCCGCAATGCAGTCGTGACCACACAGGGACAGCAGCATGAAACTTCGCGTCGGCTACGAGCTCCAGTATGTGTTTCCGCAACCGACGCCGGCCATTTTGATGCTGAACGTCCACTTCTCACGCGTTTCCGATCTCGCAGCTCCCGACCACATCATCATCAGCCCGTCGGTGCCCCTATCGGGATACCGCGATGGATTTGGCAATTGGTGCGCCAGGATCGTCGCACCAGCAGGACAGGTGCGCATCGCAACCGATGCCATCGTCAGAGATACTGGTGTCCCGGATGCGTTTATACCGAATGCCAACCAGGTTCCGGTCGAAGACCTTCCCGAGGAGGCGCTCGTCTTTCTTTTGGCCAGCCGCTTCTGCGACAGCGATCAGCTTCTGGACCTGTCCTGGAAATTGTTCGGTCACGCGACACCGGGCTGGGGCCGCGTGCAAGCCATCTGCGATTTCGTGCATGCGCGCATCGCGTTCGGCTATGAGCATGCGCGCGTGACGAGAACCGCATCGCAAGCGTATCAGGAGCAGCGCGGCGTCTGTCGCGACTACGCGCACTTGGCGGTGGCATTCTGCCGGGCCTTGAATATCCCAGCCCGCTATTGCACCGGCTACCTGGGCGACGTAGGTACGCCGCCGCCCTATCCTCCAGGCGATTTTGCCGCCTGGTTCGAGGCTTTCGTGGGCGGGCACTGGTATACGTTCGATCCGAGGAACAACGTTCCACGCATCGGCAGAGTCCTGATAGCGCGGGGTCGCGACGCTGCCGACGTCGCCATGACCACGACGTTCGGGCCGAACACGCTGGAGGGCTTCCGCGTATGGACGGACGAGATCAGCGAGGGCTCAGGGAAGCCGTCTTGAGGGACCGAGTTATTCTCGGCGTTTTGCCCTGAACTTGCGGGCCTCAGTGATACCGGTCAGGGCCGCCTCTATTTCCGGTTGCGTGACGTCGGGGAACTTCCTTTGCAACGCCGTCAGCAGACTTGAGTCCTGATGCCCTTGGGTGATCAAGCGATCGAGCTCTTCAGACAACTCGGCATGGTCGGTCGTCACGCTGCCCACGGTACACTCACCGGTTGTCGGACACGGAAATCACGCGGCGTCGCGGGACCGATAGAAGACCGCGCGAGGGCGCGATGGCTGAAATCCCTGGCGCATGTGGACGTCGCAGTAGGGGCCGTTCGCCTTGCGTTTGCCGCAGAAATGAAAGTCCGGCCCTTGAGGGTCGCCTATCGGCCAACGGCAGTCATCCGGCAGAAGCGTTTCGATCGTCTTGAGCTGACCGGTTGGCGCTTTTGGGCCCCCGCGCGGCAGCAGCATTGGTGCGGTCTTTTTTGAATCCATGATCGAGCCTCACTGGGAAACGTTTGCATTGAATGCGTGGTCCGCGAAGTAGAAGAGCCCCGGTGAAGACCGGGGCTCCCCGTCTTTCGTGCCTCTAAAAGGATCTTAGAAGCCCATGTCTCCCATGCCGCCACCCATCTGCCCGTGAGAGTGACCGGCATCCTTCTTCGGCAGTTCGGCGATCATCGCCTCAGTCGTTACCAGAAGCCCTGCGACAGAGGCTGCATCCTGCAGCGCGCAGCGGACGACCTTGGCAGGATCGATGACGCCCTGGGAGACGAGGTCTCCATAGGCGCCGGACTGCGCATTGAAGCCGAACGCGTATGCCGGATTTTCGAGGATCTTGCCGACGATCACCGAGCCGTCTTCACCCGCGTTGGCGAAGATCTGGCGAGACGGTGCCTGAAGCGCCTTGCGGACGATGGCGATCCCGGTCTTTTGATCCTCATTGTTGGACTTGAGCGCATCGAGCGCCTTGATGGCCCGCAGCAGGGCAACGCCGCCTCCCGGAACGATGCCCTCTTCGACTGCCGCCCGCGTCGCGTGCAGCGCGTCGTCGACGCGGTCCTTGCGCTCCTTGACCTCGACCTCGGTCGCACCGCCGACCTTGATCACGGCAACGCCGCCGGCAAGCTTGGCCAGCCGCTCCTGCAGCTTCTCCTTGTCGTAGTCGGAGGTCGTCTCCTCGATCTGCGCCTTGATCTGCTTGATGCGGGCATCGATGTCGGTCTTCTTGCCGGCACCGTCAACGATCGTGGTGGCTTCCTTGTCGATCGTGACTTTCTTTGCCCTCCCGAGCATTTCGAGCGTGACGTTCTCGAGCTTGATGCCGAGATCCTCCGACACGACGCTGCCACCGGTGACGGTAGCGATATCCTCCAACATGGCTTTGCGACGGTCGCCGAAGCCGGGGGCTTTCACGGCCGCGACCTTGAGGCCGCCGCGCAGCTTGTTGACCACGAGCGTGGCAAGCGCCTCGCCCTCCACGTCCTCTGCGATGATGAGCAGCGGCTTGCCCGACTGCACGACCGCTTCCAGCAGCGGCAGCAGGGTCTGGAGCCCACCCAGCTTTTTCTCGTGGATCAGGATGTAGGGATCTTCGAGATCCACCCTCATCTTTTCGGCATTGGTGATGAAGTAGGGCGAGAGGTAGCCGCGATCGAACTGCATGCCCTCGACGACCTCGAGCTCGGTTTCGAGGCTCTTCGACTCCTCGATCGTGATGACACCCTCGTTGCCGACGCGTTTCATAGCCTCGGCAATCTTGGCGCCGATTTCGGAATCACCGTTTGACGAGATCGTGCCGACCTGGGCGATTTCATCGTTTGATGTGACCTTCTTCGCCTTGGCCTTCAATTCCTCGACGACCGCCGCGACGGCTTGGTCGATGCCGCGCCGCAGATCCATAGGATTGGCGCCGGCAGCAACCGACTTGGCACCTTCCCTGATGATGGCTTGGGCAAGCACGGTGGCCGTGGTCGTGCCGTCGCCTGCCTCGTCGGAGGTCTTGGAGGCGACCTCCTTGAGCATCTGGGCGCCCATGTTCTCGAACTTGTCTTCGAGCTCGATCTCCTTGGCGACGGTCACGCCATCCTTGGTGATGCGTGGCGCGCCATACGACTTATCGAGCACGACGTTGCGCCCCTTGGGGCCAAGCGTAACCTTGACCGCGTTGGCGAGGATATCGACGCCGCGTAGCATGCGATCGCGCGCGTCTTGGCCGAATTTAACTTCCTTGGACGACATGAGGAGCAGCTCCTGATTTTTTCGGGGAATCGAGGGGAGTGGGATCTCGGTATCAGGCGGCGGCCTTCATCTTGGCCGTGCCCTCGATCACGCCGAGGATGTCGCTCTCCTTCATGATGAGCAGATCCTCGCCGTCGATCTTGACCTCGGTGCCTGACCACTTGCCGAACAGCACGATGTCGCCCGCCTTGACGTCGAGCGCGGTGATCTTGCCGCTTTCGTCGCGCAGACCGGGACCGACCGCGACGATTTCGCCGCGCATCGGCTTTTCCTTAACAGTATCGGGAATAATGATGCCGCCCGCGCTTTTGGCGTCCTCTTCGAGCCGTTTAAGGACAACGCGGTCGTGCAAAGGCCGGAATTTCATTGAAATCCTCAAATCTTTCATTTTTTTGGGGCTGTACGGATTTCGGCGCGTTGAGAAACGGGCCTAACCGTCAGGAATATATCTCTTAGCACTCTGACCGCTCGAGTGCTAGCGTTGTCTTGGTGCCGGTCTGATTTGTCCCTCAGGCGTGAACGGCCCGAACAACTGGACATCAGAACGCTTGTTTCGGGCTGATTGGTCGGCCCGATTGGTCGGGCAAGAGCGCGCGGTCAACGCCGAGGAGGCCGAGACATGACACTCGACGCGTTGGGTTGGTGCGAGCGACATCGAGCGGAATTCACGGCCCATGCCGCCCACGGCCTGGTGCCGGCTCGGGTCGTCGCCGAGCATCGCAGCCACTATCGCGTCGCCACCGGTTCGATTGAGCTGACGGCAGGGACGACAGGCTCCCTTCGCAACTCGGCTGTTCAACGCTCCGATCTTCCCGGCGTGGGCGACTTCGTCGGCGTGCGCCTGGCCGCGGGCGACAGCGCCAGCACGATCGAGGTCGTCCTGCCGCGCACCACCGCCTTAGTTCGCAGGGCGTCGGGTGAACGTCAGCCACAGCTCTTGGCCGCGAACGTTGATGTCGTCTTTATCGTGACGGCCGCGGATGGGGACCTCAATCTGCCGCGCATCGAGCGCTACCTCGCCTTAGTGCGCGAGAGCGGAGCCGCTCCGGTCATCGTGCTCAACAAGGCAGACCTCGCCGACGATGCCGGTGAGACGACACGTCAGATCGTTGCGATCGCTCCCGGCGTGACCGTGCACGCCATCAGCGCGCGCGATCGCGAAGGCATTCAGGCGCTCGAGAAATATTTCGCGGGCAATCAGACCGTGGGTTTCATCGGCTCATCCGGCGTGGGCAAGTCCACTCTGACGAACGAGCTTCTGGGACGCGCAGCGCAAGCAACGCAGGAAGTCCGAGCCCACGACAGCCGTGGGCGGCATACGACCACGCATCGCCAACTGTTCCTGCGCCCACAAGGCGGCGCCATCATCGACACGCCAGGAATGCGGGGGCTGGAGCTATGGAATGCCGCCAAAAATTCCGGAAACGATTTTGACGATATCGAAGGCCTGGCCACCGGGTGCAAGTTTCGCAATTGTCGGCATGACAGCGAGCCAGGGTGCGCGGTGCGCGCCGCCGTCAGCCGCGGCGACCTCGAAGCTAAGCGTCTAGCGAGCTATGCCAAATTCTCGAGCCCACTGCGGGCGAGCTCACGCTAAGCCTTAGCTACGACGCATCAAGGTGCGGGCTCAGCGTGTTCGTCCTGCGCAAATGTCCATGCAATCACGGGCCTAAGCCTAGGCCCCGGGTTCGGAGCAAAGGCTCGCAGCTTATCCGTCACAAACTTGGCGAGCCGCTCTTCGAGCTCACTTTGTTGACTGGCGGGGCCGTCTCGATGGCCGTCAACGAATGTGCGCGGGATGCGCAAGTTGATCGCATCCATGGCGCTGTCGATGCGGATGCGATGTAGCTCGGCCCCTAGTGCGTCGGGCTCCGTGCCTTCCAGAAATCGAAGGTTGGCGCCTTTGGGAAAGAGCGGCTCCAGAAGCGCGAGGAATTTGCGTTGCGTATCAGTGATCATGTCAACCTTCCTTCTGTGGACAGCTCTGTGTCTGTCGCGGTTGGCACGCAAACGGTGCCAGCCACGCAGAACTGTCCGGTAAGCCTGTCTAAGCGTTCTTGCGCAGTTGATGCGACCGGCCGAGCGCCCCGGCGACGGGCAGAGCAGATCGCCTAATTGCGCTTGATGAAGACGAAGGCCTTAGCCTTGTCATCCTTCGCAACTGTGCAGTTCACGTCCTTGGCAAACGCGCACAAGTCCCCCAACGCCCTTGGGTGGATGTCGTTTCCGATCATCCCGGGTGGGAAAACGTCGCCGATTTGGTCAAACCTGAGCGTATAGCTCGCGCGCGGTGAGAGCGCGATGATCGAGTGGCGAATGACCGTGCGATAGGGCTGCTGATCGTTCACTTTGGGGTGCCTCTCGGGGCAAAGAGCAGCTTGCCCACATTAGGCCGGGCTCCGCAAGAGCGCCGACGGCGGGCTCATACCCGGCTTCCCTATGGGTGGCCTTTTTAATTTGCCATGGAGAACGAGAATCGGCGCACGGTCCGCTCTGTCTCCCGATTCTGGCGATACGGCCCAACCCTCTGGCCGTCCTAAAATCGATGAGCCCCGGTCATCAACCGGGGCTCATTGCTGTCCCGGTGAGTGAGTCCACCGCCAGCTCAATTCCGAGCCTCTGTTGTTCGTCGGCTCCCAGTCGAGACCGGATACTAATCGAGCGTCGGCTGATTCAGCTTTGGGCCAAAAGCGGACGATTTCCCAGACGCATGCTTGCATGCTAAAGCGCGCTCCCGCAGACGCGGCCGGGCTTCCTCAATCCCGCCCGCCGGGGAGCACGAGCCACGTATGCCGGCACGGCCGACAACTCTCTCGATCCTTATCATCGATGAGAACCGCCTTCGGGTCTCCGTCATCGAGGCCGGCTTGCGCGAGGCCGGCCACGACAATCTCACCATCGTCCATGACGTGACCGGCATCGCGCGCCGCATCGCCGAGATTGAGCCCGACGTCATCATCATCTCTCTCGAGAACCCCAACCGTGACATGCTGGAAAACATGTTCCAGCTTTCGCGCGCGGTGAAGCGGCCGATCGCCATGTTCGTCGACCGCTCCGATCAGGCGGAGATTGAAGCGGCCGTCGAAGCCGGCGTTTCCGCCTACGTCGTCGACGGCTTGAAGCGCGAGCGCGTGAAGCCGATCCTGGACATGGCCATCAGCCGCTTCAACGCCTTCTCCCGCATGACGCGCGAGCTTGAGGAGGCGCGCTCGGAGCTGGAGAACCGCAAGCTCATCGACCGCGCCAAAGGAATTCTGATGTCGACGCGCGGGCTCGGTGAAGCGGACGCTTACGCACTCCTGCGCAAGACGGCGATGAACCAGAACCGAAAGATCTCCGAGATCGCCGAGAGCCTGATCACTGCGGCCGGTCTTCTCGCGCCGCCGGAGGATAGATGAGCATGAGCGGCAGCCACCAGATCGTTGCGGGCTTCATGCCGCTGCTCGACAGCGCCATTCTCGTCGCGGCGAAGGAGAGGGGCTTTGCCGAGGCCGAGGGTATTGACCTTTCCCTGGCCCGCGAAACCTCGTGGGCCAACATTCGCGATCGCATGGCGGTCGGCCATTTCCAGGTCGCGCACGTCCTGGCCCCGATGCCGATTGCGTCCAATCTCGGCCTGACACCGCTTGCGGTCCCCACCATCGCGCCCATGGCCCTCGGCCTCGGCGGCAACGCGATCACCGTGTCGGGCGCTGTGTGGGCGGTCATGCGTGACCGCGGCGCGACGCCCGACTTCAATCCTGCCACGACCGGGGCCGCGCTCAAGCAGGTCGTCGCGGATCGTGCCGCGCGTTCCGAGCCGGTCTTGCGCTTCGCCGTCGTTCACCCCTACTCGGGCCATAACTACGAGCTGCGCTACTGGCTCGCCGCGTGCGGCATCGATCCGACGCGCGAGGTCGAGATCGTCATCGTGCCCCCGCCGCTCATGGCCGACGCATTGGCGAGCCGCGCGATCGACGGCTACTGCGTCGGCGAGCCGTGGAGCACGGCGGCGGCTCTGCAGGGACACGGCCGCATCGTCACCGTCAAAGCCGCGATCTGGCGCTCGAGCCCGGAGAAAGTATTGAGCGCCGGGGCAAAATGGGCGCAAGCCAATCCCGACGCGCTGGCCGCGCTGCTGCGTGCGCTGTGCCGATCGGCGCAATGGTGCGCGAGCCCGGCCAATCGCGCAGAGCTCGCGCAGATCCTCGCGCATAAGACCTATCTCGGCCGCCCGGCGGAATGGATGCTGCGCGGTCTGACCGGTGATCTCGATGCGGGTGGCGGCGACATTCGCCACGCGGAGGACTTCTTCGTGCCCTTCGCGAAGGCGGCAACCTTTCCGTGGAAGAGCCACGCGCTGTGGTTCTATTCGCAGATGGTTCGCTGGGGGCAGGTGCCGCACACGGTCGAGAATGCGAGCATCGCGCGCGAAACCTACCGACCCGACCTATACCGCGCGGCGTTAAAGCCGCTCGGCGTCGCGCTCCCCGTGGCCAACGCCAAGGTCGAAGGCGCTCTGCGCTCCGCCACCCCGGTCGGCTCGGCAGGTGCGAGCCTCACCCTCGGCCCGGACGGATTTTTCGATGGCGGCCTGTTCGATCCTGACCAGCTCGACGGCTACATCGCCAGCCAGAAGCGCTAGGGCGCGGCCTAATGTGCAGTGCACAAATTTTCGTCGATTGGCGCGCGGATTGATGAATCTTTGGTCTTGCCCACCCCTCTGGCGATTCCGATATGAAATCATAAATAATTGATATAACTATACAATTTCTGAACACGCGAGCTGGCACGTTTTCTGCTCTTAAGGAACCCGAGTGCGCCCAACGACGGGCGTGCGTTGGCAAAGCTGCCGTTCAAGCCCCCCGCCTCGCGCGTGGGACTTGGCCGGCAGCTTTTTTGTTTGGGCATCGCGAGGAGACCCGATTGATGCGCGACGACGGAACTTCAGACCTCACGACATCCGGAGACCAGAGCCGCGCCCTCTGGATGTCCACGCTCGCCTTCACGGTGTGCTTTGCCGTGTGGACGATTTTTTCGATCATCGGCATCCGCATCAAGAGCGAGTTGGGGCTGAGCGAAACGGAGTTCGGCCTGCTCGTCGGCACGCCGATCCTCACCGGCTCGCTGGTGCGCATCGCCTTGGGCATCTGGACCGACCGCTACGGCGGCCGACTCGTGTTCACGCTGACCATGCTGGCGACGAGTGTCGCCACGGTGCTGCTGGCGTTTGCGCACACCTACCCGGAGATTTTGCTCGCGGCGCTCGGCGTCGGGCTCGTCGGTGGCTCCTTCGCGGTCGGCGTCGCTTACGTGTCGCGCTTCTTTCCTACCGAGCGGCAGGGCACTGCGCTCGGCATCTTCGGCGTCGGTAACGTCGGAGCCGCGGTCACAAAATTCATCGCGCCGTTCGTGCTCATCGCGTGGGGATGGCAGGCGGTGGCGCTCGTCTGGGCGGCCGTTCTGGCGGTCATGGCGGTGGTGTTCTGGGTGACGACCGTCGACGATCCTGTGCTTACCGAGCGTCGTCGCACCGGTGCAGCGCCGAAGGCGTTCATGCTCGAGCTGAGTGCCCTGCGCAATGTCCAGGTGTGGCGGTTTTCGTTCTACTATTTCTTCGTGTTCGGCGGCTTCGTCGCGCTCGCCCTGTGGCTGCCGCGCTATCTCATCGGCGTCTATGGCCTCGACATCGCCACCGCCGGCATGATCGGCGCAGCCTACTCCGTTCCGGCCAGCATTTTCCGCGCTTACGGGGGCGTGCTCTCCGACCGCGTCGGCGCGCGCGCGGTGATGTACTGGAGCCTGCTGGTCTCCGCGGCGGCGACGCTCGTCCTGGCCATGCCGCCGACCAACTACGTGATGCGCGGCATCAAGGGCGAGATCGCCTTTCACTTCGAGATCGGCCTGCCGGGGTTCATCGCCGTGGCCTTCGTGCTCGGTTTTTTCATGAGCCTCGGCAAGGCCGCCGTCTTCAAGCACATCGCCACCTACTATCCGCGCAATGTCGGCGCTGTGGGTGGCCTCGTCGGCATGATCGGCGGGCTCGGCGGGTTCTTACTGCCGATCGCTTTCGGAGCGCTCAACGATCTCACCGGGCTGTGGTCGAGCTGCTTCATGCTGCTGTTCGTCCTCGTCGTCGGGCTGCTCGTGTGGATGGATGTTTCGATCCGGCGCATGGAACGCCGCGATCCCTCCGCGTCCGCGGCCGTTCCCAGCCAAGCCCTCTATGCCGCCGAGTAAAGGAAGCAACCAAGCATGACCGAAAAACTCGTCATCATTGGCAACGGCATGGCACCCGGACGCATGCTCGAGCATCTGTTCGAGAAGGCGCCCGGCCGCTACGAAGTCACGATCTTCAACGCCGAGCCGCGCGTCAACTACGACCGCATCATGCTGTCCCCGGTGCTCTCCGGCGCGAAGGACTTCGAGCAGATCGTCATCCACGGCGACGGCTGGTACATCAAGAACGGCATCACGCTCTACAAGGGTCACAAGGTCACCGAGATAGACCGCGCCGCGAAGACTGTGACGTCGGATCGCGGTGAGACGGCGCCATACGACAAGCTTGTTATCGCTACCGGCTCGGAGCCGCTGATCCTGCCGGTGCCGGGCAACAACCTTCCCGGCGTTCTCACCTACCGCGACCTCGACGACGTCAATGCCATGCTCATAGCCGCCCAATCGCGCGCGAAGGCGGTGGTGATCGGCGGTGGCCTGCTCGGCCTCGAGGCCGCGGCCGGGCTCAATGCGCGCGACATGGACGTGACCGTCCTGCACCTGATGCCGACGCTGATGGAGCGTCAGCTCGACCCAGCCGCCGGCTGCATGCTGCAACGAGAGCTGGAAACGCGCGGTCTCAAGATCATCACCAAGGCGCAGACCAAGGCGATCCTCGGCGAGCGCAAGGTCGAAGGCGTCGAGCTGGCCGACGGCCGGGTAATACCTGCAAACTTGATCGTCATGGCGGCGGGCATAAGGCCCAACGCCTCGCTCGCCAAGCAAGCGGGGATCGAGGTCAATCGCGGAATTCTCGTCGATGCGGGTATGCGCACTTCCGATCCCGACGTGTTGGCCATCGGCGAATGTGCGGAGGTCGGCGGTCATGTCTATGGTCTCGTCGCGCCACTCTACGAGATGGCGCGGGTGGCCGCCGCGCACCTCACGGGCGAGACCTCGGCGGCCTTCGTGCACAACGACACCCCGACCAAGCTGAAGGTGACGGGGATCGAGCTTTTCTCGCTCGGCGATTTCGCCGACGGTGACGACCGACAGGAGATCGTGCTGCGCGACGCTTCCGCCGGCATCTACAAGCGGCTCGTGCTCAAGGACAACCGCATCATCGGCACGGTGCTCTACGGCGAGACGGCCGACGGCGGATTCTTCAATGACCTGAAGAAGCGCCAGGTCGACATCACCGAGATGCGCGACACGCTCATTTTCGGCCAGGCCTACCAAGGGGGCGCGCCGCTGGACCCTACGGTGGCCGTTGCAGCATTGCCCGATGACGCAGAGATCTGCGGCTGCAACGGCGTATGTAAGGGCAAGATAACGGGTTTCATTAAAGAGAAGGGACTGAACACGCTCGACGACGTGCGCGCCTACACCAAGGCGTCCGCCTCGTGCGGCTCGTGCACGGGGCTCGTCGAGCAGCTCATGACGTTGACGCTCGGCGACGCCTACAACCCGGCCGCGGTTCAGCCAATGTGCGGATGCACGTCCCTCGGCCACGACGACGTGCGCCGCTTGATCAAGATGAAGGGCCTGAAGACCATCCACGCCGCGATGCAGGAGCTGGAGTGGAAGACCTCGTGCGGCTGCGCGAAGTGTCGCCCGGCGCTCAACTACTACCTCGTCTGCGATTGGCCCGGCCAATATGCCGACGACTATCAATCGCGCTTCATCAACGAGCGCGCGCACGCCAACATCCAGAAGGACGGCACCTACTCCGTTGTACCGCGCATGTGGGGCGGCGTGACGAGTGCGAAAGAGCTGCGCGCCATCGCCGATGTGGTCGACAAGTTCGCCATCCCGACGGTCAAGGTGACGGGCGGTCAGCGCATCGACATGCTCGGCATCAAAAAGGAGGACCTGCCCGCGGTGTGGGCCGATCTCGGCAAGGCTGGCTTCGTCTCCGGCCACGCCTACGCCAAGGGCTTGCGCACGGTGAAGACCTGTGTCGGCACCGACTGGTGCCGCTTTGGCACCCAGGATTCGACCGGACTTGGCATTCGCATCGAGAAATTCATGTGGGGCTCGTGGACCCCGGCCAAGGTGAAGATGGCCGTGTCGGGATGTCCGCGCAACTGCGCCGAGGCGACGTGCAAGGACGTCGGCGTTGTCTGCGTCGATTCAGGCTTCGAGATCCATTTCGCCGGCGCCGCCGGTCTCGACATCAAAGGCACCGAGTTGCTCGGCCTCGTGAAAACCGAGGACGAGGCGCTCGAGGTGATCGTCGCGCTCGTGCAGATGTATCGCGAGCAGGCACGCTACCTCGAGCGCATTTATAAATGGACCAAGCGCGTCGGCGTCCCTGAAATCCGCCGCCAGGTCCTCGACGACCGCGTGCGGCGCAAGGCCTTCTTCGACCGCTTCGTCTTCTCGCAGAAATTCGCTCAGGTCGATCCCTGGTCGGAGCGCGCATCCGGCCTGCACAAGCACGAGTTCCGCCCCTTGGCCGCAGTCGGCATGGCGCAGGCGGCGGAGTGATGGGGATGAACTGGATTGTCATCGGCAGGCTCAGCGATATCCCGCAGCGCGGCGCAAGATGCCTCGATACACCGGACGGCAAATTCGCTGTGTTTCGCACCGCGGACGATCGCGTCTTCGCCATCGACGACCATTGTCCGCACAAGGGAGGCCCCCTCAGCCAGGGCATCGTGCACGGAGCTTCGGTGACGTGCCCGCTGCACAACTGGGTGATCTCGCTGGAAACCGGCAAGGCGCAAGGCGCCGATGAGGGATGTGTGCGCACGATCCCGATCCGATGCGAAGGTGAGACGCTTCTGATCGCGCTTACCTCGCTTACCGGCCGGGCGGCGTGATCCATGGACATGGCGGCGCCCCGCACAATCAAGACCACCTGCCCCTATTGCGGCGTCGGATGCGGCGTGCTGGTGGATGTGAATGCCGACGGCGTCACCGTCCGCGGCGATCCCGACCACCCGGCGAACTTCGGCCGGCTCTGCTCCAAGGGCGCGGCTCTGGCGGAGACGATCGGCCTGGAAGACCGGCTGCTGTTCCCCGAAGTGGACGGCGTGAGATCGAGTTGGGACGCTGCGCTCGAACTCGTAGCCTCGAAGTTCTCCGCGACGATCCGCGCGCATGGACCGGACTCGGTCGCATTCTACGTCTCGGGCCAGCTTCTGACCGAGGACTACTACGTCGCCAACAAGCTGATGAAAGGCTTCATCGGCTCGGCCAACATCGACACCAACTCGCGCCTATGCATGGCCTCCTCCGTCGCCGGGCACAAGCGCGCCTTCGGCTCCGACACGGTGCCGGGCTGCTATGAGGATTTGGAGCTCGCCGACCTCGTCGTGCTCGTCGGCTCCAACCTCTCCTGGTGCCACCCCGTCCTCTACCAGCGCATCGCGGCCGCCAAGGAGACGCGACCGAAGATGAAGGTCGTGCTGATTGATCCCCGCCGCACGACGACGGCCGACATCGCCGATCTCCATCTTCCCATCAAGCCTGACGGCGATGTCGCCCTCTTCCTCGGTCTGCTCCGGCATCTCGTGCGCAGCCGCGCGATCAAGCGACGTTACCTCAAGGCGCACACGACGGGCTTCAAGAAGGCGTTGCGCGCCGCCGAGTTGCTCGACATGTACGATCTCGTCCGCCAAACGGGCATCGCCGCGGCGACGCTGGAGGCGTTCTTCGCCCTGTTTGCTGCGACTGAGAAGGTGGTCACCGTCTACAGCCAGGGCGTCAATCAATCGGCGTCGGGCACCGACAAGGTCAACGCCATCATCAATTGCCACCTGGCCACCGGCCGCATCGGCCGGCCTGGCATGGGCCCCCTCTCGGTGACGGGCCAGCCCAACGCCATGGGCGGGCGCGAGGTCGGCGGGATGGCCAACACGCTCGCCGCGCACATGGACATCGAGGATGCGGCGCATCGCAACCGCGTGCAGCGCTTCTGGCGCTCGCCGACGATCGCTTCGGGAGCCGGTCTCAAGGCTGTCGACATGTTCCGCGGCGTCGCCGACGGCCGCCTCAAGGCGCTCTGGATCATGGCGACCAACCCGGTGGCGTCCATGCCCGAAGCCGGCAACGTCGAAGCTGCGATCGCTGCCTGCCCGTTTGTCGTCGTCTCTGATGTGACCGGAGCGACCGACACTGCGCGGCTGGCGCAAGTGCGGTTGCCCGCGGCCGCGTGGGGCGAGAAGGACGGCACCGTCACCAACTCGGAGCGGCGCGTCTCTCGCCAGAGAAGTTTCCTGCCGCTGCCCGGGCAGGCGCGCCCCGATTGGTGGATCGTGTGCGATGTCGCAAAGCGCATGGGTTTCGGTGAGGCCTTCGACTACGCGTCGCCGGCCGCGATCTTCGCTGAGCACGCCACTCTGTCGCAGTTCGAGAATGAGGGCACGCGCGACTTCGACATCGGCGCGATGGTGCCTGTCGATGAGGTGCAATTCGAGGAAATGCCGCCGTTTCAGTGGCCGCGTCCGTCCGGGGGCGGCGAGGGCACCCGCATGTTCGCCGAGGGACGGTTCTTCACGCCGGATGGCAAGGCCCGCTTTGTTGCGGTCCGCGCCAACGCCATTGCGCCGGCGGCGATGGCATTCCCCCTCACCCTCAACACGGGTCGGGTGCGCGACCACTGGCACACGATGACGCGCACCGGCAAAAGCGAGCGTCTGTCGCAGCATTACGCCGAGCCCTTCGTCGAGATAAACCCGCACGACGCGGCGCTCCATCACATCGGCGAAGCCGATCTCGTCCGCATCTCGACGGGGCTCGGCGCCGTTCTCGTGCGCGCCCTTGTTTCGCCGCGCCAGCAGGTCGGATCGATCTTCGTGCCCATGCACTGGAACGATCAGTTCGCGTCGCGTGCTCGAGTGGATGTTCTGGTGCCGGCCGTCACGGATGCGATCTCGGGGCAGCCGGCATCGAAGAACACCGCCGCGCGGATCGAGCGGTTCGTCGCCGCGGCCTACGGGTTCGCCGTGCTCCAGTACAAGCCCCGGCAGATCGATGCCGAATACTGGGCGATTGCCAAGTGCAGGGGCGGCTGGCGCGTGGAGCTAGGATTCGCGTCGAAGGACAGGGATTGGCCAGGGTTCGTCGCCGACCTGGTCGGAGGTGAGGCCTCGCAATTGGTCGCCTATCATGACGTTAAAACTGGCCACCATCGCTTTGCCTCTTACGAGGACAACCGTCTCGCCGGCGCAGTCTTCCTGGCGCCGGAACCGGTCGCAGTGTCGCGCGACTGGGCGATCGCGCAGTTGTCCGTGAAGCACTCGGCTCGCAAGCGCTCCTCCGTCATCGCCGGGCGCCCCGGCAAGGGAACGGTCGATCGCGGCGCGATCGTGTGCTCCTGCTTCGGCATCGGCGCGAGCGAGATAGCCGCCGCGGCGGCGCGTGGATGTACGACGGTCGCGGCAGTCGGCAAAGCCCTGCATGCCGGCACCAACTGCGGCTCTTGCCGCGCCGAAATTCGCACGATCATCGACGCCAATCGCGCCCCGGAGCCGGCACTCGCGACTCGCCGTGCGGCTGTCGCATCAGCTTAAGAGGAACTTGCCCATGCACGCACTGTCGGAGCTGTTGAGCGAGGGGGAGCCGCTCGCGCCGAAATCCCCGGGCGCTTTGGCGGCTCTCGCGAGGCGGCTATTGCGTGCCGCCACCGACCTGGCAACCCGCTTGAGAGGCAATGTTTGGCTGGCGACGCAAACACGTGATCGCGCCGTCGCGCTCGGTCCGCTCCAGCGCCCCGCACGTGGCTGCGTCATGCTCGTCGGCGCGGGTCCCGGCGATCCAGAGCTTTTGACGCTAAAAGCGCTGCAAGCGGTGCGGGGTGCCGACGTCATTCTGTACGACCAACTCGTCTCCGACGAGATCCTGGCGCTGGCGCCGGCCCGCGCCGAGCGCATCGCTGTGGGCAAGAAGGGCTACGGAAAGGCCTGCAAGCAGGGCGAGATCAACGAGCTGATGGTGGCGTTCGGCGCCGCCGGCCGGCGCGTCGTCAGGCTCAAAGCGGGCGATCCGCTGATGTTCGGCCGGCTGGAGGAGGAGATGGCGGCGCTCGACGCGGCAGGCATCCGGTTCGATGTAGTGCCCGGCATCTCGGCCGCGCAGGGAGCTGCGGTACGGCTGAAGATATCGCTGACGCGCCGCCGCGGCGCGCGACGCTTCCAAGCCATCACCGGCCACGCGGCCGACGGGCACTTGCCAGGTGACTTCGACTGGGCCGGCTTGGCCGATCCCAAGGCGACAACGGCCGTCTACATGCCCAAGGCGACCATCGACGATCTCTGCGCTGAGCTGCTGCAGCAGGGGCTCTCGCCGGATCATCCAGCCGCAGCAGTATTCAATGTCACGCGCGCGGACGAGGTCGTTCTGGCCGCCACGATCGCGACGCTGCCGAAGCGCATCGCGGAAGCGTCGAGCGACGCGCCCTGCATCGTCCTGATCGGCGATGCGGTCGCTAGGCGCGCGCCCGCAAGTCGTGCCCAGCAGGAGCTCGTCCGCGCCGGTTTGAAGCCTGGCGCCATGGTTTGTTTGTAGCGTTTGTTGCGTGGGGGTGATGGGAAGTCATTGCGCAAAAGGTTCAAAGCGTTCGGACTAGCCGCCATGATGGCGGCATCGATTGCAATCGGCGCCACGCGCGCGGCCGATGCCGCCGATCTCGGCGGGGACTGCTGCGCCGATCTGGAGGAGCGCATCGCCGAGCTCGAGGCGACTGCGGTGCGCAAAGGAAACCGCAAGGTATCGCTCACCATCACCGGCTACGTGACCAAGCAGATCATGTTCTGGGACGATGGGGTCGAGCGCAATGCCTACATATCCGACATCGGCCCGACGCAGGCGACGAACTTCCGTCTGACTGGCGCGGCCGCTATCGCGCCCGGTTAGAAGGCGGGCTACCTCATTCGCATCCAGGACCTCACCGACAACTCCATGGGCCTGAGCCAGAGCACGTCGGTGGTCAATCAGGGCCTCAATGTGCAGATGTCATACTGGTACGTGGCGAGCAAGGAGCTCGGCAAGCTCAGCGTCGGCAAGAACGCGCTCGCCGCCAAGAGTGCTGCCATGTTCACCGATCTCTCCGGCACGCAGGTGATCGCCAATTACGTGCTGTTCGACGGCGGCAGCTTCTTTTTGCGCAACGGCGGCGCGCTGCTGCCGCTGCGCTGGGGCGACTTCGGCTATTGCTATTCGCAACAGCGGCCGTGGGGCGGCGACTGCGACGGCATCGTCATGGACGGCGTGCGCTACGACAGCTCGACCTTCGCCGGCTTCTCCGTGTCGGCGAGCTGGGGCGTTGACGACGATTGGGAGGTCGCTGGCCGCTATGCGGGCGAGGCTGCCGGGTTCAAGCTCGCTTTCGGTGTGGGCTACTCGGTGAATACCGATGAGCAGACCCAACCGCCGCCGGTGTCGAGAAGTAAGGATTCAGCCTTCTTCCAAGCTGGCGGCTATGCCGAGCATCTCGCCACCGGTCTCTTCATTCATGCTGCGTATGGCGAAGAGCACAACGACGGCAAGCGGACGCTCGCCGGCTTCACGGAGCCTAATTCGCATCAATGGTACGTAAAAGGCGGCGTGCGGCGGAAATGGCTCCCGCTCGGGCACACGATCCTGTTCGGCGAGTACGGCCGCTATATCGATCAGCTCTCGCCGGCCGCACTCGCGGCCGGCGCCACGGGGAGCGAGTTGGACCGCTTCGGCCTCGGCGTCGTGCAGGAGATCGACGCTGCCTCGATGTCGGTGTAGATCAAGTATCGGGAGCAGGCAGCGGATGTATCAGGTGTGGCTCTGGACCTCGACGAATTCCGCTACGTCTCGACTGGCGCGCTGATCAACTTCTAGGCGCCGAAGTCGGCGGAGCGCCTCCCCAGCGCCCCAATTGTTTGCGCAACCGACGTCGAACAAAAGACGGCCCGGACGGCGGTTGGGCAACCTTCGTCCGGGCCGGGTGGCTCGTCGTGGTCAGCGGACGAGCCTGCCTAAAATAGCGGCAGACGGGCGGGATTGAGAAGGACGGTCGAGATCCGGAGCTGACTAAAACTGTGGCAATTGCATAAGAGCAACACTTAGATTGCGGCGGCTCCACCCGAGAGGCCCGATGACTTTTGCGACCGCGCTGACACGACGGCTGGGGATCGATTTTCCGATCGTCTCGGCGCCGATGGCGTTTGCCGCCGGCGGCAAATTGGCCTCCGCGGTATCCGCGGCCGGCGGCCTGGGGCTCATTGGCGGTGGCTACGGCGACGCGGATTGGTTGGCGGAGCAGTTTCGCGCCGCCGGCAACTTTCGCGTCGGCTGCGGCTTCATCACATGGTCGCTGCGCGAAAAGCCCCGCCTGCTCGATCAGGTGTTGGCGCACCGTCCGCGCGCGATATTCCTTTCATTCGGCGATCCGAAGCCGTTCGTCGATCCCATAAAACGAGCCGGCAGCCTTGTGATGTGCCAGGTGCAGACGCGGCGCGACGCCGAGCACGCGATCGGCTGCGGGGCGGATGTGATCGTCGCTCAGGGCTCGGAAGCCGGCGGACATGGCGAGCGACGATCTACATTCACCCTCGTTCCCGAAGTTGCCGATCTGATCGCCGCCAGATCGCCGGACACGCTGCTCTGCGCAGCGGGTGGCATCGCTGACGGGCGCGGGCTCGCCGCCGCGCTGATGCTCGGCGCCGATGGCGTCGTCGTGGGATCACGCTTTTGGGCGGCGCAGGAGGCCGAGGTCAGCCCGCGAATGCACGCAGCCGCCCTTGCAGCTTGCGGCGACGATACCATCCGCTCGAGCGTCATGGACCTCGCGCGTAAGCTCGATTGGCCGCAGCGCTATACCGCGCGCGTCCTGAGGAACGCTTTCACCGAGCGCTGGCATGGTCGCGAAGAAGAGTTGCTTGCCGTTGCCGACGCGGAGGCGGTCAAGTACCGGCAAGCCTGGCTCGACAGCGATCCCGACAACAGCAACACGTTCATTGGCGAAGCTGTAGGCCTCATCGACGCCATAGAGCCGGCCGCCGAGATTCTTGAGCGCATGGTGCGGGAAGCCGCGCAGCTCCTCTCCAGTGGCAGCCGCCTGCCGCGCAAAGGCACATAACGCAGCGGCCACGCCGGGAATCTTTTCGACGACGTCGCATCCGCCGCCAAGTGCCCAGAGCGGATTGGTCGGAGCGGGGAGATTCGAACTCCCGACCCCTTGCTCCCGAAGCAAGTGCGCTACGCTCCGTCCAGTCTCGCGCAGTTGGGAGATACGGGCCAAACACGCCGAAAAGCGGATGATCAGGCTAGAGTGCTCCCAATCTGCGCCTTCAACATCGCTAGTACCAAATCCAAAGTTAGTCCGGCGAATCCTGCAACCCGCCTGCAACCGCATCCTATCGACGAGAGATCCCGTCTGGCCATGGTTCAGGATCGGATGCTGGATAGGTTCGGAGTAATGTCCGCAATGGGTCACTAGCGGAAGTGATCGTGCCATGCGGACTGCGTCAGCCATTCACCCCGAAGCGGACGCTCCCCTTCTTACGGCTGAATCGCTACAAGCTGAACTAACGTCTGCTTCAGGAGGCTCCCGTCAGCTTCGACGGAGGCGCCTTCACGACATTAAGTGCAGCGTTTGCGGCTTGCGACCCGGGCTCCGCGATGTACTCATCATGGTGATGATGGGCATTTTCCAGCGAACGGCAGGAACTGACGTCCGATATGCTCAGCCCGAGCTGACGCGCGAAAATCCGGCTCGGCGATCGAAGTGGGAAGAGGTCGGCATCACAATTCTCTTCGCCCGACAAACTATCGCCTAAGGTTCATGCGCGGATGGAGCTGGGGTAGTGCCTGACACAGCATCAACGCGTTTGCGCCGGAGGTAGACCAGTGTTCAACTCAGATCCCAAGAACGACGCGAGCCTTCCTAAGCCAGCCCCAGCACGCGTAAGCACCGCCACTCCCGCATCTCGTCCCTCTCCTTTTGAACCCGCGGCAGACGCCGCAAGCGGTACCTCAGTTATCGGGACCGATCTCACCATCCTTGGTGATCGGATCACCATCATCTCCAAGAACAAGCTCCAGGTCGACGGCGACGTGCGCGGTAACGTCCATGGCAAACACGTTGTGATCACGGAGGAAGGATCGGTCATCGGCATGGTGTCTGCCGAAACGATTGAAGTGCGGGGCGGCGTTCGCGGTTCCATACGCGCGATAAGCGTCAAACTACAGTCGTCGGCGCAAGTCGAAGGCGACATCACGCATCAAAAACTTGCCATCGCCGAAGGCGCTGAATTCGATGGCAGCGTCCACCTGTCGAAGAACAAGGACGAGCTGATGCCCGTTCTCGATCCAGAGGCGATCGAGCGTAAGTTAAGCTAAGGACAGCGCCTGACGGGGCCGCGATCGGGACGAGTCGTCGTTTCATCCCGACTTGTAGACAAAGGCATCACGCGTCGTAGGGGGTTTGCATGGTCAATAAAGCTGCCCTCACCGCTGCGTCTCAAAAGGACGACAACGAAGCAACGACCCCTCGTGCGGCGACCTTGCCTCACGTTTCTGCGGAAACGCCGAGCCGTATGTCCGTGCTCGGGGCCGATCTAACCCTCCTTGGCGACAAGATCACCATCATCTCGCAGAGCAAACTACAGGTCGACGCTAAAATCAGGGGCGACATTCATGCCAGGGAGGTGGTGATCAACGCGGAGGGCTCCGTGAGCGGAGAGGTTTGGGCGGAGAGAATTGACGTGCGAGGCGAGGTTCGTGGCACCATCATAGCGGTCACTGTTGCGCTCCACGAGTCCGCCAGGGTCGCCGGCCACATCTTGCATCAGAAACTGTCGGTTTCCGAAGGCGCTGAGTTCGTGGGCCGCGTGCACCTCATCAGGGATCCGAGTGAATTAATGCCAATTCTGGATGCCGAAGTGCTGTCACGTGGAAGGAAGAGCCGGGACGAGACGCTAGCGCAACCCTCGGACGGCGTAACGCTTATGCGCATTCGAGGTGAGATCAAAGCCGCCTAGAGGTAGATATAGTGCGAGGGAGGAACAGTCATGGTCTTCAAGAGGCATGATCCCCAGTCAGGCGTAACCCCTGAGCTGAAGCCCGAGCAGCGTTGGACGTCCACGGCGAATAGACCTGGTCCTGAAGGAGCCTCGATAATCGGCAGCGATCTCGCCATCGAGGGGCCGAGCATAACCATGCGCTGCAAAGGCTCTCTGCGCATCGATGGAACGATCGAAGCAAACCTTCATTGTGCGGAGTTGGTGATCGGCGAGCAAGCAGTGATCGTAGGCTCAATCGCCGCAAACAAGGTGGCCGTATCTGGGCGCGTCAGTGGAGCCATCTTCGGCGAGAACGTGGTCTTACATTCGAAGGCTCATGTCGAAGGCGACATTAGCAGCTGTTCCCTAGCCATCGAGCAGGGCGCCACTTTCGATGGTCGCGCGCGCAAGGTCACTGATCCCCGCGAGGTGTCCCCGCAGCTAGAGCCAACGGCCGCAGCTGAGACCGTAGTCCCCTTTCGCTCTTGAAGGCTGTTCTGTTCGCTTGCCCGATAGCACGTTGAAACTCGCCTAAAGGCAGCTCAAGTCCTTGGTAGCTCAGCGCCGGATGGGTTATGGTCCAGTGAGCTGACCATCTATCGAGATCGTGGTTGCGTCTGCGATGGGCCAGAAGCAGTCATTCGGGCGACGCGACGAAAGGGATTTGGCGCTCCAAACGGCCCGCGCAGCAAGGCTTGCTCGGAGACGGGGCGTTTGAGATTGTCGGCAACGATCTCCGCAAGCTCT
>JRHI01001251.1_pt1 | contig 22367 bp, 21 predicted proteins | sample 215371 | NCBI WGS metagenome assembly JRHI01 (sample SAMN02929681, study PRJNA255918) | sediment metagenome | biome: cave system; feature: Ice Cave; material: Sediment; isolation source: sediment from deep within a dark volcanic ice cave with no known source of... ...
AACAGCGCATTGATCCCCGCCGAGATCGACGCGAACAGGTTGGCCTGCGAGGAGCCGACCATCCGCACCGTGGACGTGGAGGTGTTCTGCTCGTGGTCGGCGTAGAGGATGAGCAACAGGTCCAGCGCGTCGGCCACCACCGGGTCGACGTCGAACGGTTCGGTGGGCAGCCCGAAGGTCATCCACAGGAAATTGTGCACCAGGCTCAATGAGTTGTCCGGGTAGAGAAACGGCTGGCCGATCGACTTCTTGTAGGCGTAAGCGGCGATGGTGGGCAACTTGGCCAGCAGCCGCACCGTGGAGATCTCCACCTGGTCGTGGTCGAACGGGTTGAGGCTGTCCTGGTAGAAGGTCGACAGCGCGGATACCGCGCTGGCCAGCACCGGCATCGGATGGGCCTCATGGGGAAAGCCGTCGAAGAACCGCCGGAGATCCTCGTGCACCAAGGTGTGAACACGGATCGCCTCGGTGAAGCTCGTCAGCTGTCCACTGGTCGGCAGGTCCCCGTAGATCAGCAGGTAGCTGGTCTCCAGGAACGTCGAGTGCTCGGCGAGCTGGCCGATCGGGTACCCGCGGTAGCGCAGCACGCCCGCGTCGCCGTCGATGTAGGTGATCGCCGACGTGCACCCGGCGGTGTTTACGAAACCCGGATCCAGGGTGACCATCCGGGTGGCAGTCCGCAGGGTTCCCAGCTCGATCCCGGAGGCGCCCAGGGTGGCCCCCGCAGTCGACATCCGGTGCTCACGGCCCGGATAACTCAGGGCCACAGCGGGATCACCACGACCGTCCTCAGGCACGGTGAGCGTTCTGTTGTAGCCGAGTTTGCGGCGTACTCACGCTGGCGAGCCGTTTCGGACCGCTGAGGGTCGTCAGGTCACTTCTGGCCGCGACTTCGGTCATCTTTGCCCCCGAGATCGTGCGCCATGGTATGAACCGCAGTTTACGGTCGACTACGCGCCGCGTTATCCCAGCGCAAACCTATGTTTCGGACGGGTTACCCCACATGGGCCAGGTAGCTGCAAGCCCAGGGGATACACTCTGATGACCGAGCAATCCGGACTGGTGGGACTTGGCTGATGACGTCCGGGCAGGACAGCCACAACGGCGGACGAGTTCATGATCAGCATGTCGTTCTCGCCTCGGCCGACAGCCGGGGGTTCGTTTCGCTACGCCAGCCGGCGACCCCCCGAAGCGAGCGGTACGCCATCGGGCGGTCGCTGCGCAAGCGGGTGCCCCGATCATCGCTGGGCCGCTGGACCGTGCCCGGCAATCGCGCCGACCCGGTACAACAGATCATCGCGACCCACGAAGGTCGCGTGGACCGGCTGATCCCGGTCCGGGTAGGCCGAATGATCGCCTCCCCCTACGCCTTCCTCCGCGGTGCTGCCGCGATCATGGCCGAGGACTTCGCCCACCTGCCCTGCACCGGGATCACCCCGGTCATCTGCGGTGACGCGCACCTGGGCAACTTCGGCTTCTACGCCTCGCCCGAGCGCGACCTCGTCTTCGATCTCAACGACTTCGACGAGGCACACCCGGGCGCCTGGGAGTGGGATCTGCGCCGGCTGGTGACCAGCGTCTGGGTCGCCGGCCGGCAGAACAGTTCCCCGGAGCACGCCTGCGAGGAGGCCGCCGCGCGCTGCGTCTGCGCCTACCGCGAACACATGGCGTACCTGGCAGAGCAGCCGCTGCTGGCGCGCTCCTATGAACGGCTCGACCTCGACCGGCTGCGGACGACCGCTCACCGCGACACGCTGCGCAAGGAGATCAAGCGGGCAGCGAATCGGGCGCGCCGACGCACCAGCGACCGTGCGCTGCCACGATTCACCCAACAACGCGACGGCACCCGACACATCGTCGAGGAACCCCCACTCATCACCCGCCTGGACCCTGGCCAGGCCGACCGGATCGCTGAGGCACTGGACTCCTACCTGCAGACGCTGCCACCCCACTGGGCGCGCATCCTGGCTGGATACAGCATCATCGACATCGCTCACAAGGTCGTCGGGGTGGGCTCGGTGGGTCTGCGTGCCTACATCGCACTCTGCCAGGGCAGTAGCCCCGACGATGTCGTGTTCCTCCAGCTCAAGCAGGCCCGCCGGTCTGTCGTCGCACGGTTCGTGCACGGCGATTCGGCCTGGCATGCTCACCAGGGCCAGCGAGTGGTGGAATACCAGCAGGCGCTGCAGACCGTCAGCGACCCGCTGCTGGGATGGACCACCGTCGGAGATCACCAGTACTACGTCCGACAATTCCGGGACATGAAGGGCGCCGTCACCGTCGACGGCATCGACGCCTGCGCCCTAGCCAACTTCGCCGGGATCTGCGGTCTGCTGCTGGCCAAGGGCCACGCCCGCACCAGTGGCGCCTCCATGATCGCCGGCTACCTCGGCAGCAGCGATCACATCGACCGGGCCATGTGCCGATTCGCCCGCCGCTACGCCGAGCAAACCGAGCGCGACTACCAGGCCCTGCTGGCCGCCGTCGCCCAAGGCGTCCTCCATGCCGAGGCCGGCCCGTGATGCTGATTTGACGCGTACCCTCAAAGCAGAGGGGTCCGCGCTATGAGCCACATGCTGAACGTCGCCGGGACGTCGCCGGATACTAATGTCGACGCCTTGACAGGTAGCGTCACACCCGACATCGGGCCAGACCCGTTCCCGGTGATCGGCATGGATCACCTACGGTTTGCCGTCGGTAACGCGCGGCAGGCCGCACACTTCTATTCGACGGCGTTCGGCATGACGTGCGTAGCCTACCGCGGTCCAGAGCAGGGCTACCGGGACGCAGCGGAGTACGTGCTGGTCTCCGGCCGGGTCCGGTTAGTGCTGACCGGTCCCGTGCGGGCCGCAACGCCGCTGGCCCAGCGGGTCGCCGCGCATGGTGACGGGGTGACCGACCTCGCCATTGAGGTGCCCGACGTGGACCGGGCCGTCGCGTTCGCCCGCCAGCAGGGCGCGATCGTCCTCGAGGAACCAGCCGGCGCCACCGACGAGCACGGCACGGTGCGCCTGGCCGCGCTGGCGACCTACGGCGACACCCGGCACACCCTGGTTGATCGGTCCGGCTACACCGGCCCATTCCTGCCGGGTTTCGTCGAGCAGCGGCCGCTGGTGGCCCCCGGACACCGGCTGTTCCAGGCCGTGGATCACTGCGTGGGCAACGTCGAGCTCGGCCGCATGGATTTCTGGGTGTCGTTCTACATCCGGGTCATGGGCTTTGAGAACATGAAGGAGTTCGTCGGCGACGACATCGCTACCAAGTATTCCGCGCTGATGTCGAAGGTGGTGACCAGTGGTAACCACCGGGTCAAGTTCCCGCTCAACGAACCCGCGGTCAGCCGTAAGCGCTCGCAAATCGACGAGTACCTGGAGTTCTACGGCGGCCCGGGCGTGCAGCACATCGCGCTGGCGACCGGCGACATCGTCGGCGCGGTGACGGCGATGCGGGGACGGGGCGTGGAGTTCCTGGACACGCCGGACTCCTACTACGACACCCTCGGCGAGTGGGTCGGCGATACCCGCGTGCCCGTCGAGACGTTGCGTGCGCTGCGCATCCTCGCCGACCGGGACGAAGACGGCTACCTGCTGCAGGTGTTCACCAAGCCGGTGCAGGACCGGCCGACGGTCTTCTTCGAGCTCATCGAGCGGCACGGCTCGCTGGGCTTCGGCAAGGGCAACTTCAAGGCCCTGTTCGAAGCCATCGAACGCGAGCAGGCCCGCCGCGGCAATCTGTAGCGCCATGACCTTCTACCGGCAGGCGGGCACGATCCCGCGCAAGCGGCACACCCAGCACCGCCGCCCCGACGGCTCCCTGTACTGCGAGGAGCTGATGGGCGAGGAGGGCTTCTCCTCGGACTCCTCGCTGCTCTACCACGAGCAGATCCCCTCTGCGATCGTCGACGCGCGGCCGTGGGTCCTGCCCGACCACAGCACGGCACCCAACGAACCACTGCTACCGCGGCACCTGCGGTTGCACGACCTGTTCGACAGCCAGGAGTGGAAACGCCACGACGTGGTGACTGCGCGGCGGCTGGTGCTCGGCAACGTCGACGTGCGGATCTACTACGTCGTCGCGGGTGAAGCTTCGCCGTTGTACCGCAACGCTGTAGGCGACGAGTGCATCTATGTCGAGTCCGGCTCGGCAACGGTGCAGACGGTCTTCGGTCCGCTTGAGGTCGGGACGGGCGATTACGTGGTGCTGCCGCGCAGCACCACCCACCGGTGGGTGCCGAGCCCCGACGAACCGCTCCGCGCGTACTGCATCGAGGCGAACAGCCACATCGCCCCGCCGCCGCGGTACCTGTCCCGGTTCGGGCAGTTTTTGGAGCACGCGCCGTACTGCGAGCGGGACCTGCGGGGCACCGGTGCGCCGGAGGTGTTGCCGGGCACCGACGTGGAGGTCCTGATCAAACACCGCGGCGCCGGCGCTGGAAAGGGTGGCCTCGCCGGCACCGTCTACACCCACCCGCGACACCCCTTCGACGTGGTCGGCTGGGACGGCTGCCTGTACCCCTACGCGTTCAACATCGCCGATTTCGAGCCGATCACCGGCCGCATCCACCAGCCACCGCCCGCGCACCAGGTCTTTGCCGGCACCGGTTTTGTGATCTGCAATTTCGTGCCCCGCAAGGTCGACTACCACCCGCTGGCGGTACCGGTGCCCTACTACCACTCCAACGTCGATTCCGATGAGGTCATGTTCTACTGCGGTGGAGACTACGAGGCGCGTAAGGGCAGCGGAATCGGTCCGGGCTCGATCTCCCTGCATCCCGGTGGTCACTCACACGGCCCGCAGCCGGGCGCGGTCGAGCGCAGTCTCGGGGCCGAATCCTTTGACGAGCTGGCCGTCATGGTGGACACCTTCCGCCCGCTGGAACTGGGTGAGGGCGGTGCCGCGTGCGAGGACCCGGCGTACCCATGGAGCTGGTCGGGACGGGGACCAACCAGGTGACCAGCCGGACGGTGACCTCCTGGACCGGGGTGGCGGCGGAGCATCCGTTCGGCCTGCACACGCTGCCCTACGGCGTCTTCACCGACGCGGTTGGCTCGCAGCCACGTGTCGGGGTGGCGGTGGGCGACGCCATCCTCGACCTCACCACAGCCACCAGGGATCTGCTGCCCGAGCACGCCGCGCTGTTTCGCAACGGCAGTCTCGACGCGTTGCTGGCCGCGGGACGCCAGACGTGGACGATGGTCCGAGAGACGCTGACCCGCTGGCTGACCGACGATCGGCACGCCGAGGCGCTGGCGCCACTGCTCCTACCGGCCACCGATGTCAGCCTGCAGCTGCCATTCACCGTCGCCGACTACGTCGACTTCTACTCGTGCGAGCAGCATGCGGCCAACGTCGGGCAGATCTTCCGGCCCGGTCAGCGAGCAGTACCGCCGAACTGGCGGCATCTGCCGGTCGGCTATCACGGCCGGGCCGGAACTGTTGTGGTCTCCGGAACGCCGGTCATCCGACCGAGCTGTCAGCGGCGCCTGCCCGAGGGCACCGTCACCTTCGGCCCCTCGACCGCACTGGACTTCGAGGCCGAAATCGGGTTCGTCATCGGCACGCCGTCGGTCCTGGGTCGGCCGGTCCCGCTCACCGACTTCGCCCACCATGTGTTCGGGCTGTGCCTGCTCAACGACTGGTCCGCCCGGGACATCCAGTCCTGGGAGTCCGTCCCGCTCGGACCGTTGCTCGGCAAGTCGTTCACCACGTCGATCTCCCCGTGGGTGGTCCCACTGGATGCCCTGAACACTGCGCGCATCCGGCCACCGGTGCGCGATCCCTACCCGCTGCCCTATCTCGACGACACCGCCACACAGCCCTGGGGGCTGGACATCACGCTGGAGGTGCGGCTCAACGGTCAGCTGATCTCCCGCCCACCGTTTGCCGGGATGTACTGGACGGCCCCGCAGCAGCTGGCCCACCTGACCAGCAACGGCGCGTGCCTGCGCACGGGTGATCTGTTCGCCTCGGGCACGGTCAGCGGCGCCGCGCCGGACGAGCGGGGTTGTCTGCTCGAGCTCAGCTGGAACGGCTCGACGCCACTGACCCTCGCTGACGGCTCCACCCGCACGTTTCTCGCCGACGGCGACGAGGTGTCGATCACTGCGACCGCGCCGGGACCTGAGGTCACCAGCGTCGGGCTCGGCGAGGTCTGCGGGCGGATCAGCCCCGCGCAGGTCGACGCGGCACCTCGGGGCTAACAGGCTCGAGGTGGTACGCCGACCCGATGGGGCGGCGCTCCTCATCCAGAACGAAGACGGTATGGGTCGAGCGCACCTCGGGCATGCCCTGCAGACGGTAGAGGACGACATCACGCAGCGCCGCGATGTCGGGCACGCGGACCAGCAGAACAAAATCGAATTCGCCGCTTGTCACCGCCACGTACTCGACGCCCGGCAACCGGCTGACCTTGTCCCGAGTCGCCGGCCACGACCCTTGCTCGACATTGATCATGATCATGGCTGCGATATCGAGTCCGATCGCGTGCGGATCGACGTCGGCGCGGAAACCGCGGATCACGCCGTCTGCCATCAGCCGGTCGTAACGGGCGTAGCCGGTCGCCCGGGAGATGCCTGCTCGGGCGGCCACCTCGTTCACCGACGCGCGACCTTCGTCGACCAGGATGCTCAGCATCCGACGATCGGCATCGTCGAGAGGGCGAGGCGAGACGGACATCGATTGGAGAGGTTATCACCCGGATATTCGTCTGGCATCCAGCCTCAAACGTTGCACGATCGTTTCTCCAAGCGCAGGCTCTTGCCATGGTCGTGCCTACCCGGTTGGAGCTGTCCCAGGACCACCCTGGCTTCAGCGATCCGGCGTACCGCTCGCGCCGGGCCCGGATCGCCGAGGTCGGCGCCGCCCACCGCCGCGGCGACCCGATCCCGGACGTCACCTACACCGCCGAGGAGGACTCGGTCTGGCGGGTCGTGTCCGCCGAGCTCGCCGCCAAACATCGCGAGTACGCGTGCGCCGAGTACCTCGTCGGCGCACAGCGACTCGTGCTTCCGACCAGGCGCGTGCCGCAGCTACGGGAGGTTGACCAGCGGGTCCGCCGCCTGACCGGCTTCCACATCAGCCCGGTGCCCGGGCTCGTGCCGACCCGAACCTTCTACGGGTCTCTCGCGGAGCGGACCTTCTCGTCGACGCAGTACATCCGTCACCATTCGGTGCCCTTTTACACACCGGAGCCCGACATCATCCACGAGATCATCGGACACGCCAAGATGCTGGCCAACCCGGTGTTCGCCGACCTGTACGAGGTGGCAGGGCGGGCATCGCTACGGGCCACGACCGCCGTTTCGCTCGATGTCTTCAGCCGAATCTTCTGGTTCACGCTCGAGTTCGGCGTGGTCCACGAGCACGGCACGATGAAGGCCTACGGTGCCGGCCTGCTGTCGTCCTACGGTGAGATCGAAGCGTTTCGCGATGCGAAGATCCGGCGGTGGGACCTTCGTGCCATGGCGACTCAGGACTACGACATCACGCATTACCAGCCGGTGCTGTTCGCGGCCGCGTCATCCGAGCAGATGCTCTCGGACCTCCACTCGTTCTTCTCGTCCTATGACGACAAGGCATGCAACCAGCTGCTCGCCCGAGCAGTGGGACACCGTTGTGCAGCCTAAGCCGGCGGGTGGCGGGTGCCTCGTGTTCGACGCGCGTCTGTCGCGTCAGCCGCGCCCTCGGTCGATCAGCCGGGACAGCACGATGACGCTCTCGGTGTGGTCGACATTCGGCTCGTCCCGGACCCGCTCCATGGCCTGCTCCAGGTGCCTGATGTCGACGGCCAGCATATGCAGCAAGGCGTCGGCCGCACCGGAGACGGTGCACGCACCGACCACCTCCGGCACCCGCTCCAGGCTGCGCCGCAGGTCCTGCGGGGAGACCGTGCCCTGGCAATAGACCTCCACGTACGCCTCGGTGGTCCAGCCCAGCGCCGACGGGTCGACCAGGACGGTGAAACCCCGGATCGCGCCGCTGGCACGCAGCCGGTCCACCCGGCGCTTCGCCGCCGGCGAGGACAGGCCCACCTCGGCGCCGATCTCGGCATAGGTGGCGCGGCCGTCCCGGAGCAGGCAGCCGATCACCCGGTGGTCGATGTCATCCACGGGCCCTCACTCCTTCGTCACTGCGGGAAACGCAAGGTTCCATCATAAATCACCTGAGAACGCAACGAACATATTGTATGCCTGCAAGATGTGGGTATTGCTTGCGCAACGGGGCCCGCATACCGTTTCGGTGTGACCGTCCTGCTGGAGTCTCCGACACCCCGTACCGTCTCCGGCCGGGGCGTCCGCCCGCGCCGGTACCTGATGTGTCCGCCCGAGTACTTCACCGTCGCCTACTCGATCAACCCGTGGATGGACGTCAGCCGCCCCACCGACACCCCGCTGGCCTGGCGGCAGTGGGAGACGCTGCGCCGGACCTACCTGGACCTGGGGCACACCGTGCAGGTCATCGCGCCGGTACCCGGCCTGCCCGACATGGTCTTCGCCGCCAACGGTGGGCTGGTCATCGACGGGAACGCGCTGAGCGCCCGGTTCGCCCACCCCGAGAGGGCCGCCGAAGGCCCGGCCTACCTGACCTGGCTGCGCTGCGCCGGGCTGAGCTCGGCGAACGAGGCCGAGCACGTCAACGAGGGTGAGGGTGACTTCCTGATGGTCGGCGGCTCCCACGGCATCGTGCTGGCCGGTACCGGGTTCCGCACCGTACCCGCGGCGCACGCCGAGGTCCAGGAGCTGTTCGGCCATCCGGTGGTGTCGCTGCGGCTGGTCGACCCGCGCTTCTATCACCTGGACACCGCGCTCGCGGTGCTCGACGAGCACACCGTGGCCTACTACCCGGAGGCGTTCAGCCAGGGCAGCCGCGAGGTGCTGCGCAGGCTGTTCCCGGACGCGCTGCTGGCCGACGCGCGCGACGCCGCGGTGCTGGGGCTCAACGCGGTATCCGACGGGCTGCACGTGGTGCTCGCCGAGCAGGCCAGCGGGCTGGCGGCGCAGCTGCGCGAGCGCGGCTACCAGCCGATCGGCGTCGACCTGTCCGAGCTGCTCAAGGCCGGCGGCGGGGCGAAGTGCTGCACCCTGGAGATCCGGGAATGAGCCTGCTCTCCGATTCCACCGCCGCCAGCTCGCCCGGCGTGGCCGACCACCTCCGGCAGGCCGACACGCACACCGCGCACAACTACGACCCGCTACCTGTGGTGATCGCCGCGGCCGAGGGCGCCTGGGTCACCGACGTCGCCGGCAACCGCTACCTGGACTGCCTCTCGGCGTACTCGGCGGTGAACTTCGGCCACCGCAACGAGCGGGTCCTGGCCGCCGCCCGGGCGCAGCTGGACCGGGTCACGCTGACCAGCCGGGCGTTCGGCCACGACCAGCTAGGCCCGTTTTGCGCCGAGCTCGCCGAGCTCGTCGGCAAGCAGCTGGTGCTGCCGATGAACACCGGCGCGGAGGCGGTGGAGAGCGCCATCAAGGTCGCCCGCAAGTGGGGCTACCAGGTCAAGGGGGTGCCTGACGGTCGAGCCACCATCATCGTCGCCGACGGGAACTTCCACGGCCGCACCACCACGATCATCAGCTTCTCCGACGACCCGGACGCCCGCGCCGACTTCGGCCCGTACACCCCTGGCTTTCGCACCGTGCCCTACGGCGACGCGACCGCGCTGGCCGAGGCGATCGACGAGCACACCGTGGCGGTGCTGCTGGAGCCGGTACAGGGCGAGGCCGGCGTCATCCTGCCGCCGCTGGGCTACCTGGGCCTCGTCCGCGAGCTCTGCACCCGTGAGAACGTGCTGTTCATCGCCGACGAGATCCAGTCCGGGCTGGCCCGCACCGGCCGGACGCTGGCCTGCGAGCACTACGACGTGGTGCCGGACATGTACCTGCTCGGTAAGGCCCTCGGCGGCGGGGTGGTGCCGGTGTCGGCCGTGGTCGCCGACCACGGCGTGCTGGGCGTGCTGCGTCCCGGCCAGCACGGCTCGACTTTCGGCGGCAACCCGCTGGCCTGCGCGGTCGGCCGCGCCGTGGTCGCGATGCTGGGCACCGGGGAATACCAGCACCGGGCCCGCCAGCTCGGCGAGCACCTGCACCGCGAGCTCGACGCGCTGGTCAGCCGCGGCGTCACCGCCGTGCGCTGCCTCGGGCTGTGGGCCGGGGTGGACATCGACCCGACCCTGGGTACCGGACGCGAAGTGTGCCGACGGCTGCTGAAGCACGGCGTGCTCGCCAAGGAGACCCACGGCGCCACCATCCGACTGGCCCCGCCGCTTGTCGTCGAACGCGACGAGCTGAGCTGGGCTGTGGGCGCACTGCACGCGGTGCTCACCGACATGACCTCCGCCACCAGGACCTAGGAGCCCGCCAAATCGCTTCCACCAGACCGATTGCTCGGTCGGCTGCTGACGTACATGCTGACGCGTGACCGATGAGCGGAGGGTGGATCATGCCGGCATCGCAGGAGCACCTCAGCGGCGCCACGCCGATGGGAGCGACGCTCGTGGACGGTGGGGCGACGTTTCGGGTGTGGGCGCCGGGCGCGCGGAGTGTGCATGTGGCGTTCGGTGACGTGGAGGGATACGCGCCCGCGCCTGACGCCGCGTTGGTCGAGAACCCGAACAGTCATCACTGGACGGGCTTTACCCCGGGCGTGGTGGATGGCACAAAATATCGCTTCTGGGTTGTGGGTGAAGGCAGCGCTGGTTTCAAGCGTGATCCGTGGGCGCGCGAGCTCGAGTTCGGAGACTCCAAGGAGACTGATTGCATCGTCCGGGCACGCGACTCCTATCCCTGGCACGACGAGCGGTTCGTGCCACCGGCGTTCAACGATCTGATCGTGTACCAGCTCCACGTCGGCGTCTTTTCTGCCATCGACGACGCCGGCCGCGACCGCCGACTCGGCCGAGTAGCGAAGTTGCTCGACGCCCTCGATCGCATCGAGTACCTCGCCGACCTCGGGGTAAATGCTGTCCAGCCGCTTCCCTTCGTCGAGTTCCGGACACCTTCGAGCCAGGGCTACAACGGCACCGACATCTTCTCGCCAGAGATGGACTATTGTGTGGAACCGGAGGAGCTGCCGCCATACCTCGTCCGGGTAAACCGGTTGCTGGTCAAGAAGGGGCGCGCACCACTGATGGCAGCGCAGCTCACCGGTCAGGTGAACCAGCTCAAGGCGTTCATTGACGTGTGCCACTTATATGGCATCGCCGTGCTCGCCGACGTGGTGTACAACCATGCTGGCGGCGACCTCGACGACCAAAGCCTCGACTTCTTCAACCGGCCAGCCAACCCCAACGAAACAAACAGTATCTACTTCTCAACTGGACGCGAAGCGGGCGGGAAAGTCTTCCAGTACGCCGAGCCCGCGGTCCGTGAGTTCATCATCGGCAACGCCCGCATGTTCCTGGACGAATACCACGTGGACGGCTTCCGGTTCGACCAGGTCACCGTGATCGATCGAAACGGTGGTTGGTCCTTCTGCCAGGACCTCACCAACACATTACACTACCACAAACCGTCGGCTCCGCTCATCGCGGAATACTGGGGTGAATACCGCTGGAAGGCGATATTGCCACCGTTCGACAACGCGGGCATGGGCTTTGATCTCGGCTACGCCGATGGCCTGCGCGATTCCGTGCGCGAGGTACTCCGGCAGACAGCGGGCGGTGGCGACGCCAGCGTCGACATCGGGTGCCTTCGGGCCGGTCTGTACCGCCCGGTCAACGTTCCCGAGGCGTGGCGGGCCTACAACTGCATCGAAAACCACGATCTGCTCCTCGACGCCGACGGCGACCACCGCTACCCACGCATTCCCCGCAGGGCCGACTGGGACAACACTCGGTCGTGGCTGGCCCGCAGCCGGTCTCGGGTGGCGACCGGGCTGTTGCTTACCGCACCCGGTGTGCCGATGCTGTTCATGGGCCAGGAGTTTCTGGAGGACAAGTGGTGGTCCGACGATCCCCATCGCGCCGATCGGTTCATCTGGTGGGCCGGATTAGAGGGCGGCGACCGCCACATGAGCGACTTTCACCAGTTCACCCGTGACCTCATCTGGCTGCGGCGGCGTCAGCCGGCGCTGCGGTCCGAACCCGTGAACGTGTACCACGTCGACAACATCAACCGCCTGCTCGCCTACCATCGGTGGCTCTCCGGCGTGGGGCGGGACGTGGTTGTGATCGCCAGCCTCCGCGAACAGACCTTCTCTGACCACAGCTACGCGCTCGGCTTCCCCGGGCCCGGCCACTGGCACGAAGTGTTTAACAGCGACATCTATGACCACTTCGCGAACCCATGGGCCCAGGGCAACCCGGGTGGCATCGATGCCGATGGCGGTCCGCTGCATGGCATGGGCCAGTCGGCGCGCATCACGATTCCCGCCAACAGCATCATCGTCTTCGCCCGCGACCATGGCGATTGAGGCTTCGTCGAGGCGCCATTATGAGACTTCGCAATTCACCCGGCGATCATCGTGGTGGTGGCGCCAACGTCCGGTGGGTGCCGATGACTTTCCAGATCTTGCCATTCGCCTTCGACAGCACGTAGAGCTCGCCATGACTATCGGTGCCGAACCGCAAATCGACTCGGGAGCTTCCCGCCAGCTGTTGCATGGTGACCAGCTGACCTTTGTCCGTAAACAGCGCGAGCTCATAGACTGTGGCCAGTTTACCGCCCAAGTGCATCTCTCGAGTGTCGGCGTAGAACACGCGGCCCGGCACGAAATCGGAGAACAGATACTTGCCGCGCAGCTCTGTCACACCACCCTGGTAGACGAAACCGCCGACTACCGCGTGCCCGCTGGTCCGGCACGACGGCTGACCCGGCGGTGGGTTATGAGCGAAAGCCACTACAGGATAGATGTATCCGTACTTGCTGTCATCAGCAGGCGGAGTAAAGACACCACAAGAAGGGTCGCCGGCCTTAAAGACAAACGGGCCCTCCCGCTGGCTCCACTCGAAGTTGTCTCCGGGGTGCACCTCATAAATCGATTCGATCTGCTGCTCGCCAACGTTGGCCAAAAACATTCGATGGCCGTTGCCAGAGTCCCAGCTGAAGCGGACAGGATCGCGCAGACCAGAGGCGTAGATTTCCCTGAGAGCGACGCCCGGTCTGCCGACAAAGGGGTTGTCCGGCGGAATTCCATAGTTTCCGTTGGCACCGTTAGTGCCCTGCGGGTCGATTCGCAGGATCTTTCCTTGCGGAACTCTCAGATCTTGCGGAACCGTGGTCACCTTACCCGGGCTCTCTTCACCGACCACGCCCCCGTCACCGGCCGCGATGTAAAGCAATCCGTAGTCCTTGTCACCGGGCTGTGCAGTCGGGTTGAAACCGATCTGCTGGAGGCCATGTATCGTATCGGCGAATCCGAGTCGAAGCACTTCTCTCCGCGTTCCCTTAAAAGTGCTCGCGGCTGGATCAGCTGCCTTCCACTCGGTCACCACAGCTTGAGAAGGCATCTCCTGCGGGTAAGGCAAATCGGGCAGCTTGGTTTGCGGCCCCAGGCAGCCTGATCCACCGGGCACATGCCCTGGTGTTGCTGGCCTCAGGACTCAGATCCTGGGTGTCAGCGCTCCGGCCCCTATCACGTACGTAACCTACGCCCGGTTGTGGCTGTGCGAGGTCTTGCGGGTACGCCGCAGGCGGTCCCATTTGGCAGCCTCTTCGGCTGTCAATCTTGGAAGATGATCCTTGACATCGGTCGATACACCCTGTCACCATGAACGTCTCTCGTGCGAATCTTGATAACGAATTTACTGCGGTTCTTCGGGTACCAGCGGAGGTCGGCTATGATCGCTGTTCAAGATCGTCGTGTTGTCAGTGGAAGGCTCGGGGAGTCGATCCAGAGCACGCTGCGCACGCGCCGGCAATGGGTGACACCGACGTGGGAGCGACTGGAAACTCCGATGGAAGTCACGATGTACGCAGGTCGGCGTTAGAATTAATCAGCTTGGTTGAGATGCTTGTTCGTATCCTGGGCTCTGCGGCCGGCGGTGGAGTACCGCAATGGAACTGCGGGTGCCCGGTATGTGCGGCCGCCCGGTCGGGCTCGCGCCCAGTGACGCCACGACGCTCGTCCACCATCGCCGTCGGCGATGGCGATGGGCACTGGTTTCTGGGCAACGCAGGACCGGAGCTCGACGCCGCACTGCGCGAGTGCACCTGCTTATGGCCCGGACCCGAGGATTCTACGGCGCCGATACACGGCGTGTTCCTCACTGACGCCGAACTCGACCATACACTGGGTTTGCTATCCCTTCGTCAAGCGAGCGAGCTGCATCTGTGGGGCACCGCGGCGGCGCAGACCCTGCTTTCCCAATGCGGACTGCTGGCGACATTGAAAAGCTACACGGCGGTGCACTGGCACGAGGTCCGGCCGTGCGAACGATTCGCACTGCGCTACCGAGACGGTGCCGCCTCGGCGTTATGGTGTGAGGCGCTCGATGCCTCCAGCGGTCGGTTGCCCCGTTACGCCCGTGGCTCCGATTTGACCTCCGGCGTAGTCATCGGTTATCGGATCACCGACATGCGCACCGATCGCTCCGCGGTGTTTTTGCCCTCGGTGGTGGCGCTTGACGCCGCCGCTCTCGAACAGCTGCGCGGAACACATCTGATCCTGATAGACGGCTCCTTCTGGACCGACGACGAGATGCACCAGCAACGACGTGGCACGGCAACTGCCCGATCGATGGGCCACCTGCCGATCAGCGGTGCCGATGGCAGCCTCCAGCTGCTTCGGCAGGTGACCGACGCGCACATCGTGTACACCCACATCAACAATACTAATCCGATGCTGTTTGAAGACGCACCCGAACGAGCGTTGCTCGCCAGTGCTGGTGCAAGCATCGCCCACGACGGAGCCGAATACGAACTGTAGAGTAGGGGGAAAGATGGGCGATCGACCGGCGTTAGATCGTGCTGAATTCGAGAGAATGCTGCGCGCTGCCGAGCGCGGCTATTGGGATAAACATCCTTTCCACCAGCGGATGGAGGCCGGTGAGCTTGATCCTGTCGAGCTCCGGGCGTGGGTCGCCAACCGGTGGTATTACCAGCGGAGCCTGCCGCAAAAAGACGCCGCCATCGTCGCGAACTGCCCGCTGCCAGAGATCCGCCGGCGGTGGCTGCCGCGAATCGCTTACCACGACGGCACCGCGAGCGATAACGGTGGCAGCGCGCGGTGGTTGATGTTGGCGGATGCGGTCGGATTGAGCCGGGTGGAAGTCGCCGACGAGCGGCACGTGGTGCCGGGTGTTCGCTTTGCGGTCGATTCCTACGTCGCTTTTGCCCGCACCCGGCCTTGGCTGGAGGGCATCGCGTCGTCGCTGACGGAGCTGTTCGCCCCGCAGGCGATGGCCGCGCGGACAGCCGCGCTGAGGCAGCATTACACCTGGCTTGACCATGACGCGCTTGGATACTTCGACTCTCGTATCAACCGCGCCCGGCAAGAATGCGTTGACGCGCTGGATATCGTGTTGTCGCATTGCACGTCGAGGCACAGCCAGGACGCTGCGGTCCGCGCCCTGGAGTTCAAGACCGACGTGCTGTGGAGCATGCTGGACGCGATCGAGCACTCGTTGCGGGCGGATAGATGACGGCAGCAGCGTTGTCGCTCACCGATCGGCCGCGGCTGCGCCGAGGGGTCCGCGCCGCCACCGACCCGCTCACCGACGAGACGGTCCTGCTGTTCCCCGAGGGAGTGCTCATCCTCAACGAGACGGCGGCCGCCGTCGTCCGGCAGTGCGACGGCTGTCACAGCGTGGCCGACGTGGTGCAGGCGGTCGGCGAAGTCTACGACGACGTCGCAGTCGAGGACGTCATGTCGCTACTGCGAGACCTGATCGCGCAGAATTTGCTGGTGGCCGACCGTGGATAGGCCACTGGGCCTGCTCGCGGAGCTGACCTACAAGTGCCCGCTGCACTGCCCGTACTGTTCCAATCCCGTAGCCGTCCCGCAGGCAGCAGAGCTGGCGCTCCATGAGTGGTGCCGCGTGCTGTCCGAAGCTCGGCAGCTGGGCGTGCTCCAACTTCATCTCACCGGAGGTGAACCGCTGGCCCGACCCGACCTCACCCCGCTCGTCGCGCAGGCCCGCGACCTGGGTTTCTACATCAATCTGGTCACCAGTGGGGTGGGCCTCGACGAGCGACGAGCGAGCGAGCTGGCCCACGCCGGGCTCGACCACGTCCAGCTCAGCATCCAAGACGCCGACCGTGCGGCGGCCGACGAGGTGGCGGGTGGCCGTGTCTTCGGCCGCAAGCTGGCTGCTGCTCACGCCGTGACGGCATTGGAGCTGCCGCTGACGGTCAACGTCGTCCTACATCGCGGCAACATCGGCCGGATCGAGCCGATCGCCGATCTGGCCGCTGCCCTGGGCGCGGACCGGCTCGAGCTCGCGCACACCCAGTACTACGGCTGGGGCCTGCTCAACCGCTCCGCGCTACTGCCGACCCGTAACCAGGTCGTCACCGCGGAGCACGCCGTCGCACGCGCGCGAGCCACCCACGGCGACACCCTCGAGATCCTTTATGTCGTCGCGGACTATCACGAGTCGTACCCGAAGCCGTGCATGCACGGCTGGGGACGGCGCCACATCGTCATCACCCCCGACGGGCGGGTGCTGCCCTGCCCGGCGGCAGCCCAGATCGTCGGGCTCGGCATCGACAACGTGCGCGAGCGCTCGCTGAGCGCAATCTGGCACCGCTCCCCCGCATTCACCCGGTTTCGCGGATACGACTGGATGCTAGAGCCGTGCCGCAGCTGCCCGCGCAAGGAGATCGACTTCGGCGGCTGCCGCTGCCAGTCCTTCCAGCTCACCGGGGACGCTGCCCGAGCGGACCCGGTGTGCCAGCTGTCGCCCGACCATCACTTCGTCGAAGCAGCCGCCCAGATCGCCGGGCCACCGCACCCGCCGTTGCACCCCCGCTCCAATCCGTCCGTTACGTGACGATCACTCAAGGATGTCGACGGCCTCATACACGCTGAAGCCGCGCAGAAGCGCCCGATGGTCACTCGCCGCTGGAGGCAATGGGCACATCCATGGCCAGGATCGCTTCGAAGAGCCGATCCGGGTTCCAATCCGCGCCGACATCGTCGAGCAACTCGGCTGCTTGGCCCAGGGTGAGGGTGGCCATCCGAGTGTCGTCCTCGATCTGGATGTAGTAGTTAATGAAGGTTGGACGCCCTGCACCGGCTGGAACTGTCTTGGGCCTCATCTCGTCGGACTTGACCTTGGCCTTGACTCCCTGGCAGTCGCTGGCGTTGAGACGTTCCTCGATCGCGGTGGCGATCTTCCGGGCGTCGTCTACTAGCATTGGGCTATCTCCTTCGCTGGGTCGCTACATACACGCCGTAGATACTTACCACCCTGCGCACGGTTCCCGTGCCCACTTACTTCTTCGCGCATCCGCTTCGTCACATCAGGGCGTCGATTCATCAACATGGCTACTATCAGTGATGCGTACCGGCCTTACGCAACCCGCGGTACAGGAGCGTGGCGTCGCCAAGCCGCCGCCGAAGCTGCCGTTCGAGCCCGGCGATCGGATACAGGTTCTGGGGTGCCCGGGTGTCCTTATACTCGATGGAAGCGTAGCGACACAGCGTCGCCTGGCTGAGCCATGCCATCCCGATCGCATCGGCGGACTTGAGCGTGGCGCTGCACTCCAGGCGCACGATGCCGGCCCATGGCGCCCCAGGTAGGCACGGCAGCCGCAGGTACCAGGTGTAGCGGTCCCACGAGCTGCCGAGCAGGAAGATCGGGGTGCGCTGACCGGGCGACAGCGAGGCCACCAGGCGGTTGAGGTGTGTCGGCAGGTATCCGCTGCGGTGACTCTTGATGTAGCCCAGTACCCGCGGCAGATGCTGGCGGCCCCGCAACGGACCGTCGATCACCAGCAGGTCACCACCCTCGGAGCCCACGTGCCCGTCGAGCGCGGCTCGAGCGGTCACGGCTGTGTTGATCTCCGTGTCGCCGAGCTTGCAGGGCAAGGCTCAACGCCTGGATCGGCGCGGTGTTCGGGCGCAGTTTCGCACGACTGACGCCGTAGGTGCCGACAGTCGTTGGGATGTCGACGGCGTGCGTGGCCGTCGTGAACAACCCGCGGCGCACGTCGAAGGCCAGCAGGGTGCGCACCCTCCCCTGCGCAGCAGCAGACCACTCCCGCCGCGTACGACGCGCACAGAGCCGGTGACGCCATGGTGTCGTCAGCGGGCTCGTCCACCCAGACCCGGGCGTCGATGCGGCGCACACCGTCGACGAACAGCGTCGCCGCGCGAGGCTCGACCTCCCGATCGGGATCGAGCGGGTGCCACCGATCCTCGGGTAGCTCGACGTCGGTGACGACCCGGGCTCTGGACTCGTCGAGTTCGTCGACGTCCAGGCTGGCCCCGTAGCCGGGATCCCAGGGATCGACCGAGAACCGCATCCCCGAGCTGATCGGCGCCCCATCGCGGCCGACGCAGCAGTGCCGTCGCCAGATCCCTGTGGGTCATGACCTGCCGGACGACGTCCAGGCCCTGGGCCACTGAATCACCGTTCGGGGCGAGCGGCCATGGCCGGCCGATCAGCGACTCGACATCGACATGCAGGATCTTCGCCATGTCAAGCAGGACTGACAACCGGTCCCACCGAGCGGATATCACGCTTGACTTGCGACAGCCGCGACTCGGAGCGGCCGACTAGCCGGCTAGCGCTGCTTGACTCAGCCCGCGTCGGCGCCGGTATACCGCGATGCGCTCACCTGCCAGCCGAAGGCACCCGGTAAGTGTTGCAGGTCTACCAACGAACCACGCAGTAAGCGAAGACACGCCGTGCTTCGATCGCGTGCCGATAGCCCTTCTCATCGTAAATCACGGGGCCTATCCCACTTACGACATCGACCTATTAGAAGGTCCCGCCCCTAGCTAGTCCCCGAACTTCCCGATCGCGCTAGTTCAGCACCACGACGACGTTGGAAGGGCATGCACCCCAAAGACGAGGCAGACGAGTCTAAGCTGAGGGTGCAGACGACCTCGGACCCCGTCGGCTGATGCTTCCAAAGGGCAAATTGTTGCTCCGTCCCCAACCTCCATGGATGGCTGACCTGCGTTGAGGAGCCTGAGGCGTTCGCCGTGAGTGAGGATTCGGTGTTCCCGTCGTACGTCGTCGACAGCCGTTGCATCTAACACGCATTTGGCGCGGCGGGTCGGCTCGACCGCCGGCAGGGGCTCGGTCCGCGGGATCTGTTTGCTTTGTCCATAGATATGAAAATATCGCTCGAGAAGTTGCGCTGGATGCTGCTACCGCTTGCGCCCCAGGTAGATACTGTCGATCCCAGGATCCCTGTCATTAGGAACGGTAAGGAGATGCTTGAATCCAAGGGTATCTAACAGTTGTAGATGATGCGTGTTGGTGGACCGTGTGCGTAGAAGAATCCATGTAGGCAATGTCTTGGGAAGCCCTAAGAGCTTCTGGTAGAGCAGGCGAGCAAGTCCGCGYCCTCGCGCCGCGGGACGAACAGAAATGGTACTGACGTAGATGCAGATCCCTATCTGCGACAGGCGGACGTCACGGTGAAAGGATCGGAAGGAAAGAAACCCTTGCAGTTTGCCACACTCGATTAGTAGAAGACAATGTTGCATGAGCATTTCATCAAAATAACTACTCGATGCGCCGCCACTGGCACTCGCTAGCACCGCCTGGGTTGTGCTGCTTCGAGTAGTCAGCGGTGGAACGAATTCGTCTGATACTTCTTCGACAAGTAATTCAAGGCTGCGTTGTTCTAACTGTGTCATCTTCCCGGGCGTGCGCCACAAGATCTCGGTAGCCATCATCACTCCCCTATGAGATGTCTGTTAGGAGCGTAGCGCCTTCCTGGTTGCGTTCGTCTTCGGTGTCGGTGAAGACGTAGGGCCGCAGCTCGTCGGCGCAGAACTAGGCCAGCGTCCACCAGAACGCGGCGACCCCGGTGGTGCGGCCGGTGACGTACGGGCGCCCGCTGAGGTCGTCTGGCGTGGGGGGGGCGAAGAACCCGTTGTGGGAGGACGCGCGGTGCCCTCTGGGCGCCAGCAGTAAGCGGCTGATCCTGTTCGCCCCGGACGGCCCCGGTTGGAGCGATATCTCCGGGGTGTGGGAGAACGTCGTGCATCACCCGTCGCAGGCTGGCGGAGGGCTGTCGGACGTGGACTACGGGACGATCGTGGACTCCATTGGCAACTCGGTGTGAGCGACAGCCCGCAGCCTAAGGAGCCCGAGCGCGCCGACGCATCGCCGGCGCCGGCCGCATGCGTCAGCGCTGGTCCCATCAGTGCAACCGACCCGACTCCGGCGGAGCCGCCGCAGGTGCAATCAGCGCCGCCCACCGAGGCGCCTGCCGACAGCGGGCCGGGCTTGACGTTCGGGTTCAACGTGGAAAAAATCGCCGGGCAGGGAGGACTCGGACCCGATCCTCCGCGACGGTCGGGAGCTCGGTCTTGTCGCTGTGTTCGACGGCATGGGCGGGCCGGTGGCACGGTGTACGAGACCTCGGACGGCCCGCGCACCGGCGCGTACTTGGCGTCGCGGCTGACCCGCGACGTTGTCGAGCAGCGGATGGTGGCGCTGTTGGACCCGGAGTGGAACCTGGACGGGGCGGCGGCGGCGGACCTTCAGCGGTCGGTGCAGGCGGCGCTCCGGGCGCGGCTGGTGGAGCTCAACGCGCCCGCCAGCGGTTTGCGATCGCGGCTGCGGCGGGCACTGCCGACCACCATGGCGCTGGCCGCGCTGCAACGCAGGGAGCCGAGCGGCGACCGATGGGCCTGTCAATGTGCTGTGGGCTGGTGACTCCCGCGTGTATGCCTTCCAGCCCGGTCCGGGTGCCCAGCAGCTGACTGTGGACGATATTCGCGACCGCGGGGACGCGATGGCGAACTTGCGAGAGGACTCGGTGGTGAGCAACGCGATGTCTGCCGACGCCGAGTTCGTTGTTCACCACCGCAAGATCGAGCTGACCGCGCCGTTCCTGGTGATCGCGGCCACCGACGGATGCTTTGGGTACGTACCGTCACCGATGCACTTCGAGCACCCGGTGCTTGCGGCACTACGGGACGCCCCGGACACCGACAGCTGGTCGGCCGCGGTGCAAGCAGCGGTTAGCGCGGTCACCGGCGACGACGCCGCAATGGCCACGCTCGGCGTCGGCGCGAACCACATTGGTTTCCGGAAGCTGTTCGCGCAGCGCACCACCGAGCTTGAGCAGCGCGGGGTGACGCCGCTGGATGAGCTGGAGGCGGACCTTCGGCAGCAGGAGCGGAAGCTCGACGAGTTGCGCACAGCCCGGCGGGAGCGACAGGCCCAGCTGTGGGCGGCGTACAAGCCGGGTTACGAGCGGTACCTCGCATCGGTGGACATGAAGGAGACGCCATGAGAGCGGGGGACACGCTGCGGGGCTACCGGCTGCTGGAGGACTTCCGGGTCGTCGGCGCCGGGCTCAGCGAATGGACCTTCGCCGAGCGCGGCGGCCGGGCCTACTTCATCAAACGGTTCCTCGCCCCGACCTACCCTGACGACGCGGCCCCCGGGAGCGCCAAGAAAGGCCAAGAAACGCGCCCGCTGCGCCGCGTTCGAGGCGCACCACTGCGGTATCCAGGCGGCAATGGCCCCGCTGACCAGCTACGGGCAACCTGATCGCCACCCTGGACTTCTTCCGCGAGGGCGCGAAGTACTACAAGGTGACCGAGAAGGTGGACGTCGCCGGGCTGGAGCCAGGCGATGTAGCGGCGCTGAGCTTCCCCGCACAGCTGGTGCTGCTCAAGACCGTCGCTCACAGCCTGAAGATCCTGCACGACCTCAACATCGTGCACAGCGACCTCAAGCCGAGCAACGTCCTGATCAAGCGCACCGCGCTGGGGTATACGACCAAGCCCATCGACTTCGACAGCTCCTACCTCGTCGGCAGCCCACCGCCGCCCGAGGAGATCGTCGGCACGATGAACTACTACTCACCCGAGCTGGTCAGCTACATCCAAGGCCGTGTCGGCGCCACCGATCTCACCGAGTCCTCCGACATCTTCGCGCTCGGCCTGATCTACGCTGAGTACCTCACCGGCGCTCTGCCCGCCTTCGACCCCGCATACCACGAAGCCGCGATCGCGGTGCTCAACGGCGCCCAGCTCCGACTTGCGCCGGGGCACGCCCCCGCGCGAATCGTCGCGCTGGTTGTACAGATGCTGCTGGTCGACCCCGCCGCGCGCCCGACCGTCGCCGAGGTACACAAAACCCTGATGGGCCTGCACAGTGAAACACCGACTCTCGGCCGTGCACCCCTCCGGACGCCGAGCACCGGCCGTGCCCCCCGACGACTGCGACTTCCCAGCACCCCGGCTGAGCCCGGCTCGACAGCTCATACCGTGGCTCCGCGGCCCGCCAC
>JRHI01001252.1_pt1 | contig 22363 bp, 21 predicted proteins | sample 215371 | NCBI WGS metagenome assembly JRHI01 (sample SAMN02929681, study PRJNA255918) | sediment metagenome | biome: cave system; feature: Ice Cave; material: Sediment; isolation source: sediment from deep within a dark volcanic ice cave with no known source of... ...
GTTAAATCCCCATACTGGGGTCTCCACAAAAACGGGTCAACATCAGGCTGAATCTATTCAAGCACTCTTTGGGGGTGCTATCGGGGATTTTCTCAGAACGGGCGAAACAGTTTTCGGCAGTATTCACCAGCTCCTGGACGAACAGTTCTCGCGCCTCTCATCGCTAGAAAGCTCTATAATGTATTGGCTAGCGATTGAGAGGCAAGAGGTATCATTGGGGGTGTTAGAGAAGGATTTTGCTTATCCGGTATCTAAAAGAGAACTCCTTGAAGCAGTCGAGGCTCTACTACGACGTTCTATGATTGAAGCTCTCAAGGGAGCATCATTCACCTTGCAGCCGGTCATTATGGAATATGTCACCGATAGATTTGTTGAGCAAGTCTACTCCGAAATAGACCAAGGAAAAATGGGTGAAGGATTATTCTTCAGACACGCCTTAATGAAAGCTCAAGCGAAGGACTATATCAGAGATTACCAAGTAATGCACATTCTCAAGCCCATTGTTGGCCGGTTGATTGCTACTCGTGAGCAAAGCGGAAGCGAAAAAAAGCTTAAAGAAATGCTCGAAGTGCTGCATAAGCGTAAAACTTCTCCGTTGCTGGGTTACGCTGCGGGTAATATTCTTAATCTCCTGATACATCTGAATGTTGATCTTCGTGGATATGACTTCTCTTACCTACCTGTGCGTCACGCATACTTGCGTGGTGTATCCCTCCATGATGTCAATTTCACAGAAGCTGACCTCTCTGAATCTGTTTTTACTGATACCTTTGGAAGTATCTTTGCGGTTGCTTTAAGCACTAATGGTAAGTTGTTAGCAGCTGGAACGGCAAATGGTGAAATCAGGCTTTGGAATCCGAAAACTGCCGCCCCCATAGCATCCTTGCCAGGTCATACCGAGTGGGTTCGATCAGTGGCTTTCAGCCCTGATGGAGCGATGCTTGCCAGTGGCAGTGAAGATCAGATGGTGCGTTTGTGGGATGTCTCCACGAAGAGTTGTGTTAGGGCCCTAGAAGGTCATACCAGTAGGGTTTATTCTGTTGCTTACAGCCCTGATGGGCGAAAAGTGGTGAGTGGGAGCGATGACAGGTCCGTTCGCATCTGGGACGTTGAAACTGGGAACTGCCTAATGGAATTACAAGGGCATGAAGGGCGTGTATACTCAGTTGTGTTTCACCCGAAAGGTGATATTATTGCAAGTGGTTCGTTCGATGGAACGATACGGTTATGGCACGTTTGTACAGGGGAGTGCTTAGCAACCCTCTCTGGTCATACGAGCCGGGTTCGTTCAGTGGCTTTTAATGCTGATGGATCGATGCTCGCCAGCAGCAGTGGAGATCATACAGTGCGCTTGTGGGATACAAAGACGTATGAATGTTTCAGGATATTGCAAGAACATACGGCTTGTGTCTGGTCAGTCGCCTTTAGCCCGGACGGACAAACTATTGCCAGTGGGAGTGATGATCAAACAATTCGAGAATGGGATATTCCTAGTGGACAGTGTCGCAGGATACTCCAACGCTATGAGAATGACGAGCCGTATGGTAATACAGCGTACTCCATCGCATTCAGTGACGACGGTAATATGATTGCAAGTGGTTGTGACGGCCAAATTGTGCGACTTTGGGATGCCAGAAATGGTGAATGCCTAAATACACTAAGAGGTCATGGTAGCAGGGTCTATGCAGTCGCATTTAGCCCCAATGGAAATACTATCGCTGGGGGTTATGAGGATAAAACAGTACGTTTATGGGATGTTCAGGATATACAAAAACCTGAATGTTACCGAACACTGCAAGCCCATGACCATTGGGTATGGTCAGTCACTTTTAGCCCCGATGGTAGCATGTTCGCCAGCGGGAGTGAAGATAAGACAATACGATTGTGGAAGACGGCTACGGGAGAGCATCTCAAAACCTTTGTGGATCATGCCAACAGAGTTTACTCGGTCGCATTTAGTCCTAACGGAAACAATCTTATTGCTAGTAGTAGTGGGGATCAGACGGTAAAGTTATGGCAAGCGGGCAGCGATGTACATGTCAGAACATTCTCAGGCCATAAAAGCAGGGTCTATTCAGTCGCATTTAGCCGTAGTGGGACAATGCTAGTGAGCGGAAGTGATGATCAGACGATGAAGCTTTGGGATATAAACATCGGTACATGTCTCAGAACGTTTGACGACCGTGTTGGGCGTGTGCGCTCCGTCGCATTTAGCCTGGATGAGCAAACGATTGTGGAAGGTAGTGAGGATACCACTATAAAAATATGGCATGTACAGACAGGAGAATGTCTGTCGATCTTGCGTGGACACACAGGTTGGGTGCGGTCGGTTGCTTTCAGTCCTGACGGAAGGACAATTGCCAGTGGCAGTGAGGACGGTACTGTTAGGCTCTGGGATACAGTCACAGGAATATGTAACTATACATTGAAGGCCGAGAGTGGACCCATCTATGCTATCACTTTTCACCCAAGTGAGCCGATAGTCGCCAGTGGTTGTCTTGATGGAACCATCAGATTGTGGAATTGGCATAATGGAAGGTATATACAAAGCTTGAGAAGTGATCGACCGTACGAACGGATGAAAATCACGGGTATAAAAGGCCTAAGTTCCGGTCAGAAAATCATTTTACAAGCTCTGGGGGCAATTGGAAACTAAGCGTTGCGAAATTGTCAAGGCAAGGACAGTTTTACTAAACTATTCTTGCCTTGATACTGTTTGCTATAGTCAATTACTATGACACAGGTTGCCCCACCATTGTTTTGTCTCGGTAGACAGAAATGTTCTTTACGCCAAGCTTATAGGCTAAGAGAAAGATAGTATATACGTCCTCCACCCTTGCCTCATAGGGCAGATTCACTGTTTTTGATGCAGACTCGTCTATAACTCCTTGCAAACCTGCTATCTCGGCTACCATACGTACCTGTGCTTCTGGTGTAATCTCTTTTGCTATTTTGAGACGGTTACGAACCGAAACTGATAAGGTGTCTATATGCTGAAAACTTCCGGCGCGTGCAGCCTTCCAGCATATATCTTCTATGAGAGCTTCATCTATCTGTAGCTTCGCTGCGAGAAAATCCTTGATCGTTTGGTGAATATTCCCTTTACCGTCAGAAAGACTTAAAAATGGTTCTATAGAGGAAGTTGTATTGAGTAAATAGGAAGAGCGCCCTGCTGGGGGTAAGGCCGTGGTTGAAATATTGCGTAACCCTTTCTCTCGGATAGCATCTGCTAGAGCTACCCACTCTTCTGCTTGCACAGTATTTGTTGGGTAATGGGTATACTTCTCTTCAAGGAAACGCCCACTCAGATACGCGTTCAACGATGGAATGCTCATTGCTGTGCATGAACCACGCTGTTCTGCTAATTCTACAGAAGCTAATTTAGATGTATAGTTGATGAATGAGAGAAGGTCTCTTGAAAGACTTCTCGCCTCTGATGAATCATAGGGAAGATCGAGAGCTAACAGCATGTCCGCTAATCCACAGACCCCAATACCTATTCTACGTTTCATCCTCGCAATATCTGCACTGATCTTTGTCGGGTAACGTGGAATACTATATTCGACTGCATTATCGAGTACTCGCGTAAGTAGTTGCGTTACTGTGCGGAGCTTATTATAGTCAATAGTAGCAGATGTCCCATATCCCTGCACAAAGCGGTGCAAGTTCAGGTAGCCAAAGTGACATGTTTCTCCTTCCGCCAAGCCCATTTCAGCACAGGGAGGAGTGCCCACGTACGCGCTCAACTGAGCTATTGGGTTATCTCTATTCATCCTATCCAGGAAAATCAGGCCTGGGTCACCGTTATACCAAGCGTTTTCCGCCATCTGTCGGAGAAGATCACCAGCATTAACAGAGGTACCATCAGAAAGGAAGAACTTCTCTTCCTTCTTTGCTTTATCCATAAATTGTTCTGTAACGTCTATAGAAATGTTGAAGTGGCTCAAGTTGTTCTGGCGTTTGCTCCTGATAAATTCCTGTATCAATGGATGTGAAATATGGAGCAGGCCCATGTTGCCGATATAGCGATCATAATCGCCAGTCGCAGCTTCTTTTGAGGAGAAATTATTAAGCCAGTGCAGTAATAAAATGGGATGAGGAGAACTTGTGAGATTAAAGCCTGAGCCCATATTCTGGCGGTAGTAAGAACGGATTTGTTCTTCATTCATCTTCCCTGCTGTGCGCAAGTCAGTTGGGATGATAGCGCAAGAAGATAATGCAGACTCATAGCGACCGGCATTCGTGAGGATAGGAGTTCCAAGCATACAGTAACCATCTACCATATATGTCGCAAGCTCGTATTTTAGCTGTTTCATGATTTGCATTGGAGTATTAAAACAAGACTCTACTGAAATGAGCGTGTCTATCACTCGTTTGAGCAAATCTTGTGGTATTTCGGTTTGAGAGAGAATTATGGTGGTGCCAAAAGTCAAGACAGTTTTTAGGGAAAAATAAGATAAAACTCAACTGTTCAAGAAAATGCGCTTTAGTTGCCTATATACACCTGTGCTGGCGTTCGGTAGTCTAGGGATTGGTGGAGCCGCTCGTGATTGTAAAACGTAAAATACGCTCGCAAGTTGCTCACCGCCTCCGGCACGCTTTGGTAATCTTTGATGTAGACCTCCTCATATTTGACACTGCGCCACAGACGCTCCACAAAAATGTTATCTAAAGCTCGTCCTCTTCCATCCCAGCTGATGGCAATCGCCGCTGCTTTGAGCCGAGAGGTAAACTCGGGACTGGTAAACTGCACTCCTTGGTCCGTATTGAAAATCTCGGGGGTTGCGATCCGTAAAGCCCGATCCAGAGCTTCTAGGCAAAAACCCATATCTAGTGTGATCGAGATTTCCCAGGATAAAACGTAGCGGCTGAACCAATCGATCACCGCCATCAGATAGATAAATCCTCGCTGCAGGCGGATATAGGTGATGTCACAACTCCAGACGCGGATTACAGCGTTCAATGGTCATTCCTCTCAATAAGTAGGGATAGCGTTGCTCATTGGGTCCGGGTACACTCAGTTTGGGTTTAGGATAGATGGCTTCTAAATTCATTAGGCGCAGCAATCGCCGGACGCGTTTGCGCTCCACTGCATAGCCCTGAGTGTTGAGCCAAGCCGTCATCTTGCGCGTTCCGTAGAAAGGTGTTCGCGTCTATTGCTCATCGAGAAGCCGCATCAGCACCAGATTGTCCTCACGTTCAGGCACTGGTTCATAGTAGTAACTCGAGCGGGCCAGACCCAGCAGTTCACATTGTTGGGCAATGCTCAGGTCGGGATGCTCCGGTTCAATGAGGCTTCGTTTGGCCTCAATGGAGTGCTTTTGATTTTTTTCCCAACCAGTCCACCTGCACTTTCAGTTGGCCGATTTGTTGATAGAGGCTGTTGACAAGGGCTTCCTCGCTCTTGGCTTGATCGCTTCTTCGGGTCGAAAACAGATCCGGCAAACCATCCATCGCCTGTTTTTTCCATTGTGCAATTTGGGTGGGATGAACGGCGTACTCAGCCGCTATTTCATTGGCTGTTTTTTGTCCTTTGATCGCTTCCAGGGCTATCCTGGCTTTCAGGTCACTGCTGTAGTTTTTTCGTTGTTTTGCCATGTCCTTGCTCCTTTTTTCTCCTTTTCTCTACAGCTATTTTATCTTAACGACCTGTCCAGGAAACTGGTACCATTATAAATCTCTCCGTATACCAACACATCCCATGCTCTTTCTGACGGAGTATAAAAGGGTAAATTATCGGTATTTACCACTGCATGTGCTATTTCATCGCTCTCTATCATAGTTAACCTCACTACAAAACGCAGCATTTTTCTGCTTTCTAATGATCCGGCGTTTCTCTTGATATCTCATTGAGAATGGAGAACGCGGAGGGTAAAATATGTAATCACTTAGATTAAATGTGTTACATTTCTAAATCTGGGGGGACTTTGGTTGCAAATCGGTTGAGATTTATTCAAATTGGTAAAAGTTTTGTTGCACATGACAATATTTTTTAGCCATCTGTTTATTTGACGTTGTAGCTCAACGTTTTTGGCCCCTCTTATGGCCTTTTCATGCACAGTTATCTAATTTTATACGATGCAGCTGATTAGCCTAAAAGTAAAATGAAAAGAAGAGCAATTGAGGCCACAAATTCATTTCTTATATCATCATTATAAAACTCTAGGCCAATAATCCTATTTATATTTATTGATACGTATATATGATACGAAAAGATAAGAAGCGTTTACAACAATATGGATATGCTTGCACTCCCACCTTTCGCATGCTACCCTTAAATAAAATCGCTATACGATACACTTATACGTCATGGAGCATACGAATGACAAAACATGAATCAAAAATAGCACTCAAACGCGCTTACGATGAAGCAGTGACAGGCGATGGAGTGCGCGTGCTGGTGGATCGGCTCTGGCCGCGTGGACTCTCTAAAGAGAAAGCACATGTTGATGTGTGGCTCAAGGAGGTCGTTCCAAGCAATGAACTGCGGCGGTGGTTCGGCCATGATCCTGAGAAGTTTGCGGAATTTCGTCATCGCTACGAGGCTGAACTCGCGTCTGAAAGCGGGAAGGAGGCTCTGGGGAAGTTGCGTGAATTGATGAAACAAGGGCCGATTACGTTGGTGTTTGCTGCGCGTGATGATAAGCATAATAATGCGGTTGTCTTGCGTGATGTGCTGTTGCATAAGCTATAGGATTACTGTTAGTACACACCATACAGAAAACACTAGGCGCGTTTGTGTAGTTTCGCCGCACAAGCGCACCTAGTGTTTTCTGTGTTGAAGAGAAACATACTTGTGTTTGCATTATGTTCCTCTATACAGTACGATGCTTGTATCATTTATCGGGTTGCGACATTTTGTTCAGGTAAAGGGACGATTGACATGGAACAATCTGGTATGTCCTCACATAAAGCGTTGGTCAATGATGTTCATGCTCAGAAGCCCAGAAAGCAAAGCAGAGGCTTCTCTAGCCTGGGATTGCGTACATTGTCAGTTCTGTATGGTATTCTGGCGGCTGCTCTGCTCGTCTTGCTGATTGCTTTGGGATCACGCGGCTTTCATTGGTTTGACGCGGCTCTCATCGGCTATGCGGTGGCGACTGTCTTTGCTATTGCGGCTGTAACGTACAAGTATTCGTTTTGGCTGGCTCGTCCGCCCACGGGGCGCTATTGGCGACGCAGTTGGCAACTATTTTTCTCCTATGAGAACTTTCGCCGCTACACACTCCTCATTCCAAGGGCGATTGCCGATCTGTTTGCGCAACAGTTTATTCGTCGGCGTGGTGTGTATCGTTGGGTGACGCATCAGTGTATCTTTTGGGGCGTTCTGCTCTCGTGCGCTATCACCTTCCCGCTCACTTTTGGATGGTTGCGTTTTACCCAAACTCCAACTGGATTGTACCGGATTTGGGTGTTTGGTTTTCCCTTCTTTACAGCTCCTGTAGATTCGTTCTTTGCCTTTCTGCTCTTTCATGCCCTGGATTTCACGGCATTGCTTTTGCTCATAGGATTGGTACTGGCGTTCCATCGGCGTTTCCATGATCTTGCGTTGATCTCGGTGCAACGCTTTGGCTTCGATATTGTCCCATTGGCCTTGCTGCTAGCAATCGCCATTACTGGCCTTGCTCTGACTGCTGATAGTGCTTGGCTGGGTGGTGTCTACTACTGGTATATCTCACTCACGCATGAAACAGTAGTGGTACTCTGGTTGATCTCGTTACCATTTGGAAAATTTTTCCATCTCATTGAGCGACCGGCGACTGTTGGCATCGAACTGTACTGGCGCACTGGCGAAGGTACAGAGATGCAGAAATGCGCTCGTTGTGGAGAAGCATATGCGCCCATTCGCTTCATTCAAGACCTCAAGAAGACGCTCTACGACGTTGACGAAAACTACATGATATCTGACACTCCTGCACCGCATGAGAATAGTCAGCCGCAAGGAACACCGACTGAGGAGAAAGCGACGGGTGTATTATGGTGGCAAGACCTGTGTCCAACATGTAAGCGTGTAATGCGTGCACAGGCGAATCTCGCCGCGCTCGGTCGCGGTGGCAACCAGTTTTTATAAGGATGTCGTAGGACCCCCCATTTATGGCGCCCGTCGTGGTGACTGACCATGTTGCCGACATTGACCATTACCGCGAGCGGGCGCGATCAATCAGGCCCCTACGACCTGTTAATGCATCGGAGAGCGGAGGGAACATATGAGTGTAGACAAAGGCATATTTCGCCGCCATCGACAAAATCAGCCGGAGACGTTTGACTTTCATTCGGGTGAGCAACCAGAGGGGCATTGGAGGTCTGATGAGCAGATAGATCGTTATGTTCCGACACATTGCTGTTATTGTGGTGTGCAGTGTGGAATGTATCTCAAAGTGGCACACGGTCAGGTTGTAGGCGTGGAGCCGCGTGAGGACTTTCCGTTGAATCATGGTATGCTGTGCCCCAAAGGAGCCACGGCTTATCAGACGGTGAACCATCCTGATCGCTTGACCTACCCGTTGATGCGGCGTGGTGGAAAAGGGAGTCCATTGGAGCGTGCGAGCTGGGATGAGGTACTTGATACTATCGTGCAACGCTTTCGTGCTATTCAAGCGGAGCATGGCAACGATGCGGTCGCAACCTACAGCGGCTCGTCGATGACGAACGAGAAGTGTTATCTGATGGGCAAGTTTGCCCGTGTTGCTCTCGGTACGCGGCATACAGACTACAACGGGCGCCTATGTATGTCTTCAGCAACGGGTGCTAATGAGCGTTCGTTGGGCATTGATCGTGCGGCCAATCCTGTCAGCGATATGTTGCATGCCGATTGCATCTTTGTGATTGGCGCAAATGTTGGTGAATGCTTCCCCATCATCACCAGTTATCTCTGGCAGGCGCGAGATCGTGGCTGTAAGCTGATTGTGGCTGATCCGCGCCAGACGCCGATTGCACGCACGGCGGATATCTTTCTTCCTTTGCGTTCTGGGACCGATTCTGCTTTGCTTAATGGAATGTTGCATGTGATTATCAAAGAGGGCTTGGTAGACGAAGATTTTATTCGTGAGCGTACCGTTGGTTGGGAGGAGACGAAGACTCTTGTTGAACAGTACCCACCAGAGCGTGTTGCCAAAGTCTGTGGGTTGCGCCCAGAAGCGATTATTGAGGCGGCTCGAATGTATGGACGTGCCAATGCTGCTTTGCTCTATCAAGCACGTGGATTGGAACATCAGAGCAAAGGGGTTGATAACGGAGTAACGGCGATTAATTTGGCGCTGGCGACTGGCAACTTTGGACGGCCTGGTGCGGGTTATGGCACACTGACCGGACAGGGCAATGGACAGGGCGGACGCGAGATGGGTCAGAAAGCGTCACAACTGCCCGGCTGTCGCGAGGTTGACGATCCGGAGGACCGGAAGTATATCTGCTCAGTTTGGGGCATTGATGAGAAGGACCTGCCGCATTCGGGTTATCCTGCCACATTGATGATTCCTGCCATGCTGCGCCAGGAGATTCGCGCTTGTTTCATGATCTGCTCTAATCCGATGGTGTCGCTACCCGATCAGCATACGGTCGAGCGAGCGTTACGTGGCTTAGACCTATTCGTAGTGACCGACTTTTTCCTCTCGGAGACGGCTGAACTGGCTGATGTTGTTTTGCCTGGCTCGGTATGGGCAGAGGATGAAGGTACGGTGACAAGCCTGGAGGGGCGCGTAATCAAATATAACAAGGCTGTTGATCCTCCTGGTGAAGCACGAGTAGATTGGCAGATTGTATGCGAGTTAGCGCGACGCCTGGGTAAAGGCCAATATTTCAACTTCCAATCGGCGCGAGACATCTTCAATGAACTGCGTCTCTGTACGAGGGGAGCGAAGTCAGACTATTGGGGCATTACCTATGAGAAGATTGCTGAACAGAATGGTGTTTTCTGGCCTTGTCCGACGGAGGAGAGTCCTGGTACGCCGCGCCTGTATGAAGAGCGCTTTGGTTTCCCCGATGGCAAGGCACGCTTCCATCCCATCCCCTATATTCCGCCAGCGGAAGAGCCGGACACCGACTATCCATTGGTGCTCACGACTGGGCGCGTGATCTATCATTATCTCTCAGGCAATCAGACGCGACGGACACCATTTCTCAAAGAGCAGGCACCCTATCCCTGGGTGGAGATACATGAGCAAACGGCAAAGCGGCTAGGCATTGGCGATGGTGACTGGGTCACAGTTCGTACGAGGCGCGGTGAGATGACAGCTCCCGCATTGGTGGTACTGTCTATTCGCCCCGATACCCTGTTCATTCCCTATCACTATGGACACACTCAGGCGGTCAACCAATTGACCAATCCTGTATTAGAGCCAATGTTCAAGATACCTGAATATAAAGTGTGCGCGGCTTCTGCTACCCGTGCTGAGCAGAAGCCTGAGTGGGCCAAAGATGAAGATGCCGCCGCTCTGGTTGCGGCGCGAAAGCGGCGCCATGAACTGCCGATGGCGCAGACGAAACCGAATCCAGTATTGCGTTAGTGAAAGGTTCATGTGTTATGTTAGAGACAGTCAAAAGAATCTTTCTTGATCCTTCGCGTTGTATAGGGTGTCGCTCGTGTGTGGCTGCTTGCCGTGAATGTGATTCGCACAAAGGCGAGAGCATGATCTACATCGATTATGTTGAGCGTCACAACACCGTGGCCTCTTCGCCCACACTTTGTATGCATTGTGAAAACCCATTGGCTCCTTGTGCACAGGTTTGCCCGGCACAAGCTATTCTAGTTAGCCCTGATGGTGTTGTGCAATCGGCAGATGAAACACGTTGCATCTACTGTGAGAACTGTGGCTATGCCTGCCCCTTTGGTGTGCCCAAGTTCAATATTGCGGGTCATTATATGCAAAAGTGCAACCTATGCTATGACCGAACTAGCCAGGGGAAAGGCCCCATGTGTGCTACGGTCTGCCCCACTCAAGCGCTCTTCTATGGGACATATGAGGAGTGGATAGAAGCGGGGCGTGCAAAACAGGGCGCCAAACCTGTCAATACGTTCTACTTTGGGAAGCAACGAGTACGAACTCGCAACTACGTGGTGATGAGGCAGGAAGACGAGGCATTGGATGTGCTATCTCTTGTGGAAGAAGCGAACTTTGGGAAAGGTGCGAATCTTCCCGAAGCCACGGCTGGACGTAATTTCGATCCGTGGGTAGACGCTGAAACGGCAGGTATTCCACAGCGTGAGGCTCCGCCGCAGCCCTGGACACCGCGTGAGCCGTTGAAACCAGCACCGGTAGGAGGAGCATGATGCTACAAGAAATGCATCCAGAAGATAAGCGCACAGTACATCCCTCTGTTCAGTTGGGAACAGAGGGATATACGACGCAGCCCACGAACTCTCCCGATGAATGGCGCAAAGAGTTTCCCTATCCGTGGGACGAAGATGAAATTGTGACGCGGCGCGATACGCTCCGTTTTCTGCTAGCGGGATCAGGTGCGCTCTTCCTGGCGACAGGAGTGCTGGCAATTATTGGCAATCTGCCGACGGGGGGAAATGTGCAGTCCGTGGCAGTGGCGAAAGTGAGCGAACTGGCAGAGAACGAATGGAAGGTTTTTAGCTTTCCTGACCAGTATGCGCAAGGTATCCTCATCAATCTTCCCAAGAGGGGGCTAGTTGCCTATAGCGATGTGTGTACGCACCTGTCCTGTGCAGTTGTGTATCAGGGGGATGGCAAACTCCACTGCCCCTGTCACGATGGTCTTTTTGATGCAGCAACAGGGAACGTGCTAGCTGGACCACCAACACGTCCTCTGCCGTTGATTCAGCTTGCTATTCAAGATGGAACAATTTATGCAGTGAAGGTGGTGCCACGATGAGCAACGAAGTTGGTAAGCTCATGCATAAAGCTAATCCTGATGATCCGCCTGTGCGTCGGCCCGTGCAGGGTCCGAAAGGGCCGCTTCCAGGCCCCAATTACCTAGGTTTACAAGGGCGTACTGCCATTGTGCAGGGACAGGTTTATATTGTGGCTGTGATTGTGATCGTGCAGTTGTGGTTGGTGACTGATGCGTTGTATGAGTTGCTTTCAGGTCGCTCAAGCTCGCTTGGCTGGTTGACATTTGCTAGTGTTATTGGCTTTGCTCTTGCATTGCTCGTGGCGTTTTGGCCGCGTCGGCGCGTCGAGGGATCGTAGAGGAAAAGCATGGAACAGGAGACACACGAATCTTATAGCGAGACAACACCACAACAAGAGAAGGATATGGGCGTTCAGTCACCATCAATAGGGCAAGAGTTGCACACCTATAATCGTAATCGCATTGATCGTGAGCATCCTATTGGTGGTGAGATGTCGGATATCGTGCGTGGTCTCGTTACGCGTGTACGTTTGCCCTGGTTGTTAGAGCATCGTTCGCGCCTACCTGTGCTTGCACTCTTTAGTTTTATCAACGGCTGCATTAGTATTGGGTTGATGTCGATACTGGCTGTCCTCACGCATTCTCCTTTCATCTTCCCGTCACTGGGTCCTACTGCATTTCTCTTTTTCTATACGCCAACTGCACCGAGTGCGTCTCCGCGTAACACCATTATTGGGCACACGGTTGGCGTGCTTGCTGGCTATCTCAGCCTCGTTGTGACAGGATTGACGATGGCAGGGCCTGCGCTTGTGGTTGGCGTGTCATGGCCGCGTGTGATCGCGGCTGCCCTCTCGCTGGGGCTGACTGCTGGGCTGATGGTCATGCTCAAATCGCCCCACCCTCCGGCAGGCGCAACAACTCTTATTGTCTCGCTGGGCATTCTGACACAACCGTGGCAACTTCTGCTGCTGATGATTGCTGTGGTGGTGTTAACGCTGCAAGCTATTGTCATCAACCGTCTGGCTGGCATTCCGTATCCACTCTGGGCACCACGTCAAGAGCTTACTAGTGGGGGTGATGGGAATAAAGGGGGTGGTATGCAAAAATGAAGCTATCTGAACGTCTTTTTCTGTAAGCGCGGAGAGCGTTGTAGGGACCAGCTTCAGCGCGTCCGTGGTGGCAATTGACACTGTTGGCGACGTTGATCATTGCGACGGCGGACGCGCTGAAACTGGTCCCTACGACGGTATTAAAGCATGGGCAGAAGGAGGCTTTCTCAGTGAGGCAGAGCAATAAGTGGTATACCACGTTCTTTTCCTTTGTTCTTATTCTGTGCGGTGTTGCCAGCAGCATGTTCGTGTTTACTGCATGCCAGGGGAGCGATTCTTTTCGTCCAACATCCCCCACGCTTTCCATAAGCCAGGGGAAGGTATATGTGCAGTATGCGAATACGAGCAATAAAACTGGTACGAATGATTCTCTGGCCGTATTTCGTGCCGATACTGGCAAGTTTCTCTGGCAGGCTACAGACTTCGTAGACACGCCAGTGGCCGATAGCACTACTGTGTATACTCCTACAGAGACTAGCCTCATTGCGAGAGACGCGGAAAGCGGTAAGGAACTCTGGCACACTTCCGGCCCTATAGTACCAAATGCGGTTATCGATGGAATTGTCTATACTCACTTTGCATCCGATTTCTCTGCGTTTCAAGCAAACGATGGTAGTCAATTGTGGACGATGCATCTTTCAGGCTCGTATGTGCAGCGCTTAGAAGTCGAGCAGGGACGGCTCTACGTTCTGATGGACGAGAGTTTTGCGGTAATCCAGGTCGATACTGGCAAGCTTCTCTGGACATCTCCTGCTAGAGCCTTCAGCAGCGCGAATGGAGTTATTTACCTCAGTCGGTGGCACAAAGATGGAGATGGAGTAGTGGATGCTGTGCAAGCAAGTGATGGTAAGCTCCTGTGGACGTTTCATACTCCGAAACCGGCGCGTGTTCCTGATCTTGTATCCACCACGATAACCTCTGATAGCATTTTGTGTGTGAATGCAACGGATACGCTTTATGGGCTGCAAGCTAAGAGCGGAAGATTGCTTTGGAGCATGCCAGGCAAGTCCATTGGTGAGTTTACACAGGACATACTCACAACAGATGGAGTGCTCTATATTCCTTCTTTTGATGAGGGATTGATGGCTGTGCAGGCGCAAAACGGACAAGAGCGTTGGCGATTTAACCCAGGTGGAGCGATTCTTGCGGCTGATCTCGACGTGAAAAGTGGAGTGATCTACGCAACAATAGACCCACTTGGCCCTTGGTATCTTGCGGCGGTGCGAGCAGATGGTTCCCTCATCCATGAAACTCGAGTGCAAGCGGCCCAAGACTACCACGAATCCGACGGAGTTGTCTATCAGTTGGTGGCAGGAGGAATTGTAGGTAGTGTTACAAACGAGAAACAGCATTATACGCAGATGGATCTCACAGTCACAAATGGGAGTGATGGGAGTTCGCTCTGGTCAACGCATTTTCAATTCTGAAGTAGGGCGCCCGTTGTGGGGGTGTACGATGTTGGCGATGTTGACTATGCCGACGACGGGCGCGATCAATCAGGCCCCTACGACATGTAGGGCTTGAGCGCTTTCAGGACATCATCGACGACGAAGGGTTTGGGCATGATGGCGTCAATGTGCAGTTCGTATGCCTCATCCATTTTATCCATTGCGGACATGAGGATGAGGATGTGACGGCTACGTACGTCCGGCATGGCGTCGAGGCGTTGGCAGAATTCGTGTCCATTCATAGTGGGCATCATCAGGTCGAGAAAGACGAGATAGCTGCTGCCTTCCCTTTGCAATTTTTCGAGTGCTTCACGTCCATTGCGGGCCGTTTCGATCGTGTAGCCCTCAAATTCCAGGATATCGACCATCATGTCGCGTATGATGGGATCATCATCTACTACTAATACGTTATGTCGCTTGATACTCACTTATGTCATGCTCCCCTGTGTCTTGTGTTGGTGCTTCAACGTATGGCAGGTAAAAACTGAATGTCGAACCCTCGTTTGGCTCGCTGTGCTCAAGCCACAGTTTGCCATTCATGGCTTCGATATAACGGCGACAGATGAAAAGGCCAAGGCCAGTACCGCGGATTGGCGTGGTCAAGGAACGTGGCGCACGTACAAACTTCTCGAAAATCTTTTTTTGATCGTCCGGTGCAATACCCTCGCCCTCGTCACGCACGCGTACGAGCACAACTAGCTCATGTCCATGATCGGCAATGTTGCCATGATCGGCCTGATCTTCAGGCAAGAGGGCTGTCACATCTGCCAGAGACATGACATCGCTGGTTATCTCAATGTTTCCTGTGCCCGGTGAGTATTTGGCGGCGTTATCGAGTAGATTCGTCATGACCTGCCGTATGCGCAGTTTGTCGCCATCAATCCAAAGTGTTGGATCGATATAGAGCGTGATCTTTTGCTCGATATTGACGCTCAGCATGTTTTCGGCGATTTGGGCAGTTGTGAGCACATGAACAGGAACATGGTTTAGCTCCAATTTTTTGTCCACTACGCCCATTTTGGCGGCCTCGGTCATGCTTGCAACAAGGTCGGTCAACTGCTGGGCGGAACTCTCGATCTTAGTGGCAAAACGCAATACCTGTTTCGCGGAAATGCGCTCACTTTGTTTCTTTAAGAGGGAGGCATAGCCGAGAATGCCACTGAGTGGCGTGCGCAGTTCGTGCGAAGCTGTCACCAGGAATTCGTCTTTGAGCGTATCCATATGTTGTAATTCGGCGTATGCCTCTTCACGTTGCTCAAACAATTGCGCATTACGAATGGCGCTCGCTGCTTGGGCGCAGATGGCTAACAGCATGCCGATCTCGCGGGGATGGAAATAACGCGCATCTTTGGGGGTGTGAACAGCTAACATTCCGATGAGATCTCCCTGGTAGGAGACGGGAATCATAATCATCTGTTCAATGCCTGTCTCTTTGAGGAAGATAGCTCCACCTTCGTCACTCTGTAGTGCTAGGTCTTCGAGGTCAGACGGATAGAGGTAAATAAAGCCCTCTTCCTGTACACGTTTCTCTAAGAGCGTGTTTTTGAAGGGTACACGTATCTTTTCTATCAACTCTTCATGCTCGTCTGGGCGGCGTGGTGGCGCGAGGACAGGAATTTCCGATTCGTCGTTATAATTATTCTGACTAGGCGTGGCATAAATAGCTTTTGCAATCATATCTTCTTGCTGTGCAGCGAGTTGGAAGAAGACACACATTTCGGCTTGCACCAGTTGTGCTACTGTCTTTACAAAGGTATTCAAGAGCTCGTTCAGGTTCAGCGTTGCGCTGATTGATTGCAAGGCACTATTCAATGCAGCTAATTCATGTTCGCGCTGCTGTAGTTTGGCATTCTTTTCTGTTAATTGTTCCTGGCTCTCACGCAAGCGGGCATTGTTTTTAATGAGTTGTTCTTCACGTTGCTTGGCTTCGCCCAAGGATTTAGCATCGCGTCGATAGAGTTTCTCATTCTCAACGCTCACGGTGAAGATTTGTACCATCGTTTCTAGTACCTGGATTTCTTCTGGTCGATAGGCATTGACGTGCTCACTTGTACAACAGATTGAGCCAGTGACACGGTTGAACATCTTCATTGGCAGCAGAAGGAAAGAAGCGGCTTGACGCTGGTCGCCCCAGGTGCCTGTGAGCAATTCAGCATACATAAGGCTTTTTTCTGGCTCGTACGAGGGCGAGAATTGAAGTTGTCGCATCCCTTTCTGAATTATATGTGACCAGACGGGACGGTCTGCTTCAGTCATGGTTATTGGCTCGTCAAGTGTGGTAATCTGTCTACGATTATTGACCGCGAATACATCGATGATTAGTTTGTCGTCTCTATCAAAGAGTGTGATGAGAAATGAGGAAATGTTAACCACGCGGGCTGCAAACTGATATGCCTCTTCGAAGAGCACTTTCATGTTCACGCTATCGGGAAAGGCGGTGCTAATCTCTTGAAAGCCCTGCATATATGCGCTGGTACGCTGTTGTATGTGGCGCAATTTCTGATTTTGTAGATAGAGAGCTATGCGTTCGGTGGCTTGTAGTGCCTCTGCACGCATCTTAGGCTGAAACCCCTGGTTGACGCCTAGTGTCGTATGATACAGCACAACCACACCCATCACGCCTGCTCCTGGTTGACGATGTGTGTTATGGCGCTCACTCGTCAATACTGGCTCACGAATTGGCACGCCTAAGTAAGAAAGAGGGAGAACATCTGTCTGATAGGGTAGCGGCTGCCCGTTGTGATACAGTTCAAGGTAATCCTCGTAACTACCACTATATGCCTCATTTTTAGCCCATGCACGTCCAATCAAATCAACGTTCAGGGGATACGTGTTGCCAACAGCAAATAGCTCACTCTGCTGATGAGGAATGTCGTCTACCTCTTCCTCTGCTGAAAGATGAGGAAGTTGCTGTGAAGATGTCGAGGTGGAGCGTGTCAGCCCCAACAGTGGCGGAATAGGCACAAACTGTGGTAGGGGTGAAGGTAAAGGTGAAGAGGGAGGTGGAATTGGTAATGGACCTGAAGGCGAAGTGTCATTTTCCAGGCGCACAGTCATGCGGCGGCTAGGCTGCTTGGTGCCGCCTTGATTGGCACGTGCTCGTATATGCAGTCGTATCCGCATGCGACCGAGGCTCTCGTCATACAGAGCGACACAGCCACCCTGAGCGGAAAACTGGGTCATCATCTGCTTCAAGAGTTGCTTGAGCAGAGGCAAGAGGTACGATTCATCGGCATATGCTTCTGGCTCGCCCCATGTGGAGGTGGACATAGACAGCTAGCTCCTCGCGTTTCTCGTCGAAAACTTCAGGATGTAGCATATCATACAACTGATCTCTATTCAACTCGACTGATGGGGTTGGGTGAGCATCATTTTTTGGCGACGGACGACCACAAGGGTCCCCACCCCACTTCTCATCCGCCCCCGTCCCTACTGCTTACAAAAATCTGATGGGTCCCCGACCATGTTGATGTCACTTGCGCCCAAGTAATAGACAAACTTCTGCATGGCGGCTTGCAATGCACTTGACAGCTCATCATCAACTGTAACGCCTTCTTCCCACCACCAGTGTGAGATGGTCCAGATGCCGTTTTCTAGGCGCGAGTCGAGGCGGGCGATGAAGCGGTCTTTGTAGAAGACGGGGAGGACGTAGTAGCCCCAACGTCGTTGCTCGGCTGGTTTGTAAACTTCCCATAGATACTCGAAGTCGAAGAGTTGGGCGATAGCTTTGCGGTCCCACAGGATGCTATCGAGCGGCCCGAGGAAGAGAACATGTGGCTGTGGTAGCTCTGCATCTAATAAGGGGAGAGAACTGCTGAGCATGTAGTAGGGCCATTTCTTTTCACCCACATGCACAGGAATAAGTACACCCTCTTCTACGAGTTCGGAGACACATTTTTTGCGTTCGGCTCCTTCTCCACATGCGCTCCATACGGCGGCTTCAGCGTTGGTACGGAGTAAGCCAACGGCTTGAAAGCGACGGGCGATGATCCATTTATGGTAATCGTGTGTGGTTGTTAATGGGGCAGCATTATAGTGTATGGCGGGAATGACTCGTTCGGGGCGGTCATAGTAATGGCGTCCGCTCTTGCGATGATGTGTTAATAACACACCACAGGCCCACATGGCACGTAACAGGCGCTTGGTGCGTGTTGAACCATACCAGGAACCGCGTTGTTCATAACGTGCGCTGTCCTCAAATTCGAGTGAAGAGAGTGGTCCACGTGCATCAATGGCGGCAAGAATGGCTTCGGCGGCTCCCGGCTCTGCCTCAAGTATCTCTCGATCATGATATGGACGATATAGGTCGCGTGTGCTGGCACGCATAGGCCAATCGCTGACAGATACGAGGCATGCTTGCTTGTCCCAGGCGTCGTATATGATGCGGTCCGTGTAGGCGGCTACTTGCCAGTCATTAACCCGATAACCAGGAACACGTGCCTGAAATACCAGGTCAGGATTGCGCCCGACTGGATTCAATGGATCATATTGCACAGTGCCCAGGCGCGTAAAGACGCCTGGGAGGTCAGTCGGCGAAAAATGATAGGTTGTCAGAAAGCGACGTGCCTGCTCACGAGAGATGGAGATAGTCATTGACGTTTCAACCATGCCTCGATGATGTCGATGTGCTCTTGGTAATGTTCGTAGGTGTTGCCAGGGACATATTCTCCGACGGGGCGGCCATCGAGCCAGTCAAGTGGCTTATTCAGGTCTTCGTTACTCATGGTTTGTACGGTAGCGCGTAGTTGCTGATAGGTGGTACGAAATTCTGTGAGGACATCTTGTAATGAGCGATATCGATTTTCATCGTAGAACTGTGCGTTGACCTCATCCATGGTCATATCAGACGTTGGATCGGGTAGAGGGACATCTTGCATCGTTGCGTTCAGCAGTTGAATGACTCGTTTGTGCCATGCCGAGAGGTGAGCAAGGTTATCCTTCACCGACCAGCCGTCGCTGACAGTGGGCGAGGTCATTTTTGCTTCTGTTAATGAGACTAGCAATGCCTCAAACGCGTTGAAACCGGTTTGCATTTTTTGTAATTCTTGTGCTTTGTCTAGTTGTTCTGGCATAACCAATCTCCTCGTATTAGGAATGCTGGGAGCAGAGCGCGATAAATCGGGCCCCTACCATATTTACAATACCACGGTTTTGATGGTTATAATATCACCTCGCTGGTGGGTTGTACTGTGATGCGGTAATCGTCGGTTCTGAAGCCGTTGAGTGTGTCGTTATGATGGGCGATGATCTGTGGTGCTGTCAGGATGTTCCCGTCTTCTGTTGTGTGGGCATCTGCGACTAGGGTCACATTATAGCCCATCGTGGTAGCGCGGCGCACTGTGGTATCAATGCAGTAGTCTGTTTGACCACCGACGACGACAAGGTGTTTGATATCTCTTGCACTCAGTATGTCATGTAAGGGAGTATAGTAGAATGAATCGGAGGCGCGCTTATGGACAACGATGTCACCCTCTTGTGGTGCAATCGAGGGGTGAATATGCCATTGCGGTGTGCCAACTACCAAGCCGTACCCCTCTGGTTCATCGTGCTGCACGTAGATAATAGGGATATGGTGTGAACGTGCCTGGGCTAATAAGGTGTTGATGTGCTCAAGCACCTGCTCACCTTGATATGCGGCTTCAATCAGCCCCACTTGCATATCGATGATGACGAGGGCGGTATTTGTGTCCATAATAAATTTCCTTTTGTTTACTCCACACATTGTTTTCGTCTTACTTTGAGTTTATCATAAAATGCGGGTATATTACGTCCTGATTTATTGTGGTTTTTTGAGAGAGGTGGATCTATGTATTCTCCGACGGCACGGGTGTTGACAGTGCTGGAATTATTGCAGTCGCGCCAGCAGATGAGTGGTGTTGAGCTGGCAGAGCGGCTGGAGGTCGATCAGCGGACAGTGCGTCGCTATATTACGATGCTGCAAGATATGGGCATTCCGATTGAGTCGAAGCGTGGTCGGTATGGTACGTATCGGTTGCGACCAGGGGCGAAGATGCCACCGTTGATCTTTCGCAATGATGAGGCGTTCGCGCTCACGTTGGGATTATTGACTGCGCGTACAATGGGCCTCACAGTGACGGCTCCGGCGGTTGAAAGTGCGCTTGCTAAGATTGAACGGGCGCTCCCTGTAATGCTACGCGAGCATGTGCAGGCTGTACAGGGGGCAATTACCTTTGATTTTGATCTTGCTAGTGCGGCACCTGTGAGCGAGGTTGTTGTCACGATGTGTGTTGCTACACAACAACGTCGTTGTGTGGAGATGGTGTATCGCCCTTGGCATGGTGAGGCGACCAAACGTGTTATTGATCCGTATGGTGTGGTGTGTCGCTCAGGCTTCTGGTATACGGTGGGCTATTGTCACCTGCGTCAGGATATACGCGTGTTTCGGCTTGATCGTGTGGTTGGGGTTGAGCTATGCAAGGAGGATGAAACGTTTGTTGCTCCCCAAGATTTTGATTGCCTTGCACATGTGACGCGTTCGCTAGCGACGATGCCTATGACGTGGTCTATCGATGTGTTGCTTGAAACTACATTGGAAGAGGCACAACGTGCGCTATCACCCGCCTTGGCGACTCTGGAGCAGGAAGAGCATGGAGTGGCGATGCGCTGTTATGCCGATCATGTGGAGTGGTTCGCCAATGTCCTGGTTGGGTTACACTTTCCCTATATTGTGCGTCGCCCACCTGAATTGCGTGAAGCATTGCGGCACTTGTCGGAACGCATTGCGACAATGGCAGCACGTTCGTAGAGACCAGCTTCAGCGCGTCCGTTGTGACAAATGCTATTCGCAGTGATGTTGACCACTGGAAGGTGGCTCTTCGATGTCGGAGAGGTACTTTTGCCCAAACTCTTGCATCGCTTTGATAATATCGATCAGGGCATAGCCTCTTTCTGTCAATGTATATTCGACGCGAGGGGGAATTTCAGGATAGGCATGACGATCTACAAACTTGACGACTTCAAGCATTTTCAGGCGTTGTGAAAGTGTTTTGGGGCTGATGCCGCTCAATGCATCTAAAAGCTCACCGAAACGCTTGGAGCCGCTCATCAGGTTATAGACGATCATGAGCGTCCATGTATCGCCAATTAAGCGCATCGTACGGCTCATGACGTGTCCCATGCTGCACGTGTCAGTCGAATGTATCGTGTTCAATTGTTCGGTTGTTTGGGGTTGGTTCGTACTACTCATAAGTGTAGTATACCATATTTTTTTGCTGAAATGGGTCTTGACAGGGCGTTATTTCCTGGTATAACATTATTTCCGTTAGGGAAACAATATATCTGTATTGTCTTGTATGAAGAGGAGTGTATTAATGGTTCAAGTAGCACAAACGATCTCGTTTCCAAGCGGAACAGCACAACTGTCAGGATATTTCGTTCGACCGGAGGGACAAGGGCCTTTTCCTGGGATTATTGTTATCCACGAGGCGTTTGGCCTGAACGAGCATATCAAGGATATCGCACAGCGTTTTGCCAATGAAGGATATGCAACTTTGGCGGTTGACCTTTTTGCGGGTCGCAATCGTGTAGTATGTATGTTCCGCTTTTTCGGGCAATTGCAGTTCAACCCGCTCAACAATAGTAGCATTGATGATCTCAAAGCAGCGTTGACCTATCTTGCTCAGCAACCCGGTGTGGATAGTACACGCTTGGGGGCGATTGGTTTTTGCTTGGGCGGTAGCTTTGCCACCGTCTGGGCCTGTACAGATAATCGGCTCAAGGCCATTGCGCCTTATTATGGTATGAGTCCACGCCCTATTGAAGCAGTGGCACGTGCCTGCCCGGTTGTTGGCTCTTATCCCACAAACGACTTTACGACTCCACACGCGGAGAAGCTTGATGCTGCCTTGGAGCAATACAATATCCCCCACGACATCAAGATTTATCCAGGGACGCGGCATTCATTTTTCAATGACACAGGGCGCACCTATAATGCATTGATTCCAACTAATAGGGAAAGGGGGTTGCGAAAGA
>JRHI01001253.1_pt1 | contig 22343 bp, 19 predicted proteins | sample 215371 | NCBI WGS metagenome assembly JRHI01 (sample SAMN02929681, study PRJNA255918) | sediment metagenome | biome: cave system; feature: Ice Cave; material: Sediment; isolation source: sediment from deep within a dark volcanic ice cave with no known source of... ...
GTGTCGATGAGCTGGGCGACGCACTTCATCGCCGCGTACTCGGCGAAGTTGGTGGAGGGAAGGACGATCTTGAGGATCTCCAGCCACTTCCGGTGCGCATGGGCGGGGGCGTCGGAGCGCGCCAGCACGTCCTCCATCGCGCCGTACTGCCGGTCGTCCTTCTCCTGCTCCATCGAGCAGTAGTCGCGGATGAGGTGGCGGAACGGATCCTTGGTCTTCCGGGGGATGCGGTACCTGGTCGGGTAGCGCTCGCGCCTGGTGGCGTACGACGGGTCCCACTCGAAGTCCTTCACCCGCTCGTGGGCTTCGACCAGGTTCGGCATGGCCCGGGCACCTCCTCGATCCCTGCGGATGCCAGAGTACGCAGCGTCCGCCGGGCTGACCATCCCCCGACCAGGGGGAGTCACCGCACCGACACGCCGGCTGGGGCACCATGGCGGCAGCACCCGATCCCCAGGAGGCTCGACATGGCCGAGGTGACCGTCTACGGGGCGCCGTGGTGCCCCGACTGCCGGCGGGCGAAGAAGTTCCTCGGCGAGCAGCGGGTCGCCTACGACTGGGTCGACATCGACAGGGACGCCGAGGGGCTGCGGGTCGTCGAGGAGCTCCAGAAGGGCGGCCGCACCATCCCCACGATCGTCTTCACCGGCAGCGACCACCTCGTCGATCCCTCCAACGAGGAGCTGGCCCGAAGGCTGGGGCTGACCCTCGAGGCCAAGCGTCCCTTCTACGACCTGGCCATCGTCGGCGGTGGCCCCGCCGGCCTGGCGGCGGCGATCTACGCCGCCCGCGAGGGCATCGACGCCATCGTCGTCGACCGCAGCGCCCTCGGCGGCCAGGCGGGGGTGACCGAGCGGATCGACAACTACCCCGGCTTCCCCGAGGGGGTGGGCGGCGCCGAGCTCGCCGACCGCTTCATCGCCCAGGCCCGCCGCTACGGGGTCGAGCTGCTCTCCGCGGTCGGGGTGGAGGCGATCGACCGCGACGGCGAGGACCTCTGCCTTCGGCTGGGCTCGGGCCAGCGCATCGCCGCCCACGCCGTGCTCGCCGCCCCGGGGTCGACCTACCGCCGCCTCGGCGTCCCCGGCGAGGACGACCTGATCGGCGCCGGCGTCCACTTCTGCGCCACCTGCGACGGTCCCTTCTACCGCGGCAGCGACGAGCTGCTGGTGGTCGGCGGGGGCAACTCCGCGCTCGAGGAGGGGGTGTTCCTCACCCAGTTCACGAAGAAGGTCCACATCGTCCAGCGCGAGCCCGAGCTCACCGCCTCGCAGCTGCTCGTCGACCGCGTGACCGACGACCCGCGATTCGCCGTCCACCTCGGCAGCGAGGTCAAGGAGCTGCGCGGCAAGAACCGGCTCAAGGACGTGGTGATCCGCGACCGGGCCAGCGGCGAGGAGACCGTGCTCCAGCCCGCCGCGGCCTTCGTCTTCATCGGCCTCGACCCCAACACCGGCTTCCTGCGCGGGGTCGTCGACCTCGACGAGCGTGGCTTCATCCGCACCGACGGCCGCTTCCGCACCAGCGCGGGCGGCATCTTCGCCGCCGGCGACGCCCGCCAGGGCTCGACCAAGCAGCTCGGCTCCGCCGTCGGCGACGGCATCGCCGCGCTGATCGCCCTCCGCGAGTACCTCCAGGAGCACCACCACCTGATGACCCCTGCGCCGGAGCTCGTGGAGGCGTAGGGTCCGCCCGGATTGCTCCGGAGCCCGCTGGTACACGGCGCCTGGCGCGCCTGCCTCAGCCCGCGCGCCGGAGGGTGAGCGCAAGCAGCTGACCGTTCTCTTCGCGGACGTGCAGGGCTCGATGGAGCTCCAGGAGGTCACCGGCGACGGGATCATGGCCCTGTTCGGCGCCCCGATCGCCCAGGAGGACCACGCCCTGGCCCCCCTTCCCATCCAGACCACGGGAACCCAGGAGGTGCAGACGACGCAGATCTTCGAGAGGGGTGGGGACCCGCGCCGGACGCCGGGCGGCCTGGACCTGCGGCAGGGCAAGCGGCGACGGTGACGGACGGCGCTCACACCTCGCTGAGGCTGCTCGCGGCGAGGGCGACGAGCACGCCCTCGACGAAGAGCGCCGCCATCCCGAGCGGCTCGCTCCAGTGCCCGATGTCGTGACTCGACGGGGGCAGGCCGGTGGTGCGGGAGAGCGCGTAGCCCTGTGCCGCGCCCAGCTCGCCGAAGCGCAGCCGGAAGTCGAGGGGCACGCCGGCGGTCGGCGGGGATGGTGCCCCGCGCCAGCCCGCTGGTGAAGACCGGCATGGCGAGCGCCTCGGCGAAGCGCCCCAGGGCCGCCTCGCCGCCGTCCCAGTAGAGGTCGGAGCCGGCGATCAGCACCGGGCGCTCGGCGGCGAGGGTGGCCGTCGACGTCCCCCGGGCCGGCGGTGACCCCCGCGACCTGGCCACCCCCTTCCCCCTCAGCCACGCTATGGCTTATAGTGTGCAGGTCACTATCACACTTTGGCGATCGGCCGGGCACGCGACCGGCCGAGGTGGAGACCGAGGGAGAGGGCCCATGCTGAGAGATGCCGTCCTGGAGATGAATCGGGCCGCGCGCGCCGACGAGTGTGCCCGTGAGCAGCGGATCGCCGCGCGCGCCGAGCTGACCCGCGCCGAGGCCTACGCCGCGGCGATGGAGGACCTCGTCGAGCTCAACCACCGCACCGCGCCCGAGCCGCTGGTGACGGAGATCCGCCGGTTCGTGCGCTGTCACAGCCGCCGCCTCGCCCGCGCCATGGGCGCCCAGCCGCAGCCGGCGCGCGTCCTCGACGTGCTCTTCGACGTGCAGGAGCGCATCCAGCTGCGGATGGGCGAGGGGATGGCGCGAAGGGCGGCCTGACCCGCCGCGGCGGTTTGCCCCTCCGGCCCCTGGGTACTGGTGATCCACGCCGATTGCGACCAGGCGTCGGAGACCACCGAGGGCGGCCGGCTGCGCCGCGAGCGCCGCAGCGCCTCCATCCACCGCCGCCTGGCGCTGCCTGAGGAGGTCGACGTCGACCTCCTCTCGGCGAGCGTCACCAACGGCGAGCTGGCGATCACCGTGCCGCGCAGCCCGTGCACCGAGCCCCGCCGGGTGCCGGTCGTCCCGGCTGCCACGGCCGCGCCCGGCTGAGCTCCGGGAACCCGCGGGCCCCCCGCCGCGTCGGTATTCACGACCGACACACCAGAGGGGGACCGTCACATGCCCGGCCGCACCATCCGCTGCCTGCTCCTCGCCTCCTGCGCCCTGCTCGCCGCCGCCTGCGGAGACGCGGCGACGCCGAGCTCCAGCACCGCCGGGTTGGCCAACTCGCAGGGGGCGCCAAACCAGGCTCCCGCGTTCGCCCCAGCCCCGGCACCCCTGCAGGGCGCGGCCTCGGCGGCCGGCGACGCCGCCGTCTCCGGCAAGTCCAGCGGCGCCGGCGCGGCGGCGAGCGGGCCGGGGCCGGCGTCGGTCCCGACCAGCCTCGGCACCGCCCAGGGGCGGGTCGAGCGCACCGTCAACGCCCGCTACGTGGTGCCGCACGGTGGCTTCCTCGACGCCTTCGGCGCGGTGGTCAACCGGGCCACCGGGCTCGGTGGCTTCGTCGTCGAGTCCAGCACCACCCCGGACTCCACCGGCCGGATCTCCTCCGGCGCGGTCACCGTCAAGGTCCCCGCCGCCCACCTCAGCGAGCTGATCGGGGGCCTGCCCTCCACCTTCACCGTGTCCGCGCTCAACTACGGCAGCCAGGACCACACCGCCGAGACCGTCGACCTCGGCGCCCGGCTGGCGGCGTCGATCGCCCACCGCACCGCGCTCGAGCGGCTGCGCGACCGCACCGGCTCGATCGCCGAGGTCGCCTCGCTCGAGCAGCAGATCGCCCAGGTCCAGCTCGAGGTCGACCAGGTGCAGGGCGCCCTCAACGCCGTCAACGCCCGCGTCGACATGGCCACCGCCAGCATCGGCCTCGCCGAGAAGGACGCCAGGCCAGCGGTCGCCCCGCCCGACCCGAGCGAGCCCGCCCTGCTCCACGCGCTCCGCACCGGCGCAGGCAACGCGCTGCAGCTGATCGCCGGCGGGCTTCTGGTCGCGGTCACCGTCCTGCCCGTCGCCGCCCTCGCCGTCGCCGCCTGGCTGGTGCGCCGCCGGCTCCGCCGCCTCCCGGACGTTCGGCCGCCTGCAGCTTGACATCTCGGCCCCGGCGCACACACCATGCAGCGGAGTGGAGGTGGGGCGGGATCACCTTCCAGGCCGAGGGCGAGGCCCTGGGCCGCTGTCAGCCCGATCCCCCGGAGGCGGCGAGGAATGCCATCCAGGGACGACAGTTCTGCCTGCGTCGCCGTAGCAGACCTGCTCAAACTCTCGGCGGCCACTCGCCAGGTCACGGGTCTGCTGGACGCCTCGGCCATCGCGGGCAAGGCGACCCGCGAGCTCGGGGCCATGGTGGGCACCGACGCCACCGCGATCGGCCTGCGCGAGTCACAGAACCTCCTGGTCACCCGGGGCGGCTGGCGGGTGCGCAACGACGGAATCCGCAACGGGCTGAAGATCCCCATGGGGGACGGCGTCGGCGGGCGCGTGCTCTGCTCGGGGCGGCCGCTGGCGGTGATCGACTACACCGCCGAGAGCTCGATCTCCGAGCGGCTCCACGAGTCGATGCGCAGCGAGGGCGTCCGCGCCCTCCTCGGCGTCCCCATCGTCTTCCGCGGACGGGTGATCGGCGTGCTCTACGCGGTCAACCGGTCGGCGGGCGAGATCGGCGACCGCGCCCAGACCCTGGCGATGGAGTTCGCCGGCGCGCTCGGCCCGGCGCTGGGCGCGGCGATGCACGCCCGCCGCGCCTCGCGGCTGAGCGCGCTCGAGGAGCGCCAGCGGATCTCGCGCGACCTCCACGACAACCTCAGCCCGCTCCTCTTCGGCATCGGCACCGCGGTGCGGCGCACCAGCGACGCGCTGCCCGCCGGGGCCGAGGACCTGCTCACCGAGCTGAAGTGCATCGAGGCCCGGGCCTCGCAGGCGGCGTCCTCGCTCCGCGACATCCTCCGCGCCCTCGCCCCCGCCAACAGCGAGGAGGGGCTGCCCGCGGTGGTCCGGATGGACGTGAGCGGCTTCGCGAACTTCACCGGGCTGGCCGCCGACCTCGCGGTCATCGGCGAGCCGTACGAGCTCAGCGGCGAGCAGGAGTCGGTGCTGGTGGCGGTGGTCCGCGAGGGCCTGCACAACGTGGGCAAGCACGCCCACGCCACCTCGGTGGTGATCACCCTCCACTACGGCATGGACAGCGCCGACGTGCTCATCCAGGACGACGGGACGGGGCTGCCGGAGGACTTCAGGGTCACCGAGGTGCCCCGCGACGGCTGCCACTACGGGCTGGCGTCGCTGAGCCAGCGGCTCTCCCGGGTGGGCGGTGAGCTGGAGCTGGGCACCAACGAGGACGGCGGCATGACCCTGCACGCGAGCCTTCCCACCGGCACCTGCTGAGGCCTCCCGCCTCTTTCCGGCAAGGCCTGACTCACAACGGGGGATTCCCAGCACACCGGCGCGGCCGCGATCGTTGGCCCCATGAGACGGCGTCCCGCGTTCGCGGACTCGGTGGCCGCGGACGACCTGGTTCGGCTGTCGCAGGCTTCACGACGCCTCTCCGGTCTGCTCGACATCACCACCCTCGCGCGCCGCGCCGCCCGCGAGTTCGGTGAGCTGGTCGGCACCGACGCCTCCGGCGTCAGCATCCGCGAGGCGCCCGACGCGCTCGTCACCCGGGCCGGCTGGGGGGTGCGCACCGAGGTGGTGCGCGACGGCCTCCGGGTCGCGGTCGGCCCCGACTCGGAGCGGCTGATCGAGCGGCTGGTGCGCCAGGAGGGCGTGCATGGCATGCTCGGCGTGCCCATCAAGGACCGCGGCGAGGTGATCGGCGTCCTCTACGGGATGAACCGCACCCCCGGCCAGGTCGGCGACCGCGCCCGCGGGCTCGCGCTCGAGTTCGCGGCCGCGCTCGGCCCGGTACTGGGGGCGGCGATGCACACCGGCCGCGCCGCCCGGCGGAGCGCGCTCGAGGAGCGCCGGAGGATCTCCCACGACCTCTGCGCCAGCCTCGGCCCCTGGCTGATCGACATCAGCGAGGCCGCCCACAAGGCGAGCGAGACGGTGTCCGCCACCGACGCCGACATCCTCGCCGACCTGCGCAGCATCGAGGCCCAGGCCGCCGAGGCCGCGGTCTGGCTCGAGGAGGTGCTCCGCGCCCTCGACCCGGTCGCCGAGGGGCGGCCGGCGGCGACCGGGGTCGACGTCGACGGCCTCACCGGCCTCACCGACCTCGCCGCCGACTTCGCGGTGATCGGCGAGCCCTACGACCTGCTCGCCGAGCAGGAGATGGTGCTGCTCGCGGTGGTGCGGGTGGGGCTGCACGTCGTCGCCACCCGAGCGGAGGCGTCCTCGGTCCTGGTCACCCTCCAGTACGCCCCCCAGCGCTGCGGGGTCGACGTCGAGGACGACGGGCCGGCCTCACCCCCCGACGAGGGACGCGAGCCCGCCCTGGTGTCGCTGCGGGAGGCGCTGGGGCGGCTCGACGGCGAGCTCGTCGTACGATGCAGCGACGGCGGCGGGACCATCCTCAGCGGGAGCGTCCCCGTCCAGGAGATCTGAGGCGCCCGGCATGCCCGACCGCACCGCGCTGCGCACCTGCCCGCTCTGCGAGGCCACCTGTGGCCTCGAGGTGACCGTGCGCGAGCGCGAGGTGATCTCCGTCCGGGGCGACCGCGAGGACGTCTTCAGCCGCGGCTACGTCTGCCCCAAGGCGGTGGGGGTGGCCGCACTCGAGCGCGACCCCGACCGGGTCCGCACCCCGCTGGTGCGCCGCGACGGCGAGCTCCGGCCGGTGGGCTGGGAGGAGGGGTTCGCGGAGGTCGAGCGGGGCCTCGGCGCGGTCGTCGCCGGGCACGGCCGCCAGGCCCTCGCCGTCTACGCCGGCAACCCCAACGCCCACGGCATCGCCGGCGCCTTCTACCTCTCCCACATGCTCCGCGCCGCCGGCACCCCCAACATCTTCTCGGCGAGCACCCTCGACCAGATGCCGAAGCACATCAGCAGCGGCCTGATGTTCGGCGCTCCGCTGACCATCCCGGTTCCCGACGTCGACCGCACCGACCACCTCCTGATCCTCGGCGCCAACCCGCTGGAGTCGAACGGCAGCCTGATGACCGCGCCCGACATGCGCGGCCGGCTGCGGCGGCTGCGGGAACGGGGCGGCCGGCTGGTGGTGGTCGACCCGCGGCGCAGCCGCACCGCAGAGGATGCGGACGAGCACGTCGCCATCCGCCCCGGCACCGACGCCCACCTGCTCGCGGCGATGGCGAGCACGCTGTTCGCCGAGGGGCTGGTGGCGCCGGGGCGGCTCGCCAGCCACCTCAGCGGGGTCGAGGAGGTGCGGGCGGCGCTGGCCGCCCTCACCCCGGAGGCGGTGGCCCCGGTCTGCCGGGTCGATGCGGCGACCATCCGGCGGCTCGCCCGCGAGCTCGCCGCGGCGCCGACCGCCGCCGTCTACGGGCGCATCGGCACCTGCACCCAGGAGTTCGGCACCCTGGCGAGCTGGCTGGTGGACGTGCTCAACGCCCTCACCGGCAACCTCGACCGCGAGGGCGGGGCGATGTTCCCCGCCGCCGCCGCCGGGGCCCGCAACACCGTGGGCGTCCCCGGGCGCGGCCGCGGCTTCGTCACCGGGCGCTGGCGCAGCCGGGTGCGCGGCCTGCCCGAGGTGCTCGGCGAGCTGCCCTCCGCCTGCCTCGCCGAGGAGATCGACACCCCCGGCGAGGGCCGGGTACGGGCGCTGATCACCTGCGCCGGCAACCCGGTGCTGAGCCACCCCGACGCCGGCCGGCTGGAGCGGGCCATCGCCGGCCTCGACTTCATGGTCAGCGTCGACATCTATGTGAACGAGACCACCCGGCACGCTGACGTGGTGCTGCCCGCGCCGGCGCCGCTCTCGCGCTCCCACTACGACCTGCTGCTGCTCCAGCTGGCGGTGCGCAACATCGCCCACTACTCGCCACCGGTGCTGCCGCTGGATCCGGGCACCCCCGACGAGTGGGAGGTGCTCCTCCGCCTCGGCGCCATCCTTGGCGGCCAGGGCACGGCGGCGCCGCTGGAGGCGCTCGACGACGCCGTCGCCGCCCAGGAGGTGGAGCGGTCGGTCGGCCTGCGCGGCTCCCGGGTGGAGGGACGCGACCCCGCAGAGCTGCTCGCCCTGCTGGCGCCGCGGCGCGGCCCGGAGCGGCTGCTCGACCTCCACCTCCGGGTCGGCCCCTACGGCGACGGCTTCGGCGAGGCGCCCGAGGGGCTCACCCTCGAGCGGCTCATCGCCCACCCCCACGGCCTCGACCTGGGGCCGCTGCGGCCCCGCCTGCCGGACGCGCTGCGCACCACCTCCGGCACCGTGGAGCTGGCCCCGGCGCCGCTGCTCGCCGACCTCGACCGGCTGCGCGGGTCGCTGGAGCGGCTGGCCGGCGGCCTGGTGCTGGTGGGCCGCCGCCACCTCCGATCCAACAACTCGTGGATGCACAACGTCGAGGTGCTGGTGCGCGGTCCCGAGCGATGCACCCTCCAGGTGCACCCCGACGACGCTCGCGAGCGCGGCCTCGTCGACGGCGGCCGCGCCCGGGTGGGCTCCCGGGTGGGCCGTGTCGACATCGTCGTGGAGGTGACCGACGCGATCATGCCCGGGGTGGTGAGCATCCCCCACGGCTGGGGCCACGAGGGCACCGCGATGCGGGTGGCCGCCGCCCATCCCGGCGTCAACGTCAACGTGCTCGTCGACGGGGGCATGGTCGACCCCCTCTCCGGCAACGCCGTCCTCAACGGCGTGCCGGTGACCGTCGAGGCTCTGCCCGCCGCCTGATCCGTGGGAGCGGCGCGTCCGACGAACTCCCACGCCCGGGGAAAAAGGGGGTGGCGGGACGCCGCGCGGCGTACGTACCCTCGCGGCACAGAGGAGGACAGGGCAGATGAGCACCGGACCGGGAGCGGCCTTCGGCAAGCAGCCGCGCGACCACGTCTACATCACCCCGCGCAAGCGCCGCCTCTCCGAGTACGAGGCGGTCACCTGCTACACCCAGCCGGGTCCGGACGCGTTCGACATCGAGGGCTGGTACACCCTCGGCCCTGGTCCCGAGCACCGCACCGCGTGGCGGAAGGAGTCGACCCGCCTGGTGCATCCCCACTGGTGGGACTTCCGCGACCCGGCGCAGCAGTGGCAGCGCACCTACGTGCGGATGCAGGCCGAGCAGGAGCGGTCGATCGAGCGGGCCACCGAGGACGCCGCCAGCGTCGGCGCGTTCGCGGACGTCGACGCCGCCTGGCTGCAGGACGTCGTCGCCGGGCACTACCGGATCTGGTCCTTCTTCGAGTACGCGCTCTTCCGCGCCTTCGCGGTGGGCTCGCGCGAGGCCCTCTCCGACACCCTCGGCAACGTGCTCTGCTTCCAGGGCTTCGACCACATGCGCCACGCTCAGGCGGCGGTGCTGTACCTGATGGCGCTCGAGGAGAGCGTCGAGGGCTTCGAGGACGCGGGCGCCAAGGAGCGCTGGCTCGACGATCCGATCTACCAGCCGATGCGCGCCCTCGCCGAGCGGCTGATGCTCAGCACCGACGACTGGGGCGAGCTCGCCGTCGCCGTGAACCTGGTGGTGGCGCCGATCCTCGCCGACATGAGCATGAGCCAGCTGGTGCGCCGGGGCGGCCCCCACCGGGGCGACTCGGTCACCCCCTTCATCGTCAGCACCACCGAGCGCGACCGCCGCCGCAACCTCGCCTACACCGAGGAGCTGGTGCGGATGGTCACCGCCGAGACCGTCGAGGGCCACGCCGCCAACCGCGACACGATCGTGGAGTGGATCGACGCCTGGACCCCCCCGGTGGTCGAGGCCACCCGCGCGCTGCGCCCCGTCTTCGACCGGGCGCGGATCGACGTGGTCACCTTCGACGACGCCCTGGCCGGGGTGCTGCAGGGCCAGCGCGGGTGCGTGGAGGCGCTCGGCCTGTCGCCGGCGAGAGTGGCAGGGGGGAGGAGCGCGACTCCGCGGGCTCTGCCCGTGGGCGCTCCGGGGGGAGTCCCCCCGACATGAGCACGATGATCTCCGGTCCGCGCCGGAAGGTCGCCCTCGGCCTGATGAAGAGCGACGAGGCCGACGCCACCATCGAGGTGGTGGAGGCCAGGTATCCCGACGCCCAGGTGCACGACTTCGGCACCTACTGGAAGATCGAGGGCGAGGGCGAGCTGCGCATCGAGATGGACGACGTCGCCGAGGCCCTGGGCCGCCCGTTGCAGCTGAGCCAGTGGCTGGTGACGATGGCCACCTTCGTGGGCCGCGCCCACGCCGGCGCCGACTACTTCCTGGTCACCTCGGAGATGAGCTACCTCGAGGGGGACGAGGCGGAGGCGCCCGGCCCGGCCGCCGGCTGATCCCTCCGCCGTGGCCGAGACCAGCGAGATCCACCAGGTCCAGCTCACCCCCGACGGGCGCAGCTTCGAGGTCATGCCCGGCGAGAGCGTGCTCGCCGCCGGCCTGCGCCAGGGGGTGCGGCTGAAGTACGGCTGCCTCCACGGCAACTGCTCGAGCTGCAAGTACCTGCTGCTCGACGGGGAGGTCGACTTCGGCATCGCGTCGCCCTACTCGCTGCCTCCCGGCGAGCGCGAGGACGGCTGGGCGCTGCTCTGCTGCGCCACCCCGCTCTGCGACCTGGAGATCCAGAGCTCGACGGTGAACGACCCGCGGATGCTCCCCGATCTGGTGCCCGAGGAGCGCTGCTCCGAGGTGGCCGGGGTCGAGCATCTCGGCGGCGACCTCTGGCGGCTGCGCCTCGAGCTCGACCGCCCCCTCCACTTCTACGCGGGGCAGTACGTGCAGCTGGGAGTCCCCGGCAGCCAGGACGACTGGCGCGCGTACTCGATCAGCAGCCCCCCGTCGCGCCAGCCCACCGCCGAGTTCATCGCCAAGCGCATCCACGGGGGCCGGTTCAGCGGCCAGATCGACCGCCTCGAGCGGGGAAGCCCGATGCGGGTGCGCGGACCCTACGGCGTCGGCTACCTGCGCGAGGGCACCGACCCGGTGCTGCTGGTGGCGGGGGGCTCGGGGATCGCCCCCATCCTCTCCATCCTCGAGCAGGCCGCCGAGCGCGACGACCCCCGTGAGTTCCGCTTCTACTTCGGGGCCCGCATCCCCGAGGAGGTGGTGCTCGCCGGCGAGATCGCCGAGATCGGCCGGCGGCTGCGCTCGTTCCGCCACCTCCCCGTCGTCGAGGTGCCTGGCGACGGATGGATCGGCGAGGTGGGCCGGGTCACGAACGCCATCCAGCGCCACCTCCACGACGCCAGCCCGTACGACGTCTACCTCTGCGGCAACCCGCCGATGTGCGACAGCGCCTCACTGCTGCTCGAGGCCAAGGGCGTGCGCGAGGGGCGCATCTTCTTCGACCGCTTCTACGCGGCGGTCTGACCGCCCGGAGGAACGGCGGTTCACCGGGCGGAACTCACCACCCTAGCCCAGCGGCAACCCGTGTCCCTCCCCCTTTCTCGAACGCCGCACCGCCTTTGGTGGTCATCGTCAACACGGTCCGGCGAGGCTTGCGGGTGTATCGACTCGCGAAGAGCCTGTCTCAGAATTCCCTCCAGTTGCCGGATCGGGAGTCGGTGGGGGCGGGTTGGAGACTCCAACCCCGCCCCAGGGGACGCCTGGCGCCACGGAGGGCAGGTGAGTATCGCGCGGAGATTCCCCCGAACAGGGTCCATGCCAGGGCCCCCACAGATCGGTTGGATCCTGACTGCACGAGGCCGGGTGCAGCAATTGTCGATGGATGAAGGAGGCGGAATAAGCTGATGAGGAACATACTGAAGTCGAGGCAGGCGCGCTTCTGGGTCGCCTCGGCCGGCGTCATCGTCGCGGTGGCGGCGTGCGGCGGCGGCGGCTCCAGCACCGCCCGCACCGACGCCTCGCTGCAGGGCGGCAGCCAGTCGGCCCAGGCCCCGGGCACCGGCGCCCAGAACCCGAGTGCCGCGAACCCGGCGCCCGCAGCGCCCGGCGCCGCCAATCCCGCGCCCGCCGCGCCCGGCGCCGCCAACCCGGCAGCTCCGGCGCCTGGCGCCAACAAGAACCTGCCGCCCGCCCCGGTGGTGCCCAAGCCGGCGGTCCCGAATCCCGCCGCACCCGCTTCCGGGGCCAACGGCGCGTCCGACGTGGGCGTGACCGCGACCTCGATCAACATCGGCCTCATCAACATCGCATCGGCGAACCGCAGCCTCGGTCCCCCCATCGCCCTGGCCAGCCAGCGCATGACCGACGCCGTGGTCCGCTACATCAACGACACCGGTGGTGTCGCCGGCCGCAAGCTCAACCTGCTGACCTGCGACGACGGCGGCGACGTGACCCGCGCCCGCGCGTGCTACGAGAAGCTCAAGGGCCAGGTCTTCGCGTTCGTGCCGTCCGAGACCTTCGTCACCGACGTCATCCATGACACCCTCGCCAAGGACAAGGTGCCGTGGATGAGCTGGGGCTGGTTCAAGAGCGAGTACACCGACCCGTACATGTTCCCCTGCCATGCGAACGGCATGCGCGAGGCGAGCAACGTGGCCAAGTGGATCTCGAACAACACCCATCCCACAACTGTCGGCATCCTCTACCTGAACGTCTCCGAGGACATCGCGGCCGCCGACGTGGCCGCGGCGGTCTTCCAGCAGCACGGCATCAAGGTGGTGCAGCGGATCGGACAGGAGTGGGACTCCCCCGACGAGTCGCAGCACGTGCTGGCGATGCGCGTCGCCAACCCCGACGCCATCGTCTCGTTCTCGTGGCCGGCTCCGGTGGCCAAGTTCTTCCACGACGCGCAGGGCCAGAACTGGTACCCCAGCAAGGGCTTCTTCGCGAACCACCTCACCGGCGACCCGGGGTACGGCCCCATCTTCGGTGACTACACGAAGAACCACGTCACCACGATCACCTCGTGGATCGTGCCCGGCGGGCAGGGGAACTCCGCGGCCGACGAGGCCCTTCCCGGCCTGCAGTTCTGGCGGATGCTCACCAACAAGTACACCGGCTACGACATCGTCGGCTTCCACCTGAAGTACGTGATGGGCCATCACATCACCCAGTCCACGATCGTCTGCACCAAGATCTTCGGCGACGTGGCCCGCACCCTCGGACCCAACCTCACCCGCGCCCGCTTCATCCAGGCGCTGGAGACGCAGTCCTTCGACAGCGGGATGGGCGCGACCCTGCGGTGGCCGCACGGCGACCACGGCCAGGAGCCGTACTCCTTCAACCACGAGTACCTGTACCAGTGGACCACCGGTGATGCCGACCAGGGCTACGGCCTGAAGCGCATCCTGCCGGATCCCGTCAACACCTAGACAGCTCACCGGCCGGTGCCGGCTGACTGAACATCGACGAGCCCGGGGGGCCTCCACCTCCACTCAAGGGTCCCCCGGGCTCACCCTTTCATCTCATCCACGACGGCTTCGGCCTGTCGGCCAACAAGGAGAAACACACGGTGGCGCTCTTCGTCTCCGCGCTGATCATCGGCGTGTTCCTGGGGACGATCTACGGACTGATGGCCTTCGGCATGGTCGCCTCCTACCGCATCAGCCGCGTCGTCAACCTGGGACAGGCGGGAGTCGCCGCCCTGGGAGCGACCGTCTTCTACTGGATGACCGCCCAGTGGGGGGCTCCGGTGATCGTCTCGCTCATCGCCGCGGTGGTGGTGGGGGCACTGTGCGGCGCCTTCATGGGCTGGTGCAACCTGCTCATGAAGGACTGGCCGAAGGGCTTCGTCATGATCTTCACCCTCTGCGTCACCCTGCTGCTCTTCGCGCTGGTCGACCGCATCCTGCCCCCGACCACGATCGCCCCGGTCTCGCCCTTCGGCACCGGCGGCTTCAACTTCGCACTCACCTTCGTCGCGGCGCACCAGATCGGCACCTTCGCGGTGACCCTGCTGGTGGTGCTCGCGGCCACGGCGCTGATCCGCTACACCCGGTTCGGTCTCTTCGTGCGGGCGATCTACGACGACCCGGCGGGGGCGGCCACCCTGGGCATCCCGCTCAGCATCTACGTGATCGGGGTGTGGGCGATGGCCGGCGGCATGGCCGGGCTGGCGGGGATCCTGATCAGCAACCGCACCCTGCTCGACACCACCCTGCTGCTGTTCGTCTCGGTGTATGCCCTGGCGGGCTCGATCCTCGGCGGCCTGGAGTCGTTCGCCCTGGCCTTCGGCGGCGGGGTCCTCATCGGCACCGCGGAGGGCATCCTCGGCGGCGGCGTCCTCGGCATCATGCCCCCCGGGACCGAGCAGCTCGGGACGGTGGTGATCATGGCCATCGCGGTGTTCTACGCGGGCACCAAGCGGCGCCACCTGGCGCACCTGCAGACCTGAGGTAGGGGAGATGAACGCACCAGTGACAGGCGCCGTGGCACCCGGCGGAGCGGTCTCCCGCCTCGCCGCCCTGCGCCTCCCCAAGTTCAGGCTCTCGCCGCTCACGGTGGTGCTCGCGCTCACCGTGGCCGGGTTCTTCCTGCTCCCCAACGACCTGCTCTACGCGGGCTCGTCATCGGTGGTGGCCGGGCTCATCGGCCTCGGGCTCTTCCTGCCCATCGCCGCGCTGCGCGAGCTGCCGCTCAACGGCGCCGGCATGGCCGGCCTGGCCGCCTACCTCTTCGCCTACAACGGCGCTCACGGCGGGATCGGCCACCACATCCTCGGTCTGGCGATCGCGATGGTCTGTGTGATGGGTCTCTCGCTGCTCGGCGGGCTCGCCTCGCTGGCGGTCACCGGTCTCTACTTCGTGGTCGCCTCGCTGGTGATCCAGGTGGGCATCGAGAAGGTCATCTTCTCGATCCCGGTGCTCACCGGCGGCGCCGCCGGCCGCAGCGTCTATCAGCCCGATCTCAGCGGCTGGTTCGACACCCAGCGCTGCATCTACCTGGTGGCCGCGGTGGTGGTGTTCGCCAGCATGTACGCGGTGCACCGGCTGCTGAAGTCGCGCATGGGCTTCCAGGCGGTGCTGGTCGGGCACATGCCCGAGGGCGCCTCGGCGACGGGGCTGCGCAACTGGGCGATCAAGCTGCTCGTCTTCGGCGTCTCGGGCCTGCTCATCGCCATCGCCGGCTGCCTCTCCGCCTTCGTCAACGGCACCCCGCCGACGCCGTTCAGCTTCGGGATCATCTACTCGGTCATCTTCATGGCCATCCCGATCGCCAGCGGGATGCGCGATCTCTCCTCGATCCTGCTGGTGGCGGTGGCGTTCGTCGGCATCCCGATCACCCTCGAGCACTTCGGCTACAGCCCCCCGCCGAACCTTCTCTCCGGGGTGATCCTGCTCACCGCGCTGCTCCTCGGCCGGCACCGTGACCGGATCGGTTCCGAGCTGCGCACCCTGCTGGGGCGGCTGCGAGGCAGGAGGCCCGCCGAGGTGGGAGGCTCCGAGATGGAGCTCACCGGGGTGGCGGTCAACGGCGCCAACGGCGGCGCCACCACGTCGGTCCGGCTCAGCGACCTGACCACGATCGCCCCGCCGGTGGTGGCCCCGGCCTCGCGCATCTCCGGTGCCGCGGCGCTCGAGGGGCGCCAGATCACCGTCCGCTTCGGCGGCGTCACCGCGGTCGACAGCGTCAGCGTGCGGGTCGGCCCCGGCGAGCGGGTGGGGATCGTCGGCGCCAACGGCGCCGGCAAGACCACCCTGTTCAACGCCCTCACCGGTTTCGTGCCGTGCGAGGGAGCCGTGCTCCTCGGCGGCGAGGACATCAGCGGACGGCCGCCGTTCGCACGGGCACGCATGGGCGTGCGCCGGACCTTCCAGCAGCCCCGTCTCGCCGACATCCTGACCGTCGGACAGAACGTGGTCTGCGGCTTCGGCGGCGGTTCCGTCGAGCGCGCCGAGCGGATCGAGTGGCTGCTCGAGCATTTCGGGCTCACCGCAATGCGCGACGTGCCCGTGATCGCGCTCCCCTTCGGCGTGCGCCGCGAGGTGGAGCTGATCCGTGCCCTCTCGGTGCGACCCCAGGTGCTGATGCTCGACGAGCCGGTCAGCGGCCTCGAGGACGAGGAGGCCGAGCGGCTGGTGGAGGTGCTCATCGGGCTGCAGGCCAAGGAGGGCTGGGGGCTGCTCGCGATCGAGCACGACCTCAAGTTCATCACCTCGATCGCGCAGCACCTGATGGTCATGGAGGACGGTCACCTGCTGGTGCAGGGACCGCTGGAGAGCGTGATGAACGAGGAGCAGGTGCGGCGTGTCTACCTGGGCGAGCTGGTGACCGCGTGATGGCTGAGAACAACTCCATCGAGACCGACCCGGGCTTCTCGCTGCGCACCCCCCAGGGGCGGAAGCCGGCCCAGCCGGCGCAGCCCGCCCCGGCGGCGGCGCCGTCGATGCCCGCGGTGCAGCGTCGCGAGTACTCGGCGCCGCAGGTGCCCGACGCGCACCTGGAGTGGGCCCGCCCCCAGCCCCAGGCTCCGGCATCGCCGGTGGCGCAGCCGCAGGCCCGGCCCGCGGTCGCGGTCGCGCCGGCGCCGCGGCCGGCCGCCCCGGCGAGGGCGGCGGTCGAGGGCACCGGCCTGACGGTCCGTGACCTCAAGGTCTTCTACGGCCCGGTGCCGGCGGTGCGGGGCGTCAGCCTCGACTGCCCCCCGGGGCAGGTGGTCGGGGTCATCGGCGCCAACGGGGCGGGCAAGACCAGCCTGCTCTCCGGCATCGCCGGCCTGGTCAAGACCCAGGGCGGCAGCGTCGACCTCGACGGCCGCGACATCACCGGCTGGCCCGCCCACCGGCGCGGCCAGGCGGGCATCGTGTACGTCGCCGAGCGCTGGCGCGTCTTCCCCTCGCTGTCGGTGCGGGAGAACCTCACCGTCGGCGGCTGGGGGCTCGACAAGGGCGAGGTCAACGACCGCGTCGAGAAGATCTTCACGATGTTCCCCCGCCTCAAGGAGCGCGAGAAGGTCCCGTCCTTCCGGCTCTCCGGCGGCGAGCAGCGGATGGTGTCGATCGGGCGCGCGCTGGTCACCGGCGCGCGGGTGATCCTCTTCGATGAGCTGTCGCTGGGCCTGGCCCCGCGGATCGTCAGCGACCTGATCGGCACCGTCCGCTCCATCGCCGACGAGGGCCGGATCATCGTGCTCGTCGAGCAGTACATCGGGGTCCTGCTCAAGACCGCGGACACGATCCACGTGCTCGAGCGCGGCCGGGTCAAGTTCGCCAGCCCCTCGCAGGAGGCCGCGAAGTGGCTGGAGCTGAACGGCTACATGGCCCACGCCAACACGGCGCGGGATCGGGCAGCAGGGGCGCAGAGCCCAGCAGCAGTGGCAACGGGCGAGGGACGGTGATGAAGGCAGGAGGGGATCACATGGGCAGCCGGAGGAGCCGGGGGCGCATCGCCCGCACGGCGCTGGTGCTGACGGTGGCGGGCAGCATGCTGGCCACCGCGGGCGCGCGCTATGCGCGGGCATCGGAGGCGGTCGACGCCGGGCCGGTGAGCGAGGGGCCGCAGTGCCTCACCGACTACTACGCCGACGGCAACGCGCTGGTGATCGCCGGGATCCTGGAGATCCCCTACCAGAACCTCGCCGGCGGCCCCTACAGCTCGGCGGCGCTCACCGCCCAGCCGGACTCGCGTGCCCTGGCGACGGAGTACTACGAGGGCTACGCCGGCGAGGTCGTGCTCGGCACCTCGGGCGTCTACCCGGCCAACCCGACCGGGGCGAACGCCTACTGGCCGCCGCCCGTCAACGGCCACACCGCCGACCAGCACGACGACGGCCCCCTCGCCCGCACCACCGCCTACGCGGAGCCGCGCAAGGCGGTCTCCGACGCCCGCGCCATGGTGCTCGGCACCCCCGAGGGCGCCAACGCCAACGGCGGTCAGAGCCTCGCCCACTCCGACGTCACCTACGACACCAAGACCGTCGGCGGCTCCGAGGTCGCCACCGGGTACGACATCAACATCGGCGCGCTGCACATCGACTTCCTCCGCTCCGAGATCAAGTGGAGCATGGACGGCACCCCCGAGGGCGCGGTGGGCACCTGGAAGCTCGACTTCCACGGCGTGCGCAACGCCAACGCCTCCGTCTACAGCTTCAGCGGCGACGGCTTCAGCGTCCAGGGCGGCACCGCCAGCCCGGGCGAGGCCCAGCGCAAGGCGTTCAACGAGCAGCAGCAGAAGTTCTCCCAGGCGCTGGAGGCCGCGGGCATCGGCCAGGGCGACTTCCAGCTCCAGCCCGGCACCAGCTCGGTGAACGGCGGCCACCTCGACATCAAGGGGGCGGGGATCCAGGCCCGCCTGGCTCCGAAGGCCACCCGGGGCAAGACCACCTCGGCGGGCGCCCTCGAGCTCGGCCGCGTCGAGGAGCACGTCCGGGCGGGCCTCGGCCCCTGCGACCTGGTCGGCCAGCCGGCGCCCTTCACCCAGGCGGCGCCCCCGCCGGGCCCCAACCCGCCGACGTTCCCGCCCGACCACTGCACCCAGAACGGCTGCACCAAGCAGCCCTTCCCGCCCGCGATCCCGGGCCTCCCGGGGGCTCCCGGCGGCAAGCAGCCGGTGCCCTCCTCGGCGCTCGGGGTGAGCGCCGCGCCGGCTCCCGATGCCGCGGCATCGCCGAGCACGCTGGAGAGGGCTCTCGTCGACGCCCTCCGGATGCTGCCGGCGGCGCCGCCGTCACCCACCTCTCTGCGGTGAGCTGAGAGAGCACCGAGCGGTCGGAGCGCGGATGCGCATCGCGCGGCTGGGCCGTTGCCTGGCCGCCACCGTGGTGGCGGCCGGGCTGCTGCTCGCTCTGCCCCTGCGAGCCGAGGCCCACGCCCGGATCCTGGCGGTGCTCCCGGCACCCTCGTCGACGGTGCCGGGACCGCAGTCCCAGGTGCTGCTCCGGTACAACGAGCCGGTCGACCGGTCGCTCTTCCGGCTCACCGTCGAGGGCGACCAGGGCTCGGTGCTCGCCGGCCCTCCGGCCTTCCAGGACGACGAGACCATCGTCGCCCGGCTGAAGCCGACCGCCGCCGGCGTGCTCGTGGTCACCTGGGTGGCGGTCGGCCTCGACGCCCACCCCGTGGTCGGCCAGTACTACTTCGCGGTGCGCACCCCGCAGACCGCGGCGGCGCTGCAGAGCGACATCAGCCAGGCCGCGCGCCGGGTGGGCAGCTTCGAGAGCGGCGGTGGCGCCGCCGGGCTCACCGGGCTCATCGAGGCGGCGCGGTCGCTGGAGATCGTCCTCCTCTACGCGGTGCTCGGCATCGTCCTCCTCGGCGCGCTGCTGTGGCGCAGCCGCCCGGTGCTCGCCACCGCGGGCGGTCCGTCGCTGCCCGCCGGCAGGGCCTGGCGGGCGCTCCTCGGCGCCGGCGCCGCCTCGACGGTGCTGATGCCGGTGCTGCTCTGGCTCAACGCCGAGCGGCTCAGCGAGCTGCTCATCGGCGTGGGCACCTCGCGGATCGTCGCCTCGTCGATCGGCGCCCTCTGGGGGGTGAAGGCGCTGCTCTGGCTCGGCCTCGTCGGCGTGGTGGTGCTGATCGTGCGCCGCAGCCGCGACGCCCAAGCCCTCGACCGGCTGCCGGTGGTGCTCGCCGTCCTCGCCCTGGCGCTGGCGGGCGCGTTCGTCGCCGGCACCCACGTCGGCACCGGCAGCGCCAGCCCGGAGTGGCTCTACATCCCGATGATGATGAGCCACATCCTGCTCACCGCCTTCTGGGCGGGCGGCCTGCTGGCGCTGCTGGTGGTGGTGTTCCCCGGCGGCGACGCGGCGCAGATCTGGACGGCGGTGAGCCGCTTCTCGCGGGTCATGACCGTGACCGCGGGGATCCTCGTCGCCACCGGGCTGATCATCCTGGTGCGCCTGCTCTCCAACCTCAACGCGCTGTGGTGCACCAGCTACGGCGTGGTGGCGGGCTTCAAGGTGACCGCGGTCGCCCTGGCGCTGATCTTCGGGCTGGTGAACAACCGCATGGTCGCCGCCCACCGCCGCGAGGAGGAGCTGCCGGAGGCGGCGCGGCGCGGACGGCGCGCCGGCCCGACGGTGCTGTCGCTGCGCCGCGTGGTGATCGCCGAGGCGGTGCTGCTGCTCGGTGTGCTGGTGCTCGCCGCCGTGCTCGGCGAGACCCAGCTGCCGCCGCTGTTCAACGGCCGCGCCCTCCCCGGAGATGTGCAGAATGTGGTTGAGCCCGGGCTGTTCGGCTCCGGGTGCCAGTAGGGGAAGGGAGAAGGGTGCCGAGACGACGCAGCTCGTGGAGTGTCAAGGGCGCATCCAGAACGGATCGCGCCGTCCCCCCGGCGGGGTCGACGAACGGTCACCGGCCGCTGACCACCGCCACCGCACGCACCGCCGTGGCGGCGCCGGCGCGGTCGCGGCGCGTGCTCGGCGTCGTGCTGATCGCCGGCGCCACCCTGCTCGTGCTGGTCGCCTCGCTCGGCGTCCTCGCCCTCCGCGGACGCGGCGGCAGCGGCGCCGCCGAGGTGCCGCCGCCGCCGGCGGTGCAGCCGGCGCAGGCCTTCACGGTCAGCTACCACGTCGAGGACAGCGCCGGCCCCGAGACCAGGGTGCAGACCGACTACCTGGCGGTGAAGCGCCCCTTCGACGTCCGCCTCGAGCACCGTGACGGCCCGCCGCCCGGGGGCACGGTGCTCTCCGGCAGCATCGTCACCCGTACCAACACCGTGGCCCTCGGCGGCAGCGCCGACGGCTTCACCACCCCGCACGCGCCCGCGGTGCTCTCCGGCCTGATCTCGCGGCCCGCGCTCGACGCCGCCGTCGGCGCCGGGAAGGCGAGCCGCAAGGGCGTGTCGACGGTGCTCGGCGAGCGCTGCACCCACTACCTCTACGACCAGTTCGGCAGCGAGCCGATCGGCTCCGCCGACAACCAGGCCAAGGTCGACTCCTGCGTCACCGCCGACGACATCATGCTGAGCGAGGCGATCGTCTTCGCCGGGAAGACGGTCCGCACCGCCGAGGCGGTGAAGGTGGACCGGTCGCCGGGCTTCGGCCCGGAGGCCTTCCGGCCGGCGAAGGTGGTCCTCCCCCAGTCCGCCGACCAGATCTCCGACGAGATCATCGACGGGCCGCCGCGGGGCTCGGCCAAGGCGCTGCTGGTGCAGACCCCGGGCGGGTTCCACCTCGACCTCGCCGCCAACATCGGTCACCAGCTCGGCCCGGACTCGCCGCCGGTGCTGTACTACGTCCAGAACTTCGTGGGCAACGGCGAGCAGATCGTGGTCGAGCAGCCGCTCGACGCCAGCCTGGGCTCGCCATGGACAGGCCGGGGGGGCTTCAAGATCGACATCGGCAACGGCCAGCCGTCGGAGATCCTCTACCGCGCCGGCTACATCGAGATCGAGACCAAGGTCGGCGGGCTGCCGGTGCGGGTGATGGCGCTGCGTCCGGACCTCGCCATCTACGTCGCCCGCCAGCTTCAGCTGCCGGCCTGACGGGGGGAAGGGGATGGTCGAAGCTCTATCGCGCCGCCTCGGCATGCTTCCGGCACGACGGCGCAACGCCCTCGCGGTCGCGGCGCTGGTCGCCGCCGGCGCCGCGCTCTCGGCGGTGGCGCCTCACCACCCGGGCCCCGTCCGCACCGCGCCGCACCCGCTGAGCGTCCTCCAGCCGCCGGCGCCGGGCGCCCCCGCCGACACCTCCGCGCCACCCCCCGCCGGTGTGGGGCTGCCGGTGGCGCTCACCGCCAGCGGGTATGCCGAGCACGCGCTGCGGCCCCACGAGATCTTCGGCTTCGCGCCGTACTGGAACCTGGGGGCCGCGGGCGGCTACCCGCTCCGGGCGCTCACCACCGTCGCCTACTTCGGCGTCGACGTCAACGGCGACGGCTCGCTGCTGCGCAGCGGCGACGGCTGGGACGGCTACCAGAGCGCCGCGCTCACCGGCCTGGTCGACCGCGCCCACGGCGCCGGCGCCGGGGTGGTGCTCACCGCCAAGCAGTTCGACGCCGCCACCCTGCACAGCCTGGTCAACGACCCCGGGGCCCCGGCGCGGCTGAGCCACGAGCTCGTCGACGCCGTCACCGCACGGCGGATGGACGGTGTGAACCTCGACCTTGAGGGCATCGGCAACCAGGACCGGGGCGCGTTCGCCGGCTTCACCGTGGCGGTGGCGAACGCGCTCCACGCCGCCAACCCGCGCTGGCAGGTCACCGTCGACACCTACGCCAACTCGGCGGGCGACACCACCGGCTACTTCGACGTCGCCCGCATCGCCCCCGCCGTCGACGCGTTCTTCGTCATGGCCTACAACATGCAGGGCGACAACCCGTCCGCGGTGGCCCCGCTGCGCGGCGCGGCCAGCAACGACAGCGCGGCGGTCGCCGCCTACGCGGCCACCGCGGGGGCGGGGAAGGTGATCCTGGGCATGCC
>JRHI01001254.1_pt1 | contig 22336 bp, 22 predicted proteins | sample 215371 | NCBI WGS metagenome assembly JRHI01 (sample SAMN02929681, study PRJNA255918) | sediment metagenome | biome: cave system; feature: Ice Cave; material: Sediment; isolation source: sediment from deep within a dark volcanic ice cave with no known source of... ...
GATTCTCGCCAAGGCCAACCGTCAACGTTCCGGTGTTACGGCGTACTAGCGGGCTCCACTCGGAGGAAATCGCGCACGGCAACCGGGAACTCCGCCAGTTGCTCATCGGTGATCGGGTTGGTCAGGGGCAGCGCGGTGGCCGAGATCAGTTGGTTGAGAACAATGCGCAGGACTGACTTGCACGCTTCCAGCGGGAGGCCGGCGGACTCAAGGACGTCACTGTGCTGGTCGAGCCATCCCTCTGCGGCCTCCTGAAGGTGAGCAGTTGCCTCGCGCAGCCGCATCAGGATCGCTTAATCGGTGGGCTCTCGCAGCTGGTCCCCCTTTGCCCTGTACACCTCCCGCACCTCGGCCTGGGCAAACGTCTGGAATGCCAGGCTGACAGCGCGCAGGTTCTCCAGGCGTTGCTCGTGGAAGCTCGCCGCCCATTCAACACGGGCCGCCGCGTCGCCGACCGAGCAACGCGGGTAGCGACGCTTATCGATGTCGCCGACCGTCAGGTGGCGGCAGCTCAGGACCGCTCGGAGGGGGCGATGATGCAGATCGAAGCCGACGAAGGAGCGGGGTACGAAGGCCGGGCAGTCCTTGAACTCGGGCGGAAACGGCCGGTTATAGGGACAGGAGTCGCCCGGCAGTTCCGGCAGCTTCTCTCGGCCGCTGGGGGTGGCTGCCATCGGCAACCGATTCTAGTTGCCGGTGGACACCCAGACCGGAATCGTGGGTGGTTCCAGAGGTGGCAGTGGCGGCGGCTGTGACTCAGGCAGGCGGCGCGTCCAGCCGGAAGACGAGTGAGTAACCCTGGCCAGGGCGATTGACCAACTCGCAGGGAATCTCCAGAGCCGCCCAGGATGCGGCGCAGGCGACGGACGTAGTTGCGGACCTCCTCCGGATAGAGTGCCGGATCCGACCAGGCCTGGCCGAGGATCTGAGCGGCGGAAAAGAATCGATGGGGGTGGTCGAGCAGGAACTCGAGCAGCTGAAACTCGCGCCCGGTGAGGGTCGCTTCGCGGCCCTGGTGACGGATCTTCCGGCCCTCCGCGTCGAGCCAGAGCCCGTGCAGCTCCCAGACCCGCTGGTACCAAAGGTCCATCCGGGCTTCGTAACCCTCCATCTGGCGTTTGATGATGGTCAGGTCATCGCTGGCGGCTTGGCGCGCGGTCGGGCTCAACTTCGTAACTTCACGCTCGACCCGACTGAGCAACCCCCGCTTGAACTGGAGGAGGTCGGCGTAGACGCTCATCCAGTGCCTGGCGTCCTCCCAGTGGGCGGTGCTCAGGTCCTCTCCCTCCAGTGGTTGGGCAACCGAAGCGGAAACCGGACGAGCCATGCCGGCAGTCTATTTCACCACCGCAAAAATGACGCCAAAAAAGGCTAATCATTCCGGCCGGGGTGAGGCCTCCCGGACGCTGCCGTAAGGTGGCTCGACGCCTCCCCTGACGACGTGGTAGCAACCCTGCCGGAAGGTCACCCGAACCGGTTGCCCCTCGCGTACCTCGCTGTCGGAGGGCAGGGCACAGTAGAGCCGGGACCGGCCGCCGGCGACGACCTCGACCAGCGTCTGGTGCGCACCCGGACGAATCCGTCCGACGACCGCCGGTACACCGCCCTCGCCGAGCCGGGCTGCGTCGGCGGGGACCGCCACCGCAATCGTTCCCGGGCCGGCAACCTCGCCGGCTACCTCGAAATCGCCCCAATCTGTGCTGGCGGTGGTTCCATCGCCGGTTCGGCGCAGGTCTCTCACTGGGAGTAGGTTCGCCATGCCGACCAGGCGGGCGGCCGCCGCGGTGGCGGGGCTCCGGAAGACGTCTGCCGTGGGCCCCTGTTGGATGACGCGGCCGCCCGCCAGGACCACCACTTCATCCGCCAGGTCGAGGGAGTCCTCGCGGTCGTGGGTGACGAAGACGATGGGCAGGCCGGTCCTCTGCTGGACGTTCCTGACCAAAGTGCGAAGCTGGCCGCGGATCTCAGGGTCGAGACTGGAAAAGGCCTCGTCGAGGATCAGGGCGCGGGGAACCGGGGCCAGCGCCCTGGCGATGGCAACCCGCTGGCGTTCACCGCCGGACAGCACCCGGATCCGGGCCTGGGCGTGCCGGTGAAGGTCCAGACTGCGGAGCAGCTCCGCGGAGCGCCGTTCCCTCTCCGCCGCCGGCAGGTGCCGGATCCCGAATTCAATGTTTCCCCTCACGTCGAGGTGCTCGAAGAGTCCATCGCGCTGGGCGACATAGCCGATCTGTCTGTCCTCTGCTGGCACCGAAATCCCCTTGTCGGTGTCCAAAAGCACGCTTCCGTTCACCGAGACGGTCCCCCGCGCTGCCAGCAGCCCCGCGATCACTCTCATCGTCAGCGTCTTGCCGGCGCCGGATGCGCCGATCAGCGCGAGGATGCCGGTGCCGCCGTGGAAGCGCGGCCTCAGCTCGAACCCATCCAGCCGGACCTGGAAGTCGACCGCCAGACCGTCGCCCGGAGCCTGGCGGATCATCCATGAGAGGTCCGACTCCGCAATCTCCGGCGGCGGGCTCGGCAGCTCAGCCGCCGGCGCCGGCGGCTGCGGCCGCGATCCCCGCGACTCCAGCCAGAGCGCGAGCGCTCCCGCCAGCGCGCCCACCGCGGCCGCGATGATGCCGGGGGGGATGGCTGCCCGCAGCCCCTCCCCGGAGAGGTTGATGAAGGTCTGCGTCGGCAGTGTGTAGGGGTGGTAGGCGAGGACCGCGGTCGCGCCGAACTCGCCCAGGCAGCGGATCCAGCCGAGCACCAGCCCGGCGGCGAGTCCCCCCCTCGCGAGGGGCGCCTGAACCCTGGTGAAGAGGGCCAGCGGACCGCAGCCGAGGGATCGGGCGGCATCCACAGCCGCCGGGTCCACGCCTCGGAAGGCGGCCCTGGCCGTGATCACGACGAAGGGCGCGGCGACGAACATCTGCGCGAGGATCGTCCCCGCGAGGCTGTCCACCGGGCTGATGCCGAGGGCGTCGAGTCCCCTCCCGACAGGGCTGCTGCGCCCGAGGAGAAGGATCAGCTCGAGCCCTCCGACCACCGGGGGAACCGCCAGGGGGAGGATCACCGCCGCGGTCACCAAATGGCGCAGCCGTGACGTTGTGGTGGCCAGCCACAAGCCGAGCGGAATGCCGAGCGCGCCATCGAGGAGCGTCGCGATCGAGGCGGCGACCAGCGACACAATGAGTGCGTCGCGCGTCGCCGCTCCCGTGAAGGCGGCGGCGTCCGCCCGCCCGGCGCCGCCCAGCAACACGAGGAAAGGGACTGTGAGGTAGGTCAGCATGGCCAGCGCGGGGAGAGCCAGGAGCCAGCCCTGCCGTCGCCTCAACCTTCCCATCGGGGGGCCCGTCGTAATGCTCAGGGAGAACTCCGGATCCGATCCGCCAGCTCAGCGGGCAGGCTGGCCCGGTCGCCGCCGACCGCCGGCGCCACCAACTCCAATCCCTGGCTGGCGAGGATTGCCCGTCCCGGCCCCGAGAGCAGGAATTGACACAGTGCCAGCGCTCCAGGCCGGTTGCGCACCGTGGTCGGGATGGTGAGCGTGTAAAGGACCGGCGAGCCCATCTGCACCACCCCCCGGCGGTTGGTGTAGTGAGCATTGGCATAGAGCTGGGCGAGTGCGGGGTCCCCCTGGTTGATCTCCCGGGCCAGGTTCAGAAAGGGAATCCTTGCGGCGACCGCCTCGACCCTGAAGAACACTCCGGCGTCAAGCTCGCCGGCCTGGAGGCGAGCCACCAGCTGTTCCTCGAGGAAGAGTTGCCCGGGGTTCGACGCCGAACCCAGGATCCGGCGCGAGAGGGAAGGGTCGCCAGTCCGCTGTTCGTCGAGCTGGAACATGATGACGGTGCGGTAACCCTTGGGATCGATCTCGGGATCCGTCCGGCCCAGCCTGAGGCCGGGCTGCGCGAGCACCGACTCCCACGTTCGGGAGCCCTGGCGCGCCTGCTCGAAGTCGGCGGCGAAGCGGCTGAGTGGGCTCCAGCCGATCACCAGCTCGGAGCCGGCGAAGGTGACCCACCAGGAGACGAAGCCGCCGTTCTCGGGGCCGGCGAGAGTGACGTTGACCGCCTGGTCGGCGCTGATGAAGACGTCGGGCGTCCGCACCCGATCGCGGATCAGGTTGGCGAGTGCGATGGAGCCCTTCGCCTCGCCCTGGAAGCGGAACCCGGTGGCGGCTTCGAAGGCGGACCGGACGTGCTGCTCGAATAGGCCGGCGAGGGTGCCGGCGTAGGCCACATTCACCGCGCCCGTGCCGTGGATGATGTATGCGTCCGTTCGCGTTGGGGCGCTCGGGGCGACGTCGCCGCAGGCGGTCAGCAAGCCGACCAGGACGAGAAGACCAGCGCGCCGCACCATACCTCCTGCCTCTTCCCCTTCTCTCTTTGCTCTACGCTGACGCGGTGGGTAGTCACAGTGTAACTACTGGCCCGGCCGAACCCCGGAGCGCCAGCTCCGCGGCAACCGATTGGGCGGTCCTCGGGCTTGTCTCGCAGCGACCCCGACACGGCTTCGACATCGCGCGGGAGTTGGCGCCAGCGAGTCCCCTCGGGCACGTCTGGACGGTCTCCCGGCCGCTCGTCTACCGGTCGCTTGACCGGCTCGCTCAGCGCGGCTGGCTGCGGGCTCGAGGCAGTGAGCCGGGTGGCCGCGGCCCTGCTCGAGAGGTGTTGGAGATCACTTCAGCGGGGAGGTTGGCATTCGGGCGCTGGCTGGCGGAGCCTGTGCAGCACCTGCGCGAGGTGCGAACCCTGCTTTTGCTCAAGCTCTACTTCCTGGAGCTCCACGGGAGCCCGACGGACCATCTTGTCCGGGAACAGCGCGAGGTGCTGCAGCCGTTGACGGCCAGCCTGGCCAGCCGGATGGCTCGGACCGAAGGCTTCGAAAGGCTGCTCTTCGCCTGGCGCCTCAACTTCGCGGTTGCGGTGGAGGGATTCCTCGAAGAAGTCGGGGCGGGTAGGTCGGCCTCCCCGCGCCAAAGCTAAGAGCTGTTGAGAAAGTGACCGCAGAGGCGGAGAGCGACGGAGAACGCGACCTGACCCTTCGCTCAGGAGCGCTTCACGTGGCCGAGTTGGGTGACCGGAGCCATTCCCTGGTGATCTGCGTCCACGGCCTCAGCGCCAACCATCTCGGCTTCGAGCGGATCGCCCCGGCACTTCTCGGGGCCGGCCTGCGAGTTGTCTCACCGGACCTTCGCGGCCGAGGCCGCAGCCCGCACAGCGGCCCCGGGACCTACGGCCTGCCCGCTCACGCGGCTGACCTCGTGGAGATTGCCGATCAGTACGGAGCCGAGCGCTTCAGTGTCGTCGGCTGGTCATTGGGCGCCCTGATCGGCATGCAATGCGCGGCTTCGTACCCGGGACGCCTGGACCGATTGGTGATGATCGACCACGCGGACGAGGAGGACGACTCCACGGTCGCCCTGATCGAGCGCGGGCTGGCCCGCCTGGATGCTGTGTTCCGGGACCCGGACGCCTATATCGAGGCGATCCGGGCGTCCGGCGCGGCGCGGCCCTGGAACGACACCTGGGACCGCTTCTATCGCTACGAGCTGGGCGTGGTTCCGGGTGGAGTAAAGCCGGTGACAAGCCGGGAGGCCGCTCTCGAGGATCTTGCCTACCTGGACCAGCACGATCTCTCCGAGGAACTCTGGCCTCGACTCCGTATTCCGACTCTGCTGGTACGAGCGACCGTCCCGCTGGGTAGCGGCCTGGTCGTGCCCGCCGCCGAGCGGGACGCATTCGCGGCCGCGGTTCACTCTCTCCAGGTGGTCGAGGTTGAGGCCAACCATTACGGCGTGATGACCCACCCGGCGACGATCGCGGCCGTCGCCGCTTTCCTCGCCCCCGGTGGACACGGGCCGGGTCAGGAATGAGCGCGACCGGCAGCCGCGCCGGCGCGCTCACCCCGAACCCGTCAGGTACTTTTAGAAAAAACAATCCTTGGCGATGGTGCCGCTGATCTCCGTCTGGCCCTTGGTCTCAGAGAGCCGGCCGAAGTCGGAAGGTCCCTTTTCCGGCCGGAACGTGATACTGCCCGTGGCAATGGCTCGAGTCGAGTTGGTTGTCGAGGCGTTCTGAGTCTCGTAATCAAGGCAGGTGTACTCGGACGTGAACTTGTTGGTCGAGACCACCCCTGACCCGATCCAGCTCACATGCACGTCGAATGACGGTGGTAGAGTTCCGCCGCCGCCGCCGCCGCTCAGGATGGCGGGAATGTTCGCGGCGCCGATCCCCTTGACGACCGGGCACACGTCTGCCGAACCAACCGTGGCGTCAAGGGTTGCCGACTGGATGCCGACGACCCGGAATGCGCTGTCCGGTATCACGAAGCAACCGTAACCACCGCCCGCCGGCCCAAAGCTCGAGATGAACATGAGCGTTGCATTGCGCTCGACACTTGGTCCCTCCTCCGGCTCGAAGAGGAAGGTTGAGCGCGACACCCCGACGGTCCAACCGCCGGTCGCGCTGACCTTGCCGCCGAACAGCGCGTTGGCACTGACGTCGGAATACGTCGTCTGGCCCGGAGTGAAAAGACCGCCGCCGCCGGCGATCGCCGCGGTTGCCGCCACGACCTAGACCAGCAAGCCGGCACCGATTCCTAGTGGAACCGCTTCTTATGACGCAGCATCAAATGACCCCCTCGATTTGTCTGTGATGCCCGCCTGGGTGACGGGCCTTCCGGCACGGCGACCCCTCGCCAAGGATTCCGCGCCAGTGGAAACAACTCGACGCTTGGCGATTTGGTTACGATCTCCGGGTCCCCGTTTTCAAAATCGGGGTTTGGCTGGGGAGAAAGGACTCGAACCTTTGATCTCCTGATCCAGAGTCAGGCGCCTTACCAGCTTGGCCACTCCCCAGTGCCCGCGCTGCGGCTTCATATTCTACGCAGCGCCTCGCGGGCGATCGGACCGACCCCGGTCAGCGATACTTCACCAGGTGGAACGGGCGCGCAGGAGGTTTTGCACAGTTTGATCACAGGCGGGGAGAAGTAGCCTGGCGAACCTGGGCCAGCGCCCCAACCTCGAGCGGCTGCTCACCGTCACGAGAGCCACGCGGCCGCTTGCCGTACCTGCTGGAGAGTTGCTCTTCGCGGCCAACCTGAGCGGCCATGCCCAGGTCTACCGGCTGCCGGCACCGGGCGCGGCGCCGGAACGGTTGGTGAACACCGGCGACCGCATGATCCCGCACGTCGCAACCAGCCATGGCCTGGTTGTCCGCCACGACAGCGGTGGAAACGAGACCTGGCAGTTGAGCCTCCTCGACTCCGAAAGCCGGCTCACGCCGCTGACGACCGACGCCAGAGCAATCCACGCGGCACCCTCGCTCAGGCCGGACGGCGCCTCCCTTGGGCTCAGCTGGAACCCCGGCGGGCAGCAGGACATGGTCCTCGGCGAGTTGCTCCTGCCGACGGGTGAGCTGCGACCATGGACGACCCCTGGCGGTTACTGGATATGGCAGGCCTGGGAGCCCAGTGGCGAGCGGGCCGTGGTCGCTCAGACGTTCGGGAGCTGGGTCGAATCCCACCTCCTCACCCCCTCCGGAGCGCTGACGAGGATCCTCGCCGGGAGCCGGGCCGTGGAGCAGGTCCAGTGGTCGTCGGCTGGTCTCCTGGTGATCACGGATGGCGGCTCTGACTTCACCGGTTTGGCCCTGATCGATCCCAACCAACCGGAGGTTGTGGCGCGCTGGCTGGTGAGGCCGGATCACGACGTTACCGCCTTTGCGCTGACGCCGGACGGGAACCGCGCCGCAGTGGTGGTGAACACGGGGATCCACGACCAGGTGGTGATCGTCGAGATGGGAAGTGGGGAGATCGTGGAGCGGCCCGAATTCGGGCCTGGCGTCGTGATCGCTGATCACACCGGCGAGGCGAGCTACCACCTCAACTGGGATCCGGACGGAAAGACCCTGTTCGTCGCCTGGGAGAGCCCCACCCGGCCGGCCGACATCGTCGCCTTCCCCGGCGCCATTCGCTGGACCGATGTCAACCCTGCGCCACCGCCCGACCTGCGGGAGCCTGTCGAAACGTCCTATGCGAGCTTCGACGGGCTGCTGATCCCGGCGATGCATTATCGAGTGGGCGACCAGCCCCGGCCAACCGTGTGTCTCTTCCATGGCGGCCCCGAGGGCCAGGCGAGGGCCGGTTACCTGCCGATCGTGCACCTGCTCAATGGAATCGGGGTGAACGTGTTGGTTCCTAATGTCCGCGGCAGCACGGGATACGGATTTGCCTACCAATCCCTGGATGACAAAACCCTGAGATGGGATTCGGTCCGGGACGGCTGCGCTGCCGCGCGCTGGTTGCGCAGCACCGGGCAGGCGACCCGCATCGCCGCCATGGGTGGCTCGTACGGTGGCTTCATGACCCTCGCCGTCCTGGTGGAGGACCCCGGCCTGTGGGATGCGGCGGTCGATGTGGTGGGCATTGCCCGCTGGAAGACCTTCTTCGACAACATGCCCCCCTGGCGCGGCGCTCTCCGCATTCGCGAATACGGCGATCCCGAGGGCGCCGAGAAGGAGTTCCTGGAATCGATCTCCCCGATCCACCGGGCACACACCATCACCGCGCCGTTGCTTGTCGTCCACGGGCGAAACGACCCCCGAGTGCCTGTGCAGGAGAGCGAGCAGATCGCGGCAGCCGCCGGCGACTGCGAGCTGCTCATTTTTGACAACGAAGGCCATGGCATCGCCCGGCATGAGAACCAGGTGACGTACCACCGGAAGGTGCTCGAGTTCCTGGAGAAGCGGCTGGTTCAGTAAATCCCGCCACCGGGCGGGCCGAAGCTCGCTGGCTAGCAGCCCGTCCGAGTAATCCTTGAGATCCTCGCGCACGCGCGCGCGTAGGCTGGGAGAATGAGCGGGCAATGCAGAAGACGTACCTGCCCTACGACCAAGACCAACTGCTGCTGCTGCCGCCTTCAGTTCGGGAATGGGTGGAGCCGGGCGATCTGGCCCACCTCATCGACGACGTGGTTGAGTGCCTCGATCTGAGCGCCATCGAGGCCGTTTACGAAGCAGAGCTACGCGGTGCCCCGCCCTATCACCCGGTGATGATGACCAAGCTCTGGCTCTACGCCTACGCGGTCGGCGTAACCAGCTCCCGGCGGCTGGCCAAGCTGGTCGGCCGCGATGTCGGGGTGATGATGCTGGCGGCCGGGAACCGGCCTGACTTCAGGACCCTCAACAGCTTCCGGCAGCGGCACCTGAGGGAGCTGGCCGGGCTTTTCAAGCAGGTGCTCAAGGTTTGTCGCAAGAAGGGGCTGCTGGGGATGCGGCACGTGGCCATCGATGGCACCAAGCTGAGGGCCAACGCCAGCAAGCACACGGCCATGAGCTACGGGCGGATGAAGGACGAGGAGGAGCGGATCGGGAAGGAGGTCGAGGCTTGGTTCAAAGAGGCAGATCGAGTCGATGCGGCCGAGGACCGGCTCTATGGCGAGGAGCAGGGCGAGGAGTTGCCGGCCGAGCTGCGCAATGCGGAGCGGCGGCGGCAGGCGATCAAGGAAGCAATGGCGGAGTTGGAGCAGGAGGCGGAGGCGGCCGGTAAAGAGGCGCCCCTGGCCAAGGCCCAGCGCAACTTCACCGATTCCGAGTCGAGGATCATGAAGTCAGGCGAGGGGGCTTTCATCCAGGCCTACAACGGTCAGGCAGCGGTCGATGCCAAGTCCCAGATCATCGTCGCCGCTGACCTCTCCAACCAAGCTGCCGACTCCGTTCAACTGCTGCCGATGGTGGATCTGGTTCGCCACAACCTGGGCCGCAACCCAGGGCAGATCTCGGCCGATGCCGGTTACTGTTCGGAAGCCAACCTCCAAGCCCTCAAGGGCCGCCGCTTGGACCCCTACATCGCGACCGGCAAACGCTCTCGCGACCGCAACCTGCCGCCAGCCCCCAGGGGCCGAATTCCGACTTCCTTCTCCCTCCGCCAGCGGATGGAACGCAAGCTATTAACCAAAGCCGGACGAGCCGCCTACCGCTTGAGACAGCAGGTCGCCGAGCCCGTCTTCGGACAGATCAAGAACAAGGGATTGGTCCGTTTACTGCTCCGCGGAGAGGACAAATGCCGGGCCGAATGGCTGCTCCATTGCACCGGCCACAACCTCTGCAAGCTGCAGGCGGTCTGGGGATGACTCCCCAACCCCTCGTCGGTCGCCCACGCGGCGTCCACCACCGATTCCTGGGTTGCCCAGCGGGCGATTCCACGGCTGATAACCAACTCGGCCGCCGGCCTTCCCTCCGCCGCCTGCCTCAGCCGCTATCGCGAAGCGTTACTCGGACGGGCTGCTAGCCCAGCGTGGTAGCCGGCGATCAGAGCAACCCCGCCGATGTGCTGATTCTCGGGGGTGGGCCGGGAGGCTATGTGGCAGCCCTGCGGGCGGCCCAGCTTGGTCGTGAAGTAACCCTGATCGAAAGGGGCTCCTTGGGCGGTGTCTGCTTGAACGAGGGTTGCATCACGAGCAAGCAGCTGGCCTGGTTTGCCGCGACCAAGGCTGCCGCCGATAGGCTCGCGTCGGCGGGCATGCCGGCCTTCTCGGGGCCACCCGACATGGCGGCCTTCCAGCGAAGCCGCCTTGAGACGGTGGCGGGCCTGGTGCGAGGCGTCGCGGGCTTGCTCCAGGCGGCTGGGATCACCGTGGTGAAGGGTGAGGCGCGTTTCACCGGCCGAACTCGGGTCTGCGTTCAGGTTGCCGAGGAGACGGTGACCTACTACGACTTCAAGGACGTGGTGGTGGCGACGGGCTCCGAACCCGCACCACTCGCCGGCCTGCCCTTCGATGCTCAACGGGTGGTGGAGCCGAGCCGTGCGTTCGAATGGGACCGGATCCCCGTGCGGTTGCTGGTCTGGGGTGACGACTACGTCGCGCTGGAGATTGCTGTGGCATACGCGCGGTTGGGTTCGGCGGTGACGCTAGCCTGCGCGGGTGATCGCGTCCTGCCTGACTTCGACGCTGACCTCTCCGGGGCCGCGCTGCGAGGATTACGCGCAGCCAAGGTCGAAGTGCTCCTCGGCGCAGTGGCCACGGAGGAGCTGGCACAAGCCGCAGACAAGATTGTTGTTTCCGCGGGGCGCCGCCCCCGGCTCGGTTCGTTGGACCTCGGCGCGGCCGGGATAAGCCGCCCAGTAGGTTCCCTGGCCGTCGACGAACAGCTCCGGCTGGACCGCCATTTCCACGCCATCGGCGATGTCACGGTCGGCCTTCCCCTCGCACACCGGGCGATGATGCAGGGCCGCGCGGTTGGGGAGGTCCTCGGCGGGCTGCAGACCGCATTTGAGCCAGCCGCGATCCCACGGGTGGTGTTCGCAGAGCCTGAACTGGCGTCCGTGGGCCTCACCGAGGCCGGTGCTCGGGCGAGCGGCCAGGAGATCAAGGTTGCGCGTTTTCCGCTCGGCGCGCTGGGGCGGGCAGTCGCCGAATCGGCCACCGCCGGATGGGCCAAGCTCGTGTTTGCGGACGGCGGGCCCCTGCTGGGAGCCCACCTCGCGGGACCGCATGCGACCGAGTTGATCGCCGAGCTGACGCTGGCGATCGAGATGGGTGCGACAGCCCAGGATCTAGCGCTGACCGCGCACGCTCATCCGACGTTTTCAGAGGCGGGGATGGAGGCGGCTGCAATGGCGCTTGGCAACCCGATCCACATCCCCGCTGCGCGGCCTCGGCCCTGATCACCCGAGTCTTCCTTGGCCCGCGCCGCCCGGGCATCACCACCGAGACCTGCCTGCGCCACTGGCGGGAGAACCATGCCGCGATCGGAGCTCGCCTTCCCGGTCTTCGCGGCTATGTGCAGAACCACGGAGTGCTCGATGGTGGTCGTTTTCTCCTCCCCTACCCGGGTTTCGACATCATGCCCGAGCTCGACTGGGACGACCTCGCGGCGATGGACGCGGCCATTGACTCGCCGGTCCATGAAACGGACTCAATCGATGACGAGGCTTTATTCCTTGATACAACCCACACCGGACTTGCGGTGACGCGGCGAAGGTTGGTCATGGACCGCCCTGGGGTGCAGGAAGGGGCGCAAAAGGGGATGCAAGGGGGCGTGAAGCTGATCACGCTAATGCGCACTGCGCCGACCGTCGATACGGCAATGCTCGCGGCCACGCTGACCGGGCCCTACGCGGCGGCGATCGCCGCGTCTGGGCCGTCCAGACACGAGGTCCTGGAGTGCCTTGCTGACCGTCAAGGGCGGCCCGCATTCACGTTCCAGGCCATCGACCAACTCTGGTTCGCCGGCCCTGCCGACGCGCTGGCCTGGACGGCATCTGATGCCGCTCATCTCGCCGCACGGCTGTTGGCGGGCATCACCGCCGGCAGCGAACGCCTGATTGCAACGCCAACCCGAATCCTGTGAAGTTCGGGGTGGGCGACTTCAGCGGGCAGCGCCCGCCGGGCAGCGCGCCTGTTCATCGCGAGCTCTATGCCCGGCTGCAGGAGCAGGCGCGCCAGATCGATGCGAGCGGCCTCGACTCCATGTGGATCTCAGAGCACCACTTCGCGGAGGACGGCTACATGGCCGCCGTGCTCCCGATTGCGGCGGCCCTCCTCGCTGCGACGGAGCGGATCACCGTCGGCACGGACCGCCTGCTCGCCTCGCTCTACAACCCGGTGCGCCTGGCTGAGGATGCGATTGCGCTCGACCTGCTCAGCGGAGGGCGCTTCGTGCTCGGACTTTCCCGGACCTATAGGGACGAGGAGTTCGCGGGGTTCGGCCTCGATCGCATCACCGATGCCGCCCGCCTGGAGGGCCTCGCCGTCCAGCTCAGGCGCGCGTTCACCGGTCAACTCCGGGTGACACCGGGGCCGTATACACCGGGCGGACCCCCCCTCCTCATCGCGGCAGACGGCGCCGATGGAGCTGTGCTCGCCGCCCGCCTGGGCGACCTGCTGATGATCGACCCTACTGAACCGTGGGAGGCGCTCGATCAAGCCGTTGCCGACTTCGACCGGACCCGCGGCGACCAGCTTGGGATCATCGCTCCGTTCGTTTATGGCGGCCTGTCCGAGGACGGTGAAGAGGCCGCCTGGGCAGCGGTGGCGGATGGCTTCCGGTATATGCGTCACAACTACGACAGGTGGATGGGGCGTGAGCCCACGCCTGATCTGCCACCGGCGGGCTACAGGCTGCTTCTAGGCACGCCGTCCCAGGTTGCTCGGCAAGCCCTCGACTACCGGCTTCGCTACGGCGACCGGGTCCACCTGGTTCTGCGCTGCAACTACCCGGGGATGCATCCCGTCGCAGTCGAGGAACAGATCCGCCTCTGGAGCGAAGCGGCGGCCCGCGCGCGCTCCGTGTGACTGCCCGCGAGCCCGTCAGCGGCCTCGCACCCGCGCCCCGTCGATAGACAAACTAATGCCCGTTCGTTTCCTGACAGTGCTATCTTTGCCGCGACGGTTACCCGGTTCGCGCTTTGCCTAATAACTAAGGGGGCGATAAGTGGAGGAGACAGTGATGCCTGGCGATGAGAGAGTCGCACAAACCGCTACCAATAGCGTCGCGCCCGATAGGCGCTCGATAATCAAGCTGGGCGGCGCGGCCGCGCTCGGACTGGGCGCGTATGCACTGGCCGCCTGCCAGGGCACCAGCTCCCCTGCCGGAACCAACGCCGGCGCCGCAAGCGAGTCGGTGCTCGACAAGTGGACCCGAACCAAGACGGCCAAGCTGGGCGTGGATCTCACCTTTCCGCCGATCCAGTTCAAGGACGCCAACGGCAAGCCGGCGGGCTACCAGATGGAAATCACCCAAAAGATGATGGCCGACCTCGGCGTCACTCCCGAGTACGTCGAGCTTCCGTTTGGCCAGCTTTTCGCGGGTCTTGTGGCCGGCAAGTTCGACATGATGGGCATCTCCGCAACGATCCTCCCGAGCCGGGCGCTCAAGGGGCTCTTCGCTAACTTCCCGGTCTTTTATGAGTCAATCGTGGTGCTGCTCAAGCCGGGCTCGAACATCAACAACTCGCTGCAGCTGAATGCCGGTGGTACCACCGTGACGACACTCCAGGGGAGTGCCCAGGAGGCCAGCGGTAAGCTGCTCTACCCAAAGGCGACCTTCCAGACCTTTGCTGCGATCACCGATGCCATCAACTCGGTGGCCACCGGCCGGGCGGACGCCATCATCATGTCGGAGTTCGATGTAGGTGATTCGTTGAAGGCGCACCCCGACCTCAAGATCCTGCCCGGCCCGCCGCTTTTCGTGGATGCGAATACGTACTTCATGCCGCTGGGCGACTACAAGCTGCAGGCCTGGGTCACCAACTGGCTGAGGTACAACGCGACGCACCAGTACATGGCTGGTCTCTGGCAGAAGTACGTAGGCCCGGACACGGCCAAGTACAAGCTTCTGACCGACGTAGTGGGCCCTGGTGGCGAGGCGGTTCCGCTCGCCAGCCCCTAACAACATCGCGCGGTCGGCGGGCATCGCGTCCGCCGGCCGCCCCTTTCGCGGGGCATCGAGATGACTCTTCTCGAGGCCGCTGGTTTCCAATTCGATTGGAGTGTTGTCACCACCCGCTGGCAGGGCTTCGTTTTCGGCGCCTGGCTGGATGTTTGGATCGCCATCGTGGGATTCCTCCTCGCCTGCCTTCTCGGTCTTGTAATCGCCCTGTTGCGGCTCAGCGGGGTCAGGGCGGCAACCGTGCCGTCGTTCTTATTCATCCAGCTCGTGAGAGGCATCCCGATCTACGTGATGCTGGTATGGATCTACTTCGGGCTGGCGACCGTATTCAAGTTCAATCTGACAGCCATCCAGGCCATGATCGCCACTCTCGCGCTGACCGGCTCCGGGTACACGGCGGAGACATTCCGGGCAGGAATCGAAGCGGTCGATCGAGGGCAGTACGAAGCGGCTGCATCGCTCGGGATGAACCCCTGGCTCCGCTACCGGCGCATCATCTTGCCCCAGGCACTGAGGGTCGTCGTGCCGCCGCTGGGCAACACATTCATCGGCCTGCTTAAGGGGGCGACGATCATCTCGGTGATCGCGGTCCCCGACATGGTGTTCTTCGCGCAGGAGCTGAATGTCACCCTCTTCACGCCGTTCGAAGTCTTCACCGCCGTTGCACTGATCCTGATCGTGCTGGTGCTCGTCTTCTCCGGCCTCGTCTATCTTCTCGAGCGGAGCCTGCGATTAAGGTGAGCGCGACCAGCTTTCTCTACACCTACAACTGGTCGGTCATCCCGGCTTCGGCACCGCAGCTGGCGCAGGGTCTTGTTCTGACGCTTCAACTTGCGATCGCATCCTTGGCCCTGTCCCTGGTGATTGGCCTCCTCGTGGGACTCGCCCGACTGTCCACCTTCCGGCCGCTGAGCGCCGCGGCGTTCGCCTACGTCCAGGTCTTCCGTGCGCTTTCGCTCTACGTCTACATCCTCTGGGTCTACTTCGGCCTGGCCGCGTTCCTGCACATCGATCTCTCGCCATTCCAGGCTGCGGTGATCTCGCTCACCCTTCTAAACAGCGCATACATGGCAGAGACGTACCGCTCGGCGATATCCGCCGTCGATTCCGGCCAATGGGAGGCGGCGCAGAGCTTGGGCATGAATCCATTGGTCGTCTTCATTGGAGTCGTCCTGCCGCAGGCCTGGCGCGTCGCCTTTCCGTCGCTTGTCAACAACTTCATCGACATCATCAAGGACACCTCCATCGTGGCATTGATCGGAGCCGGCGACCTGATGTACAAGACCAACGTCCTCGTCAGCTTCTACAACCGTCCTTTCGAGTTCTATACAACGGTTGGGCTGATCTATCTGTCGATCGTGGTTATCGTCGCTCAGCTCGCCAATCTGTTGGAGCGGCGACTCAAGATAGCTGTGTAACCGCTAGCCCGCTCGACCGGTCAAAACGCCGAGGGTCAGGTCCAGCTCTCCCAGGTGACGATGGAGGTGGGTCACGCAGACCGAGGTCAGGAAGAGCCACGCGGGCTGCCCGCCGCGCTCCGCAACCGCAGCGTCATGCTCGGGTCCGGAATCCATCTCTGCCAGGAATTCCGAGCGCTGGTACTCGGGGAATTGAGCGTCGTTGGCCTCTACGTCCGGGATCTCGTCGAGATCGTTATCCGTGATCGTCGTCAGCCAATCGAGGATTCCCAGATGGACTGCGTCTGCGTAGTGCAGCAATTGGTTGAGGTCGAGGGCCCGCGCCACAGCGTCCGCCTCGGCGCTGCTGAAGCCCGTGCCGATCCCGGGCGTCGCGATGGCCACGTTGCTACTCCAGGGTTCGCTCCTCACGATCTCAGGGACCCCGCGAATGGCAGTGTTCACGGCCCAGTCCTGGCTTCGCGGCAGATGCCAGAGAAGAAACCCGATCGGGTTTGCGGCGTCGGCGACGCGCGCCGTGAGAAGTTCGGCAGGCACCGCCGAGGCCACATGCCGGTAGCGAAGGTTGACGGTACGGAGCTGCTGGGTGAGCATGGCGATCGCGTCCAAATTCCCGGTCTCCACAACGTGATGGCCAGCCGTAAAACGAGCGTTCGTATGCAATCATACGAAGATGGTCGATCGAGTCGCACGATCCCCCTTCAGCGATTCGCACCTCGGCGAGGCGTTCGTGAGGCTGGCCCTGAGGGCGGCCGAACACCATCCGATCCTGAAGGCTGTCTATCTCGGTCCAATCGAGTGGCTCGACGAGGCTAGGACCTCGCCGGGCGACGTGGCCACTCTGACCAGCCAGGCCCTGAGCCTGGCTGACCGGGCGCAGGCAGCGGGCGATCTCTACCTGGCCGGCGAGAGCCGCGCCATCGCCACCCAGCTGGAGGTCCTGCAGGGCCGCCAGATGAAATACGAGGAGTTCGTCGGCGAGCTGCTGGGGGCTCAGCTCGAGCGCCCGGCGGACGCGGAGGTGGAAGCCCTGCGGGGGGAGGTTGCAGAGCTCGCCGGCGTGGTCACGGGCAATGCGTCGGAGGCTGCGGTCGGAAAGTGGGAGATGGCCGGCAGCGTCACGGGCGAGGAAAAGTGGGACGCCGCTCTCGACGCCTATCGGGTTGGCCGGCGTTATGCCTTCGGTGAGGACTTCCCTGTGGCGATCAATGAGGAGCTGGACCTGGCGAGGTTGAGGGATGAACTGTGGTCGGTGAACCTGAGCTGGGAAGCGCCGCGCCGGATGATCTTCGGGGTGAATGTGGCCACGTCACGCACAGCGGCGACCACAGCCTTCGAGGTGGCCCACAACATCTACCCGGGTGATTACCTCCACGTGGCGTCCCTTGCCCAGCACACCTACGGGCGCCTGGGAATCCTGCCCGCCTGCATCAAGCTCAAGAACGCCCCGGAAAGCGTGGTTTCGGAGGGTATCGAGGACACCGCCTACCTCCGAGCTTTTCCGGACCCGACTCCGAGTCAGCTGCTTGCAGCAAAGTTGGAATGGCTGCGTCGTGCCGCCACCATCGAGGCCGCGCTCAGCATCCACGTTGAAGGCATGGGCGAGGCTGAGGCGCTGGCCGTGATGATCTCGAGGGGCTTCATCGCCCCCGATCGAGCTCGCTTCCAGCTCCGGCTGATCAACCACCCTCTCTGGGGTCCGTACCAATATTCGTACTGGCTCGGCCGCAAGCTCGTTGAAGAGGGTGACCGCCGGGCTGCGCGCGCCGGTCGGATGCGAGATTACCTTGAGTACCTCTACACCGGGCTGCACACCCCGTCGACGTTCCTCACCGGCCTCGATCGACTCTTGACGGTATCCTCAGTGGGCTCGCCGGCAAGACCCTGAACGCCGGCCGGCGATGGTGACGAACCGGAAGGAGACACCAGCGACGAAAGCGCACCCGGAACATTCTGGCCCCGTTCTTCGGCTTGAAGGTCTCAACAAGCACTTCAACCGCGGCACGCTCCGTCATGTCCATGTCCTCAAGGACATCAGCATGGAGATCGAGAAGGGCGAGGTGGTTGTGGTCATCGGACCCAGTGGCTCGGGCAAGAGCACGCTGCTGCGCTGCATCAACTTTCTCGCTCCACCTGAGACCGGGAGGGTGGTGTTCCTGGGGCGGGAGTGGTGCGCCGAGGAGAAGCCCCGCTTCAATCCCATGCAGCGGATCCGCTACGAGCAGAACCTGATCTACCTGCGCACCCATATCGGGATGGTCTTTCAACACTTCAACCTCTTTCCTCACATGAGCGTCATCGACAACGTGTCCGTCGCACCGATTCGTGTGCTGGGAATGGATCCCAAAGAAGCCCGTCAGGTCGCCGAGACCGAATTGGCCCGCGTCGGACTTGCCTCCAAATCGGCGGCATTTCCAAGCCAGCTGAGCGGCGGCCAGAAGCAGCGGGTCGCCATAGCTCGGTCGCTGGCCATGAAACCCAAGATGATGCTTTTTGACGAGGTTACCTCGGCCCTCGACCCCGAGCTCATCGGCGGCATTCTCGAGGAGGTCAAGAAGCTGGCCGAGGCCGGCATGACCATGATCGTTGTCACCCACGAAATGGGCTTTGCCCGCGAGGTAGGAGACAGGATCATCTTCATGGACGAGGGGCAGATCATCGAGGAAGGGCGGGCCCGCGACCTGCTCAAAAACCCGCAGAATCCGCGCACTCAATCTTTCCTGAAAGCCATCCTGTGAACCGTTTCGCCGGCCGCGCCGCGATCGTGACCGGCGCTGCCTCCGGGCTTGGCCTGGCGGTCGCTGGACAACTCGCCTCCGAAGGTGCGAGTCTCGTCCTGGTTGATTGGGCGGCGGATCGGTTGGCGGTTGCCGAGCGGGTACTGGTCGAGAATGGGGCGACGGTCTTCTGTATCGAGGGCGATGTGTCCGATCCGGTCACCGCTGACGCGGCTGCGCAAGCGGTTGGGCGGCTCTTCGGGCGCCTCGACGTGCTCATCAATAACGCCGGGATCGACCCGCTCCGTGCCCGGTCCGTGACGGAAACCGAGTTGGTCGACTGGGACCGGGTGATGGCCGTGAACCTGCGTTCGGCATATCTCTTCTCGCGCGCTGCCATTCCTCTCATGAAAGCGGCGGGCGGTGGCTCGATCGTCAGCACAGCCTCGACCGCCGGCCTGCGCGTGGCGGGCAACGAAGCCGTGTACAGCGTCTCCAAAGCCGCGGTTGTCGCTCTCACGCGTTCCCTTGCGTTGGATTTCGCAGCCGACGGAATCCGCGCCAACTGCGTCTGCCCGGGGTTCATGGAGGCGGTCATGACAGACCGCCGTGCGGAACTGGACGATGCGCAGATCGCCGCGCGCTACGCGAGCGCAGCAGATATGGTCCCGCTCGGTCGTCAGGGAAGTTACGAGGAGGTGGCCCACGCGGTGCTCTTCCTGGCAGGCCCTGAGTCGGCGTATATAACCGGGGAAGCTCTTGTGGTCGATGGAGGGCTGCTTCTCAGGTAGATTTCGTCGCGCAATCTCGACCAGGTCGTGCCATATGCTGAGTTGTCTCTTGAATGGGTTCATGAATTGCGGGCGCTAGCGAAATAGTGCAGATCTCCAGACTTGGGCGCACCGGGCTCCGAATCAGCCGACTCTGCCTCGGCACCATGATGTTTGGCACCTATCTCGATGAGTCGACGTGCGCGGAGCTGATGATGGAGGCGTCCGGCGTCGGAGTGGACTTCTTCGATCTTGCTGACCGTTATCCAGTCCCGCCCGGCCCGGATAACTTCGGCAGAACCGAGGAGATTGTCGGGAGGTGGCTCAAGGGCCAACGGAACAAATTTGTGATTGCGACGAAATTTGGACGTCCTGTCGGTTCCGGGCCAAACGATGAGGGTGGAAGCCGCAAGCACGTGATTGAAGCCTGCGAGGCAAGCCTGCGACGACTCCAAACAGACCGCGTGGACCTCTATTGGATGCATGGCCCCGACCGGTCGACGCCGATCGAGGAGACTCTCGCGGCAATGGCCCTGCTTCGCGAGCAGGGCAAGATTCTCTACCTCGGGGTGTCCAACTTCAGCGCCTGGCAGCTGGCGGAAGCCCAGGTGGCCGCCTCTCAGCTGGGACTCGGGCTGATCTCAGCCGTACAGCCGCGATACAACCTTCTCGCGCGATCGGCGGAGTCTGAGCTGCTCCCTCTCTGTAGGGCGATGGGCGTGGGAGTGGTTCCGTACAATCCCCTCGGCGGCGGCATGCTGAGCGGGAAGTACCGGCGCGGCGATAGGCCCCCAAGGGGCTCTCGGTTTTCGGATGAGTACTTTGAAATCGATCGCGCTCATTACCTCGTCGATCGTGCCCATGACATCGTCGATGCGCTGAGGCAGGCTGGCGTGGAGGAAGGGATGACCCCGGCTCAGGTGGCGATCGCCTGGACGCTGGGTCGGCCCGGCGTCGACGCCACCGTGGTCGGTGCTTCGCGCGCCGGCCAGATCACCGACCTTGCCAGAGGCGCCGAGTCCAAGCTCTCGGCCGAGACGATCTCGCTTCTCGACGCTGCCTCCAGCCTCGTTTAGGCCGAAGTTCCGATGCGCCGGGATAAACCGGCATGAAGGAGGAGATGAAAGAGCTCTACACCGAAGGCCTAGCGAGCCACGGTGGCCCCGAGCCATGCGGCGGCGTCCGCGAGGATGCATCCGAAGCGTTGGACAGGGGCACGTGCAGGCGGGGCTATGGAGCCTCGAAATCGGTTTTGATCGGGGTGCCGACGCTGTGGAAACTGCGGAAGGCAACATCGTCGGCGGCGTTATCGCAAGCCATCGGCGGACCCCGCGGGGTCAGAGAACCTCTGCATGCACGGAACCTTCATGCGCGAGAACCGGGAGATCCCACCCTCGCCCGCCGTCCGAGATCAGGGCGACGGGCCGCTCAGGGAAGGCAGCAGCCGCAAGCCTGAGATGCGCGAGGATGGGAAGTCAGACAGCCCCGTATTACCTACGAAGCCGTCGAACAAGGCCGTGGCCGCGGAGAGGGTGGAGGGAAGGGGGTTGACCAAGGGGAACACGGCCAGCACCGCAGGCTCCGGACACAGGGCCGGCATGCGCGTGTCACAGGGACTGGACCGTGTGCGGCAAGTAGCAGAACGGGATAAGGAGGCGCGGTTCACAGCGCTCTTCCACCACGTGGACATCGACTGCCTACGCGAAACCTATCAGGGGCTTAACCCGAAGGCGGCGGCGGGGGTGGACGGGGTGACGTGGGCAGCCTACGGCGAGAATCTTGAGGCCAACCTCGGGGACCTCCACCGGCGGCTGCACAGTGGGGCGTACCGGGCAAAGCCGGTGCGGAGGGCATACATCCCCAAGGCAGATGGGCGGCAGCGGCCGCTCGGGATCGCCAGTCTGGAGGACAAGATTGCCCAAGGCGCCCTCGTCAAGGTGCTGAACTGCATATACGAGGCGGACTTTCTCGGCTTCTCATACGGGTTCCGACCAGGGCGCAGCCCGCATCAGGCGTTGGATGCGCTGACAGTAGGGATCAAGACGAAGAAGGTGAACTGGGTGCTCGACGCGGACATCCGCGACTTCTTCACCAGCCTTGATCGGGGCTGGCTGGGGAAGTTTGTGGAGCACCGAATCGCGGACAAGCGGGTCCTGCGGATCATTCAGAAGTGGCTGAACGCAGGAATCATCGAGAACGGGACCTGGGCCGAATGCGACGAGGGAACACCGCAGGGAGCGACGGCTTCGCCGCTGCTCGCCAACGTCTACCTTCACTACGTATTCGACCTCTGGGCCGAGCGGTGGAGAAGAAGACAGGCGCGGGGTGACGCGGTCATCGTGCGCTACTGCGACGACTTCATCGTGGGCTTCGAGCACAAGGAGGACGCTGACCGGTTCCTGGCCGACCTGGTGGAGCGATTTGCCAGGTTCGGACTGGAGCTGAAAGCCGAGAAAACCCGACTGATCGAATTCGGGCGGCACGCCGCCCAACAACGAAAGGCACGGGGTCTGGGCAAGCCGGAGACGTTCGACTTCCTGGGCTTCACGCACATCTGCGGGATGACCCGGGCTGGGAAGTTCCAGGTGCTGCGAAAGACGATCTCAAAGCGATACCGGAACAAGCTGCACGAACTCAACGCGGAGCTCAAGCAGCGCCGGCATCTGGCCATCCCGGAGCAGGGGAAGTGGTTGCGGAGCGTGGTCCAAGGCCACCTCAATTACTACGCCGTCCCCGGCAACTACAACGTGGTATCGAGCTTCGTCGCGGAAGTGAAGCGGCTCTGGCTGATGGCGCTCCGACGCCGCAGCCAGAAGTCGCGGATGACCTGGGACAGGTTCGGACCGCTGGCGAACGGGTGGCTGCCCCGCGTCCGCATCCTGCACCCTTACCCAGAACAGCGCTTTGCCGTTCGGCACCCAAGGTAGGAGCCCAGTGCGGTAATTCCGCTCGCTGGGATCTGTGCGGGGGGCGGAGAGCAATCTCCGTCCCTACCGCGATTGAGGCCGGCGGAGTTCAGCTGAACTCGACTCGGGGATGCAGGTTCTGGC
>JRHI01001255.1_pt1 | contig 22320 bp, 24 predicted proteins | sample 215371 | NCBI WGS metagenome assembly JRHI01 (sample SAMN02929681, study PRJNA255918) | sediment metagenome | biome: cave system; feature: Ice Cave; material: Sediment; isolation source: sediment from deep within a dark volcanic ice cave with no known source of... ...
CGTCCTCGCAAAATTCCTTTGAGCACATTCACCGTTTAATGGGGCTGTACCTAAAAAAGGATACCTCATCTCTTTCTTTTTTTCAAATGAAGATCAACAGACTACTAGGTACGAGAATCGCAAAGTGATAAAGGCCAGTCGTATAATGTGGCTTAGGACTGGCATGTGGTTGTTCTACTAGTACGAGCAGCGGCGGCTTCTCAGTAACGCTGAGCACCGCTGTCTGTTCATCGCGCTTGATAACTTGAAAGCCAAGTACCTCTTTATAAAAGGCAACCGAGCGGTCCAAGTCGGCAATGGTTAACGTGGTAAAGCCAATTGATGTATCAGGATGTAACGAGACAGTATTTTCTGCCTCTACTTGCTGGCTCATGGATGTGTTCGCCTCATATATTATACTTACTCAAAGTAAGTAACTACTTATTTTATAGTAAAATACTATCATGCAGTTATATGTTTGTCAAGATGGCTCTTCTACTACTTTGGTGCATGATGAGCTTCTCTCCTGCATCACTTGCCAGTACTGGGGTGCCATATCAAACGGGAAAACCATATGTGAAGAGAACAAGGTGAAAATGCAAATGTTCTCCTGGCGAAAATCACCCTATTCTCCGAGGTTCGCAGAGTGATTGCGGTTCGGTGTTCTCCCAAAGCAGGCCGAGTAGGATCGCAACTCCAAGGCTCGTTTATCGGAAGACGCTGGAAGAGATTGCCACGGCTTTTCCATCTCAAAAAGATATCCCTGAAGTATATCATCGCCACCTTGCTTGCGCCTCACGACGACGCGGGTTTGCGCAGGATATAGAGCGTAGGGCTGATTTTTCCCAGGAGGATGTAGATCGCCCAGCGGTAGTTCGCCAGCGCTACCTCATATCTTCTGGCACCCAGAAGCTCCTGGTAGTGCTCCTGCTTGCGCAGCATCCGGGCTAGGCGCATGAGTTCGTGCGAGGCTCGCCCCTCATGCTCTTCCACCCACTCCATCAACTCGCTGCCCAGCTGCTCTTTGGAGTGCATCTGGAGTCCCCCCACCCGGAACGCCGCTTCGATGGCACCTTCGTCCATGCTCTCTGGGACCAAGCCAAACGACGCATACAGCCAAGCAGCTTCTTTCGGCTCCATCCGCTCGGTCGCGACAGTCGTATACACCAGCATGTATCCAGCTGGTTTGAGCACGCGGGCGCACTCCACGAGCGCCTGTGGGAGGGCGGGGACATGCATCAGCATATCACGAGACCACAGGAAGTCAAAGCGCTCGTCCTCAAAAGGGAGCGCAGCGATGTCTCCCAGCACGAAGGACACCCGGTCGCTCACGTCTTCTTGCTCGGCTCTGGCCCGTCCCTGCTCGATGTGGAACTGGGCAACATCCAGGCCCACAACCGTACAGCCAAAGCGCTGGGCCAGCACGCAGCTATGGTTGCCTCTGCCGCTGCCGACATCGAGGACCAGCGAGGAGGCGCTGACTCCGCAGGCGGACGCGACCTCGTAGAGCATGCTGTGCGGACGTGGGTGTAGGCTCTCATCGAGCGGCGCGAAGGGACCACCCTCGTGGCTGGCCCACATATGCGTATAGATGGCCTCCATTTGTGCTTTCCTCTCAGGCATCAGTGTCTCTCCTTCTTCCAGCGTGCGCTGCTTGCTGGTGATGTCCGTCCTGTACAACAAGTTTGTGTTTCCACAACGACCCTGCAACCATCCATACCTAGCAAAGGCATTATTTATTCCCCACTGTGCCACAATCCACTCGTTCAAAACGGGGCAATCGACTACTCGGTACAAATGACATTCATTTGTCGTTTCAATGAGCCACAGATACCTCGTTCTAGCAAGCATCCAGCCTGCCCGTTTTGAAATGGCCTCCTTATTGCCTGCTTATCTACTACGTGGTATCATTGGGTGGCAGTGTTGTGGACGAGAGAGGCACTAGGGAAGAAGCTTCATGCCACCGTTTATCATTGTGGGAATAAAACAGGTGGGTACCAATCTTCTACTGAGAGAGAGGAAAGTGGTTGCGCGAGCGAGACAAACTCCAGCATTTTGAACAAGCTATCTTCCCGCATCTGGAAGCCGCATACAATCTGGCACGATGGTTGACACGCAATGAGCAAGATGCAGAAGATGTCGTGCAAGAGGCTTACTTGCGTGCCTTTAAATTTTTTGAGAGCTTTCATGGCAATGATAGCCGTCCTTGGCTACTGAGCATTGTACGCAATACGTATTCTACCTGGGTGCAACACAACCAGGCGCATGATCTTACAATGTCCTTTGATGAAGACGTCCATAGCACGAGCACCGAGGCTTTCAATCCAGAAGCGATAGTGCTGCAAAGCATCGATAGGCAAGTGCTCAAAGAGGCTCTGGAGAACCTTCCTATGGAATTCCGTGAGGTACTGGTACTGCGCGAACTGGAAGGCATGTCTTATAAAGAAATTGCTCACATCGTCACCATTCCACTTGGGACGGTGATGTCGCGGCTGGCCCGAGCACGCAAGCGGCTCCAACACGACCTTGCCAATGATGTGATGAATAAGGAGCCATAACTTGAACTGTAGCGAGATACAACTCCTGCTTGAAGGGTATGTGGACGGCGAATTAGACTTGGTCAGAAATGTAGCCATCGAACAACACCTGCACGTTTGTCCGGTTTGTTCACCCATCTACACACAGCACCAAGCACTGCGAGCTGCCCTGCGTACAAGTGGATTGTCTTTCAAAGCTCCTCCCTATCTGCAGAAGCGTCTTCATTCATCTCTGCGTCAAGTGAGCGAGAAGAAGCCCCTGACCCAGACAAGGCAGTGGCGTGTCCTTGCCAGTGCCGCAGCCCTCGTTATACTTGCCATCATAACTTGGAGCCTAGTTCGTGCCATCTCCGTTCCCTCTGCAAACGACCAATTAGCTCAAGACGTTGTTTCTAGTCATATACGCTCGCTCATGGCAAGTCATTTGGTAGATGTCTCCTCTTCCGATCAGCATACTGTCAAGCCGTGGTTTGATGGCAAATTGGATTTTTCCCCTCCCGTGATCGATCTGGTACAGCAGGGATTTCCTTTGGTCGGTGGACGCCTAGACTACCTGAACAACCGGGTAGTTGCCGCCGTGGTGTATCGGCGCAATAAGCACATCATCAATCTGTTTCTCTGGCCATCAACGCAAGACTCGCATGGAGCAACGACGATGGTGACGCTCCAGGGCTATCACGTGTTTTCCTGGACGCAATCAGGCATGACCTATTGGGCAGTCTCCGATCTGAACCTCAACGAGTTTCAGGAATTTGTACGCTTGATACAACAGCAGGCGTAGCTAGGCTTTTATAGTTTGATTCGGTGACTGCTGAGGAGATCGCTTCTCGGCTCATCCTCGTGAAGCTCTCGTTTGGTTGCTATCCTGACCTCAACTTTTGAGAAGCCCTGAAATTATGAAGAAAAAGTGTTGACAACGAACAGAAAGCGTGGTAGTATAGTCCTTGTCAAGAAACCCGCCTGTATGCGCAGGTGAGTCGGTGACGATAGAGAAGAGGGTACACCCGTTCCCATCCCGAACACGGAAGTTAAGCTCTTCATCTCTCACGATACTCTGGGGGCAGCCCCACGGGAAAATAGGAAGTCGCCGTTTCACCCGCACACATGGGTGGGTTTTTGGCGTTCATGTACTAGCCTACTCCCAGAAAGCAATCATTTTATGCTTGATAACGCTTGTACAAGCTGGTCTATTTCCTCCTCTGTATTATAAAAGCCGGTAGAGATACGAAGCACTTTCGTGGAAGGGATGTTGCGAATGTAGATGTTGTGCTTATCACACAGTGTCTTTACTACCTCTGCATCGTCTATGCCTTGTAGCTGAAATGTGAGCAAGCCGCTAACCCCTGGTTTGGGTGTAAGCATGGTCAAGCCTGGAATGTTTTTGAGCGCGGAATAGGCATAAGTGTGCAGTGACGAGATATGTGCATAAAGCCACTCGTAGCCGACGGTTTCCTCCAGCCAATGTAAGACAGCCGCTTGTCCCGCGAGGGCTGCCGTCTGTCGCCCGCCAACCTCAAAGCGTTGTGCGTGATCGACTAACTCCCATTCTATGCCTTCTTCATGCTTGACAGACCAATATCCAACGTTGGTCGGAGTCACATAGTGAAGCGACTCGCGACGTGTGTAGAGTGCTCCTGTCCCGTCGGGTCCACATAACCACTTTTGCATTGGAATAGCATAGAAATCAACTCCTAGCTCTTTCATATTGAGCGGAATGGCACCGGCTGACTGTGCACCGTCTACCACAACAGGAATACCATGCTCACGTCCCAGTCGCCCAACAGCTTGAATATCGAGCACAGCACCAATTGTCCAGGTGACATGCGAAAGCGAGATAAGGCGCGTATGAGGTGTCAGCAGTGCTTGTATTGCCTCAAGTACAGGGTGGTCTGCCTGTGGACCGAGATCGGCCATACGAAGCACAATACCAAAACGGTCACGGCTCTGATAAAGTGGTGCGAGCGCACCCATATGTTCATGGTTGGTCGTAATCGCTTCGTCTCCCTCTTTCCAGTTAATACCGTTTGTGATAATATTCATTCCTTCACTAGTATTATCGGTCAGTGCAATTTCTTGTACATCGGCGTGTAGCAAAGTTGCTACATGTTGTCGTGCATCGGCGTAAATATCTGCCAACTTCTGAAACGCATCAGTTCCCAGGCGACCATTGAGCAATTCATGCTGAAGGCGTTCCTGCATAGCCTGTATGACGCAGGTTGGAAGCGGTCCAAAAGTACCGGTATTGAGATAGTTATGCACCATTGTGGCTGGCATTTCCTGTCGAATCTGTTGTAGGTGTGTGAGATCAGTCAAGATAAGCTCCTTTGTTATGAGGGGAGTGCGTGGGAGGTCAAAAGCACTACCTGGATAGATAACTAATTAAATTATATCGTATACAACGATGTGTGTGTTAGTAGGATATTGTAAAGTAGCACGGCGTTACAATTAGAGGAGACCCAACGATGCCATCAGATATTCGTGTCACGGCACGAGGAGTGATTGTGCGTGACGGAGCAATAGTATTGAGTGAATATCGTAATCATACAGGTAGGCACTTTAATGTGCCCGGTGGAGGCGTGCATAAAGGTGAGTCACTGCGTGAGGCTGCGAAACGTGAAGTGCTTGAAGAGACCGGTATGTCTATCACCGTGGGACGACTACTGTTGGTGTGGGAATATGTGCCAGAGCAACACGCGAGAAAATATGGTTCTCAACATAGCATTGCATTCATTTTTCTATGTATTCCCCAGCTAGGCAGTGAACCATATTTGACAGAAACACCTGATTATAATCAGATTGATGCACGCTGGGTAACATGGCAGGAGTTAGAACAGATACCACTTTTTCCCAATGTGGGCGAACAGATACGTGCTATGCTAGAATCTCCAAATAAAGAAGACATCTTATACGGGGGAAATTTATAGCATGCGTACACGACACTATAGGCCAGAAGATGGCGAGGCGATAGTACATCTACAGCAGCTTGCTGTGCAGACAGATGGCTTGCCTATAGAAACAGAGGCAGAAATTATAGCGTTGCTAGCTGAACCTGGCTTCTATAGAGCGGCAAATACTTTTGTCATCACTGATGATGACGACGAGTTGAATACCTGGAGTCAGGCGGGCACATTAGATGGCATCATCGGTGAGACGGTAGGATACACAGTATTACGAGTGATTCAGGATGAACAGGGCTGTCATGTGCGTTGTCAAGGTACCGTTCATCCCCAGTATCGTCATCAGCATGCTGGCCGTGCTTTGCTGAGAGCGGCACTCAATCGTGCCCACGTGCTTTCAGAAGAGTTTGAGTTTGAGGTGGGACAGGGAGGACTTCCTGTCTATTTTGAGGCTCTTCTTCCTATTCATGATTCTGCTTCAGCTCAGCTGGCTGCCAAGTTTGAGATGATACTAGCAAGCGAGCCGACGCCACAAGGCTTGTGCCTCTATAGACGTGAACTGTAGTTCTGTTTTACACCTTGTTGAAGTTGGTTTTTACTGCATACGTGCCGTCAGGGAGCGGCTCCAATTCGTAGTCCTCAAAAAGGACCGGGTCCGTGTAGCATAGGCAGAGAAAAACTCGTACGGCCAGCTCACGGATCTCGACTTCTGCATGGGAACTGGCACGCATCTCAATAAAATGCCGCCAAGCACGTGCATTGGCCGTCGTGACGATGGGTGCCTCTGTCTCATTAGGTAACACAGAGCGTGCCGCCTGCTGCACCTTCTTACGCAAATCAGTACGTGCTTCCGCCGTGAGAATGTTGACGCCGGACTGTTGCATTTCTAAGAGGCGGTTGGTTAGGAGCGCGTATTCTGCGGCGGCGCGATCAATGCGTTGCTCGAATTGTGTGTGTAGTTGTTCGTCTACACGATATTCGGGGCGTTCGACAAAACGCAATATGCGTCCTGAGACAAAACGCTGACTAACTTGCGAGTATCCAAATCCAGATCTGTGCCGTATCAATTCATGCGTGACACTGCGGGAGATACCATAGAATAAGAAACTGAAGTTGGCATGCTCAAAAACAGAACCATGTCCTGACGATTTGAGGTTGTCGAAATAGCGTTTTGCCTGAGCATTGAAAGTGCGGCCTTGACCAAAACTCATATAACAGACCTGCCCGGCAACCTTGCACAATTGTGCTCCATCTGGTAGCGATGTAGGATCATCCAGATAGGCAGGAAAGTTGAGCGAGGGGTCGAAGCCATCGAGAAAACCTGCTAGTCCCTGCGTGTAGACCTGTGGGCGTGCAAGCAGCACAACTCCGGGTGCAATCAAATAGAAAGTACCCTTTGGAGTTTGCTGAACAGGAGAATGGATCGTAATAGAATCGGCTTCATCACTTCCATGTAGCTCTTGAAAAAGTATTTTGGCATCAGTAGTAGACACAACAAACTCCTTACTCCTAGACATGTATGGTATTTCTTTCTAGTCTAGCAGGTTGCAGGGTATTTAGCTACCTGTTGTTGCCTATTGACTGTTCCTGCGGAGCTAGCAGAGAGTCGAGGGTGGAGCGACGAATTCTATATGCTTGACGTATACCACGATGGGGTAATGTAATAGCCTCTAAAACACCGTTCTTGATCCAGCGTCTCACTGTTGTATCATCCACCCTCAATTGTTTGGCAACTTCTCTCACTGTGAGCAGATCTGCTTCATCGTTTACCACTAGGTCCTCTTTTCTGGTCTGTACGAGCGTACTAGTAGACCGCGACACTTTTCAGTCCTTTCTTGACACTAGCACGAGTATGCCTTGGACTGCACATAACTTATCTATTTGACTATAACGACGAACATTCTGCTTTTTTGTAACTGTGTGCATTATTGTCGGTTTTATTGTTATATGCAAGTAGAATACATATATGCATGCTATGCATATATGTATTCTACTTGCGACAGTGCTTACTTAACCACCGATCATCGACATACTGCGGCTCGCACGCTTAAAGCGTTTGTCGCCGATGTAGTGCTTGAGTTCTTTGTGCCAAACGGCCTCACGTATTGTTGATGCAATCTGCTCGTCATCTGCATCGGCGCGAAGGATAGCGCGTAGATCGGTTTCTTCTGTGGCGAATAAGCAGGTTCGTAGTTGCCCGTCAGCGGTGAGGCGAATACGATCACAGCTAGAGCAGAAAGGTTCACTGACCGGATTGATAAAGCCAACTTCTCCGATACCATCGCTAAATGTATAGCGGCGTGCGGTTTCAGAGGCATCACCTGTGGTAATCTGCACGAGGGGGCCATACTCAGCTTCAATAATTTGCTGAATTTCGTGGCCGGCGAGGATGTCTTCTTTGCGCCAAATCTGATCAGCATCAAGTGGCATAAACTCGATCCAACGCATCACATAGGCTTTATTGCGAGCGAAACGTACAAAATCAAGGACCTCATCCTCGCTATAACCACGGATAGCGACTGCATTGATTTTGATGGGATGGATGGTGGGATATTTCTCCACTTCTTCGAGACCTTCGAGCACACGATCAAGCTGATCGCGGCGTGTCAATTGAGCAAATTTTTCGCGCACAAGAGAGTCTAGGCTCACATTGATACGTGTCAAACCGGCTTCAGCAAGCTGTTTTGCCTGCTGTTTTAGGAGAATGCCATTCGTAGTGATACTGAGGCTGCGTAGTCCTTCTATTTGGCGCAGTTTGGAGACCAACTCTGGTACATCACGCCTGACCAGTGGTTCGCCACCAGTCAGACGAATTTGTTCAATGCCAATGCTCACCGCTACGCGAGAAAGACGCTCAATCTCCTCGTAGGATAATATGTCGGCTTTTTTTAGCCAGGGAAGACCTTCTGCTGGCATGCAATAGGTGCAGCGAAAATTGCATTTATCAGTGATAGAAATGCGCATACTTTTGATGCGTCGTCCGTAGCTGTCAACAAGTGGGTTTCCCATGGGCATTTTCTCTCCATAAACCATCTAAATAACGCGGCTATATGCGCTTCTTAATAGCCGATGGCAAACATAATCTGCCATTTGTATTGTGTATTATCTATTATATCACAGGGAACGATTCCAACACTCACGCCTAGAAGCAAAACAGCAGGGAAGCCTTCCCGTCAGCGAAGGCTTTATCGGGCCGCCTGCCCAAGGGGTGGCTGTTGCTACATGGGCATCGTGTTGACGATGCGTTCGACCTGCTTGACGTGCTGGCGTTCATGGCGAGCCAGCCACTGCACATAGAACAGCACGGTCCGCTCGAAGACCTTTCCCGCCCCCGTCACTGTCGCCGCACGTGACCAGCCCTCGTGCGGCAACGGTTCCAGGACTGCTAATAGATCGGCACGCTGCATGGCAAAGGAGCGCAACGAGGGCCGGAATTCCAGTTCGATATAGTCCGTCTTCTTGATCTAGGTGCGGGGATTGACAGCTCGCAGTGTCGGCGTGTCCTCGGCAATCATCGTCACAATGCAGTTGCCCCAGACGTCAGCACACGCACGGAGATGGGCAAGCACATCGTTTGCCGACCACCCATCGTGGTTGGGGGTGGTATGCAATTGAGCTGGTGTCAGACCGGCGGTAAGCGCGGCGATGCGCAACGGCGTTTCTGCAAGTAAGGTCAGAACCTGCTCATTCGTGAGTGATCTACTGGGCACGTGACGTCATCCTTTCGTGCAGACCAAGAGACTTCGTTGACCTCCACCTTGTCATGCCTTGTTCTTGCCCTAAAAGGCGAACCAGCCTATAGTTCCCAAATTGTTGTCCTACATGGTCTATCATATGTCAATCCTGCTTTCTTTTTAGGAAAAATATACCTGAGACTCAGGAAAGAGGCAAGTTTTTGCCGCAAATTATTGGACAAACAATACTGCAAGGGCTAGTAAAGAGACAGCAATATGCGTGTGATACCGCTAGCGGTATCACACGCATATTGCTGTCTCTTTACTAGCTTCTACTAATGTAGTTTAGACATCGTAGTAGAAGCCAAACTCAATTGGTGCGGGACGTAGACGCACCTCGTCAGATTGCGCCCGCTTAAAGCTGATGTAGCTCTCAAGGAGGTCTGGTGTGAAGACGTTCCCTGCAAGCAAGAAGGTATGGTCGCTTTCGAGAGCCTGTAGGGATTCTTCTAGAGAACCAGGAACAGACTTGATCTCGCGCAACTCTTCCGGTGACATCTCGTAAAGGTTCTTGTCAACTGGACCAAAGCCGTGATCGCTCGGCTCGATTTCGTTGTGGATGCCATCAAGACCTGCCATGAGCAATGCTGCGAACAGTAGATAGGGATTCGCGCTAGGATCGGGTGAGCGGAACTCGATGCGCTTGGCAGGAGCCGTGTAGGTTTTGGGAATACGGACGGCGGCACTGCGGTTGCCTTGTGAGAAGACCAGATTCACGGGTGCCTCGTAGCCGGGAACTAAACGCTTGTAGCTATTAGTGGTGGGAGCTGCAAGAGCGAGTAACGCTGGTGCGTGGGTGAGAATACCACCAATGTAGTAGCGTGCTAGCTTGGATAGGTAAGCATAGCCATCAGCATCGTAGAAGAGGGGCTTCTCATTTTTCCACAAGCTTTGGTGGACGTGCATGCCAGAGCCATTGTCGCCAAAGACAGGTTTAGGCATGAAAGTGGCCGTCTTGCCATACTTGCGTGCGGTATTCTTCACCACATACTTATAGAGCATGATGTTGTCAGCCGCCCTGAGGAGCGTGTTAAAGCGCATGTCAATTTCGCATTGTCCGGGGGCACCGACCTCGTGGTGTTGTGCCTCGATAGCCACTCCTAACTCTTCGAGTGTGAGCGCCATTTCACTGCGCAAGTCTTGCAGGGTATCGTTCGGAGCGACGGGAAAATAGCCCTCTTTTGTGCGCATTAGGTGGCCGAGATTGGGGGCACCATCAGTACGAGAACTATTCCAGTGTGCTTCGTCTGAGTTTATTTCTACATACTGAATATTTGATGCCGAGGTGTAGCGCACACTATCGAACACAAAAAACTCTGCTTCAGGGCCACAATAACTGGTATCTGCGATACCAGTTGAGCGCAAATAGGCTTCTGCTTTTTTGGCAATGTTGCGTGGATCGCGTGAATAGGCTTCCTTTGTGCCTGCTGGTGCTGGATGGGCAATATCACATACCAAACTCAACGTGGGGATAGTAGTGAAGGGGTCCATGATGGCGGTCGCGGCATCAGGGATGACCAGCATGTCACTTTCGTTAATAGTCTGGAAACCACGAATACTGGAGCCGTCGAAGGCGACGCCTTCTGCAAAGGTTCCGGCTTTCAGTTCATGGGCAGGTATACTAAAGTGCTGCCAAGAGCCGATCAGATCAGTAAATTTCAGGTCTACCATCTTTGCGCCGTTGTCTTTGGCAAATTGTAGGACTTCTTCGGGGGTCATGTGTTACTCTTCTCCTCTTACTTTTATCCCTGCGTCGTTGCTGGAGGTGTGGCATGCATTGCCCAAATCGCTGTTCGGCCATTTTGCATGCTAGGCATGCGGAAGCGCCAGTGTTATACTGGGCCTCTTTCATATCTCAGTGTATCATATGACGCTAATAGATGTGATACTACAGACAATATGTCCAAACTTCACATTTGCAATTTGTGCATCATGCACAACACGCATCCAGTACTCATTCCCTCTTGCATAAGCTCAATAAGTGAGTTACTATAGGCCAAATATATAGTAGAGGAAAAATGAGGAATGGATTCTTTGAGCCAAACGCCACCGCAGCAGTGGATACCACCAGAGAAGCCCGATGATACATCTCGTGTAAAAAGAATTTTCTTGCGCATACGTTCGTGGTTAGGGACACGTCCTGGGCGTATCACGCTCTTGAGCGTTGTTTTCCTGTTGGGTTTTGTACTCGGCGTTTTCGCGCTACTTTTCTATGCACTCTCTATTTCTAGCGATTCTATTGCTGTGGTGACTTCGCCATCTCCCCAAACTGGCTCTATTGTTGTGCAGGTGAGCAATACCTATATCTCAGAATTGATACAAAAGAATGTGCAGTCGGCTGGTTTGCCTGGAAAAGTGCAAAATGTTCATGTGACCTTGGCACATGATAGTCCAATTATGGTAACGGGTGATGATGTGTTTACGGTACTCGGTGTGCCTGTGACGAGACATTTTACGATGGACTTGCAACCATATGTAACCCTCTGTCAATTGCATATGCATGTGTTGCATGCCGATCTTAGTGGGATACCGGTGACTGGTTTTGTGTCCGCGTTTGAAGGTCAGATCAATCAGCAGTTACAGGTCAAAGTATCGAATCTTCCGCAGGGTTTTGTGTATTGTACATCTGGTGTGCGTACGGAAACGCAGGGCATGTTCATCATTTACACGGCCACACCTCAATTTTCAAGTTTCAATCCCTTCAAGCGGGCAGGAAAAGACGGGGTAGGGACCAGCTTCAGCGCGTCCGTCGTGGTCACACCCTTTGAGCATAAGGATACCTCTGAAATCTGCAAAGGTCAAGTGGGTATGTGCTAGAAAAGATAAGCAGCCAGAGCTAGCTTGCCTTCTTGCTGATAGCGGTGAAACCGCTCTAGGTCGTCAATGGTATCGATGTCCTGAGAGAGGCCGTGGCTAGTGCACTGGGTACTACTCATATTCCGTTGTCGGGCTTCTGTCAGATAGTGCTCTAGACTATTGACGCCGAAGCGGTAAGGAAGTGCTAGTGGCGGATGGACCAACAAGGCATTCGTGCCTGTGCCTTCGTGCGAAGGAGCCAGTACGACATCATAATGTTGTGCGGCCTCAATCAAACGATGAATATCATCTACTGTCAACAATGGGAGGTCGCCTGATATGGTTAAGAGCGCTGTCGCTCCTGACTCGACCTCGCGGAGGGCCGCTGCATGCAGCGCTGCATTATGCCCTTGTGCTTCCTCGATGCGTGGCAATGCGCCCCAACGTCGCGCCAATGTAAGCACACGTGAATCGGCACTGACTACCGCGACATGCTCAAATTGTTCGCTATTGTGCAGGGCTGTTATGACATGATGCAGCATATCGATGACCAGTTGTTCGCGTTGCTCTAACGGAACATACGCTGCTAAACGACTCTTGGCTTCATGCAAGACTTTGATGGGAATAAGTGCTCTATAGGCCATAATTTTTTGATCTTCCATCCTGGGAATATTAGAAAGTCAGTCCCGCTGCTTGCAGTACCGTCTGTGCAAGGGCTTTTTTTGTGGCGCTGTCGCGCATGATGGTGTCAGTAATCACGGTAGGAATACCCAGGTCTTCGATGGCACTCACAAGATGCGTATCTTTTTCATCAATCACCATGACATCTAAGAAATCACGATAGCAGCGTGCCACGCCGACAGCTGAAACATCCATGCCTAGCCCTCTCATCAGCTTATCAGCGGGACCTTTAATGGGGGCGCCACCAACAATGGGGCTTACGGCAACGACCATACCATGTGCTTCGTGCAAGGCATCGTGAACACCGGGAATAGATAAAATGCTCCCGATGCTCACAATAGGGTTGCTGGGGGCAATCAGAATAGCCTCGGCATCTCTCAATGCGTCAAGGACTCCTGGGGCTGGTTTAGCTTCTTTTGCCCCGACAAAGACGACATCTTGTACCTCATCGGCACAATGACGTTTGACCATGTATTCTTGAAAGTGCAGCAAACCGATGGGTGTTTGAATGTGTGTTGCGACTGCTTGATCGGTCATTGGCAGAATACGCAACTCCAATCCAAGGTGGCGACGTAGATCATCGGTAATCTCGCTGGGTGTCTTGCCCATGTGGAGTTGGTTAGTGCGGTGAATGTGTGTTGCGAGGTCACGATCACCGAGCATAAACCAATCCTCATTGCCATAGGAGGTCAGTTGCGGCATAACCGCGTATGTATCATTGCGTATGCCCCAACCGTTGGCGTCATTTACAATACCCGCCAGTGTATACATCACGATATCAACATCGGGTGAGACACGCAGGCCGTAAAAGTCGCGGTCATCGCCAGTATTCACAATGACCGTGAGTTGTTGTTGAGGAACAACCTGAACCACACCTTGTAGAAAACGGGCTGCGCCCACGCCGCCAGCAAGAACGACAATCATAACTTTGACCTCACTCGATGGTAATCACTAAATTATGTAACGGGAGCCGCTCGCGCCTTTTGGGGTCAGCCGCCGCATAACCGACGGTAATCAATGCCTGCGGGATAAGTTTTGTATCCAGGCCCAGCGCGTCACAGACGACTTCGGGACAAAAAAGAGGCGCACACATCCAGCCGCTATCTAAGCCAAGATCATAGGCCATCAGCAGCATATTTTGGATAGCTGCTCCAATGCTTTGAATCGCCATGATCTTTTCGTCGTTTTGCCGCTGCTCATCGGGATAAAGGTCCATATCCTCCATATAGAGACACGGAATAATGATAGCTGGTGCCTCTAGGATGCGTTGGCGTGATTTCTCCAAGCGAACAGCAACAATCTCTGCTGACTGTCTATCCATTTCAAGATTCTGTTGCCATGTCTCACCCATACGCTCAGCGAGTTGTGCTTTTGCTGCTTGTCGCGTCAAAACGACAAAGCGCCACGGCTGACGACCATGTGGTGAAGGTGCCCAGCGTGCCGCTTCTAGCATCTGCTCTATCAACTCGTGTGCTACAGGATGGGTCTGGTATGTGCGAACACTACGCCTGCCGCGCAAGAGTGTTAGCAGATCGTTTGAGCGATCAGATACGGTGCGCGGCCTGATTTCTGAATGTAATGTCACGATGTCTATGTGCCCTTTGTTGTGTATATAGTATTTCTAGTGCAGATCCACTTGACCTGTTTAGGTTTCAGAGATATACTTGTGCTCACGAGGAGGAGTGGCTCACTCTGTGTTTTTCTGCCCAGCTTGAAGGGATTGAAACAACTACTAGCGGAACATGTCAGTCGCGCTCTCGCGTATAAGAGCACGTCCGCTGCCTGTGGCGGGTATGTAATTGTAGCCACGAATCAATGCTACTGGAATGCGGTCAATTTTGCCCATGACCAGTTCTGCTGCCGAGGCTAGCTCGTCTGCAACCGCGATGGCACTTGCTTGTAGTTCGTAGCCATAAGGGTCAAGTTGCCCCCGATAATCGACAACGGATTCCATCCCTGCCACACCGATAGCCATGTTCACTTGTCCGTTGCGCCAGGGTCGGCCCCAGGTATCTGAAATGATCAGTGCGATATCAGAAATAGCCGTTTCCTGGTGTTTATTGGCGAGTTGTTGTAGGCGAGTGCGTAGCTCTTGTGCGGAGCGGTCAGGGTCAATAGGCAAAAGAGCAATTTGCCGTTTGCCGCCGACGTTTGACTCATCAACGCCTGCATTGGCACAGATAAAGCCATGGTGTGTCTCGCTAATGAGGACGCCATGATCCATGCGGACAATACGCTTGCTTTCGCGCAAGACAGCTTCAAGATGTTGCGCATCTTTTTTGCTTTGTTGCGCCACTATCTGTGCAAACTCAGAAGCTTCTATCTCGTCCAGACTGACTAAGCACCCCTCAGCTTTAGAGACGATTTTCTGTGTGATGACGAGTATATCGTGCTGTTGTAATGTCAATTGTTGAGAACGTAACGCGTCGTAAATTAACGCGCCCAAGTCAACTCCCTGCTGTATTTCACCTATGCCCCTGATAGGAAGAATGCGTAGTTCTGTATTCATGTTGTAGCGTACTCCTTACTCTCGTATCATTATATCCCGTGATGTTCGATACTGTAAATGCAGTTTATGAAGGTGCGACGGCCATTCACATGAGAACAAGAGAGATGAAATACTGAAACCTGAATAGCATCTAAATCGAGTTAGAGATGTACTGGATAACAATTTGTATGTAGGGATTATTTCCGGTACAATTTGAGTGAAAGGAAGATTGTCTATGTCTTTTACAAAGCTGCTCGGCCATATGTTGCTGGCGAGCATGTTTATCTCAGGCGGTGCGAATACCTTTATGAATCCTGATGGACCTGCTCCCAAGGTTGCTAATGCAGGAATACCAAAACCAAGACAGTCCGCCATTGTCAACGGTGCTGTTATGGTTGTTGCAGGTACAACCCTTGCGTTAGGTATTGCACCTAAGTTATCCGCGCTTGTTTTGCTGGGAGCACTGATTCCGACAACGTATGCTGGACATCCATTTTGGAAAGAAGAGGCTCCAGGCAACCGTATGAATCAGCAGATTCATTTTACCAAGAATCTTTCGATGATTGGTGGTTTGCTAGCTGTATTGTCCGAAAAGGATTAGGAAGTAGTGTCCATAAGCTATCACGCCAACTCTTGCAAGAGTTGGCGTGATAGCTTATGGACACGGTAGAAGAAAGCATGAGAAGGTATGAGTGAGCAGGAACAGAATAAGGTTGCGATGGTGATTGTCGCGCATGAAGATGATGCAGAGTTTAGTTGTGCTGGTATGGCGGCCTTGTGGATACGGGATGGATGGGATGTGTATTATGTGATCTGTGCTGATGGTGGCAGTGGTGGTCCTGATGACGCCATTGATGTGAGCCACGAGGCGCGACAAAAGATAGTGGTAATACGTGAGGAAGAGCAGCGTAATGCAGGGAAAGTTATTGGGTTGAAGGATGTCTTTTTCCTTGGTTATCCAGATGGGCAGTTACAGCCATCTCTCGATTTACGACGCGATCTCGTCCGTTTGTTGCGCCAATATAAACCTTCGCGGGTTGTCTGCCAATCGCCTGATCGTTCGTGGACTCCGAACTTTATTATTCAGCGCTATCATCATGACCACCTCGCCGCTGGACGTGCAACGCTAGAAGCTATTTATCCATCTTCGCAGAATCCCTGGGACTTCCCTGAACTACTCGAACAGGAGCATTTGCTACCACATAAAGTCTCCGAAATCTTTATTTCTGGTGCTCCGACGCAAAATTTTGCTGTGGATGTTACTTCGACAATGGATACCAAGATGGCGGCCCTCCGTGTCCATGTGAGCCAGATGGGTGAACATATGGATGAAATGGAGCAATGGCTCCGTTCTATTGGCGCTGAAATCGGCAAAAAGTACGGTTATGAATATGCCGAAGAATTTCATCGCGTCGAAAATAACTAACTTTTTGATAGTGTTTCCCCTTGCACTAGCGCGTGTTTTTGTGGCATACTTATTCATAGAGACCTTCGGGGCAGGGTGCAATTCCCGACCGGCGGTATGATAGCAGTACTGGGTACTCCTATTGAGCCCGCGAGTCTACCTACGTAGTAGGTTTGACAGATTCGGTGTAATTCCGAAGCCGACGGTATAGTCCGGATGGGAGAAGGTTTATATGTGGACCATGCTATCTCACTACGGTGTGTAGTGAGAACATTCGCCTATGTTCACTAGCGAATAGGCGGATTTGGTTTACCTTCGTCTCCCTCACATGCCTCCCCGAGTCAGTTGAATTGGCGGATTGCCATGTTGTATGAGCGGTTCGTCAGTAGAGCTATGACTGAGGGAAGTCAAATGAGTGTAACAACCTCTATCGAAAAAGACGTATCGTTAGAGATACGCAACTACGCGCCTGTGCGTCGGGAGGCAGAGAAGAGACCTCCTGAAGAACGCATGCGGCGTCCACAGCACGTACGCACAGCAAGGCTGAGCATATCGAAGCGGGTGCTCACGGTGATACCACCACTTATACTGGCAGTGATTTTGCTGGTAAGTTGGTATGCGAGCACAACTAGTGGTCATGTAAGCAGCCTCTTCCTACCTGCTCCTGGTGATGTTCTGTCTAGTTTGTCTGATAACATTGGTAATGGAGTTTATCTCAGCAATACCCTCTTTACGATAGAGGAAAGTATGCTGGGATTTCTGCTGGCGCTTCTCATCGCCTTACCGCTAGGGTATGGGATTGCAAAGTCGCGCTTGTTGGCTGTGACACTGCAACCGTATCTTGCGGCGGGCCAAGCTATTCCGGCTATCGTCATCGCCCCCTTGCTCTATTTGTGGCTAGGGTATGGATTGCCCACCAACATCGTGGTTTGTATGCTGGTGGTGCTGTTTCCACTGGTGATTAATACGATCCTCGGTATAGAGACCATTGAGATGTCTATGACTGATGCTGCACGTGTCGAAGGTGCATCGGGCTGGTCACTGCTCGCTTATATCGAGTTTCCTCTTGCGCTTCCCGCTATTCTTGCGGCCGTGCGTGCCGGTTTCACCCTCTCAATTGTGGGTGCGCTGGTCGCCGAGTTTGTGGGCGGTGATAGCAAGGGACTCGGTGGTTTAGTGTCATTGGCGAAAAACCAGTATAACAGCCCATTTATGTTCTCGACACTGCTTGTGCTAGCCGCGCTTGCTGCTTGCTACTATAGCGTGACGTGGCTGCTTGTGAAATTGGCAGAGCGTATCTACTAATCGTCAAACTGAGAAACATTCCAACAACACATACGAACGGAGAAACACACCGATGTCCACACGTCATCGCATATCTTTCGCGTTGCCTTTTTTGTCCCTGTGCCTCCTGCTCACAATGCTCTTTGCGGCTTGTGGGAGCACAGCTACGACTAGTAGCACTGCATCATCAGCCACAAGTCTCAAAGATGTCTCGATTGGTCTGGGTTACATTCCTGACATCCAGTTTGCGCCCTTCTATGTCGCGCAAAGCAAGGGATATTATAAAACAGCCGGTCTCAACGTCACCTTTAATCACGGTATTGTACCTGACCTGATCGGCTCGATGGTAGCGGGAAAAAGTACCTTTGTTTTCGCTGGTGGCGACGAGTTGCTGGTGGCTCGCAATAAAGGGGTCAAGGCCGTCGATGTGGCGACCATCTTCCAGAAATATCCCGTGAGTTTGATTGTTCCTGCCGCGTCGCCTATTAAAACGTTAGCAGATCTCAAAGGGCATACCGTCGGTGTACCAGGGCCGTACGGTTCAACCTATACTGGCCTATTAGCTCTGCTCTACAAAACCAATCTCTCGATATCCGATATCAAGCTGCAGTCAATCGGCTTTACGCAGGTCGCTGCCTTGCTACAGAAGAAGGTTGATGCAGTAGTGGGTTACTCAAATAACGAGCCGCTACAGTTGCAGAAGCAGGGCTTTGCTGTGCGTACCTTTAATGTATCTGACTATCAACCTCTGGTCTCCAACGGCATTATTACCACTGAGGATACCTATCATAATCAGCCCACACTGGTAAAGAGTTTTGTTCAGGCAACCTTGAAGGGACTCAAAGACGTGTTAGCCGATCCTACAGGAGCAGTACAGATCAGTAAACCGTATGTTCCTGGTATGAATGTCGATCAGGCAACCTCTGTGTTACAGGCGACGCTTCCGATCTGGCAGAATGCCAATGGTCAGCTCGGCTATAATGACAGCGTGACTTGGTCTTCAATGGAGCAATTTCTGCTAGCAGAAAAGATTGTTGGCCCGTCTCAGGATGTTGCGCAGGCATACTCGAACCAAAGTTTGGGATAAGAGCTAACATGATACAGCGACAGGATCGACTCTGCCGTGGCAGAGTCGATCCTGGCGCTGTATCATGTTAACTACAAAACCTACAAATCTTATTTATGGCAAGGCATAGTGTGCGAAGTTTTTGAAGGATACATCTGTAAAGGTATCTACTGCAAGTCCCACTGTACCTGATGAGTAAGTGCCACTTTGTGCGCCTCCGGCCCGTGTGCTATTCACATAGAAAGAGAAATCGCCATTTTGTACAACGATATCAAGAATTATGGGTGTATTGAACGCTATATCTATCTGCTTATTAACAAAGGAGCTCTCTAGTCCTGAAGCGGAATAGGCATACACTTTCCACAACCCTGCTGCGTCAAGCATAAATGAATAGGCTCCATAGTTATCAAGCTGATTGCGGAAGAAGATACCAAATTCTCCGGGTAACTTTTGTTTCATCGTGACCTCTACCTGTATCACATAGTTAGCTGGAAAGGTTTGTCCTTTGGGAAGCGTATTCAAAAAAACACCGGCGAGATGTCGCGTCCCTGGATTTTTTAGTTCTAAATTATCTGCGTTACATGTGGCGAGAGCGTTCCCCTCTAATTTCCACGTTTCTCCCTGCTTATCACAGGAACCTGGAATGTTTGTTTGATAGAGCGTTTTTCCTACTGGTTGTGCGGAGGCAAGTTCATAGGCGAATGGTGTAAATTGTGCTATTTGCGTTGCTGATGTGCTGGTTGTAGTCGATGGTGTGGTGCCATTATGTGTTTGCCCTAATAGTGGTTTTCCTGATTGCGTATAGGCGTATGACAACAGTCCTCCCACGACTATAATAAGGGTCAAAAGACAACCAAGGAGTAGCATGCGTATGGAGCGCCAACGATTGCTCGGTCTGTTCTGGCGTCGTGGGAGTTGTTTGATGGTCTCTGCTTGTTTTAATATAACGGGCGTACGAGACACATCTACAAGCGTTGGCTTAGCTTCAACGGGCGTCTTTGCAGCCTGCTTTGCTGGCTCTTCTGTTGTTACATGCCGGGCATCCTCTATGTATGCTTCGTGTAAGAGGGGTACGGGTGTCATTGGCGCTGTATCCTCTGTTGCTATTGTTTCAAATGTTGCTTTGTGTACGTGTACGGAATGGACGGATGGTAGTGTGACGGTACCCGTGACGGCGTCCTTGAATGCTTGTGCCAGTTCGCCCGCGCTCTCAAAGCGTTGCTGAGGTTGCTTTGCCATAGCTTTCTTGACCACTGCTTCAACGTTTGAGGGAATATTCGGGTTGAGCTGCGTAATAGAGGGCGGCTCTTCCATTGCATGTTTAATCGCTGTGGCTACGGGTGACGCTCCTGAAAAGGGCACTTTGCCAATAATCATTTGAAAGAGCATAACGCCGAGTGAGTAAATGTCGGTGTGATAATCGATGGGGGCACCTGTGCCCTGTTCGGGTGAAAGATATTCAGGTGTGCCAATGATGGCGCCGGCGCTGGTCAGCGTCCTGCCAGGGGAGCTAGCACGTTCTTCGTTGGTGATATCTTTGAATATCTTTGCAAGACCAAAATCTGCGAGCAAGATGCGCCCATCTGCATGGAAGAGAATGTTTCCTGGTTTGAGGTCGCGGTGGACGATTCCGTGAGCGTGGGCACAATCCAGTGCGGCAGCAGCTTGTTCAAGAATAGGGATAATTTCTGTCAGTGACAAGCTACCGCGTTTTTCTAGCAACTCACGTAGTGTACCACCTGTGACGTAAGGCATGACGAGATAGGAGATGTCGCCTTGTTCTCCATATTCGTAGATTTGTAATATGTTTATATGATCGAGTGCTGCTACTGCATCCGCCTCGCGTTGGAAACGTGTGAGAAATTCAGCACGTGCCTTGGTCTCTAAAACAACGCTCGGCATCAGTACCTTTACCGCTACCGTGCGTCGTGGTCGTAATTGTTGGGCTAGATAAACCGCACCCATACCACCGCGCCCGATAAGACGTTGCAGTGTACATGTTCCGAGCGATTCACCAAGTAACTCATTGCTGTCTATTACCACGCTCGTGTATCCTCTCAAAAATAGTGCTATGTATAGTATTGCTTTTCCTAGAAAAAATCAGAAAACGTTTTGTGTATTATAGAAAGATTGGGCATGATGTGCTCTTACTTCACCCTATTAGACGGATGAGCACAAACAAATGTTGCGTTGACGCTACGAAATAGGACAGATGTTAGATGAGAATTTTCTCATCTCTCTCTAATATGTTTCCCATCATAGCCCGTTACAATAAGGTTAGTACAAGAAACAGACCATTGTATATTCAGATATATAGGAAAGGGACTTGTCCTCAATTAAGGGACTGTACCCAGACAAGGAGAAACCTATGTTAGCAGAAGAGAACGACATAGATATGCCATATTCATCTCACCTGCATTACGTACCATTTGCGTCAGTAGGTGTCTTGGATGCTCCACCGGTTGAACACGTTTCCTCTGAGGAGGATACATCACAGCCCCCCAAAATATCCGTCGGACCCAGTATCAGCACCGCCGCTTCCGCCACGGAAGCAGCCTAACCGTACAGGTATCGTCATCCTCCTCACGCTCTTGTGTACTGTTCTCCTGGGGGCAGGTCTATTCGCGTCTGGCTGGGAGTTTGCGCATAATAGCAAGAGTATAGGCGCAACCACGACGACAAAGGCAGTGGCGCAAGCTGGTGGAAATACGATAGAAACACAGCAAGAGGCCGCTATTGCAAAAATAGAGCCTGCTGTCGTCGAACTCCAGGTGACAACAACACAGGGGCAGCAGATTGGGTCAGGGGTCATTATTGATACAAAGGGAGATATTGTCACAAATAACCATGTTGTCAGTGGCGAGCAGACCATCAACGTTGTCCTGAACAATGGAAGTACAGAGCACGCACAACTGATAGGTACAGATGCAGCAGATGACCTAGCTGTCGTGCGCATCCAACCTTTCGCTCATATGACCGTTGCTCAGCTTGGCGATTCTTCAACACTCGCTGTGGGACAAGAGGTGCTGGCAATTGGCAACCCACTCGGCATCACCGAGACCGCCACCAGAGGTATTGTGAGCGCCCTGAATCGCAGCGTGACCGAGTCAACAGGGACAACGATCTCTCATGCTATCCAGACTGATGCGGCCATTAACCCCGGCAACAGCGGGGGTGCCCTCGTCAACCTGCAGGGGCAATTCATCGGTATTCCAACGTTGACAGCCGTCAATACAGAGTCCAATACTGCTGCTAACGGTGTTAGCTTTGCCATTCCATCAAATCTTATAGCAACAGCTGTGCATCAGATGATCCAGTAGTCAGTCAGGGCACCCGTAAAGGGACGCCCCTACAAAGATACGCAGCCTTCGTCGAGGTCTACGTATCTTTGTAGGGGCGTCCCTTTACGGCATTGATTCCAACTAATAGGGAAAGGGGGTTGCGAAAGAGAAG
>JRHI01001256.1_pt1 | contig 22305 bp, 19 predicted proteins | sample 215371 | NCBI WGS metagenome assembly JRHI01 (sample SAMN02929681, study PRJNA255918) | sediment metagenome | biome: cave system; feature: Ice Cave; material: Sediment; isolation source: sediment from deep within a dark volcanic ice cave with no known source of... ...
AGAACTCAGCGGAGTTTAGGAGAGGAAGATACGTCCGAACTAGAATTCAATTCGGAAGCCAAACTGAATGTAGCGCGGCTGGTTGCTCTGCGAACCTAGCACACCGAACGTCGACACATCCGAAATATCGAGGTTAGGGAACTGGTTGAAAAGCGGATGGTTGAACACGTTCAGGAAGTCCGCCGTAAAGCCAAGCTTAACCCTCTCGGTGATCGTGGTCAACTTGCCGACTGATAGGTCGACAGTCCACCGGGATAGGCCGCGGATCGCATCGCCTCCGTAACGGCCATCCTGTCCTATCAATGGGTATCTCCACTGAGTGGCGACCTTTAACGGATCAGCGAACATGTTCAGGTCACCCGTTAAGTTGGCCACTGCGGTTTTATCGGTTATGGTGTGAACGCTTGAATCTGGCCTCCGGAACCCGCTGACGGGGAGCAGGCACGCGTTCTGCGGGTTGGGCGCGCCATAGTTGAAGCCATTATTCGGAGCATTACCGTCAGAGACGCACTGCGGCAGACCGCTGGCCTTTGACCAGATCCCGGCGACATGCCAGCCTCCGACAATCTTATCGAGAATGGCATTGTTCGCGGCCCAGCGCCGACCCTTGCCGAACGGCAGTAAGTAAGTGGAGTGCGCATTGAACACATGCCGGCGGTCGAAGATCGAGGGTTGATAATCTAGATCACGCCGGAACGGCGAACTGAAGCTGAACTGGGTGTTCTCCTGGTTCAGCCCGTAGGTGTCAAGCGAGTGTCCGAGGGTATAGTTCAGGCCGAACGTCAGCCCATTGGACATCCGCTTATTTAGGGAAATGAATCCGGCGTGATAGTTGGAGACGCCGTTGTGCGAGGTCAAATTGTTGATTTGAACCTGGATGTTGTCGAGGGGTTGCTGCCCGGCTCCTAACCTGAGGATGTCAATACCGCCGGACCGCGACAGCATTATCGCAGCCAAGTCACCTGTGGCGATTTCGTCGGGGAACTGGTCAACCAGATACGCAGTCACGGTCTTGAAGGCGCCGCAGCCAAAGCGGGAATTAGAAGCAGCGACGCAGGCGGTTCGCGCCATATTCTCGAACCAAGGTTGCGTGGTAATTGGCTTGCCCTGTTGCAAGGCCACTTCCAGGCTAGTAAACGCCTCACCTAGGGTTTGTCCGGAGAGTTTGTCTTTGAACATGAACGGCACGGCGTTTAAGTCCACGTTCTGGGTGAGGTTGCGGCCAAGGCGGCCCACGTAGCCGACCTCGATCAGGAAGTTCCACGGCAGTTCACGCTGCAGGGTGAGGTCGAAACTGTGTGAATAGCCGAGGGTAAAGCCCGGGTCGATCATGAACGCACGGGTCTCGCCGTACGGAGCCGACACCGGGAACGGAATCTGGGCGGGGCCGACCGGCTGCTTACTCGGAAGGATCGCGCTGCCTGGGCCGTCCGGGCCGACGCGGAAGGCATTGGTCGGATTGCTGTTTCCACCGCAGGTTCCATCTGATCGGGGTCCGTTGCAGGCGAGAATCTGTCCGAGCCCTACGCCCAAAACTGGCGTCATCACTAATCCCACGCCGTTCATGCGGGTATAGTTGACTCCCCAGCCGCCACGGAGAACGGTTTTGCGACCGCCGAGTCCCCAGCGATTTGAGCTCGGGTTCCAGGCGAAGGCCAGGCGCGGGCCGACGCCTTTCCAGTATATGTGGTTCACAACATATTTATTCCCCGGGACATGCCGTACCGGAGAGAACGCAATATCCGGGTTAAAAATATCGCCCTGTGCGGCAGCAGCCTCGCGTTTCCGGAAGTAGCTATCCATATCTATAGGGGTGTTTGTTGAAGCAATGACGGGGACTATTTGGCGTCCCTTTTGTTCCGTGGGCGGCCGCTGCACCTGATAGGTGATGCCAAGAGTCAAGTTCAACGATGGGGTGACCCGCCAGATATCCTGGAAGAAGCCTTCCACCGAATGGATTTGCACCTGGGCCTGCAGTGGCTGACCCAGCGGCTGAGGTTTCAGGTCGCCGTCGCGGGTCAGAAGCTGGGTAGTCTTGTCGGGAATCCCCATTAGGGCGCCATACCATTTATTCCAGCGGGTGCGGTCGGAGGACCTGATGCAATTGGCGGTGACGGCAGCGCTGCAGGTAGGCGGACGGAAGGTGTTGCTTATCCCGTTCACGCTGGCCACAGGGGAAAAATTTCCGATATCAAAGTAAAAAATAGGCCCGGTCGAGAGTCCCCCTGTCACCTTGTCGGTGCGCTGGTGGAAGATGTTCTGGAGACGATAGCTTCCGCCGAACTGGAAGTTATGCTTCCCTTTCAGCCAAGTGAGGTTCTCCGAGATAAAGGTGTCGTGTCCGTTCCAGACTCGGGACCGGGCGCTCTGGGTATTAATGTTGATGGGGTCGGCAATCTTGATGCTGCCGCTCGCCCCCGTTCCTTCACCAGCGAGTGAAATGGCGGCCGCAGTCCCTGGTACCTGGGGACGAGGCGCTTCGGTGGCCCATTCCCACCAGTGGCGGAACCACGAAAGGCGCGTTTCGGTCAAAAGGTTCGGGGAAAACTGGCCGTTCAAGCCAACTACGTAGTAGCGGGGCTGTAGGGGGTTATTGCGAACCGAACAAGGTGCCTTGCAGCCACTGATCCCCACAATATCGATCTGCTGGGCACCGGGCTGGTGGAAGGACTGATACCGTCCGCTAGCGAAAACGCTCCACTTGTTATTGAGCGTGTAGTCTAAACGCACTACCGCAAATTTATCCGTCAGCCCGGTGTTGACCACGTCGCGGTAACCCGCCAAGTTAAGGTTCAATGGATCACCGACTCCAGGTATGCCACCCGGGGTGGGCTGTGGCAACGACCTGAGATCGGCCAGCGTGACCGGACTTGCACCGAGGTTGCGGGGGTCACATGCCCCGGCAAAAGTAGGGCTGGTACAGGCCGCCGATAGCGGCTGGGGGTTTGCCTTGTTTAGGTTATAGCTGACAACATCGCCGCCCATGCAGCCAGTTTCCGCGTCCCATCCCAGTGCGCAATCGCGGAGGCGGATGATCCCCTGTCGAAAGGTTGGTGTGGGAACAACGCGTGTAAATGTTGCCGTCTGAGGAAAGTTTCGGCCCTCGAAGTGACCGAAGAAAAACAGCTTGTCTTTCCAGATGTATCCGCCGGCGGTAAAGCCGTAGCGGTTGTCCTTCAGCTCCGGCCTTTTCTTCTTCTGCCTATTGAGATCCCACGTATTAGCATTCAGGTCGTCGTTCTGGTGATACCAGTATGCGGAGCCATGGTAGGAATTAGTTCCGTGCTTGGTAATCATTGCGACCTGGCCCCCCTGGGAACGCCCGAACGTAGCGTTGGGGTTGGTTGTACCCACGCGAAGTTCCTGTACGCTTTCGACTGGCACTGGAATCATGGGCCGGATTTCGCCGGAAAACCCCGAGTTGTATCCTCCGCTAGCTTCGGTGTCGCTGGTGGCGTCACCGCCGTCAATCAGGAAAGTACTCTGGTCGCTGCGCGCCCCGGCGACCTGGCCCCCGGTGTCGGTGCTAACCCCGGTGCCCAGCGGCATGACCAGCGGCTGCAGTACCAGAAGACCCGACACGCTACGATTCGACGTAGGCAGGTACTGCAAGTTATCGCCGCTAATCGCCGTTCCGACGGTCGCATCGGTCGTCTGCAGCTCTGCGCCAGCCGTAGCGGTGACCTCGACGATCTCGGCCATTTGGCCGAGCTCGAGCACGGCGTCGACGGTAGAAGACTTTGATACCTCCACATCGAGTTTCGCTAGCGAATACGTACGGAATCCTTCTTTACGGACAGTCACTTGGTAACTACCAGGGGCGACAGACGGAAAGAGAACTTGGCCGTTGTCCTTTGTGGACTGCGTGTACTTTAGATTAGTCGTGGCATTCGTCAACTCCACAATCGCATTGGGGACAACGGACCCCGTCTTATCAGACACAGTGCCAGCTACTAAGCCGGACGACGACGTCTGCGCCTGGAGCAGCCCCGGAACCGCCAGAAATGCCAACAGCACCACCACCGAAAGCATTTTCGGGAAACGCATATATTCCACCCCCCAAGGAGATCCACCATGATGAGGTTGGAGCAAACGGAGGGACGTACCGTTTAGCGCAAAAACCTAACTTTGACTCGCACCGCTCACAACCACCACAGGTTTGAGTCGGAAAGTATTCCGTATCCGAACCGTTGTCAAGTTTTTTTCTTGGATTGTGAGTATAAGGAGATACGATTTCGTCAAGCCGGTTTTTCCGGTTGCGATTATGCGTGAAGAATTCCGTCAAAACAAACAGGCGCGTGTGCAGCGCAAGACTCCGCCGAGAGGGCGAGAAATAACGAGGGACCTCAGATTTCCTGGCCCCAGAAATTCTGCGGAGCATTAAGGAGTTCGAGACCGAGTTCCCAGCCAACCGTGGGTTCGTGGTCCTTCCATGCGACAGTGGCATCGGTCCACTGCCGGGTTTCGAGATTTGTGAGGCGCACGCGGAGCTTTAACGGCAAGCCCTGCTGAACAACAACCAAGCAACCTAGACGACCGATATCGGTGGTGAGACCTTCTGCGCTGCCTGTGTGACCCTCTTCCGACCATTCGATGAGGACGCGGATTCGGGAGTCCGTGCGCTTGCAGGAGCGCATTTGCAACCACTGAGTCTTCTGAGAACCTCTGGGTGGCACGACGCCTCCCGATCAGCTTGTCGCCTACGTGTTGAACTGCAGAATCAACGTCGGGCGAGTACGCATAGGACTATACAATGGATGCTAAGCTGCTCTGCTTTTCCGGTCAACCAAACCTTTCGTAGGATGCTCTTTTCCATACTCAATCAGTTTGCGCTCGATTTAGCAACCACCATCGTTATTGTGCCTTTCTCTGGCAATGAATGCAATGAACCGAGATCCGATCGCGATCATTTTTCGCAATCAATCAGATTCGAGTTTTCTTCTTACGCGACCATCCTACTTTTTGTTTTGCGGCGGCCAATACATCTACACTTCTCGTTTTAATGTTTTAAATGGGAGAATGTCTTCGGCGCGAGCCCTACATGTCGACATTCGTTCAAATGCGGCGGGAGGTTGGTCCGATGGCACGCCTTGCCGTTCCGCTGGTGCTGGCGGAGATCGGCTGGATGAGCATGGCCATCGTAGACACGATGATGGTCGGGCGTTTGCCGAACAGCGCAGTGGCCATTGGGGCGGTAAGTCTGGGGAGCGTTATCTTTCATACCCTGGTTTTCTTTGGCGGGGGTCTGCTCATTGGACTGGACACACTCGTTTCGCAAGCGTTTGGCGCAGGTCAGCGTGAAGATTGCCACCGTTCGTTGCTGAACGGAATTTATCTGAGCATCGCGCTTACGCCGGTCCTGATGGCGGCGAATTGGTGGTTGATGCCCTATCTCCGAAACGCCGGGGTCGATCCGGAGGTTCTGAAATCGGCGATTAGTTACACCCGCGCGCTCGGTTGGGGGACGCTGCCTTTGCTGCTTTATTTTGCCGTGCGGCGCGCGCTGCAGGCCATGAATATGGTGAGGGCTGTGGCGTTCGCACTGGTTACCGCAAATCTGGTGAATGCCTTTGGGAACTGGATCCTGATTTATGGAAAATTCGGGGCCCCTGCGATGGGCGTAGTGGGTTCCGGATGGTCCACGTGTATTGCGAGGATTTATTTGTCGGCCGTCCTCGTTGGGTACTTGCTTTGGTATGACCGGCGGCATCGCACTGAACTGCTGAAAACGCCCGTTGAGCCCGACTTCCGCCGGATGGCCCGGCTCATTACGCTCGGATTCCCTGCTGCGATGCAAATCACGATCGAGATTGGAGTCTTCGCATTCGTCACGACCCTCGTCGGCAAGCTAGGAGCCGTCGCGCTGGCCAGTCATCAAATCGCGCTCAACACGGTCTCGCTGACCTATATGGTCCCACTTGGAGTTTCCTCCGCAGCCGCAGTGCGCGTTGGGCAAGCAGTGGGGCGCAAGGACATCCCTGCAGCGGCGCGCGCTGGATGGATGGCAATATTTCTTGGCGCGGCATTCATGAGCGGAGCGGCGGTGGTGCTGTTGGGCGTTCCGCGCATGATCGCGCGCGTGTACACCGCTGATGAAAATATTATTCGCGCAACGGTGACATTGCTTGCGTTTGGCGCTGCCTTCCAGCTCTTCGACGGGGTGCAAACTGTGGCCACCGGTGCTTTGCGCGGCGCCGGGGACACTCGCGCGCCTATGCTTTGCCACTTGCTCGGATATTGGGCAATTGGATTGCCTCTAGGCGCATTTCTGTGCTTCCGAATGCATTGGGGAGTTCCTGGGCTGTGGAGCGGCCTAAGCCTGGCACTCATTCTGATTGGTATCGTTCTTCTTGGCGCGTGGAGACGAAGAATTCATCACTTGCAGGCTGCTTCCGAATTGCTCCCGGCCTATCGGGAATAAATCAGGCGGGAGGGGCGCGGGGGCGGACAAAAACGCGGCGGGACGAATTACATCTTGTATCGGCCCAGATCTTCGTCGGAAAGATTTTCAAGCCAAGTGCGGAGCTGCTCGCTAGTGCTTTTCTCGGCGATAGCGCTAGAGATCTTGGAGTTCTTCAAAACTTCGTCTTCGACAAAAATTGGGCAGTCCACCCGCAGGGCCAGAGCCAGCGCGTCACTGGGGCGCGAGTCGATGGACATCATCTTCCCTTCCCGCTCGACCCAGATCAGCGCAAAGAACGTGTCATCGCGCAATTCGTTGACGACTACTTTTTGTACTCGGACGCTGAGACCGAGAAAAACATTTCTGAGCAGATCGTGCGTCATGGGACGCGGGGTTTGTACTTTTTCTATTTCGAGTGCGATGGCGTTAGCCTCGTATATTCCGACCCAAATAGGAAGAATGGCATTACCCTGTACGTCTTTGAGAACAACGATGGGCATGTTTGTGACCGGATCCATCATCAAACCCCGGATTTTCATCTCCACTTCCATGGACCCTCCTGGCAACTGCTAAATTACATGTTCACCAGTTAGACTATTCGGACCGCCGTGCGTTACAGAAACGGGAACGTATTTCCCCACCAGGGCTTCCGCGGACGACGTGAAGCTTATAACCCGGTTGCTGGTGGAGTGGCCCGACCACTGATTTTCTTGACGGGACTGCCGTTCGACAAGCACTTCGACGGTTGTGCCGACGAGGGACTCATTGCAGCGCGATTGAATCTGCCGCTGCTTCTCCTGCAAAGCTGCCAGGCGGCGGCCCTTTTCGTCCTCCGGGATCGGGTCGGCCATATGCAGCGCAGGCGTGTTCGGCCGCGGCGAGTATTTGAACGAAAACGCCCCGGCGTATTGCACCTGCTCCATCAAACTTAGCGTGCCCTCAAAGTCTGCGTCGGTCTCGCCCGGAAAGCCAACGATGATATCCGTGGTGATGTCGATATGACGTTGCGCAGCGCGGATCAGGGCAATTTTATCGAGATATTCTTCGCGGGTGTATGTGCGCTGCATCGCGCGAAGAACGCGATCCGAACCCGACTGGACCGGAAGATGGACGTGATCGCATAAAACCGGAGTCGAGTCGATGGCCTGGACGATGTCCGCGCCAAAATCTCGCGGATGGGAGGTCGTGAAACGCACCCGGCGTATTCCGCGAATCTCGGCGACACGCAGAAGCAACTCGGAAAAGCTCAGCTTGCGATCGGAAGGATCTCTATAAGAGTTGACAGTCTGGCCCAGGAGCTGAATTTCCGTGTAGTCCGCGTCGGCTAATTTGTGAACTTCGCGCAAGATTGAATCGCTGGTTCGACTGCGCTCCCGGCCCCGCGTATATGGAACCACGCAATACGCGCAAGTTTTGTCACAGCCCTCGATAATCGTCACATATGCACGGAAGGGATGATCACGACGGGTGACTTCGGTTTCAAACGTTTCCTCCGTGTCTTTATCGAGGCCCGATACCCGGCGCTTGCCGGCCTCAAGCTCCGCCAGCAATTCCGGAAGATTGCGGTAACTCGCTGAGCCGCAAACCAGGCTGACCCACGGGGCCCGCGAAAAAATGCGTTGGCCTTCCTGCTGCGCCAAACAGCCCAGCACTCCGATGATTTTCCCGCCATCCTGGCCGTCTTTGAATTCGCCAAGTCGAGAGAAAACTTTCTGCGCAGCTTTTTCTCGTATGCTGCAGGTGTTATACAAAATCACCGAGGCGGCGGCAGGAGAATCCACCTGACGGTAGCCACGGCCCACCAGGACGCCCGCAACTTTTTCAGAGTCGTGATCATTCATCTGGCAGCCGAAAGTCTCAAGGAAAAACGAAGGCTGCGAACTCCCGGCGCTGGGAAATTCGGGAGGCTCTTCTTTTGCCCTGGGCACCAATTGAGTATCGGCCGTGAGGACTTCCAGGCGCACATCGAAGGAATCGGCCATCGTGATTTCGCTCAGTCTACCACAGAGTGAGCGGACTCAACGCGCTCACTCAATCAAAATTGAAGAAATGAGTTAGTCGCGCGACGTTCCTATGTTTTATACACGCTAAATTCACGAAATGGATGTGTCCGAAGGGGCAGCCAAAGCGCGATATTACGTCCTATTTGTTTGACCGCTCCGAGAGCGTGTGCTACGGTAGATTTTCTGGAGGCTGAGCAGTTACGTCTCCTCAGGAGGCACAATTTCAGGTCTTGCGTCGCTTCTTTTCGTCGGCCAACTGGGGAATCTGCTGGAACAAACTGGTTGGGTCGCTCGCGTTGTCTTGCTGATTCTCCTCATCTTTTCGTTGGTTTCCTGGGCGCTCATCTTTCAAAAACTCGGGTTTTTCGGTGCAATGAATCGCCGGACGAGTGAGTTTTTGCGCCTTTTTCGGGCGAGCCGCGGACTTCCTGACCCTCATGTGCTCGCCACTACCGAATCTCCGCTCGCTGCCGTGTATACAGCCGGGCATCGCGAGTTGCAGAGCCAAATTGGGGCTGGTAATACTCCCGGTAAATTGAAGAGTTTGAATGCGGTCACGGTGAGCATGCAGTTGGCGGCTGCAAACGAAGTTCGGCGCTCGGAAAAATACATGTCATGGATGGCGACCACTGGCTCAGTGAGCCCCTTTATCGGCCTTTTTGGAACTGTTTGGGGGGTTATGGACTCCTTTGCCGGGCTGGGAAGCGCCGGGGCAGCGAGTTTGCGAGCCGTGGCGCCCGGTATTGCGGAAGCCCTGATTACCACTGCCGCTGGACTCTTTGCCGCGATTCCTGCGGTGATTGCGTATAATTATTTCCTGCGCAACATCAGAGAATTGGGCCAGAGCATGGACAATTTTACGATGGAAGTGGCGGCGCAAGTAGAGAAGTTATTTGGATAACGCGCCGCGCATTAGAATCGAGCAGTACGTAACCGACCGATGCCACAACTCGCCAAACAAACCGACACATCCCTTTCGGAAATCAATATCGTTCCGTTTGTGGACGTAGTGCTCGTGCTTCTGATTATTTTTATGATAACCGCTCCGATTCTGCAATCAGGAATCGAGGTAGATCTGCCAAAAACAAAAACGGTCAAGGCAATTTCGGAAAATCGTCTGGTGGTAACCATCGACCGCGCGCAACGCATCTATCTTGGCAGCGATGCGGTTAACATTCATGACCTCGGTCCAAAGCTACATTCCCAGATGCAGAATCCCGAACACGACGCGGTATTTTTGCGCTGCGATAAGACCGTTCCCTTCGGCGCTTTTGCAACCGTTGTGGATGAGTTGCGTCAGTCGGGAATCCCGAACGTTAGCGTGGTGACTGAGCCTATAGATTTGGGGCCACAAACTCGATGAGATACGGGAGTTAAATGGACGCAGCTGCCCTGGCACCGACTTCGTCTCCGAGTCTCCGCGCACCAGTGGCGATGTCCGTAATATTTCATGCACTGCTTTTCGGCGCACTCGTAGCTTCCACGATTTTTTCGAAGCGAGGAGACGTCTGGGGTGGTCCCGGTGGTGGCGAAGGCGCCGTAAAAGTTGGCTTGGTGGGGAGCGTTCCAGGAATCGCGCTGCCCAAGCCGGAGATCGTTACGCCGAATACGGTGGTTGACCCTTCAAAGGGGTTATCGAGAGAAGAGCCAAAGCCCATACCGCCGCCAAAACCTGAACCTAACGTCAAGGATCTCCCCGAGTTTGAGAAGAAACCACCACGGGTTCCTTCGCGCCCGTCAAAAGTTCTTGAAGATAAAACGCTACCAGCGCCGAATCAAATTCCGTACGGAGGCGGCGGCACGCCGGCGATGCCCTACACGCAGTTCACCATGGCTGGCGGCGTCCAAGGCGGACTGGGTATCAGTGGCGCGTCGGGTGGCGGCGATTTTGGCTCGCGCTATTCCTGGTATGTCGAGGCGGTGCGCAATCGCATCAGCAGCAACTGGCTGCAGTCCACTGTGGACACAAACGTGCGAGCGGCACCTCGCGCCGTGGTTACCTTTCAGATTCTGCGCGACGGAAGCGTCTCCATAATTCAAATTACACAATCGAGCGGAAATGTTTCCGTGGACAATTCGGCGCGCCGCGCCATTTTAGGATCCAGTCCCCTGCCCGCTTTGCCCAGTGACTATCGGGGATCGAACGTTAACGTTGAGTTTTGGTTTGATTTTCACCGTTAGATGATAAGCGTAACCGGCAATTGGTTGGCAAAAGACGTTTACCTGTTTGTGCCAGGAAGCTGGGAGCTATGAAACGAGGATGGCAATTAGCGGTGGTGTTGGCGGCTTGCGTTGGACCATTTCTAACGCTGGCGAGGGGGCAAGATTGGATTAAGACCGGCACGGGTCTAGGGATCGAGAAAGCACGCGTCGCAGTTGCGGATTTTGCGCCGCGCAAAGATCCGGCCAAGAACCACGCGGCCCTGTTTGGAGATGTGGTCCGCACTGACCTCGATTACAGCGGCATCATTGAGGTGGTCAGTAAAAGTTTTCACCCTGTTAAGGTCCCCAGCGCTCCCGCGGAGCTTGACCATAAGGCGTGGACCGTTCCGCCGGCTTCAGCACATCTCCTCGCCTTCGGCAATCTAAACGAGACTGGCAATGACGTCAGCATCGAAGCGTGGCTTTATGATGTTCGTAACACCGCCGCAGCCGCAGTAATCGGCAAAGTTTATCGGGGAGAGGCCAGCGATGCTCAAATTCGACGCTTCGCGCATCAATTCGCCGACGAGATTATCAGCAAGCTTTCCGGGGGAGTTCCCGGAGTGGCCAGCACGCAAATTGCATTCGTGAGCTCGCGTACAGGTAGCAAAGAAATTTGGGTTATGGATTACGACGGCGCAAGCCAACACGCGCTAACAAACTTGCGTTCGATTTCGCTTACACCGCGGTGGTCCCCTGACGCCTCGACAATCGCTTTCACCTGCTTTGCCGCGTATCGCGGCTCTCCGACGCCGCAGATTTGCCTGTTCTCGATGATTACAGGTAAACCGGTGTCATTCCCGCGATTCGCCGGCACGAACAGCTCACCGGCGTTTTCCCCTGACGGCACCAAGATTATTTTTTCCTCCTCGATGCAGGGTAATCCCGAGTTGTTTCAGGCTGATGCGAATGGCGGGCGTCCTAAGCGCCTGACTTACGCGACTGGCGCGAACACTTCCGCGGCCTGGAATCCGAAGACTGGCCAAACTGTAGCCTTCGTCAGCGATCGCGGAGGCATTCCACAACTTTATTTGATGGACGCCGACGGCTCTAATATTGCAAAAGTGGATTTGCCGGACATGGGTTACGTGATCGATCCTGCTTGGTCGCCAAATGGACAATTGCTCGCGTTTAGTTGGAGGCGTCCGGCGGGTAACTACGACCTTTATGTGATGGATATGACATCAAGAAAACTTTTCGAATTAACTCGCGACGCAGGCCGTAACGAGCGGCCCAGCTGGGCTCCCGATGGCAGACACATCGTTTTCGAATCAACGCGCTCGGGCTTGCGGCAGATTTGGACTATGCTAGCCGATGGCAGCCAAGTTCATCAGCTCACGACGGCTGGGCACAACGAATCTCCAAACTGGTCATCGCGTTAGAGCGGCGCGCTGATTTACTGGCCTAATTGCAGGAATTAAATGTTATTTAAGGCTATCGTGGCACGAGCTATTCGGGTTGGCGCAGAATTGCGTATGATACGATGACGTCTGCGAATTCAAAGACCTCTGCACGCATTTCTCGAGGAGGAAGTAATGAATACCGCTTTACGTTCGAATGGAAAGTTATGCACGGTGACCTTGATTGGCCTAGTGGCCTTGGGAATAGGGTGCAAACATCCTTCTAGGACCCGGCCGCAGGCGACACTGCCGCCCCTCGCAGCTCGCCCGACCGTTACGCTGCAGGCTTCGTCAGGAAATATTCAGAAAGGCGACTCCGTGACGCTAACATGGTCATCCACTGATGCGACTCAGTTGAATCTGCAACCGAGCGTAGGCGCGGTTGCGCCAGAAGGGTCGACCAAGGTATCGCCCACCGAGTCGACTACGTATTCCCTTACAGCCAGTGGTCCCGGCGGCAATGTCGAAGCGATCGCACGCGTCAACGTAAATGCCGCGGCGGCCGCCGCTCCCGCTCCCGAGACTTCGAAGACACCCGAACCTACGGTTGAAGAGATGTTTACGAGAGAGGTGCAGGACGCTTACTTCGACTTCAACAAAGCGGATATCCGCGACGACTCTCGTGCGGCACTGACCAAGACTGCGGATTTTCTGAAGAAATACCCTCAGATTAAGGTCAACATCGAGGGGCATTGCGACGACCGAGGTTCCACAGAATACAACCTAGTTCTAGGTGACCGTCGCGCCCAAGCGGTGCGCCAGTATATGATTTCATTAGGAATTCCCGCAGATCGCATGAACAACGTGAGCTACGGTAAAGAGCATCCTTTCTGTTCGGAAAGCACGGAAGAGTGCTGGCAGAAGAATCGACGCGGCCATTTCGTCATGGCTCGCTAAGTGCGATAGCGTGACCCGGTTTCTCGCCGAACAGCGCACACTTGAAAACGAGCGCGGGACCTGGGTTCCGCGGGTTTCGCAACTCCCGAAGGAGGATACTTTGCACAAGAAAACGGTTTACTTTCTGGCAACTGCGTTTTTGGCCGGAGCAGCAGGCAGCGCATTACTTTCACCGGCTCCGGTGGGCGCTGTCGCTCGGGAAATTATCGAGATGCAGAGGGATGTGACCGCCCTGCTGCAGGGCCAGCGTGACCTCACCAGCTCCATCGATCAAAAACACGCGACGCTTAAAACCCTTCTCGAGCAAAATAATGCCGCTATCAGCGGTTTCAGCGGCACGATGGGGGGATTGCAGAAAGCGGTTCAGGACGTGCAGGCAAATTCAGGCGCCCGCCTGGACACGATGACGACACAAGTGCAAGGGCTTTCCGATAACCTCGAGGAGCTTAAGGTGCGCCTCGGAAAAGCGAATCAGCAACTGGCCGATTTGCAGAATACTCTGCAGAGCATCGATGCAAAGCTTGCTGGCACAAGTCCCGCCCCTGCGAATCCTGGGCCGGCAGGGGCCGGATCCGCACCCCCTTCCTCTGGTGCCATGCCTTCCGCCGATACACTTTATCAGAACGGCTTGGGCGATATTGGCAGCGGCAAATACGATCTCGCCCGGCAGGAATTTGAGGATTATCTAAAATATTATCCCAACACCGATCTGGCTTCCAATGCACAATACTATTTGGGCGAAATCGATTTTCAGCATAGGAAATACGATCAGGCCGTAATCTCCTATGACAAAGTTCTTACAAATTATCCCAAAAGCTTCAAGATAGTTCCGGCGCGTTTGAAAAAGGGTCTGGCTCTTATCGAGATTAATCAGAAAGCTGCCGGGATTCGTGAATTACGCGAGGTCATCCGGCGCTTTCCGGGAACCGACGAGGAAAAACGCGCTCGTGCGAAGTTAAAGGAATTGGGCGTTACCGTTACTTCTTCCCGTTGAGCTAGACGCTTCTATCCAACGATGTGCCCGTAATGGGACGATTTGCGTTGGGGTCTTGAGTTCCCTTTCGAGCTCCAGCGTGCTATCTTCCTCGCTTCAGGAGAAGAAAAATGTCCGTAAATAAAGTGATTCTCGTGGGCCGTCTTGGACGCGATCCGGAAACCCGTTATACATCGGGGGGCCAGGCTGTCGCCAATTTTTCGATCGCCACGGACGAATCCTTCAAGGATCGTAACGGCGAGCGCCAGAAGCGGACGGAATGGCATAAGATTGTTGTCTGGGGAAAGCAGGCGGAGATTGCACAGCAATATCTGAAAAAGGGATCACTCCTTTACGTCGAGGGACGAATCCAGTCGCGTGAATGGCAGGATAAAGAGGGCAACAAACGTACTAGCTACGATATCGTTGCCAACAGTTTCCGAATGCTGGGAGGGCGCAGTGAGTCGGCCATGGGTGCCAGCGCAGGTGCTAGCGGCGGCTCAGCGCTCGAGCCGGATTCTCAGATACCCGCCGTCGAGGAGCACCCTGCCGCCGGACCCGAGATTTCAGACGAAGATATCCCGTTTTAACGACGTATCAGTAGGGCCGAACGACATTTTACGGTGGCTGTGCTCCGATGTTATTCACAATCGTAGTCAGCGGTGTGACTTCGCGCGCTCGTCATCCAATCTTCGCAAAAACTCCTCGAATTTTGGTTTTTGATCCGGCGTAAGAATAGCGCGCATTTGGTCGCGCGACGAGCGACGCGCGTTTTCAATCTCCGGGGCTTGCTGCTCGTGGATTGCTTTGTAACGCTCCTGCAGTTGCGCCAAAATCTTATCTATATCTTTCTGCTGTTCCGCCGTCAGGGAAAGCTCATTCGTCAGATGCTCCACCCAGCGCGCGCGCTTTTGCGACCCATGCAGTCTCTCTCTAGGGGCGGCAAACGTCCTTTTCATGACGGCGTAACTACCGAGCGCACCAAGTCCTACGCCAATCAAAAAAACTCCCACCACTAGAAAAGTGGCCCTGCGAGAATTGGGTCGTTCATTCATATGCTTTTTCCGCCAAGCTTACCAGCACCTCATCCTGATTCGCAGGCTGCTCGGGGGCCAAATCCGGAAATCGATCCGTTATCGTCTCTAGCGCCGGAATCGCCGAGCCGGGGGATGCTCTCATTTGGTACAGGGTGGACGATAGAACCAGCAGGAGCACGGATGAAGCCAATGCGAGCCGCCGCGCGAAAACCTCGATTGGGTGCCAAAACTCGAATTCCGCATGCACCTTTTCTTCCCGCTCGCGAATCTGGAACATTACACGCGACGCAAACGACGGACGCGGCTCTGGCTGCGGTTGACGCACATCGCGTAACAACGCTCGAACAAGGTCAGCCGCCTGTAAGGCTTCGCGGCAACTCTTGCAGTGCCGCAAGTGCCTCGCTAGGACCGGATCGGGAAGATTCTGCGAAGGAGTGGCTGGCAGGTCCGAAATCGCCTCTTCGAGGAGCGCAGAATACATCCGGCAAGCGCCTACTTTCGCTAGCTTCAGGAACATCGCGATCTCTCCTTCCGCTGCAAGCACTTACCCGCGCTATCGACCGACCTTAGCCGATCTCGAGGCTGGGTATTTGGAGCGGCCGCTACTCTGCCACCTTCTGCGGTACAATTCGGTGAGTCGGCCCCTGGCCCGAAATAACCGCACTTTCACTGTATTCACATTGAGATCAAGGATTCCGCCAATCTCTTCCACCGAAAAACCTTCCACTTCCTTGAGTAACAGCATGAGCCGGTCTCGTTCATCGAGCTCGTTGAGGAGCCTGTCAATTAGTTGCCGCAGCTCAACTCGCTTGCTTGTCTGATTGTCACGTTCGGAGGTCACCGAGTTTTCAGAGGTAAACTGCCGGCCCTGTTCCTCGGTTAGATCCGCCTCATACACAAGAGGCCGCACTTTCTTTTTTTTTAAGTAGTCCCAGCACTCGTTAACGGCTATTTTATAGAGCCAAGTGCTGAATGCCGCGCGCTGGTCAAAGCGCGGCAGCGAGAAGTACGCTTTCATAAAAACTTGCTGCGCTATGTCCTCCACATCCTCCCGTAGCCGGAGAATCCCGCCGACCACGGCGAATACGCGGTGCTGATGCGTGCGAACAAGAAGCTCAAAAGCCGCCGCGTCCCCTTGCTGCGCGCGGCGTATGAGTTGTGGCTCGTTGTAACCTGCCGCCCGAGTTTTTGCGGTCTTGGGCGCCGAAACGGTTTCAACCCGCTTCTCGATGGCGGGCTCAGGCTCTTCCGCTTTTGGGACGCGTACCATCTGTTTCCGGTTACAACATATTTGTGCACATGTGCGAGATTCCGCTTGCCTGGACTATGAGCACATGGAATAATGTCGACATGATTATCGGTGACCGTCTGCGCGCTCTGCGCGAAGAAAAGAAATTTTCACAAGGGGACATCGAAAAGCGCACTGGACTGCTTCGTTGCTATATCTCGCGTGTTGAAAATGGCCACACTGTTCCGGCTATTGAGACTCTCGAGAAAATGGCCCGCGCTTTGGAGGTCCCTCTCTATCAACTGTTTTACGACGGTGAAGAACCGCCCGAACTTCCTAACTTGCCCAAGCGCAAAACGTCTGACGAAATTGCCTTTGGGACCAAGGGCAAGGAAGCTCGTTTCCTGGCTAAGTTCCGCAGGCTGCTCGGCCGCGTTGACGAAGGCGACCGCAAGCTGCTGTTGTACATGGCCCAGAAAATGGCAAACCGCTAGGTTCCACTGCGGAATTTCGCGGTCTGCTCTTGTCCCCGGCGCGGGCCTTAAAAACCGCCGCCCTAATACCTACAATTCCCCGATATTTCTGGCCGCGACTTACCGGCCTGTCTAGAAATACTCTATTCCCACTCGATTGTGCTTGGCGGCTTTGAACTGATGTCGTAAACCACCCTGCTAACTCCTCTTACTTCGTTTACAATGCGCGTCGAGATACATCCGAGAACCTCGGGCGGCAAGCGCGACCAGTCCGCGGTCATGGCGTCTTCCGATTCCACCACGCGCACGGCGATTGTAAAACCATAGCTTCTCTCGTCGCCCATCACTCCCACGCTTCGTACCGGCAAAAGCACCGCGAACGCTTGCCAGGTTTTTTCATAAAGCCCCGCGCGCCGAATCTCATCCACTACGATCGCATCAGCCTGGCGAAGAGTTCCCAAACCTTCCTCGGTCACTTCCCCTAGCATGCGTACTGCGAGTCCGGGGCCGGGAAACGGATGTTTCTCGAGCATCTCTTTTGGCAAGCCCATATCTGCGCCTATTCGACGCACTTCATCCTTGAACAAATCGCGCAATGGTTCGATCAGCGCAAACGGCATATTCGCCGGCAGACCGCCAACATTATGATGCGTTTTGATCGTCATCGAAGGGCCCTTGACGGAAACCGATTCGATGACGTCTGGGTAAAGCGTGCCCTGCACGAGAAAGCGAATGTCCTGGGCGCTGTCTTTTTGCAACTCCAGCGCTTTTTCGGCGAATACGGCGATGAACTCATTCCCTATCCGCTTGCGCTTTTCCTCGGGGTCGGACACGCCTTTCAAGCGTGCGAGAAAGCGCGCCCGGGCATCTACGCCAACCACTTTGAGCCCCAACCGCTCTCGCAGCAGTTCCAGTGTCCCGGCAAATTCATTTTTCCGCAGGAGTCCGGTATCCACAAAAACATTTATCAGGCGCTCACCGATCGCACGATGTACCAGCGTTGCCGCCACAGCCGAATCAACTCCCCCACTTAACGCGCAGATTGCGCGGCTGCCGCCAACCTTCTGCCGGATTGCCTCCACTGTTTCTTGGATGAACTCCGCTCCACTCCAATTCGCGCGTGCGCCACAAATTCCAAATATAAAGTTTTGCAGGATTGCAGTCCCCCCCTCGGTGTGGCGAACTTCGGGGTGAAACTCGACCGCATAAATTCGCTTTGCAGAATCCTCCGCGGCGGCCACAGCATTCTCTGTTCTTCCGGTGATGCGGAATCCCGCCGGCAGAGTGCGCACATGGTCGCCGTGGCTGTTCCAAATCTCAAATGTTTTCGGAAGGCCTGCAAAAAGGGTTGACTGGCTACCCGCGTGGCCATTTTGCAATTCCAGCCGCGCACGGCCATATTCGCGACGCTCGGCTTTTTCCACGCTACCGCCGAGAGTGTGAGCAATCCATTGCATGCCGTAACAAATTCCGAGCACTGGGATACCAAGTTCCAATACTCCTGCGCCGCATTTTGGTGCCTGCGAGTCATATACAGAGTTGGGGCCTCCCGATAAGACCAACCCGGCGGGCTCGTATTTCCGAATCTCTTCCAGCGAGGCCGTACAAGGAAGCACCGCGGAAAACACTTGCTGCTCGCGGATGCGGCGTGCAATCAACTGGGTGTATTGCCCGCCAAAATCGAGCACCACCACGCCGCGTCGTTCACTCATGCGCTTTCCTCGCCCTTAGCGTTGCGACTACGACAATTAATCACGATTCACGCGACAACTATGTTCACAAGTTTGTTAGGTATAATCACTTTTTTAACGACACGTTTACCGTCGAGGTGCGCGGCAACGTTGGGCTCCGCCACGGCGCGCGCTGACACTTCCTCTTCTGCGAGCCCGTCCTCAACCACGATTTTCCCGCGCATCCTTCCGTTTACCTGCACGACCACTTCGAATTGTTCCTCGCGAGCGAGCTCCGCATCCCACTCCGGCCAGCGGGCACGGATTAAGCCGCCCTCATGGCCAAGCATTTCCCACAGCTCTTCCGCCAAATGGGGGGTCATCGGTGCAAGCATCAGCGTCATCAGATCCAAAATCTGCGCAAGCACTTCTGGACTGGCGCCCTGGTCAAGAGGCTCTTGCGCCTGCAGCTCATTCGTGAGGTCCATAATCAGCGCAATCGCGGAATTAAAATGCCAGCGCGTCTCGAAATCGTTGGTTACGCGGCGCAGCGTTTGATGTGTTTTTCGCAAAAGCGCCTTCTCTTTCGGCGTCGCACTATCACGACTTACGCTTTGTTCCGTTCTTGCGTTACTCTTGGCAGCCCGCAGCCGCCCGGCGTGCCTAGCCACCAGACGGTAAACCTTGTTCAAGAAACGCTCGCACCCGCCGATATCCCTCTCGCTCCATTCCAAATCTTTTTCCGGAGGGGCCGCAAACAGCGTGTAGAGGCGTCCCGTGTCGCACCCATACCGGACGGCCATCTCCTCGGCTCCCACCACATTGCCGCGCGATTTCGACATCGCGACGCCATCTTTCAACACCAGCCCTTGTGTAAAAAGGCGGTCGAAGGGTTCCGATTCTTGCACCAATCCCATATCACGGAACACTTTGCAAAAAAAACGCGAGTACAGCAGATGCAGAATGGCATGTACAATCCCGCCGATATATTGATCGACTGGAAACCAGTATCGGGCCAGCTCCGGATCAAAAGCCGCGCGATCATTTTTGGGATCTAAATAGCGCAGGAAATACCACGACGAATCGATGAACGTATCCATCGTATCGGTCTCCCGTCGAGCCGGACTCCCGCACTTGGGACACGTTGTATTTACAAACTGGGTCACGCTTGCCAGCGGAGACTGCCCCATGCCAGTGAGCTCAACGCGCTCTGGCAGGACTATCGGTAATTGCGAGTCGGGAACCGGAACAATGCCGCACTTGACGCAATACACCACTGGAATCGGGGTTCCCCAATATCGCTGACGCGAGATGCCCCAGTCTTTCAATCGGAAAACAGCTTCACCGCGCCCAATTCCGCGCTTTTCGGCATCGGCAGTCATTCGGGCAATTGCTTCCTCCGGCGAAAGGCCGCTATACGATCCTGAGTCAACGAGATGGCCTTGGTGATCCTCAAATGCCGCAGTCAGCTTTTGCGCGTCGAGAGGACCGCTATCCCCACTTTCGAGCGGCTGCACGACCAGCCGTATCGGCAATTTATACTTTCTTGCGAACTCAAAATCGCGCTGGTCGTGCGCCGGCACGCACATTACCGCACCTGTGCCATATTCCATCAGCACAAAGTCGCCTACCCATATGGGTATCTTCTCCGAGCTAAATGGATCAGTAGCCAGGCGCCCCGTGAAGAACCCGATCTTCTCCGCTGTACCGATATCCTCGGTCTTGGCTGACGCTTGCCGCATGCGCGCGAGCTCTGCTGCCTTCTCGTTACGCTCCGGGAGGCCCTCCAGCAGCTTGCCCAGGATGGGATGATGGGGTGCTAGAATAATCGCCGTCGCCCCATAAATCGTATCGATGCGGGTGGTAAAAACCTCGATCGCTTCCCCGCTGAACTCCGCAACGTTGAATCGCACGCGCGCGCCTTGCGACTTCCCGATCCAGTTGCGCTGCATGGTAATCACGCGCTCCGGCCACCGTCCCTCGAGGCTTTTCAGGTCGTCCAACAGTTGTTCCGCATACTGCGTAATCTTTAGAAACCACTGTTCGATCTCGCGCGCCTCGACGAGCGTTTCTTCGTGCCGCCAGCAGCACCCGTTGACCACCTGCTCGTTCGCCAATACGGTGGCACATTTCGGGCACCAGTTCAGCCGGCTCTTCTTGCGATAGGCCAGGCCCCGTTCCAGCATGCGCAGAAAAAACCATTGGTTCCACCGGTAATATTCGGGCTCGCAGGAAGAAATCTCGCGCCGCCAGTCATAGCTGAAGCCAAAGCGCCGCAGCACGCGCTTAAATTCCGTAATGTTTTTGTGAGTCCACTCGCGTGGGTCAATGGCATTCTTGATTGCAGCATTTTCCGCAGGCAAACCAAACGCGTCCCAGCCCATGGGATGAATAACGTTAAATCCACGCATCCTCTTTACGCGGGCCACCACGTCCCCGATCGTATAGTTGCGCATATGGCCCATGTGCAAAGTACCGGACGGGTATGGCAGCATCTCAAGTACGTAGTATTTTGGGCGCGGGGGCTCGGCATCGGCGTAGAACGCGTGCTGGGACTCCCAAATGCCTTGCCACTTTCGCTCGATTGCCTGGGGATCGTATTCCGCTACCACGCTTATGCCTTCCGCTTCGCGCTGCGATTTGTCTTAGTTTTTTTGCCCTTGTGTGGTGTAACTTTCATTTTTCGTTTCGCGGCCGTTTTAACCTTCGCTCGCGGTCTTGTTTCACGTTCCGCAGCCTTGATAGCGCGTGCGCTGCGCAACATCGAAAATCCGTCTTCCGCGTCCGGCGCCTGATCCACGGGTATGCCCGTAAGCTCCCAAAGCGCACGCACATTTCTACGGTCATCGCCGGGCGCCTCAATCGGTGTTTCGAGGATGAACGCGCGACCCGGCAATCCGTGCGGCCCTGTTGCTGAGAGCAGCGGATGAGTCAATATGCGGCGAAACGCTTCGAGCCCGATCTTCCCTTTACCGATGTGCTCGTGCCGGTCAACGCGTGAACCAAGCGGCGTCTTCGAATCATTCATGTGCAGTACATAAACGCGCTCGAGTCCAATCGTTTGCTCGATTCGTTCGAGAGTTCGTTCCAGTCCTTCCTCGCTCGAGATATCGTAACCAGCGTGAAACAGATGCGCCGTGTCCAAGCACACTCCCATCGGCAAATTATCGAGCCTGTCCAGCAGTTTTGCGACCTCCTCGAAATTCCATCCGATAGCCGTCCCCATTCCGGAGGTGTTTTCAATCAAAATGCGCAGTCCACCGAGCTTCAGCCCGCGCGATGCCTGCCGAATGCTTTGCGCAATTGCATCGATGGCCTGTTCGACGCTCATCTCGCCGCGCGATCCGGGATGCACAACCAGAAAATCCGCGCCTAGTTGGACAGCGCGCACTAGTTCGTTGTGAAGCGTTTGAATCGAGCGCACTTTGAGCACCGGGTGGCTCGCCGCCAAGTTAATAAGATAATTGTCGTGAATGACGACGGGACCAAGACCCAGTTCCAGGCGCAGCGCCCGAAATCGATTTGAATTTACTTCGGCAATTCGCGTCGTCGCGCCGCTCCCCCACATTCTGGGGCTCGCCGAAAAAATCTGCAGTGCATTGCAACCAAGCTTGCGCGCAGTATTTAGCGATTCCGCGATGTCGCCAGCGATGGAGGTGTGTATACCGATACGGAGACTCCCATCCAGCCACGCGGGTGGAAGAGGGATCGGCTCAGGTTCGGGACGGTATTCGTCTTCGATATCGTACGCGGATTCTAAAGTATGCAGGGGTTCCGTCATTATGTTCAGTAGCCATCCAGTCTCAATGGAGTATCTTATCTGAGCCCTTGGCGTTCGCCAAGCCGTAAATTGCGCCCCGGAAAGCAACTTATTGTAAATGTGGCACTTAGTGGGAAACTTTAAAATCGCGCGCTCCTAAATGAGGAGGCATGTGCAATTTTTTGTTAAAATGGGCTAAGGGAGCCTAGGGTAATCCCTAAGCTCAGACGTATCTTCCTCTCCTAAACTCCGCTGAGTT